>Ga0209603_1000172_pt1 | contig 85787 bp, 77 predicted proteins | sample COGITO_mtgs_1206_FD_184812 | JGI IMG/M metagenome (GOLD analysis project Ga0209603, IMG submission 184812) | Pelagic marine microbial communities from North Sea - COGITO_mtgs_120607 (SPAdes) (version 2) | ecosystem: Environmental > Aquatic > Marine > Epipelagic ...
CATGATTTTAATTTTTACAGTTACAGTTACAGTTACAGTTACAGTTACAGTTACAAGCTGTTTTATTACAAGCAGCCATTTGTGACTTTAGTTCGTCTATTTGTTTTTGTTGTTCTTTTATCGCTTCTATTAAATATCCAGTTAAGTTACCGTAAGCAACTCCCAACGTACCGTCATCATCGCTTACAAGTTCAGGAGCTACCTTTTGCATCTCTTGTGCTATTACACCAGAACTTGATATACCAGTATCTTTTCTATCAAAACTAACACCTCTCATTTGTAGTACTTTACTACCGTCTAATGTTTTTACATTTTCTTTTAATCTAGCATCAGAATAAGCTATAACATCTGCACTAGCTGTTACAGATCCCAAAAAGTTTCCTGGTCCAGAATAAAAATTTTGCCATCTATAAGCTGAAGTACCTAATCTAGTGTTATTTCCTATAGTAGTACTATTAGGTATAAGAGCGGTAGGACAATAAACATGTATATGGTTATTATCTCCACTTTTACCTATAGTACAATTACCAAATTTTATACCTGCATTAAATACTTTTTGACCAGAAAATGTTTGAGTACCACTTAAGTGAGCAGTATCTGCATCTAGATTTGCTGAAGGAATTACATGTGAGTTGTCAAAGATTTGTCTCCAACCAGAATATTCATCGTTGTTCCACCCTGTTTGATACCATAAAGTTCCTGTATGCGGAGCATATAATTTAAATGTTGAATTTGTTAATTGCCAAGATAGTACTCCACCAAAAGAGTAAGCCCCTGTAGGATAATTAGAATGAGCACCCGAACCAGTACCTGCAATTATATTTTGCACTTCATATATACCCATGTGTCCGTCAGTAGTACTAAAAATAGTATCCCAGTCTCCTGCTATTATTCCTTTATAGCGCATAACATTTTCACTTCCTGTGTGAAAATAAGTTACAGAGCCTCCAGTCGAATTTGTTCGTGTGTGCTCACCTCCTAAAAATTGATGTGTATAATATGCAGTTGGAGATCCATCCCAACCATCTTGCAAATCAGTTATTAATTGTATACTGTTATCACTAAGCATATAGATTTCTTCTCCATCTGCATTTATATTAGTGCCTGCAAAACTTCTACCTACATCTCCATTAGCTAAAATAAGAGAATCATCTGATGATGTTAGCATTAATCCAACTCTACCAGATACTTGAGATAAACTACCATTGCCTCCAAAGGTAATATAATCATGCTGTTCTGTACTTGGGTTGTCTGGAATAGAGGAGTTATCAGGGAAAATTATTTGACTTGCTGCTGACATGGTTATGTCTCCTGAAAAAGAAGCTCCTTGTGCATTTAAATCACCAACAAGAGCTAAATCCCCTGTTATACCATTAGACATATTTCCTCCTACTCCAGTTATATTTAATCCAAATTTAGTAACATGTTCGTGTGTTGCTGTAGTAGAGGGAGTAGTAGTTGGACCCTTAGTTAAAGTTAGCCTATCTGTTAAAGCCTCTATAGTAAAATAATAAGTAGGAGTACTTGTTGCTACTATACTTTTTATAGATAAATGATAGTCTTCATTACCATCACTTTCAACTTTTATGCTAACCTGTGTATAGTTACCACTAAAAGATTTAACTAGTATATCACCAGAGTGATTAACAACAACATAAGCTGTAAAATTAGAAACATGACTTCCTCCATGCGCAGTACCGCTGATTCTAACTGTCCCCGCTATTTGACTAGATGTTCCTTCTGCTCTATATACTTTTACATAAGTAGCTCCTATTGCGGCTGAATGATATATTTTTTGAGGAGATGATATTCTACCACCTGCGTGAATAGTACCTCCTGTTACAAGACCTCCATGTATTGATGTGTTACCTGTACCATCTATTCCTAAAAATATATCAGTACCACTATGTTTAGTTATACCAAAATTAGTATTACCTGCAGAACCGTTTATATTTTTACCTAATCTCCAGTCTGTACCAGACGAAGCTCCTATGTACATATAACTACTAGTAGCGCCTGATGCTACGTTTACAATCCTAGCCATTTCTTGGGGGCTACCATTTGCAGCTCCATTAGCATTTGAAGCTGTTATAAAAGGAGCAGATAAAGTACCTGCAAAAGTTCCAGCACCATCAGTATTATTTAAACGAATCATTACACTGTTAGATCCTCCACCAACATTAGTTGTAACAGCCCCCGTTACAGATCCAGATCTAGTAAAATCAAAACTATTTGTTGGATTGTTGTGCCATATACCCCAAGAGCTAGTGTTTTCTTTATAAATCCAGGGAGATGTTTCTCCACTTGCTGGATTAATAGATCTTAAAAAAACAGGATAAGTCGTAGCAGAATCAGCTGTCATTCTGATTCCTTCAGCCCCTGCAGCACCGTCCATTATAAAATTAGTACCTGCTTTAGAACTAGTTATAGTATCGTTAACAAGAATATCATTATAGAAAACATGATTTACTGCTTCATAGTATATATTATTATTTGCATGTAAGTTTATATATTTACCGCCAGCATTTTTAAGAATCATTTGCCCAGTAAGCATTTGTATGCTTGTTCCTACATCACCTTCATGTTTTATAAACTCTGATACATGTAAAGTTCCATCTAATGTAACTAAACCGCTAGAGTTTACATTTAATATTGGAGCACCTGATATGTCAGATACAGAAAACAAATCTCCAGTTAAACTATCTGTAACTGAAAATAGCTGACCATAATCTCCTTGAACATCTAACAGGGTACCTAGAGATCCATATACCTCTAACCCTTTTTTTATTTTAAATTTATTTTCCATAATTATTACCTTTCATTTTCCAGGTTATATATTAAATCTATTTTTATAAGATTTGTAGTTTTGTTTTATCTGGGTAGCTGTTAAAAAACTATTGTAAAATCTTAATACAGGCATATTACCGTCAAGCTCATATTGTAGATCGTTTCTAGTTCCAATATAAAGAGGTTGTGTAGTTAAACCTGTATAATGTCCTCGTGAAGAATCTGCATTTTTTAATTCGCCATTTACATAAACATTAGTTGTACCGTTTTTAAATTGCCAAACTATATGATTATACTCAGACGGAGTAAAGTCTATAGTTACATTTGTATTTGTCCAACCAGTTGTTGTATTTTGTATTCTATAGTGTAAATAAGAATAATTGTAAAGAGCAAATAAATATTGATTTCCGCTTCCACTTGATGAACTGCCTTCTCCCCAAATTAAACCTCGATAGCTACTATTGTTATTATTAAACTTTACAACCATTTCATATGTCCATGTATTAGTGTAAAATTTTTCTGCCTCTTCTATTTCTATGTAATCATTTGTGCCATCAAAATGAGGTTGACCTAAAGTATCAAAAGACATATTAGCTAAATCTATATTTATATCTTTTTTTAAATCTACTAAAGAATTTGTGGTAGACCTAGTTCCTGAGATTCCTGCAAAAGGAGTTGTTTGATCACCAAGCTCAAATTGTATGTCTTCTATTTTAATATTCATGTCATCACTATACTGATACCCCTGTAGATTTATAGAAGATGTAGTAGACTCTGTGGTAAATGTTCTGTGTGCTCTATACCATCCATCGCCTAGATCAATTAAAAAACTAGTAGAAAATTTTCCACTTTCGGTTATTTGTGATCCGTTATGATATTGTCTAACATAAAACAAATTTGGATGAGGACTTGTACTGCTACCAGTATATTTAACTTTAGCACTTATTGTATATTGAGTGCTGCTACTAATATTAGTTATTGTAGGTATATAATAAAATTGTACACCACCTCCATTTTGTGTTACTAAGTGAATACCCCTTCTTCCTTCTGATGTTGTATAATATTCTGAAGTTCCGCCCATACCACTCCAATTACTAAAAACAGGAACAGGTTCTCCAGCAAGATTAGTAGCAGGTCTTCCTTTGTAATTTTTTGTTGCAACAGCGGTATTGTTAACACCGTATCCAGTGTCAAATCCAAAAACTAAATTTTTCTTTTCTATGTTAGGTCCTGTATGCATTATATATCAAATCTTTTTTTAAAAGCATTATAGTTTTGTTTTATCTCTGCTGCAGTAAGAGGTTTGCTGTAAAGTCTTGCAATTGGTATGTGTCCATTCCAATATCTAGAGTAACCTCCGTATTCGTACCTACCAATATACCTAGCAAAAAAAGCACTTTTATCTGCAGTCCAAGTAAAAGAAGCATGGTCTCCTCCCTCAGCAACGCCATTTACATAAAACTGCATACTAGTTCCAGTTTCTTGTACAAACACTACATGATACCAAGTATCGCTAGCAAATACAGTATCTCCGTATTTCCAAACATTAGCACTTCTATCCCAAACAGCCATCTTACTACTTAGCAATGCTAACCATCCTGCATTGTGCACATCCTCTTCACATCCGTTAAAATGTTGAAGTGTAGAAGCTGAATCTGTATTAACTACATATTCGGCTGTCCAGCCCTGGTTCATATCTGCTATTTCTATGTCCGTCCCTAAATCTACATAATCATTAGTTCCATCCATTTCAGGCTGTCCCGTTGAATCAAAAGACATATTGCCTAGACTTATATCAACTGTTCTTTTTAAGTCTATTAAACTAGCTGTATTAGATCTTGTTCCGTTAACAAAAGGAGACGCAACACTACCTACTTCTAATTGTACATTAGCTATGTACACTTTACTTGCATCGTAAATTATATGACGAAACTGCCAATCAGTTGATGTTGTCCCTGTATAAGTAAAAGTATGCGTATATCTTTGCCAATAAGTTTTTAAACTAACATTACTACCTACAATATAAGTATTATCTGAGTCTCTATTACAACTACAAATATGTGCACTTGCACTACGTTCATCATCTGCTTTAGCCCACCAACTTCTTGTATACGTTACTCCGTTTGTTAACGTATATCTAGTAGATGGAAAATCAGTATACGTACCCCCACTTCCAGCAGGACTAGAAGTATTATGATTTATAAACATCAATCCACCTCCTGGAGGACTTGTATTAACCTCAAAAGAACCTTGACCAGTATCACCACCCCAAGTACTTAGACTTATAGTATCTCCCGCGCTTTTTGTAGAGTGATAAGGATCTGCATTTAAATTAGTAGTAGGCATGCCTGGATACAATCTAGTCGCTGTATTATTATCAGCTATACCATATCCTGTGTCATACGCGACAACTAAAGCGTCATCTATTATATTTGGTCCTGCTACTGTTCCCATATTATTCCATATCGTTTACTGACCACTCGTCAGTTTCAAGTAATTCTTTTATTTCAGAGTAATTATATTCTTGATAATCTTCACTGTAAATAGAAGGTCTTCCGTATACTCCTGCTTCTATAGTTAAATAAGTTTCTTCTCCTGTTTCAGCAGCTTCTATAGTTTCTGTATACGTTTTTTGTACAACTTTAACTTCGTATTTAACAAAAGTTTTAGTTCCATCAACAGATTTTCTCAAACTGTCTTTTTCTCCTTCTAATACTTCATTGAAGTTTATATCGTCTATTTTATCAGTTGGTATTACCAACCATCGTCTGTTTTTAAATTCCATAGTTTTATATATTAAATCTGTTTTTATACACTTTGTAATTTTGTTTTACTTCATCTGCTGAAAGAGTTGTATTGTAAAGTTTTGCAACAGGTTGATGCCCATTTAGATAATAAGTTTGAGTAGCTATACCCCATGAATATGCTCCAATAATTAACGTTGAATCTGAAGCAGTTTCACCTGAAAGCCCGGTTCCAGTTTGCTGCAAAGCTCCATTTAAATAAAGTTTGTTAGATCCATCTTCATACGTATACACTAAATGAATATACTTATTTGAATTATTTGCCCTAAATCCAGATATATTTATTGGGTTTATAAGAGTAGTAGAATTATTCTTTGTATAAATTTGCAAATTTCCACTAGGGTCCAATCTTAAAACCCATCCATTTCCTACACCACTATATCCACTAGCGTCTGATTTATAATTAGAGCCAAAACCACTATAAGAAGAATCTGCGCTGTTTATTTTTACAACTGTTTCATATGTGTAAGCGCCTATTGATGTTTGATCTGCTATTACAATTTTATCATCAGTGCCATCAAAAGTATGTTGTGCTGTAGAATCAAAAGAAACATTTGATAAATCTATATTTGCTGTTCTTTTTAAATCTATTAATGATTCTGTATTAGATCTAGAACCAGTCGTTGATCCTGATTTAACATATGGAGTAGCATGACTATTTGCTTCTGTCTGTGCATCAGTCATATAAAAAACAGTACCAGGAGTTAATCCCTCTCCTCCCCAATAAGGAAAGTTACTAGAAGAAGATGTTGTTGCACTTACTGTGTAGGTTATGTACTGCCAGTCTCCTGTCATAGTAAATTGTGTATTACCTCCCCAATGTGATTTACCCCACATTGTTCCATATCCTTTTACCCAAGCAGATTGAGTGTAAGCATTACCGCTAGTGTATTTATTATTGTTATACTGGTGAAAGTGCGAATAACTAGAAGCTGAATTTACTGTAAATTTTACAGCAGAAACAGTATTTCCATAAGGTCCTTGAACAGTTGTTGCTGTGTGAGATATGTTTCCATCCCAAGAAGAAAAAGTCCAATCAGATTCACCGTTACTAAAATCTGAATTAGTGTACATATTTGTTGTAGGCTCACCTGGATTATACCTGGTTGCTACGCTATTACTAGAAACTCCATAGCCTGTATCATAGCCGAAAACTAAACCTTCTTTTATTAAATTTGGACCTCTGTATATTCCCATTACAATGCTCGTATTAAAGATTTTATACTCCAATCATTTGTTTGTGTAGTTGCTTGAAGAACTACATTACCTCCAGATAAAACAGCTGTTAAAACTACTTCTGTAGTGTCACCTATATCAACAGTAGATGTTTCTGCAAACTCTATACTAGTTCCATCATGACACACGGTAAGGGTACCTGCTCTAACATTACTTTGTTTTTTTATAAGAAAATCAAAGAATACTCCAAATGATGCGTCGTCTACAGAAGCTATTGTTCTTGCTGCTCCTGAATCTACGTCTGTATTTTCTTGTTTATGTTCGTATGTTGTTGAATATACATTTTCATAACTTGCATAAGCCGTACTAGATCCAAAGTTTTGTTGCCAAATCCTCATTCCAATACCACCCTTTTTAAACATTACTAGGTTATCTTTCCCCCCAGAGGAATCTGAATAACTTCGCATGTGTAAAAAATCGGCGTATGGACCTGAGTTGTTATTATCCCAACTAGTAAAACCAAACCTCATTCTACTAGCTGCGTCTTCACTAGGAGCAATAACTCTATTATCCCTACGCAGCATGTAATTTGCGTAATCACTAGCATAGTTTGCTGAAGCTGCATTACCAGTACACGAAGCAGATGACCCTGTTGTATTTTGGTTCCATGTAGGTACTGTACCTGTTAAACCAGTATATGGTACAGAAGAAGCTGTACCTGCAGTTGTAGCATTTTTAGCCTGTGGTAAATTACCTGTTTGAGTTTCATCAACTCCAGATAATGTTGTTGTTTCAGTACTTATAGCCCAACCATCTATATAATGCTCAACGTCACCTCTATAAGAACATTGGAAATCTCTAACAACTATACTAGGATGCGACCAAACACTGTTTGTTTCACCAATAGCAACGTAAAAATTAGTTCCATCATTACCAAACCTTACATCAAAATCTTTTGCTGTAAGTTTAGTATTTATTATAGCAGTACAGTTATACCAGTAACTTGAAGCAGTTCCTGTTGATCTATATATATAACCCCCTACAAAAACAGAAATCATTTCATTAGTAGTATAATCATATATATCTACATAGAACGACATCATATCATCTGGTGTACTACCTACATCTGTTGGTAATTTTATTAGTATATATCCAGTGTCACTGTTACTGTCACTTCTATATTGAGCACCTCTTGGATGAGGTACAAATCCCATGTGTGCATCACCTGTGTAATACAAGCCACCTGCTGCTTCAATAGGCATATTAAATTTAGACTTATCGCTTCCTGCAAAATCTAGTGTTGTATAATTGTAGCCTATATTGTGAGTTCTGTGCTTTATAGTAGCATACTTAGATACTGCAGTTCCATCAGATTGTTTAGACCTAGTGTGAAACTTTAATTGAGCAGACTCTCTTGTAGTATCATCAGCTGTAGGAGTTTCTGTCATAAGGTAAATTGACTGAGAATTTGCTCCTTCAAAGAAACTTAATGCACCAGTTTCATCTGGTCTAATATACATAGTTTCACCTGATGTATGTTTGATTCTCATTTGACCTGTGCCTGTACCTCGTATGTAAGGACTATTAGCTTCTATAGTAAAAACGTTTCCTCCAACATTTAAATTACTAGCAACTTTTAGTTTATTTGTTAAATCCCATGTGTCATCACCATCATCAAATATTAAACTTGCTTGTGTTATAGCTACGTTATTTGAATCGACTCCTCTATAAACAGATATACCTGATGTAGTAGCAGTTGCTGTGTCTGTTGATGCTTGTGTTGTATTAAGTTGTAATATATTATCTTCAACTTCTATAGTTGCTGTGTTTAAAGTAGTTACTGTTCCTTCTACTGTTAGGTTTCCTCCTACAGTTAAATTACCTGCAAGACTTGCGTTACCTACGTTAGTAACTTCAAAAAGCCTATCACCATCTACCTCACCCTGCCAAATAGTAAAATCATCATAGCTGTTTTCAACAGCTCCAGTCCCACCGTCTGTATTTACTACAAAGTGATGACCTCCTTTAGCTCCATATTCTAACCAGTACCTGTCATTTGCAGGGGTTCCACTATCGTCGTACCCTTCTGAAACATATTGTTGAGATCTAATATAGTTAGAGTAATTTGCGCCGTCTCTTTGAAATTTAAGTTCTGAGTTTAGTTTTAAATCGCCTGTTAAAATACCACCACCTAAAGGTAAATAGTGACCAGTTATTAGATTAGCTCTAAAAGTTGCAGGAGTTATGTACCTAATATAATTATCATCAGATACATATATTTTATTAACAACCGCAGTTGTTAATCCAGAAGTTGTGTTTATCCAACCAAAGTTAGCATAGCCATTAGCGTCTCTAACAGGCACGGTGTTAGCCTCATTTCTGACGGTTGATAAATGGTAGCCATCTAACATATCTGCATCAATCCATCGTTCTCTTGATGTTAAAGATTTATCATCACTACCTGCTGTTGGTGTAGACCCACCTGCTGTAGTTGGGTACGTTATTATACCAGCATCTGTATGTGTTTTCCACCACTCAGCGTGAACAGTAAAACTATCTTTCCAAGCCCCGTCTATCTGTACATAAAGATCGTAAGTATTATCTAAGCCAGAAGATGCTGATCTAATTGATTTAACTGCTTTAAATAAAGTTGGAATTTGATCTCCTTTATACCAATGTAAAATATGACCCTCCTGCGCACTGCTATGATTTTCATATAAAACATTTATTCTTTCATCACCTCTAGCGTTATCATCGTAAGACCCAATAGTAAACTGTATTTTTACTTTTTCATATCCCGAACCTATGTCTACACTTGATATATGAACCCATTTATCTCCTGTGTCTGCACCGCTACCACCTACCACTCTTACAAATCTATCGTCACCCCAATAGTCTGTTTTAAACTCTCTATTAAGTTTGTTTAAAATTTGAGCATCACCACTTGTAGCGTTCCAATCTGATTGAACATTTGCCTCTGCGTTAGTAGGTGCAAAAGATGTTGGTAATCCAGATATATCTACACCGTCTACTGTAGCGTTAGCAGCCATTGCAATATTACCTGCAAAAGTTGCGTTTGAAGATGCATCTAGAGTTAATCCAATTGTCATGGTACCTCCTTCTCCTGACCAAGAGGAGCCGTATCCAAGTTTTAATTGACCATTAACACCTCGTATCATCGCAGGTTTGTCAACACCTGCGGAATCTTGATTTCCGATTAATATATGCTGTGCAGTTCCTGTTTCTGTAATTTTTATTGCTCCTGCAAAAGTAGAACCTGTTGCCGTAGAAATTGCACCACTAAAAGTTGAAGCACCTGTGTTATTAACAGTAAACTTACTAGCGCCTCCAACTTGTAGATCAATAAGATTTTTAGTTCCAGAACCAGTAGCTGTTTCAGTTACGTTAAGTTTTATACCTGTGTAACCTGCTGTAGAAGTTTGATTAATTGTTGGATTAATCTGCATCATGGTTTGATCACCACTTGATCCAGTAAAACTGTTATTTAAGTGTTGAAATCTATGACCAATTGTTTGAGTTAATGTACCACCTTTGTAAGTAAAAATACCACCACCTCCTCCTAGAGTGTTATTGTAAGAAGTTAAGCTACCCCAAAAAATACCATTACCATAGCCGTTTATAATAGCTTTTTGTGCTCCGCCAGCAGTAACGTTTATTCTATCATTTACGCTATCTAAATCTATGTCTAAACTATAAGCAGGAATATTATTATTTATTCCAAGCTTACCATCTATATCTACATTTCCGTTAGAGTTAACATTAAGTATTGGTAATCCCGAAATATCAGATACGCTAAATAAATCACCTGTTAAAGAATTAGTAACAGAAAATAATTGTCCTAGTGATCCTTGCACATCTAAGATTGTACCTGTATCTCCAACTATATTAACATCGCCTGCAAAACTTGCTGTGTTATCTCCATCAAGTCTTAACGCTGTAGTTGCATTGCTTCCATCATATGTTTGAAGTGATAGACTATAGTTATTAATTAATCCTTCAACTATTCTTGCATCACCATTTGCCCAGTCAAGCTTACCACCTGATGGTAAATCAAACTCACTAGCTGAAACACGACCAGTAGCAACTACTTCTCCGGTTACATTTGTTCCTGTATTAGAAGTTGCTATTTTTGTAACGCCTCCGTATTTTAAAGTAACTGCGGTAGTACCTACGCCTACTCCTCTAACACCTCCTGCTACTAACGAAACGTTGTCAGCTGAGGTTCTAGTCATACCTGTGTTTACGTCATCGTAAAAACCGTAACCAACTTCTGAAGAACTATTAGCACTAGAAACAACCACTCTTCCAGAAGAACCGCTTGCGCCTACAACTAAAGTATGATCATTTTCTCCCGTAAGATGAAAAGAAGACCCTCCACCTTGAGATGCACCATCAGAATGATAGTATGTTATTCTACCATTTTGAGTTGCTGCAGAACTGGCAATGTCGTTAAACTCAATACCTGCTCCTCCTCCGTTGGTTGTATTCCTTATCTTTATTAAAGGACTCACAGAGTTTTCTATAGATAAAGGATCTAAGGGAGCTGTTATTCCCATACCTATGTATGTACCTGTAGTTGCTCCTGTAGATCCTGCAGCGTGTTGAGATAAGGTTAACCCATCAGTTAACTCGCTACCATCATATTGTATTAAATTAAAATGTGAGTTTGCTCTGTTACTAGACCCTCTTCCGGCAGATATTAATAGCCCTCTATCATTACCTGCATTAATTAAAACAGAAGAACCACTATTATCTTGGTCTTGGTCTGTACCAAATCTAGCAACAAGGTTGTAGGAACCTGTAGTTCCGGTTTTTAAGACTTGTAGTATTGGTGATCCATTTGCTGATCCTTCTTGACCTGCAAGTGTAGAAACACCAATACCAACAATATCTGTAGTAAATAATTTACCAGAAACTTCTATATCCGTTAAGAACTTTTGTGCCATAATTTACTAAAGGTTTAAAAGAGCGTTATTACGCTACTTTTTGTATTAAAACTGTAATTTGTTCATCTGATGCAGGTGCTGCATTAAAGCTAACTTTTATATGGTCTGTTGATGCTGTATTACTTGCATCACTAACGCCGCGTCTAACTTCCGCTATTACAGTATTACCAGTAGCATCATATAATTGAACGATAACTTTGTTAGAACCTAAACCGTGATCTATATAAAAAACAGTTGCAGTATCATCACCAACAGTCGTGCTTGCACTTACAGCACTTAGAATTGTTGCAGTTACACTAGCTATAGGGAATTTTTTAGTAGCGTTACTTGCACCTGTACCAGCTAAAGAGATTATACCTGACGTTGCATTTGTTAGCTCATTTAAATCTAGAGTTAACGAGTGAGTAGTCCCTTCACCAGATGTTGCAGCAGAAGAATCAATACCTGTACTACCTGTGATAGTAGCAACATAGTCTCCAACAGTATCAGTACCTAAAGTAATATCGCCTTCTGTAGCAATAACTTTAGCAGTACCATCATTTACCATCCATTTATCTGTACTCTCATCCCAATAAATAAGTACATCACTTTCATTTCCTCTAAGAACTTCAAGACCTGCATTTTGAGAAGGAGCAACATTACCGGCTATATTACTGTTCAAAGTAATAATATTATCTGCTAGGTTAATTGTTTCAGAGTTAACTGTTGTAGTTGTACCCGATACAATTAAGTTTCCAGTAAGAACAATAGTATCACCAGAATCAGTACCTATTGTAATTTGTTGATCTGTTGCACCTCCAGCTGATTCTAAGTTAGCTAAAGCTGTAAGTAAATGTGCATTAGAGACATTTAAAACATCAGTATCTCCTTCAAGAGCTGTACCTGACGCTGTACCTAAACTAGGTAAAGTAACATTAGTTGTTGTAATTGTATCAACGTGACCTTCAGTTGTGTAAGAGGTAGATACATTATCAAAATTACCTCCAAATGCTAATGTTACAGCTGTTCCAGCACTTGCTGTTGCCGATACAGCATCGTGATTAATTGTAAATGCTTTATCAGCAGATTGATTTAAAGTAAGAGTTCCGTTTTCTCCAGATCCAAAACTTAAAAGAGTTCCTGCAGTAACAGTTAATGTTGCATCATAAACAGGGTCGCCTACTTCTAACCATCCTCCTGTAGATCCACTATAAACTTTAAGTCTGTAGTCGGCTTCTGCGCTAGGTGAGGTGTCAAAATATATACGACCTGCTTGTAGACTTGCGCTAGGAGCAGCCCCTAAAGGGTGTATAGATGCGTTTTGTAGTTGATTACCATTAAGGTTAATATCAACAAGATGTTTAATTTCAGCCATGATTATTTATTTTTAATTATATTATACATTTAGTTTAAATATGCTTTTCCCGAGAACGTTGCCTCGAAGCTTACTGTGAGTCTGCTATTTGTATTATAAACAACTTCCCCTACCACTACTGTATCTGCTGAATCAACTATTGTTACTGATGGTTTTTTATTTAGTGAATGATTAATAACCCATTCATTAGATGCTACTGCTTGAGTGAAAACTTCAGAACTAGATGCTGTACCTGCAGGTCCCTGAGTACCTACACTGGTAACTACCACCTGGTTTTGCGAAGTTACAATTTTATTTTTAGTTGAGGAATTAACATGTACCTCATTATTTGCGGGTGTAGATATTTTTACATATTTAGCCATTATGCTACAGATTTTATAATTTGTATTTGTCCGGATATTAATCTTTCTGTAGTAGATGATAAAGTAAGATCTAAATCAAAATCAGCTCTATTCCAAGTATAATTAGCTGTAGTAGAAGAAGGAATACTAATACTAAACTCACCTTGAGTTGCATTTGTAATAGTTATTCCATTTCCTACACTTAAGTCAACAACAAGTGATGTGTCACTTCTATTGTCTTTAGCCTTTAAAGTAATAGTCGCTCCTGTAATATCTACTGGAGTATCATCCGCCTGTTTGTAGGTAATTGTATTACTAAAGGTAGTGCCTTGTTCAATTTTAAAATTATGAGATCCTGCAGCCATTATAAAGAGTAATCAAAAATATTAGGTTTACCATTACCATTGTTTTCAATCAAACTAAACCCAGCATTACTGGTCCATCCATTTGATTCACTGTAAAAGTTCCCGGTAAACAATGGGGCAATATCTACAGCTCGATAGTTTGCTTGATCTAGGTATGTTTCGTTTAAAGTATGAAAAACCTTTTTTGATTTTCTAGAATGCCAATGCCCTCCTAGTAAAACATTATATGATTTTTGATCTCCGTATTCAAAAAACACTTTACCTATATCTCCTTTTGATACTCCGTGGTGGTTATGTGTCATTACGTAAAAAATACCATCTATCATTCTATTTAAAATAATAGAAGAAAACTCTACGTTAACGTTGCTATTTAAATAGCTTTGTCTAACCATGTAAGATAACAGTCCAGCAACATCACCTTCGTTATCGTGTTTGGCGTCTGAGGTAGATCTATCATGATTACCTGCAACCATATACACGTTAGTTAAATTATTAACTGATGCTAAAAAGTCCCTTACTATTTCATAAGCTAAAATAACGACGTGGTGCCCATATAATCCTTTCCCCATGCTTTTCCATGAGTTAATGTGATTAAGTCCCGTAAAAGACTCTATAAAGTCTCCTAAGAAAATTATGGATACCTTTTCATATCCTCGCTCGTTTACTTTATCAGCTATCTGTCTTAAATACTTAATTACAGTTTTGTAATTAAAGTCTTGGGTTTTTGCTAGTTTCTGTATATCTGCTCCAATATGTAAATCTGCCAGACAAAGAACTCCGTGATTAGTGCCGGGCGTTCTTTTTATATTTGCTGTAGATATCGCAGAGTCTAGTTTTTTCCTAAGTTCTAGATAGTCAATTTCTTTTTCACGTGGTTTTAAAGTAAGCTTAACTTGATAGTTAGTCTTCTTTCCTTTTTGCGAAGTAACATCCCACGCATTACATGTGTAACCAGTTACTTCAAATTTTTTTAAATCAATTCGAAAAAACTCTACTGCCTCTGCTAAAGAAGTTATAGGTTTTTCTCCTTTGTAATTGTATGTTGTTGGTACTCTAGTGTCTTCTATTGTGGTTTGTTTTGCCACTTTAGCTACTTTTCTTCTTAGTGTTCTATGAGAAAACATGTCTCCCATGTGATGGTTTTGTACTATTTCTGCTATTTTACTGTAACTTAAATCTGGATTTTTTTGGAGTTTTTCTCTAATTATGTCTTCTAGTTTCACGATTTTTTGTTTTATGGTTTTCTTAAAAATACTAAAATTAATGTAATTGTTTATTTTATAAACAAAAAGGGAGCAGTTTTAAACCGCCCCCTCCTTGAACTAACAATAAAACTAACAAACAATTATATTATAAGTGTGCTTATTATTTAAGTTTTTCCACCTCCGTTACAATAGCGGCTGGTGTAACAGTAGCGTTTCCGTCTTTTACGTATACCTCAATAATGAAGCTATCGTAATTTCTTGCGTTTCCAACTGCTTTAGATGCTGTAACTTTTTCAGCTTCTATTAAAACTAAATCGTAGTTTCCTGATACTTGAGATACCGGTTGTTTGATGTTTGTTCCACCAAGACCGAATAACCCACCGTCAATAAATCCAGCTTTTTCAGCTTCAGCTACTTTAGCCTCAGTTCCTACAGAAGGAACAGCAGCAGTACCGTAAACAAATGAACTAGAGTCATTACCAGCTAATCTGAAATGAGAATCGATAGGAGCTGTAATTGTAATATCAGCACCTGAAACACTTGCACCAAAACCATAGAACTCAGAGCTTGACTTAGCAAACTCGATATCCATAAGAGCTTCAATAGCTGCAGCACTTGCACCTTCGAAGGTTTTTACTGGAAGGTTCATTGTACCTTTAGTAGTGTTGATTACTTTTACATAAGCACTTCCTGAATCTAATGCAATAGTTGCAGTAGAGGATTGTGCAGTACCAGCGCTATACGCAATAGAAGTAACTTTTTTGATGTTACCTTCGCTGATTGGACCTACGTTTTTTGTACCGTAGAATAAAGATGCGTTGTCATCTCCGCTTGATAAAGTAGCTGAAAAAGTTGCGCCATCTTTGACGTAACCAAATTTAGCTGCTTCAAAAGCAGAAGCGGCAGCAACATCACTGTTGATGATTAGGACTTCTTTTTTTGCCATGATAAATAAATATTAAAGATTAAAAATTAAATTAATTACTCAGATTGAGATCCCTCAATTGAATTAGTTTGGTATCTCGGAGCCTCTGTTGCTTCTAATAAATGTTTAACTGTTAAATCTACTATCTCTTGGTGTGTATGTTCTGCTAGCTCGCAATCCAGGTTCGAAGATAATGAAATTTCTGATGGCTCCCTAATGTAATCTAAGCCTACACCTTTTAATAGGAACCTTTTGTCAGTAAATACCTTTATAAACGTATCTGAAATTATGCCCATTGGGCTTTTATGTGTTGATTGTGAAAAGGGACTTGCAAGTAAATTATAAGCATCGTCAGGCTCAACAATTCGTAGAACAACTTCTTTTTTGTATTTGTCTACCTCTATTTCTATTTCGCCTGCAGACACATCAGCACCTAGCTTTGCTCTTCCGCAATCATCGTAATATATTTTTACTCTTGAATTAACTAAAAACATGTAGTCAGTTGGTAAATCAAAATCTTCATGATCTACAGTGGCATCCATTGTGTTAACGTCATCACTGTAATCTAATACTGTTAGTACACGTAAATCGTCAATACGTTTTTGTGTACCATAGTATCCAGATTGTTTAGGATCTGATTTAGACCAAAAGCGTTGTTTTACAAAACGCTCTTGCATTTTATTTAAAGCAAAGTCCAATTCCTCTGGTAAAAAAGTATCAAAGGAATTAGAACCTACTTTTTGTAGACCTTGTTCTACAGCAAAATGCATTTCTGCTACCGTCATAATTAACTAAAAGTTTTTAAACGTGCTTTTAAGGTTGTTAATACATCAGAATTTTTCTTGTCTTTTATAAACAAGATAGCCTCTTCCATAGAGTCTCCTAAAGACACATCTCCGTTTAATATAGTGTTACCTACCTTACGCAGGACTTCTGTCGTTAGACAGTCGTTTATGAAAGCTTGATGCTCTAAATTCTTGTCAGTAGCGTATTGTAAAAACTGAGTTGGGTCTGCTTCTACTTCCCCTTCTAAAGTTATTTCTTTCTGCGCTTCGTCCATAGTATTAGGCTCATACCCATAAACTTTTAATAATTGATCCATTTTGGATGCATTAGAGGTAACCTTAATAAATTCTTTATATGCCTCTTTTCTTTTCTTAACTCCAGATAGTTTTTTTACTTTTTCAATTTCGGTATCATAGATAAAGTACTTGTAACCTCTGTTTGTTGACATTTCTTTTTCATCTTTTGCTACGTACGGGTGCGCACATGCAAACTTCCATCTAATGTAATCCATTAAGTTTAACGGATCTCCATTGCTGTCTACTCCTACTTCTAAATCAGTTCCTCTAGAATCGATAGTAACAGTCATGTTATGAAAATATTTTTTTACCTCTTTCATAAAATTAATGTCAGTTGAATCGACACCAATTATTTGAGGCATGTATTTTTTTTGTTCTGCAAAGGAGAGACCTGTTTGAGAGTCTCCATTACTAGAAAAAGTGGAACCTATTTTTCGTTTAGCTTCTGCATAAACGTGTTCCGGTAAATTTGTTGCGTTAGCTTTTCGTTTTAAAACTACTTTTCTTGAACTCATGATTTTATTTTCTATGTTAAACAAAACAGTAAAGGGGAAGTAGTATTACTCCCCCCGACTGCTTATAAATTTATGATTTTACACATTCTAAGTGTAGACAGTTTGTAGCTCGTCTAATTGCGATACCACATTCTTTCATAAAGTGAACTGATGCACCATCAACGTCGTTAGCTCTTAAAGAGTTACCGCTGTTGAATCCTGGAGGTACTGAAGCACCTGCAACTGCCCATCTTACTAATTCTCTACCTTTTCTAGATACCATCTGTACGTTGGTTTCACCATCGTAAGTTGACATGTCTAAGAAAATCATTCTATAAGATTCCATTGGTAATCCAGTCACTGGGTGTTTTGGACTATTCAATGCTCTTGCACCATGATCAAATAAAGGTAAATGTCTCACTGTTACTGTGTGACCATCAATATGTCTGTATGAAGTAAAGAAACCTCCTAATTGCAATGTTGAACCTGACCCTGTAACAAAGTTAGAAGGATCTGTGTTCTTGATATAAGTACCAGAACTTAGTTCAGATTTCATTGCGTTATCGAATTCTTCCATACCACCTAAACCTGTAAACAATACAATGTTCATGTCCTGAGCATCAGAAGCACCATATAATGCATCTCTTACTACAGACTTGATTTTTGTAGCTGTTAATGTAGAGTAAGTATCTACGTTAGGAATCTGCTCTAATACACCAGAACCAAGTGGAATTGGTTTTCCGTTGTCGTCTTTCATGTGAATAACACCTTCAGAAGATCTGTTGTATTTAGAATACCAAAGAGCGTATTCAGTTTCTTCTTTCCATCTTAACATGTGTTGGTACTCTTCGAAGTCATACCATAAAGCAGTTTTTCTACCGTCTACGTTAAACTCAAAGTTTACAACTCTATCAGGAGCATTACCTTCATAACGGTAAGACTTTCTGATAAGAGAAATTTGATTTCTCATTTTAGATGGAGCAACCCAATTGCTCTCATTACCAACTGATCCAGAGATCGCTGTTGGCGCGAATAATTGTACCCAGTTTTTTCCAGCTACGTCAGATGCTCCGATTGAATCGCTTTCATCTGCAGTAACTAATTGTAAAGTATAAACCCACTGTCCACTTGCGTTTTCATAAGGCTCATCCATTACTCTTGCTTGGATTCCATTTTCACTTTCAATAATGTATTGTTTGATAAACCATTTGCTATCAAATGCTACTTTAAAGCGTGTGTAATTTGCACCTGTTCCAGAAACTAATGCACTGGATCTAACTGCTTTGTTTAGTCTACCCATTACTGGATAATCGTACTCAATGTCATTGATATACTTTACTGAACCAGTTCCTTCAGTAAGAAAAGAAAGAGGAAACCTCTTATCTTCTTTTCCTGCTAAGTGAGTGATCACAGGTGATAGTACATCAGGCTGAGTAAGAAGAGCGCTCGCTAACGAGTTCTCATCTGTCATTCCTTCGGCGTTGAAGAAATCTTCGTATAAACGAAGTCTTTTTGCGTTGTCTGCTGCCATGATAAATAAATATTAAAGATTAAAATTAAAAAATTTGCGTTTAGCCTAATAGCTTGTCTAAAGTTGGAATATTAGGTCGACCATTGCTAGTCTTGTTATACCCTCCTTTATTGCCTTTCATTCTTCTAGAAGCTGTCGGTTTGCTTGATTTCAATTTAGATTTCAAACTTGCCGCTTGCTTTGTATTTACTTTGGCGCTTACTAATTTAGATATATCAAGTCCCTTATACATAAGGTATTCCATTGCTAGAATTGACTCTTGATCTAATTTTTCTCTATCTATAAGTCTCTGGCTTCTTCCGTTGTTATCTACCGGCGTTGCCATCCAACTATAAAACTTCTTTTTGTCACTCTCAGGAATTGTAAAGTCTCTTAATCTACCTTTGTTAATTATAGATCCAATCTGACCCCAAGTTTCTTGAGTTTGTTTTGCAGTCTCCTGTGCCTGCTTTTGTTGTTCTTGTACTAAAGACTCTTTCTGTTTTATTTGATGTGCTGCTAATTTCTTAACAGCTCTTTCAGAGTTCTTTAATAAAAGACCTGCATCTTCATAATCTTGAATTGCTTCAGTTATTTCTTCTGCTTCAAAACCCTGCATCTGCATAAAACTTTCTACAACTTTACGTTGCATTCCTTTGTCTTCTTTGTTTAAAGAAAGCTTTGCAAAATCTATTTCTTTTGCTGCTACTTTAAAGAACTTGTCTGGATCACCTCCAGATACTCTGTAATTTAAATATTCCTGGATATCAGGAAACGACTGAAACACAGATCTAAATTGCTCTTCAGCAATTTTTTCTGCCATAGCTTTAGTTAAACCGGCTATGCCATCGTAGTCATCTTCAAAATCTCCTTCTATTTCATATCCTAATCTTTCTTTAAGAGTAGATATAATACTAGCTTCTGTTTCTTCTGCTTGTAATTCTGTTTCTAATGATGAATCTGCATCTTCTTGCAAACTATCATTAGGCTCTTCTGATTCTGTAGCATCTTCTTGAATATCTTCAGATGTTTCTTCTGTAGTTTCTTCAGATGTCTCTTCACTAGTAGGAGTTTCAGTTTCTACGGCTTCTGATGTTTCTTCTGTAGTTTCTGTACTTGGGATTTGCTGGTCGTCTAAAAGTTCGCTTACGCTAATCTTTGATAGATCTAAGTTGTCTTCTTTACTCATGTCAAAATTAATTAAATTATACTAAATTTCAATATATAAAAACTAAACTTTTGTGTGTGTTTATATAGAGTCTTTTTATGTTGATTTCTTACTTAATGCCTTCTTCTGAAGGTCTAATTTCTTGTTTTCAAGGCGTTCTTTTGATTGCATTTCTCTTTCTTTTTGTGATAGTTTGTCTCTTTCGATTCTAACCCTTTCAAGATCTACTGCATCATTTATGCCATTGTTATTCATATCTTGATCTACAGTTTTAGCTGCAATTTCAAGTTCTTTGACTTCAATTTTATTATCTCTGTCAAGTTGGTTTTGAGTAGCTTCAAATTCTTGAGCTGCTTGCGCGATTGCTTGTTGAGCTTGTAATTGCTCAGATTGCATTTGCTGTGCTTGTTGTTGTTGCGCTGCTTGTATTTTCTTTTCAGCAGCATCAACTTCATTTAGCTTTTCTTTTATTTGTGCAAAATTACTAGAGTCTAATATCTCTGCAATTGTTCCAGGTTGTGATCCATTTTGTGCAAATGATAATGTAAGTTGTTTTAACTGTTGTATTTTATCATTTTCAATAGAATTGTTTTTAACAAACACACCATATTCTGCTTCTTGGAATAATTCAGCATCTATATCTAATATAGCCTCTCTGTAGTCTCCCGTAATGTATTGTGTCTTCTTTCCGTCTTTCCATGCAACTTTAGATGTATCAAGAAGCCCATTAAACTCTCTTTCTACATATTTATCGAAACGTCTAAACAATTCTTCTGTCATAACAGAGCTTTGGAAAACGGCTCTTTCTGTGGCTCCAATACCATCAGATGCTTGCACTTGTCCTTTTCTCTGTCTAGATATACCAATGAGTTCTTCCCATTCTTGTTTAACAGACTGAAGCAATTGAAACTGAGCGGCTATGTATTGACCTAAACTCATGTCCAATACTTGGAATTGATTAAACGTAACAGCTTCCCCTCTTTTACCTTCTGCTGTAGAATCTATAAAAGCATATCCCATCGCGTCTGCGTAGTACATAAACTTTTCTTCGTCCCAACCATGTCTTTTAGGAATTGTATTCATTTCCATTAACATGATCTTGTCCTTATTCTTAGCAATAGAAAGCTCTAATCTATAGTGGAAGATATTATATAAAATTTGGTAAGGTACCCCCATCGAAACGACGGATATTTGATCTGAATGTCGATTTGAGTAGATACGACCGTTATAAGGGAGCTTACAAACGGATAAGTTTGACATTTCGTTTCTTTGTACTTGATGGGGACGAATATTAACGAAAATGTCTCCGTCTATTCTATACCCTTCCCAAACTTGGTTAACCCAGTAGTATTCAATAGATTCTTCTTTATCTGAATCTAATTTATATTTCTCATCTACTATCATTTGTTGTTCTTGACCTACTTCATCGTAGTAGGTTAGAATTCCTATTCTAGCAAATGATTTCCATGTTACATGTAGTACCTCAGCAAATCGCTCAGTATCCATAGATCTTGAATCTCTGTTAAACGGAGATAAAATCCCATTAAGTGTTTTACCACTAGGATTTTCTAGTCTATCTATTTCATCTGGTTTTAAAACGTCATAAAAAGAATCTACAATAGCATTAACACTCATCATCTTTCTTCTGATTGCCCAATCACCGTCTTCAATAAACTGAATGTCCGGAGATTTTTCGTAATCTAAATCTAATGGTGATACTATTTCATATTCTACCTCATTCATACAAATGTCCTTATACGAATAGACTTCACCAGAAACTAACCAGTCAAAGAACCCCATTTGTAAATGATCCGGTAGTTCTAGTTTATCTATCATATAATCTAAAGCCTCTTGTCCCATAATAGCTCTTGCATCTTTGTAGTTAGTAAGAATTTCTTCTTTCAACTCTTCTAATGGCATTTGCTCTTGAGAAGGCTCTCCTGTATCCATACCCATTTGATTAAGTTCATTAATAAACTTTTGTTCTAGGTATTTCTTAAGCTCTTGTTGTAATAGTATTTGTTGATTATCCTTCATGTCAGAATTACGGATAACAACCTGATGAGCAAAAGGTCTTTTAGATTTTTCCCCTAATAATAAATCTACAACAGGTTTAATAATGTTGTAGCTTCGTAATTTAGCAGGGAATCCTTTTACTTTATGTTTTTCAGAATTGTACGGGTTTGTAACGTAGTTGTAATCTGCTTCAACTAAGTTTCCGTTATATGCGTCGTAGTAGTTATGCAATTGGGCTTTGTGCTGACTGGAAAAAGAGCTCCTGTCTATAAAAGCTTCAATTGTATTTTTCCCCCATTCTTTAGTCTTTCGACTACGAGGAATTTTTTGTTTCGGGATTCTACTCATATCTTTACAAAACTACGTAAAAAATTTACGATTAAAAAAAGAATCTTCAGTTTGCTCCATTTCTGCCTCGAACTCTTTATTATAGAGATCTTTCATATGAAACATTCCAACTAATAGAGCTGATACCCTATCAAAATTCCCTTTAGTATTATATTTAATTAATTCATCTATAAGTGCAATATCATAGATATAATGCAGATTTAATTTTCTTTCTCCATTTTCTTGCTGTCCTCTTGGTGTTTTTAACCAATCTCTTAAATATATTTCTGCTTGATTTTTTCTTTGCTTAGATCCCATAGACGTACCATAAGTTCTATTTAGTTTTTTTATTCTTATTCCAGAGGTTTTGTCAAATAACTCAGCTTCTGGTAATAAATAATGTAAAAGCTTTTTACGTTTAGCATAAGGTATAACTTCTCCCCTATCATTTTCAAATCCTATACGTGCATTGTAATACTGAGCAAGTAAAAATAAGTTATAGTTATATTCATCTTGTGATTCAGGTCTACCTACGTATGAAGCTACAATCATATCATCTGGTTTAGACATATTGTTAATTCTTTTCATAACATATGCAGAACCTAAAGAAGCACCGTAACCATCTGAACCATATGGATCATGTACTATAAAATACAAGTCATCCGGTATTGCTTCTTGTTTATATGCAGGTGATTGATAGACAACTACAGCACCTGTAGAGTCATCTGTTTTATTTAGTGGAAACTTTTCTATAGGTCTCACGCGCGGGTCAGGTCTAAACTCTATTCCTTCTGGCGCTTCAACTAAAACTCCGGCTACTGCCATTTGTTTGTATAAACCTGTTCTCATTAACTGATTACGCCAATCTACAAGAGTGGCACCAGGGAACATGTTACCTCTTTGTTGTAAAAAGGCTTCTTTGGGCATCCAAGGGTATTCCGTAATGTATCTATCTAAAGTAGAAGCGTCTTTAGCTTCTTTTTTTAACTGATCTCGTTTTGCTTCTTCTTCCTGCTTTGCTTGTTGGGACAAGGAGTTACCCTCTTTATCCATGTATCCTATTTTGTTTTGGTAAGACGGAAAGAAAAACCCACAGTTACTTCCCTGAGCACCTTCATCCCAAATATTATCAAATGGATATAGATCATAGGCTTCTGGATTGTAAAACATAGATTCAAAATCTATTGTACCACCATCCATATCACCACCTGTCCCAAACAATACAATCTGTCCGGTAACTACACCACCGTCTTCAACACAAGGACGTGTTGCTAAATAAGAAGCTTTAAGATTGTCAAAGGCACCACATTCTTCAAAAATAACAAGACTTGCATCCTTACCCCTTGCGGCATCTGGGTTATCTTTAAATGTAATAGCCTCAACCTCAGACTTATATCCTTTCTCAACGCCTTGTTTATTAATATACTCTAAATAGCTTGCGCGTTTGTGGTTTATTTTATCAACTCCTTGACGGCGTTTTTGCCATCCAGTATGTTCGTTAAGAAAGTTCATGTAATCTGTAACCATGGTCATAATACCTTTTGGATACAAATACTTTTTATCGTGAGCACATAATAACGTGTAAGAATTTTTTGTAGTGTTGTATATGTTTGCTGCTATGGCAGCGTTTTTGTAAGAAAATCCTTTACGCCGAGCTTTAGCAACAATGAGGTGCTTGCCTTCGGCAGCGGCTTTTTCCATAGCATGAAAATACTCATAATCACCATCCCAGAATCCAGGAAAAGAAACAGTTTTAAAGCCACCGGCTTTTTTACCTTGTACTGCTTCAGTTAGTTTTATTTGACAAAAGTTCATGTAAAAATAGTGATGTCCTGTAATTCTTACATCACCTACAGTAAATCCTTCTTTACATCTTCTTAATTGTTCATACCAATACTCGTAATATGGCGCACTACCTACAGGATCTCCACAATATAATCCATACTTTAGAAATTTTAGTCCTTCTCTTCTAAACTCATTGGTGTTTACAAACATTCTATTTTTTTGTAGTTTCTCTTTTTTGTTGCGTATAATCTTTTCTATCTATTTCATGTTTACCGTCTTTTACAGTAGATACTAATAGATAAAAACTTTCCCCATGCTCATACTGATAATGACAATATTCTTTTAACCCCTTGAGATCAGATTCATTTTCTATTGTGCCGCTAAAGTTTTTACCTTCATTATCTGGATACATAAAATGAGCTGCGCCATAAGGAGCATGCTCTTTTTCTTCTATGTTAGGCATAACTTTGTATATAATTGTCGTCGCGCCACAGGCGGGACAAAATTTTTCTAGTAATACATTGCCTTCATTTATCTCAGTAATGTTGAGGTTACTTTGCTCACATTTACATAGTTGATCTGAATTTGCAGTTAGTTGAATATCTTCTTTCATTGTTTTATTTTAATCTTCAAACAAACCTTTAGTCCCTCCTCCTCGAATTTTAGATTCGTTAGCTTGTTCCTTTTTAACTTTTTCTTCTAGAGAGTTTATAGTGTCAATTGCTTTTGGTAGTTGTTCTGAAACTTCTAGTAGCCTTTTAACATCTCTCATAATAGATCCTACGTCTTTTCCCTCTTCTCCATCTACAACACTTAATGCAATTTCTATTTGTTCGTTAAGAGCGCTTATAACTTTAGAGCTAGTAAGTAGTCCTTCTCGAATTGCCTTTAAGGCTGAGATCGTAGGTGTTCGCTGTAAGTTATTGTACTTGTCCATCCCTCTGACAATATCATTTGTGATAGGCTCATCTTTAGTAAAGTTGAGGTCTTCAAGCAATCTTCGCTTTCGTTCTGTTTCAGGATATATTGAATAGGGTGATCTGTAGTCGCACATGAAGTATATGAAGGATAAATACTTATAGGCAGTTCTTTTTTTTCTGTCTTTGTCATTTACTATTATTTTTTTAAACTCAGGTATTATCTTAGCCTCAGTCTCTATTACTACTTGGAAATTTTCTTCTTTGAAAAGTTTCATGATTTAAATTTTTTACTCGATTAGGATTACAATGGAATAAACCGAAGTATGGAAGTCTAATACCCTCAAACTCTCCTTTACCCATTCTATACGCTACATATTCAAACTGAGATTCTATAATAGACTTCAGCTCTTTTGTAGTGCCTCCCATTTCTTCTTTGATTTCTTTTATAAGTTTTTCTTTTACTTTGTTCTGTGCCATTATCTAGAATTGTTATTCTTATGGAATTTATGAGAAAATTGTTTTTTCTTTCTTCTTGACAAGGCATATTCAATCTCTTGCTCAAGCTGAACATCATTAACATAAGAAAAATCTTCTTTTTTAATTCTTTTTTTAGTCTTTGCCATTTTCTTTGTACTTAATGTAATACCTTATAGACCATTCGTCAGTGCTATCAAGAACTGCATATATGTCGTAGTCAAAATCAATACCAAGCTTAGTAAGCTCCACTTCTTGGATTTCGATAAATTTAAACACTGCTTCAAGTGTGCTAATCGCAACTTCAATAAAGTATTCATTATTCTGCATGTATTTTAAATTCTAGACTAAGAATATAACTAACTAAAGTTGTATCTCCTTCGGGGATTTTATAAACTAGTGGATGAAAAGAATAATTTCTAGTTTCTTTGTCGTACAGTAAAACATTTTTATCTTTTAAAGATTTGATAGTATTATTTAGCACAGCTCTACTCCATCCCAATTCAGATGCTGCTTTTATACGATTGTTTTTTGTACAGGGTTTGTCTTTATCTATAGAAAACAAAATGTATACTACGTTTAACTCTGTAGGAGTTAGTTTTAGTATTCCATTAATAACTGATAAATAGTCTTTTCCTATCTTCTGCCTAGTTGTTGGTATCTGTATTTTCATTGTACTTAATTACTTTTTCTATTTTTCTTGATAGCCTTTTTGCCATCAATTGTCTAACGTTCTTTAACAAAAGAATGATACATTGATTTTCTGCGCTGAAGTTCTTTTTTTGTAATGTGTAGAAACGATCAATAAGAATATTTATTACCTCTTCATTTGTAGTTCCTTCTTGGAAAGCTCCTGCTAGTTTCTCTGTAAATTTTATAGTTTGGAATCTTTCGTTATCTGCAAAATCAGTAACTTGGTATTCGACTCCTGGTTTAATTATTTTCATTGGTTTCTTTTTTTTCGTAAATGGCTCAGTTTACAATATATAAATAATGTAAACGTCTATATTTACAAATATATCAATAAATGGTATAAAACAAAAGACTAAAACATAGGCACGTGTATTATAGAGATTTTTTGTTACTCTCCTCCATTTTCATCTGTGATACTTTTTCTACTAGGCTGCCTGGCGTGTTTTTCATAATAGAAACCCAAAACTCTGGATCCAAGTTGTAAATAATTTTGCTCATTTCAACCCAGCCTTCTTCTGTAGCCTCTTTTGTTTTTAAATCTAATTTAGTTCCAGTACCTAAGTTTGCCCAGTTAGTTGCATTTTTTTCTAGAACTTTGTCTATTGCTTTTCTAACTTTTTTATTTGTCATGTATGGTGACAGATTTACTCCTTTTTTTTTCATTGTTTAAATTTTAATAAGTCCTCACGAACTAGATTTTCTATTAATTGTATTCGTTCTTTGTTTTCGTTTTTAGAATAGTAAACAGGATTAACTATGTAAGTACCGCGTTTATCTCCTTTTAAAAGTAAGTTCTTATTTACCAGAGCATAAAACGCCCTTTTTATAGTGGCATCTTGATAGATAGTTTTAAACCCACTGACATTGTAGATGATTTCTTTAAAGCTGTCTCTTACCTTTGCATTGCTAAAGACAATGTTGTTGGAATCCATTCTCTCACATAAGTAGTCGAGGAGATCTCTAGGGCAAGCAGCTAAACCAGCTAGTGCGTACATACTTCCATGATATCTTCGTGTGCTCCTGCAGGGAATGCTTTTATATTTGTAGATAGGAACGGTAATACCATCCTCGTGCTTTATTCCTGTCATATACTTTATTTTATAATTCTTCATTTACTCTTCTATGATCACTAACCCTTTAAGTTCGCCAGTACATGAATAAACTATTTCTATATCTACATGAACCTTAGCGTGCTTTTGCTCAAATACTGCTTTTATGTGTCCTGCTGATGCACTTACGTTAAGTAGTGACCAATCCTCCATGTATCAAAAATAGTAAAAATTTTTCTTGCAGATGTCATTTGTGTTTGTTATATTCTGAGTTGTTCATAAGTTAGGTACACCTCAGTCACCTTTAAGGTACATCCCAGTCACCTTTAAATCACCTTAACATACTATTTATTAGCGCATTAACCTCTTTTCTATTATCATTATATAGTTATTTATGTGCGTTATAATAATTATGTTTATTATATTTATACTCTTCTTGGCTCTATAGTTAAACGGATATAACAAAACTCTTCTAAAGTTTAGTTCTAGGTTCGATTCCTAGTGGGGCTACAAATTCTAAAAAAATTTTTACTATCTAAAATTGTGAATGCATATACCACCTAATGTAAACTCCCCCTCCTAAATATGGCGGAGGAACTACCCCGAGCCTTAAAATCTCACTTATATTATGGAAAATGTATTTAAAATTGCAAACGTAACAGACATTCGTCAAGACAAGAACGGCGAAGACTATTTCTTAGTGGCAACTACTGGCTACTTTGACGAAAACGATGTGTACTTCATGGGTCAATCTGTGTTCTTAAGAGATGTGGATAACCACTCGAAGTTCAAAGTTGGCGGTAGTATAGTAGTATCGTAAATTATGGGGAGCCTTCGGGTTCCCCTTATTTGGGGCTGTGCTTATTATACAACAACCTACTGTATAAACTCCAACAACCTACTGTAATCTCCACCTTACAACATTGTTCTGGGTGTATTTACGACAAGCAGGTCAATACACTGTACAATCCACCCATTTACACACCAACATCATAATGTACTATTAATTATATAGACATTATTATACAACACCTTATAAACACACCTTACAATTTACTCACTTATTAATCCTTTAATTTACAATTATGTCAGATCCAATCGTAAAAAAGTACAAACATCATATCTTATTAGATACAGGTGTAATATGTGTACACTACCACAACAGTCAAGAAGTCAAAGTCTATAATGACTACAGATCCTTTGCAATAGACCATCCTAAACCTGCTTACCAACACTCACAGTTTTGGATTAAAGTAAAACAATATCTACAAAGCGTAGGTATCTCACGTAATACCACCTCATCATGAAAAATACTAAACTAATGTTAGCAGTTATCTCAACCTTTCTATTAACATGGCTATTTATAGCAACCGTTGGTTATTTATTATCTAACCATTACACTATCCAGCAATGCTTAACAGATAATGTTACTATCACAGTAATGTTAATGTTTGGTTGGATACCAACTATTCCTGTGTTACTTGACTTAAGCAATAGATATGAATTATAATGATGCTGCAATTGAGGCTTTGCGAAAAGAATTAACAAAGCTTCAGGCTGAGAACAAACAGCTCGAGAAAGAAAATATATTACTACTTCAATCAACAGTTAGACTGCGTGAGAAGATCAGTAAGCTTAAACCGACAACAATATCATCGTCTAATCTTAATATTTAATCTATGGAAACATTTCAATTTATAGCAATGCATTTTGCTCTATTATTATACTTCCTATGCTTAACCGCTTTTGCACTACTATTTCCTGTTGCAATGTATAGGTCAATCAAATCACACTTAAAGAAAAAGAAAACTCTGTCCTGATAACAGAATCTAGTGAGATAGATATAGTAATGAGAGTGGGTCAGGCTGCTCTCTTTTTTTAAATCAATTTTTTAAATCAATAAATAACATGTTCGCAAAACTTCCAGAAGACACCATTCTTCAGAGCATCGAGACAGGACGTTTCAGTGTTTTAAAATTGGACAATGACAGCAGGTATACACAGCTTATTCAAGTGTATCCTAAATCATGGCACTCACACATTAAACATGCATTTAGAATGCAGTGTGAAGACATGATAAGTGAATTAGTAACATACTCTAGTAGTTTCAAGAATCAATTAGTCTTGTCAGTATGAAGAGAGTGTTAATCCTATTAATTCTATCACTAGTACTAGGTGCTTGTGTTAGTACAACGACATGCACAACCAAGGCGACTAATCGTGGTGGTGGATGGATAATAAACAGATAAGTATTTGGCTAACGGTTCTGCCTAAGTAATAAGAACCATTTATAAATCAACAAAATATAATTAATTATGGTACGAGTACAATCAATTTCAGAAGTTTATCAAGACACAAATGGTAAGAACTTCAAAGTAGTAACATTAGAATCTCCAGGATTCAGAGAAGTAGCTGATCCAATGACAGGAGAAATAGTTTATGCATTAGCAGCACCTAAAGTCACAAAGAAATGTGTGTGGGAAGCATCTTATTTAGATGAATCAAAACACTATCTTTATGACGCGACAAATGGTCAAGCGGTTTACGGTACAATTGTAACAGCTCAAACAGATGAGTATACAATTACGGGAAGCGATGGTGTAGAGAGAACAGTAAGCACTTACACTGGTTTCGTAGAAGGAACTAATGAAGATGCAAACTTTGAGTCTCTTATCTCTGCAATGTTAAGATCTGCTGGACGTGAAACTCCAGAGAATGCTGTTCCAAAGCAAGAAATTGCTAAAGAACACATTGCTGCTACAAAAGCAGGAGAGCAAATCGATATGGTCAATCAAATAGATGAGTTAGCTAAAGTTTCTGTAGAAGAAGCTGGAGACATCGAAGACCAATTCTAATTACTAACCGAGAGGGGTGTCACACATCGTGATGCCTCTCTTATTTATAAAACCACAACATTATGAATGAATTATTTGATTACTGTGTAGAGTTCCTACACTGGCTAAAACCATACTTTGGTATGAGTTACCAGGAAATAAACATCTGGATATTTATTATTATTGAGCCTATCATATTCTTTGTAATGTGTTGGTACATAATAAAACTTAAAAAAACAAACAAAAGCTTATTGCTAAATATAAGAGTATTTGAACAGAAGCTTAAACATCGTAAATAAATTAATAACAATAAGATATGTCAGAACTATTTATTACAAACACAAAGCGGTCTGGTAGACCAAGAAGAAACTATACAAGAGGTCCATTAACAAAAGCAGAAAAAAGTTTTGTTACTAAATTCGTAGATAGTATGGTTAGAGATAAACAACGTTTTAGTGTAGTAGAGCTACAAAGCTCTTTATATGCTATAACCGGTAAGATAAGGAACACAACAACTATTGTTAAAATGGTTAATGTGTTACTAGATGATCCTAAGATAGGATACAAACCAAGCTGGTTTAAAAGACAAGCAACTAAATTATTAAATCTAATAAACTAGCTATGAACTATTTAATAAGTAACAACCCGGATCAAAAAACGTACGACGGATTAGTTTCCATTACATTACAGGATGCTATACCTCATCTCAAACAACAAGATATAATTGGTTTCGATACAGAAACAACAGGTCTGCGGTTTGACAGTGAAGAGTTGTTACTTGTTCAAATATCGTCTAGAGAACATAACTATCTTATTGATGCACAATCCGTTGACTTACAGCCTATCAAAGGTTTGTTTGAATCAACACGTGTGATTAAGATAGCACACAACGTTAAGTTTGACTACAAGTTTCTTAAGTTTAACGGTATTACATGTGAGAATACATATGATACTATGCTTGCAGAACAAGTACTTAACTGTGGTAAGACAAGCTTACGTAATTCATTAAAAGCGCTGTTGGAAAGGTATCTGGATATATTTATGGACAAGAACACACGTTCTTCATTTATAGGACACAAGGGTACATTTACAAAAGCACAACTATTTTATGGTATTGAAGACACTGCTAATTTAATTAAGCTTAGAGAACTACAACTGGAGAGCATCAAAAATTTAGGGCTTGAAGAAGTTGTACAACTGGAGAATGATGCAGCATTAGCATTTGCTGACATAGAATACAATGGTATTTATCTTGACAAAGACAAGTGGGAAGAGAATTATAAAGGTGTAAAAATAGATCTTGACAATGCTGTAGAAGAATTAGATATGTTTATTGAACATGATCCAATCTTCAAAAAGCATAAGCTACCTTTTTTACAGATGGATATGTTTAAACCTATTGAAGAGATACGTAAAACAGATATATTATGGTCTTCACCAGCACAAGTACTTAATTTATTTCAGACTGTATCACCTCTATTAGAGAGTGTCAACGGTAAGTTATTGTTAATGCACACTGATGATCATCCTATTATAAGTAAGTATATTAAATATAAAGAAAAAGCAAAGCTTTACAACGCCTATGGTCCTGATTTCTATAAGTATCTACATAACGATGGATGTGTCCACACAAACTTCAAACAAATACTTAATACGGGTCGAGTTAGTTCGTCTAAACCTAACATGCAACAGATACCTGCCTCCAACTCGTATAGAAATGCCTTTACTCCTGGACACAAGAATTGGGTATTTGTATCATCCGATTTTTCTTCACAAGAGCTATGTATTATTGCCTACGGATCTCAAGATCCAGTCTGGCTCGATGCTCTTAAAGAAGGAAAGGATTTACACTCAATATGTGCTGACTTGATATTTGGTCAAGTGTGGCGTGATGCAGAAGGAGACGACAAGGAACGTAAAAGACTACGTACAGCTGTAAAAGCTATTAATTTCGGTCTTGCTTACGGCATGTCAGAGTTTAAACTTGCTGATACACTGCAAATTACAACAGAAGAAGCTAAGGAAATGATAGACAAATACTTTACAGTGTTTCCATCTATTAAAAAGTTTCTTACTGCTCTCGGTAATTTTGGTAAAGACAAGGGTTATATCAGGACATTTAAGCCTTATCGTAGAATAAGATGGTTTGAAGAATGGGAGAATAATAAGAAAGATTTTGCTATTCTTGGTTCTATTGAACGTGCTTCTAAAAATACACCAATACAAGGTACAGGTGCTGACATGACTAAGCTAGCTCTTATAAAAGTAAGAGAAATAATAGCTGTTAATAAATATCCAGTAAGACTTGTAATGACTGTACATGATCAAATAGATACTGTATCACACAAAAATTTTGCTGAAGAATGGTCTGGTATTTTAAAGAATACAATGGAGGAAGCAGCTTTGCATATTATAGACAACGGCTTGTTAAAAAGCGACACAAACATCTCACAAGCGTGGGAAAAGTAATAACATTTTAAAACAATAAACAATGGGATTTGATATTTACGGACTTAAACCACATAACCCTCAACATTTAGTTAAACCTGAGCTTGATTTTTCTAGTGACACTACAGAAGAACAGAAAGAAGAATATTTTAATAGAATGGAACATTACGAGAAAAATGTACCAGGACATTACTTTAGAAACAATGTGTGGTGGTGGAGACCCTTATGGACTTACGTATGTACTTATACAGAAGTGTTAAGTGTGCAACAACAAAACGAAGGAAGCAGTAACAGCGGTGCTGAGGTTAATGAAAAAGATGCTATTGAATTAGCAACTCAATTACATAAGCTTATAGATTCTGGACACACCAGAGATCATGAAGAAGCACATATGAGAGAGTATGAGCTAGCACAGATACGTAACAACGAGCTTGAAGAAGCACGTAAAGTTTTACACGAAGTAGTTATAGCAGAAACAGGAGATGATTCTATTGTACCTGCTAACTATCCAGATCCTTTTAAAGAAGATTGGGATAAACTGTGGGAACAAAAACAATGGGCAGGTAGCTACCCTTTTAGCACCGATAATATTAAAGAATTCGCTAATTTCTGTTATGAATCAGGCGGATTTCAAATTTGGTAAACTATGAATGGATTTAAGACAACAAGAGACGCAGTACTAGCACAGCCGGTACCGCAAGCTACTAACACTTATGGACCTGTAGCGCATGAAACACTATTTGAACGTGTAGAAGCTGAGATACAGCGAAACAACTGGGAAGTAGAGGATGTCAGTTATAGAGGTGCAATGAATAACGATGTTGTTATTGCATATTATACTTTAGCAACCAAGTCTAACCTACCTGTTAAACCTATGATAGGTATTATAAATTCATACAACAAGACACGACGTGTAGGTATTGCATGTGGTGCAAGAGTTATGATTTGTATGAACGGTATGATATCAGGTGAAGCTACAGCAGCCAAAGTACATCGTTCTAAAGTAATGGACCATTTAGATCAAATGATACATGTTACTTTAGGATCATTAAGAAAGACCTTTGGAGATATAAACAATGATATAGTCAATTTAAAAGAGCGTAAACTAGATGGAATGACAGAAGTGTCTCATATTCTTGGAGAGCTTTACGTACGTGATAGTATACTAACACCTACACAAGCCTCTGTAGTTAAAACTGAGATAACTGATTCAATACACTTTTCTATGAAAGAAGACACAGAGTCTTTCAACTCTTGGAATCTTTATAATAATGTAACTGAGGCTTTAAAACGTTCACATCCTTTGAATGAGTTTAAAGATTATCACAAAGTGCATGATTATTTTAAAAATTACATAAGCGTATGAAAATAGATCCAAAAAAACTTGCACGACAAAGACGTGTTATAGATGTTTGGAAACAATCAGGATACAAAGGTACTCTCGAAGCTGTAACAGGCTTCGGGAAAACCTATGTAGCGTGTCTAATTATACAAGACATGAATAAAAAACTTCCTGACAATACAACTTTAGTTGTAGTTCCAACCAGATATTTATACGAACAATGGCAGGCTGTTGTTAAAAGCCTTGAATTACTTAATGTAAAAATACAAGTTATTAATACTGGTGTTAAAAGCATAAGTAGCGTAGATCTTCTTGTTTTAGACGAGGTACATAACTATGCATCTGATGTATTTAAAACTATATTTTCTAATGTACACTATCATTACATACTAGGATTAACTGCAACTCTAGAACGTAATGACAAGAAACATTATATTATAGAGCAGTATTGTCCTGTTGTAGATACAGTGAGTATGAAAGAAGCTCTTGCTAATGGTTATGTATCTAATTTTAAGGTGTATAATCTAGCAATAGAGCTGAACGACAAGGATAGGTATACGTATGAAAAATTACACGATGGTTTTAATAAGTATTTTAAGTGGTTTGATTTTAATTTTCAAGCAGCAATGAAATGTTTACAATCACAAGAGTATAGAGAACACTACGCAGCTAAAACAGGATACGATGTAAATGGTATCATGGCAGCTGCAGTACAGTGGTCTAAAAATATGCGTAATCGTAAGACTTTTTTATACAATCATCCATCTAAGTTTTTGGCTGCGAAGGAATTAATTGATACCTTTGATGTCCCGACAATCACATTTTCAGAGACTGTTAAGTTTGCTAATGAGCTTACAAAGACGTTACAACCTTGGGCAGTTTCTTATCATTCTAAAATGAAGCCTTATGCCAAGAAAATGGCAATTGAGAACTTCAAAGATCCGAAAAGCGATATCAAGGTTATATCAACGGCTCGTGCTTTAGATGAAGGGTTTGACATTCAAGGTGTATCTATGGCTATAGTATGTAGCGGTACCTCAACGTCTAGACAAGATCTTCAACGTACAGGTAGAGCTATTCGCTGGGCTCCGGGTAAAACTGGTTTAATGATAAACTTGTACATTGCAGATACACAGGATGAGAAGTGGTTAAGGCAAAGACAGAAGAAAACGATTAACGCTACTCACGTTAATTCTATAGAACAAATAAAAGAGGCTCTGAGTAAAGCTTCTCTAGAATATTTAAACGTTATTTAGTATGCTATTAAACACTCCGAAACAGTACGTAGACTATTTGTGCAAGCATAATATTAGTCCAGAACAATTCTTATTTCTTTACATTATTTATGAAAACGACTACGCTTCTCTGTATAAGTACGTAAACGAGAACGGTGGTTTTGAGCTTAAAAGTTTAGAAGATTTAGAAAACCGGGGGTATTTAATTAACGAGGGAGGTAGTGATACCTCATGGGCAGATAACTATCGTGTTACAAATAAATTCATAAAAGAGCTTTATAACACTGATATATCTACGGCATATGATGAGTTCTTTGAAGCTTATCCATTACAAATATACATTAACGGTAAAAAGCTACCTGGCAGAAATGCTACAATGAAAACACGTAGTTTTTACAAGAAAAGTATAGCGCCTAAACGTGCTTTGCACACAAAGGTTATGGAATGTCTTGAATGGGCTGTTAACAATGCACAAATACACATGGGCATGGAACGATGGCTAGAGACAGAACAATGGAAAACAATAGAACAATTAATGAAAACAGATATAGATGGATTTGAATCTCCAAACGACAAAGTTTACTAGTCTACAAATAAAGACAGCACAACAAGCTATTAAAGAAGCCGATCAGTTTTTGCACGAAGGTGCTACTGGTAAACGTCCTTACTTAGCTACAAGATGGCAGAAGGTAAACACAATGTTGCTTGGTGGTTTTCATTTTGGTCAGACCTATATGCTATGTGGTGCATCAGGTCATGGTAAATCATTTTTTGCTAACATGTTGCACACTGATTTTACGTCTAATTATCTAGGTAACCAAGATGTGAAAGTGTTACATTTTTCTTTCGAGATGCATGCAAAAGACGAAATGATTCGTAAGATGAGTCAGTTAGGTAAAGTAGACTATAGAAAATTAGTCTCTTCTGACAATCCCTTATCTTTAGATGAATTAGAGTCTTTACGTAATGAGTATAGTAAGATGAAAAATGAAAATGTTTTTTATGTAGAAACCCCCTCTAACAGAGATAGAATTTATGCAACTATTAACGATTTTTGCAAGGAGTTTAAAGACTCTAAAATAGTTATCTCGTTAGATCATACCTTGTTAGTAGCCCCAAACCCAGGTGAAAACGAAATACAATCTCTTGCTGAACTTGGTAAAATGTTTATACAAGTCAGAAAAGAGTTTCAAACATGTAATATTCTGATTGGTCAGATGAATGACAAGATGGAGAGTAAGGAGAGGAGAGATCCAACTAACCCTGCATTACATTATCCAACTAAGACAGACATACATGGTTCAAAACAAATCTATCATGCAGCGGATGTAGTGATGGTATTACACCAGCCGATATTGTTAAACATAGAGCACTATGGTAAGAAAAGATTTCCTACCACTGATCTTGTTGCATTGCACTGTTTAAAGAACAGGACAGGTGTAGCAGGTTTAGTACGCCTTAAGAATAACCTATCTCACGGTAGATTTGATGATTACAGTTCAACTTTATTTTAAAAACAATTATATGGAATTACCAACTCAAGTAGTAAAATCAAAAACAGTAAATCCTAGCTTGCTGACTATATTTGGTCAGTCAAAAGCAGGTAAGACAACTATGTTGTCAAAGCTCGAAGGGTGTCTTATTATAGACACAGAACGAGGTAGTAAATACATCGATGCCTTAAAGGTAGAGGTAGGTACAACTAATGAATTAAAACAGCTTGTTGGTGCTCTGAAAACAGAGTCTAACAAGTATAAATATATTGCGCTCGACACAATTGACAATGTAGTATCATGGATAGAGAGAGACATAGCCAGAGAGAATAATTTAGACTCTTTTGCTAAACTTCCTTTCGGTGACGGTTACAATCAAGTGCGTACAAGAGTTATGGGGCTTATTGATGCTCTATTAACATGTAGTGAGCATATTATTCTCGTTGGTCACCGTAAGAAAACAATCATTGGTACAGACTCAGTAGAAGTCAATGTAAGCAGCTTAGATCTTTCAGGTAAACTCAAGAATTATATCATGGCTAAATCCGACGCAATAGGATTTGTATATAGAGATGAAGAAGGTGTTCTTAGCATATCTTTCGAATCTTCTGACGAAGTGGAAGCAGGTACAAGATTACCTCATTTAGCAGGTCAAATCATGAACTTTGACTGGAAACACATATACAAAACAAGTATTAAATAGAGGCTATCTCCTTAATATTTTGTATATTTATATTAACAAACAGTAAAACAATTTAATTTTTAAAAATCAATTATGTATCAATTACAAGAAACACAAACAGGTGCTCCAAGCTATAAGCTAATGAGCCCAGGTATCAACGAAAACGTTAAATTAGTAGACGTAACTTTTGACACTTTAAGACAAGACGGTACAGGTGGTAACGTTATTAGGTTCTATTTTCAAGACGAGGAAGGAGCTAAATTTACACATACACAAATGGAAGTTACAAGTTTAGAAAGACTACAAGAGTCATCTAAAAATGCAGCCTCTGCAGGAAGAAGCTGGTCTTCTACTCCCGAACAATTACATGCAGACCTAATTAGAAACACAGGAGAGGTATTACACCACGTTTTATCTGCTTTTATTCCTAAAGAACGTGTAGCTATTGGTGGTAAATCGTGGGATGACTTAGGTAAGAATGTTATCGATCTTATTGGTAACTCCTATGAAGGACATAAATTCAAGATCAAGTGTGTATATGACAAGCAAGGTAAGTATTTACAATTTCCTTCTCGTCCAGTACAGCCGTTTTGTTTACCTCAAGACTCTTCACAACAGTTAGTTGTAGGATATAGAGACAACATTACGCCTGCACAGCCTACTAATGAAGCAGAAATTAGTTCAAACACTAACAACTCTACAGCAGGAGACAGCTGGTAATATTTAAATACTAATCAGACATTACAGGGGGCTTCGTGCCTCCTTTTTTGTCTCTAAACTATAGTAAATGTACAATTTAAACCCAGTAATAACGAAAGAATACATACTGAAGCATTTAGACCAAGCACAGATACTAGAGTATTATTTAGGGGTTAAAGTTGATGTTAACACAAAAGTAAAGTCACCTCTGCGAAAAGATAATAATCCTTCTTGTTCATTTAAAATGATCAACGGGACTATTTACTTTAAAGATTGGGCACAAGGTTTTTCCGGCGATTGGATTAGAATCATACAATATAAGTACGGAATTACGTACGCAAAAGCACTAGAAAAGTGTGCTATAGATTTTGGTCTTACTAACGGGAGTGTTAATGAAACAGTTGTTAAAATAGAATACAAACCAGAGAAGCTAGAACCAAAGGAGTCTAAAATAGAAATCAAAGTTAGACCTTGGGATCAGTATGACAGAGAATTCTGGTCTAAGTATGGAATTAACAAATCAATTCTAACTCTTTATAATGTATACCCTTGTGAGATTGTGTTTTATAACTCTAAGGTAGTCTATACAAGACGTAAAAATGATATTGCATATGCGTATAGATTTGGTCCTGGTAAATATAAGATTTACATGCCTCAACGTAATGCATTTAGATGGCTATCTAATTATAATAGCTGGCAAGGTCTAGAACAACTACCTCAATTTGGTGATCACATTGTAATTACAAAGTCTATGAAAGATGTTATGGCACTAAGACAACTTGGTGTTGTATCTGCAGCTCCCGCCTCAGAAGCAGTTATACCTGAAGATAGTATAATGACAGAACTTTCTAGACGCTTTACAAATATTTACTCTTTTATGGATTTTGATTTAACCGGTGTTAAGATGGCTAATACTTTACTTAAGAGGTATAATATACAGCCTCTGTTTTTAACTGACGGTAGGTTTGGTACCAAAGATTATGGTGCTAAGGATATATCAGATTATATAGAAGTTAACGGTACTACAGAAACATTAAAATTAATTAATCAGTGCAAATATGATAGAAGCAATCGGTTGGCTAGCAATAGCTATAGTAGTAATGATAGTAAGTAAGGAAATAGCAAAGAAAATATTTCCAGAAGATTGGGACAATAATCCATTTGAATAAAAGCTAAAAATATGATAACATCAATAGAGATACCACAGTTCATCAAGAAAGTGATGGTAGCTAAAGCGCGTAGAATTAAATACTATAAAAAAGGTGGTAAAATACCTAAAAAGTACGCTAATAATAAATTTGACAAAAAAGGACGCATGATTGATAGTGAAGGTAACCATGTAGTTGCTAACCCTAGAACTATAGGTACAGCTAGATATCTTACAATAAACGGTCAACAGCTGTATAATGCTCGTATGAGCCCTCATATGAGGAGTAAAATAGTAAATGCAGTAAAAGATAGTTACATGCCTCATGTTAAAGATGTGAAGCCTATCAAAAAACTGCCAGTAACTATATCATTAGATTTCTATGACACAACTAGACAAGCTAATTGGGATTTAGATAATCAATGGTTGTATGGCAAGTGTTTTCAAGATTTAATAGTAAAGTTAGGTATAATACCTGATGACGATATTAAATATATAACTCAAGCTAGTGCTCCGCGTTTCTTTCCTGTTGATACAGAAGAAGAAAGAAAGTTGATATTTCATATAAAAACAGAAACTCGTGTAGAAATACTAAAACATAAATTTTATGATACATTTTACAGGAAAGGTAAGTAATGGTAGAATAGTACCAGACGATCCTATTATGGTTAACGATGATCTTAATAAACTACATGATAAAGATGTAGAAGTTACGATCAAAAAGACCAAAACAAGAAGCAATCCACAGAACAGATATTACTGGGGTGTTGTAGTTTATCTTATTAAAGAACGCTTTAAAGAGTTAGGCTATACACGTACAGATATCCAACAAGAACATGTAAGTAGTCCTATAACTAGAGACGATGTACATACTTTTCTTAGAGAGAACTTTCTAAGAGATGATTGGATTGTGAGAGATACCGGTGTAGTAATCGGAACTGTAGCAAAATCAACCACGGAGTTATCTACGGATGAGTTTGTTATATACTTAGAAAATGTGAGAAATTGGGCAGCAGAAACTCTAGACATAGATATACCTGATCCAAATACTCCTATTAACACAAATATAGAAATCAAATAAATCAATAATCATGGGAAGAATGAAAGAGTATTATCTTAATAACATAGACTGGGAACATGAGCACATAAATCAACCACCAATGGAAGAACCATTGTATTGTAGTGATCAAATACCACACATAGCATGTCCTAACTGTTTTAAAGGGCGTATAAACATGAACTACACTACTAAAGAAGGTGAATGTGAAAGTTGTGGGCAAGAGTTTGTATTAGTAGGAAATAACACAGTTAGATATAAATAAAACAATAAAGAATGAAAATAGTAAGCAACGCAGACATACAACATGTCGGTACCGTATCAGAGTCAATAGATTTTGGTATAGACAGTAGTAATATTGGTATATTGTTTAGGGGTTTCTCTGATACTTTATATTCTAATAAGATAGGATCTATAGTTAGAGAAGTAACTTCTAACTGTTTCGATTCTCACAGAGAAGCTAACATCAAAGATGATGTAGTTATATTATTATCAAAAGCGGACCCTCTCACAGGTAAATCAGGTAAAATCTGTTTTAAAGATGTAGGTGTAGGATTAAGTCCTGACAGAATCAAAAACATTTATTCTAAGTATTTTTCTTCTACAAAAAGAGGATCTAACAACGAAATAGGTGGTTTTGGTATAGGTGCAAAGAGTCCTTTGGCTTATACAGACGCTTTTGAGGTAAAAACTATTTATGATAAAGTAGAATATCATTATATAGTACATAGAGGTGAACAAGTTCCTAGAATAGAACTTTTAACAAGACATAATACAGATACTAGAAATGGTACAGAGGTTATATTACCTGTAAGAACAGGAGACGAAGATAAGTTTATTACAGAGTGTAAAAGACAACTGCGTTTCTTTGATAATATTTCTTACAGAGGTATGGGTATAAACAATAACTACAAAGTTATGTCTGGTAACAGCTGGATAGCAACTGGTAGTACTGGTTATACAGACTTTAAGCTTTCTATTTGTTTAGGTGGTGTAAGTTATCCTCTTGATGCAAATCAAGTAGGTCTTGGTAGATATGGAGAAGACATAGATTATTTAGATACATACTCACAAACTACAGTAGCACTGAAATTTGAAGTAGGTGATATTGATGTTACTATGTCTAGAGAGGCTATAGAATATAACGACAGAACTATACTAGCAATTAAAACAAAATATAGAGAAGCTAGAGAAGAACTAAGAGAGCTTTATTATAAATCATGGAAAGAGGAAACTGATTTTAAACGTTACATAGATTTATGTGAAGAAAGCAGAGGAACTCCTACTATACCGGTTACAAAAGAAGAAAGCATTAGCATAGACTTTTGTATACCTGGATCAGATAGACCAGAGTTTGCTCCTTGGGGTATGTCTGTTACACCTACTGATATTGATTTTATATTTAAAGGCTATTCTGTTAATGATGGTAAGCGAAATACTAAGAAATATAGTAATAGCGCTTCTCATCACTTTGCTAGAAAACCTATCACAGCTTTCTTTAGAAAGAGAGGTAAGTTAAGTAGTATAAAGAATGAGTATATAGAACAAGCTCTTGTAGGAACTAATAGCTTTGTTTGTTTAGAGTTATCTGATGACGATACATGGAAAAACACTTTGCAGGAAAGCAAAGTAATAATGCTAGAGAAGTTAAAACCTTTGTTATTGCGCTATATTATAGACAATACACAAAGCTATGATGATCTTGTAGTCCCTGATACGTTTAAACCTTCTGTTAAAGCAATAGCTAAAACTAAACCTCCTAGAGATTTGGTATGTGCTAGACAGCTGAAATGGTACAACGACTATGACAGAAAACTTGATTATGTTAGATTTTATAAAACAGAAGTGTATTACAAAGATCTAACTAAGCTAGTTAACCAAGGTGTAAGTATTGTTTATGCATCTTCAGAAGAAGAAGAGCAGCTAAAACGACTGGGTCTTGTTTTGTATAACAGTAAGTTTAATACAGGCAAAAACAGATTAGGTAAAGCTACTTATGGACCTCTTTATAATATTTCTAGAATACAAGTGCATAAAATTGCTAAGTCTCACTTAAAGTGGTATAAGCAAATAGGTGCTCTGACTATTAAAGAATTTTTAGTAAAGAACTATAACTATTTTATGTGCACTAAGTCCATAGAGTATTTACATGGTCTTGTAAACAGGCATCCTGTTTTATTAGGAGAAGGATCTAATGTGTCTCCTATTTCTAGAAAGTATCGTACTGATTTTGCAACTATTATTACAGATGTAAATACCCAAAACAGAACTGATCAACGTGTAGAAAACGTGACAAGTCTGTTTAATCATTACAATATAGTTATGGCTGATACTAATGCTACTGCTTATGGTAAACAAGGAGGTTATTATATGAACGGTTTGTTAGAGTTTCTTAAGGAACAAGCAGACGAGTTGGTGTTCTTAGAAAAATATTTCTTGACTCAGAATACAACACGAGACGACAAAGCGGAAAATATTATTAAAAATATTATTCCACAATTTTATTCAAAAAACAATTTTAAAATTAAAAACTATTTCAATGAATCAAGTATTTGCAATTAGAAGTAACAGAGATGTTACAGCACTAGTAAATGGTAGTAGCTTTTACAAAACAGCTAACACTAAAGAAGAAGCACAAACACTGTACGAACAAGTTAAAACTGTAGCTTTAAATCCCAAAGATCTTTTGGTAAAAGAGCTAATAGAAAAGTTTGATCCAGTTTCTAGAGTGTATAACAACCAAGATCTTGTTAAAGACAGTCTTGGTAATTGGTATTTAAAGGGCTTCAGCGAGCCCTTACCTACCAAACTGTTGACAAAGATGAAATCATTCTTAGATGCAGGTCATCCTATAACTCCATTAGTTAATTTTTGGAAGCTATTAATGTTAAACCCAGCGGAACATGTCAAACGTGATCTTTACAATTTTATGGATCAATATGATTTTCCTATTACGGACTCCGGTTATTTTATTGCCTATAAATCTGTGAAGAAAACAAAGAAAACATACAAAGCTGTAAATATGTGGGTACCTAAAGAGTACATACAAATGAAAGCCTCTGGAGAAGATCCAAAAGACTACACTGTAATGGATGTAGACGGTGAATTTTCTATTGTTAAAACAGAAATTGTAGCAGATAAAAACGGTAATTTTATTGCACCTCAGCATGTTGCTGGTAATCTAGATGAAATGTTTAATAGCATGAATGATCTAGGAGGTGATGTAGATGCGCCAGAGTTTACTGATTGGCATGGTGGTAGTACACAAATCCGTTTAGGATCTCCTGTATCTATGCCTAGAAGCTCTTGCGACAGCAACCCAGACAATACATGTTCAAGTGGTTTGCATGTAGGTGCTCCTGGGTATGTCAAAGGATTTGGCGGTGGTGATAATGTTTTCTTAGCTACTTTAGTAAATCCTATGAATATTGTAGCAGTTCCTGCTGATTATTCTTATCAAAAAATGAGATGTTGTGAGTATTACGCATATGGTATTGTAGACTTAAACAATGACATGGCAATTACAACGCCTTATTTCGAGCATGATTATAAAACATGGGAGACAGAATCGTTAGAAGAACAACTAGCAGAAATAGGACAGTATAGCACTTCTGCTCAATTGGCAGAAAAAGCTAATATCGTACAAGAAAGACTTGTAATGGTAGCATAATTTAGAAGAGGGGTCAATCGTAGTAATACGTGCAGGGTTACCGAGTCCCAACCCCTCTTTTTATTAAAATTTACAGTATGAAAATTATATTATTAATATTTAGTGTTATTTGGATTTTTATAGGCTTTAATGTTTTAAATGTAGATGTTTACGATGAGAAGGGAAATCTTATAAAAGACACACCTCAATTTAGAAGAAAATCACAAGGGAGAAGCCCTAGACAAATGATTAGTAATTATAAGATTTTTGGCATATCAATTATAACAGGTTCTATAATTTCTACTGTTTATTTATTATATAAAATATTTATTTAATTATGACAATAAAAGAAGAACACACAAGACTTATATGCAAGGCATTAAATAGAACCTACGGACATAGAGAAGAAGCAGCAAAACTTTTAGGAATTACAGCTAGAACTTTATACAGATATTTAAGAGATTATTCTATAATCAAAGTAAAAGGAAAATATATAGAAAATGATAAAAACGCAGAAAACAAAGACCCTGGTAACAAAACCAAACAATAACAGCGCAAATTGCATAGCCCCTAATCTTATTTATGGATGTTTTGGTGGTTGTGTTAACACTTATTGTTATATGTCACGTTACAATGGCACTAGAGTGTTTGTCAACACTAATGTTGATGAAATCTTTCAATCAGTTGTTGAATGGGAGAAGACTTACAATAAAGTGCCTGACCAACAGGATCCTGTATACACAATGGTAGACATTGCATGCAATACAGACTTGGTACTTATGCAGAAACATGTAAAAAAAACTGGAATTTCTTTACACGATTACTTGCTTATGTATGATAAACACGAAAATCTTAACACAACGATGGCTACTAAGTATCCAGGACTACTAACAACAGACGTAAATTCTTTCAAAAAACGCCCTCGTATACGTGTTTCTCTTATGCCGCAGGTATATTCTACCGTCTTAGAGCCTAATATGCAGGATATTTACTCTCGTATTGAAGATATTAATAGATTGAAAGATTTAGGATGGGAAGTACACATAAACTACTCTCCTCTTATATTTCATCACCACTGGGATGAGTTTTACGAAGAGTTATTTCAAGAAGTTTCTGCAATTGCTGGTGAAAACAAGTGTGAAGTAATAGTTTTAACTAATCATGTTAATCAAATGGCAAAAGCATCACCAGAAGCAAGACACTTAATGCAATATAGCAATGAGGTAAAAAACAAAAGCGGTGTAATGCGATATCCGCTAAAGCATAAAAGTAGATTGTTAAACGAATGGACAGATCTCTATTGTAAATACTTTAGCAGAGAGTCTATTAGATATATATTTTAATTATGGACCCAGTAGATTACGGAAACCCGGCATATGACAGTGATGATTACACATGTTCACACTGCGAAAAGCCTATGTCAAAACCAGGATATTGCAGTAATGCTTGTTTTGAAGCAGATATGCTATAAAAATTTAAAAGAATCTTGTATATTGCATACAGTATATACAGTTAAAAAGAAATTAATAATATGGATTATTATAAAAGTACAAAAATCAGCAATTCTTCTTTAAGTTACATAAACCCAGAACAAGGAGGATCACCAAGAAAATTTAAAGATTATATAGATGGTAATACTAACAACATTAGTACACCTTCTTTGTACACAGGTACAACTATTCATCAATACTTTTTAGAACCAGAAACTTTTATGGTATCAGACGTCGACAGACCTAGTGATACTATAGTAAAAGTAATAGATAAAGTTTACGAAGTCACTAGAGGTGAGTTAAATACGGACATAGAGTCTCATGATTTATACTTACTAGGAGCAGCTAAAGAGTTTGGTTATGGACAGTCTTGGAAACCAGAAACATTACTTAAAAAAATCATCGATCAAGGTAAAGAGTACTATAACTTTTTACACAGAGCGGATGGCAAGATTTGTATAGATCAAAAAATGGCTGCTATGTTAGCAAACATAAAAGAATCTGTAAATAATCATGCAGGCGTTAAAAAACTGTTGTTTGATACACCAGGAGTTAACGAAGAGGATGTATATTGGGGACCGAATGAAGCATACAAATCTAAAATAGATAGGTATACTTCTAATGCGCTTATAGATTTAAAAACAACATCAAAGTCATTATCTTTCTTTAGAAGCTCTTTTGATTACTATCATTATGATAGACAGCTTGCCTTTTACAAAGACGCTTTAGAGTGGATAGGAAAGCCTGTAGAGCAATGTTATATTATAGCTATAGAGACAACCGGTTACAACCAAGTACGTATCTTTGAAGTTGGTGAGAAATTGATTGAAGAGGGTAGACAAAAATATAAAGATCTACTTAACAGAATAGAGTACCATCAACAAACACAACAGTGGATAGAACCACAAGAAGTGTATGAAAATAATGGTATAACTTTATTTAACTAAATCAATGATCAAAAGAGAAGAAAAACTTAAAGGTAGAAGAGAAGCACATAAAGCTTTAGAAAGAGCAAAGGCTTTAGTACAAGAACGAAGAAAAAATAAAGATACAGCTGGTCCTTTTTATAAGGACGGTTGTATTATTTATTGTAGTAAAGACAGAGTAGAAGAAGTTTTAGAAAAGTATAACATAGATAACGATGCTCCTATAAAAAGGTATGATCCGTTCGAAAAAAAGAAAAAAGATGCCAAAAAGTAAAGCAGAAGATCGAAAAGAAACTCCAATATTTACCGGAGTATTAAAGTACTTTCCTGATGCTATTAAATGCATATCAAAAGTTTCGTTACAAGGAAACTTACAACACCATCCAGACAAACCCTTACATTGGGACAAATCTAAGTCCGCGGATGATCTTGATGCGTTAACTAGACATCTTATGGATGCAGGTACAATAGATGATGACGGTATCAGACACTCAGCAAAAGTTGCTTGGAGAGCTCTTGCTAATTTACAACGTGAGTTAGAACAAGATGTAAAAGAACAACAGTGGTATATTGATCAGTATAACAGAAACAGAAAACCAGAGAAACATCATGGAAAAAACTAAAACAATACTTAAACAAATATCTTTTTTAAAACAACTAAAAGGGGTTGATAATAAAAAAAGAATACAGAAATTACAGCAAAAATTAGATAATATAGTACAAAAATATGGAAGAAATTCAGATACAGCCCCTAAGACCTGAAATAGGTCAGATTAGTCTAGAAGAAATTGAACGTATAGTATTAGAAACAGGTAGAATAGATATACGTGTTGTATCTAGAAAAAGAAACTATGTATTACATAGAGGTATCTTTTTTATGTTAGCTGTTGCTTATACAAGACATTCATTAGCTAGTATTGGTTTGCATTTAGGAAAAGACCACGCAACGGTTATTCATGCAAACAAAACAACACCTTGGACATTAGCACAAGACAAAGATGCAAAAAATATGTTTCGTGCAATTCATGCTAGAGTTAGACATAAAATTGACACTAGACTAAAAGAAATTGATTTTATTAAAGATAATAGAGTAGACTCTGCAACAGATTATATGAATGTTTATGATCGAGTTGATAGACTTTTAATAGAAGTAGAACATTTGAAAACGCAATTAGCAAAAGAAATAACAGTAGAATATGATACAGCAATCTGATATATTAGAAATAGTAGACAAATTTAACAACAAGCTCCTTATAAATAAAACCAGTCCATACACTATAAAGTTACATCAAGATAACGAAAACAGACTCAGAGACTTAGGATTTTTAGTGCAAGTAACTCCAGAAAAAGTTATATATAAAAAGCACGAGAAAGAAGCAGACATTTATAGAAAAACAAAAGCATGGAGTGTACATGCTAGAATTTTAGATTTTGCAAACGAGATAGAATACGAAACTGCTACAGCAGTGTATAGAATTAGCACACAAGATGCAAAGAGTAAATCTGGTAAAATAGTATATAAAAATGCAAGTTATACTCAAAAAATCTATATTCCAATAAAGTATTGGACTGTTGAGTATAAAAATCCTGCTAACCAAAAGTTATATGAGTATTTAGGGTATGAATGGTATAGTGAACTTAGAGATCTATTTGACAAAGACTATATGAAAAACATAGGACACTCAGTTAATAAGCTAAGAGCTACTAATATTGTATATCCTGCAAAAGATGAGGTGTTTAATGCTTTTAAGTATTGCAGCTTCCTGGATACTAATGTAGTTATCATAGGACAAGATCCGTACCATGACGGCAGTGCTCACGGTTTGGCTTTTTCTATACGAGAAGGTCAGACTAAAGTACCTCCTAGTTTACGTAACATACTTAAAGAAGTTCAAGATGATTATTACTCTGGTAACTTTGCTTTTAAAAGCGCTCATAGTCCTACACTAACACGTTGGGCGTCGCAAGGAGTATTAATGATAAACAAAACTTTAACAGTTAATAAGAGTCAAGCTAACTCTCATTCTAATCTAGGATGGAATAAGTTTACCCAGGACGTTATAGACAAGCTTATAGCTTCTAAAACAGCCTCAAAAAAACCACTTGTATTTATATTGTGGGGTAAAGAATCACAGAAATTAGCACCAGAAGAGTCTGAATACATAAAAGTAATCAAAGCTCCTCATCCTGCAGCAGAAGTATATGCTGGAGGTAAAGCAGGTTTCTTTGGGTCTAAGCCTTTTACAAAATGCAACGAATTCTTAGAAGAATTTAAACTTCAAGGAATTATATGGTAAAAATAAGCCTCGCTATATGCGGGGCTTTTTTCTTTCTTAGTTGGTTAACTTAGTAAAGTTCTTCCAAGCTGTCTCAGGATCGAATTGTACTCCACCACTGTACCCTAAAGATTGCAATACTCTTACTTTAAATTTACTTTCTCCTTTTTTCCACACACCACTATCTCTTTTATATTCTGCAAATGGATCTGACAATTGTGCAATAAGCTTTTCAGCACGTAGTATAGAATTAGTCATTGCTGTAGGTGATCTTAAAATTCTAAGTAAATCCGATACTGCTCCAAAGGTTGGTGCAAATGCATTAATCTCTCCTTTTAACGTAGTCATTAGATACAATAAATAATAAGCACTTGTTGGTATTTCATCATCATCATCTTCTACCATTTGTGTTAATATACCTACTAGTGTACTAAGTATTGCTAACGTTCCTATTTCATACAGCGCTCTAAAAGCCTTCTCTTTATCTTTAGCTGTTACAGTAGATCGTTTGTATGCATCTTTTAACTTTTCTAAAGTCTTAGCTTCAGTACTTGTTTTCCAGTTATCCATCATATTATTAATAAACCATCTGTAGAATCCTCCATCTACTTGATTTGTCTCATGATTAACAAATTGTGTTCTGTATCTGTTTAACAATGTAGGTACAAGAAATTTTCTAAAAAGCTCTAACATTCTACCTCCTGAAGATTGAGACAAAACTGATTTGTCCATACGTCTGTAGTTACCATTCAGCCTTCTATTCATTTCTCTTATCTCTGAAATTGTCTGAGTTACAAGTTTTTGTGCTTTTGCTTGTTCCGCTTCTGTACCTCCTACTAGTTCTAGTAATCCGGTTTTAGGGTTTACATAAAAAGCATTATACAAGTTATATTTTTTACCGTCTAAAATTACTTCTTTATTTTTAAGATGTGCGATCATAGCTCCTCCTTGTGCCGCTACCTCACCAATATGATAGTTAATTAACAATGTATCAGTACTTAAAAACTGTCTCATTGCAGTTCTACCTGATACTTGTTTACCTACTAGATCTTCAAAGTTACCTTGTATACCATCAAACTTGATTAACATTTGTCCTATAAAAGATCTGTTACCCAGTTTATTGTATTTGTCGTCATACAAGTCTTTTATACGAGTCATCATTTCTTTATGACCATCAGCAAACTGAGATGCATTTATAAGAGCTGAGTTACCTCGACTTGCACCAGATTCAAAGAGTTGTTGAAAAGAAGCAGTCAAATAGTTACGTGTACCTTTTAAAAAATCAAGCCCTAATGTAGTTACAGCTGTATATCCTAGTATAGTATCAATAATTTTATCTACTTGTATTTCTTTAGTACCAACAGTTACTTTTTCTATTTTTTTAGTCTTACCTAAAAGTACCATTTCAATGTATTTCTCTAGTCTCTTCTCTATTATACTTTCTCCTTCTTGTATTTCAGATCTCTTTTTACCAAATTTAGCTAGTGCTGTTTTATTTAGTCTTTTAGGATCCTGTACTTGTCTATTAGCAAACGTATCTTGTAATAAATATGCAATTTGTAATAACTCATTGTTCTTTTCAGCAGTAAGAGCGCCGTTAGAAAACATACTAAGAGACGTCATTACGTCTAAAGAAACATCATTAGAGTCTATATCGTCCATAAACATTACAGGAGCGTATTGTTCTGATTGTTTATCTAATGCAGCTATACCATATGCAATTGCATCATCCTGGTCTACAGTAAATAATCTAGAGTATGCTTCTTTGATTTCACTCAACGTTCCTTTTTCAAGAACTCTATCTAAAGCTCCTTTACGTATAGAAGGCAATGCCATGTTTACACTTTGTTTTTTATATACAAGTGCTAAAGACTGGTTATAAATATCAGTAAACTCTTGGTGTGCTCTACCGTTTTGGTTTTTAGGAAAACCGTCGGAATCATATAAAGAAGTCCATTTTTTATTTATGTAAGATTTGTTAGGTCTAGTTACCATATATCCAAAGTATGATGCAGAAGATTTACCTTTAAACTTACTGTTTGCTTTTTCTACAGCCTCTATAGCATCAAACTCTTCTTGGTCAATAAATCCATTTTCTAACGCTGCTTGTGCATTCATTTGTGTAAGAGCCCAAGCTTTAACATCTCCTCCAGCTTTACGTGCAGCATTTTGTATTTCTTCTGTGTTTTTTGCAACAGTGTTATTTTTAAACCATCCAGATCTTCTAAGACCAAATCTTACAAGTTCTTTTTCTGTAGGACCATTAACTTTAATAGTCTGCAGTCTTTTTAGATTATTTTGTAAACTGTTTATAACAAATGATACAGTTTCTTTGTTTTCTAGCTGATCGTATTGAGCTAATTTGTTTTCTACTTTAGTGATGTCTTGTTCTATTTTTGCTAAATAATCTATACGAAGATCTAACAAACTTGCTTTAAGCTCAGACTCTGCTTTTTCCTGTGCTTTATCAAAAGCTGTATCATCGTATTTAGTAACGAGAGTCCACACATCTTTATTACCAGTTGTTCTATTATTTTTTAATTCAATAATAGGTTCGTAGATTTTACTTACGTCATTACCTATATTCTTTCCTTCTATTAATGTGTCATATGCATCCTGTAGTCTGTTGTGCACAGCAAGCATTCTCATTCTCTGCTGATCATTTAACTGATGGTTCATATTTATTAGACCCGCAAGTGTAGGATCAGAAGATGTAGACGGAGATGTCAACAAATACATAAAATAAGAATCATCTTGTAAACTGTAACGTAATGCTCTTGCAAATGCCTCTTCAGACTGCGGTGCCTGACCTACTATTAATTTTAATTTTTCTACTCTATTGTTTAATACGCCAAGCATTTTAGCTTTTTCTTTTTGTGTCTTAGAGCTAGCTTTTATTTTTTCTCTTTGTTTGTTTATTTGATCTAGTTGTATGTCTACATATTCTTTAGTAGCCGGACCAGACGCTTCTACAAATGGGTATAACTTTTCAGCAAGTACTGGTATATATTCGTCTTGTAATTTGTTACGTAATTTATTTAACAATGCAACAGAGTCATTAAGCTTACTAACTTTACTTCTGTTGTCTTTATCGTCTTTTAACTCCCCTGCTTCTATTTGTTTAATAAGTGCTCCAGGTAGTTCATCTAAGAAAGTAAAACTGTTTAATAAAATTCTATATTTATTAAATCCTTCTATACGTTCTTTTATATCTCGTTTATCATTTGCTAGAAATAAATCTAACAAATCACTAGATTCTTTTACCTCTTCGTAAAATGAATCAACAGATACAAAAATATCTTTAGCCGCTTTGATATCAGCAATTTGTTTTGCTAATCGTGCTTGTCTGTTTTTAACAAACGTTGTGTTTTTAATATTCTGTTTTGTTTGAGCTAACTGGTTCTCAAGAATAATAAGAACGTTATTTAATAAATTGTTATATGGATCTACAGTATTCATAGACTCAATCTGTTCAGTGCTATTAGCAACAAACGGTTCTAGTCTAACAATTGTAGCCTGTGATGATTTAAATATAAAGTCTGCAAGCTTACCTTTAGCTTGTTTTTTCATATCAGTAAAAGAACTATAACCTAATTCTTTAGCTAGTTTCTCTTTACTTATTGTAGATAGATCATTGATGTTGTTAATAGGGGTCTTTCTAATAATAACTGCTTTACCAAAATCCTTACTACCGTTTGTAATGTTTACAACAGCATCCTGATTTGGTATTAGTCGACCACTAAAGTCTATGTACACAGTAGGATCTCCTGCTGCTAGATTTGCAGTTGCATTTGCATCTACTTTAAGTGCTATGTCATCAAACAAAGTACCATCACTAAGTGCATACATATTTCCAACATTGGATTGTGTACCATACTGGAAACCTTCAGCACCTATTAACCTGTCTACAGGTTGTAGTATTTTTGCTAGTTGCTCTAACTCAGATCCTTGTTTAATATCAATACCAAACATATTAGCAAGTAGCTTAACAAACTTACTCCACATGCTTTCTAATATACCCTGCTCGTTAGGAGACATAAGCTCATTAAGATCATTTATTAGCTTATTATCTTTGTATAATAAATTTGTTATGATCTCTTCTGCTGCTAATTCTTCAGGATTAGGCTGACCCTTACCTTTATAAAGATTTACATATTGGTTAAAAATCTTTTGAATCCTTTTTGCATTTTCATCTCCTTTGTGATTTTTAACTAATTCTTTGTACCAACTTAAAACATCACGTCTTAACTTTTTCTGATCGCCGTCAGGTAACAAATCAAGACCTGCGTGTAATGCTTCTTCTAAAAATTTAGTTTTATCTAACTGTCCAAGAACAATAGTATTAGATTTACCGTTATAGTAAGTATCACCCCCTGGAGAATAGTCAACTTTAACGTCTTTAATCTTATCTAAAAGATTAGACATTTCATCAGTTTTAAAACCAAATTGCTCTTTCATCTGCGCTACAGTGTAAATACCTGCAGAAAATACTGGTGTTCTGTCTTGTTCTACCTGTTGCTCAGGTAAAGATTCGCCTTGATAAGCAGTTGTTTTATTTTTTGCTTTTTTATAAACTTCTTCTAAATCTTTTAAATTTTCTTCTGTTGCTTTGGTTGCTGTATCTAGCGCATCAGAAAATCTTTTAAAACTACTAGCAGGCATGTATCTAATAAAAGAGTTTGCACTAAACTCTAACATACTAGATGCCATTAAATATTTTAACAAGTTGTCAGATAATGTAGGAAAGTCTTCAAACAAATCTTCTAACTGACCCATAAGTTGTGCAGATACCTCATTACTCATTTTGGTAAATGAGTCTGCTACAAGTACTTTTTTGCCTTGATCATTACTTTCTATTTGTAACAAACTATGCAATGCTATGTTGTAGTTATATTTAGGATCTTTTTTAAGGTTCTCTATCTGTTGTATAGTAGCTGCTAAGTCAGAAGAACTAGACTCTCCATATTCTTTTACAAAAACATTATATACTTCCGCAGGTTTTAAAAAAGTGTCTGCAAGATTACCAGCTAGGTAATTCATTGCGTTACTGTTATTTTGATATACTTTATGATTAGCAATTATTTGTTTAATAAGTGCACTTGTTTCAGGATTCTTATCACTTTCAGTAAAAGCTTCACGAATTCTATCTAAAGCTACTTTATCTTTTACTCCTCTAGTTGTAGCAAGTAACCCTGTAGCGTTTAATCCAGTAACACCAGTCCAAGCTAAAATAGAATTAGCATTTAGCATTACTATTTTTTGTACAGCAAGAAAATCTCTCTCATCTTGTGTAAGCTCTTTTCTTTCTAGAAGTTCAGTAATATTATAATCAGCTAATAAAGCTTTATCTAACGCCTCCGTAGTAAGTGCTACAGCATCAAACTCAAACGGACTAAATTTTTGTAATAAATTATGTCTAATACGACTTTGTCTTTCTTTCTTTTTAGTAAGAGATAGTGTATCTAAATCCGATTGCAGGTTTTTTAACCTAGAGTATTCTTTTAATATAGGTTGATTAACAAACATAAATGCTCTAGACTGTCCTGCTGCAAGACCAATAATGTGTCCCGCAATACTAGTCATATCGTCATCCAGGTTTAACTTAGGTGCAATACCAAGTTTAACGTTATCTACAAATAATGTAATCAAAGAAGATATAGAATCAAACTTACTACGTGCTTCTTCTTCAACATTCAATCCTGTTTTAAGATTTACGTCGTCTTCATATATAGGCTCAAAGCTATTGTAGTTTACACCATCAATTTCAAAACCAACTTCTGGTTTATATTTCATTTGTGTAAGCATTGATACAAGAGCGTTTAAGTTAGCTGCAATACCAATGTTAGCCTCACCAATTTTATTTGCAAGGTTAAAATCTAAGTTACCTACTACAGTAAATATAGACTCTTTAGTAAAATCAAAGTTATATTTATCTATTACGTCTTGTGCAACACCTTCAGTAGCAGGAGTAAACATCATCTCTGCAATTTCAGGTTGACTAAATATATCTAACATGTTATCTAACATGTCATTTTGTAGTACTGCCGGGTTATCGGTAGCACCTATATTTAATCTTTCCATTGCCTCTTTAACAGAAATAGCATTACCCTCTTCATCTTTATAAGATCTTCTCATAGATTTTATAAGAGGTTGCTGTGCCCAATATGCTTCAGTAGCTTCTGCACTATTAGCAGGAGTTACTACCTGGTTACCAGATACAACAGTAGATGCATATCTATGTAAAAATAATTTATCTAAATCGTAATCAGATCCTGCAAGAGATGGTAGCTCTAAAGGCGTAACCATTGTATCTCCTTTACTATCTGGCAAAAACCCTACAACCTTAATAGGTAACATAGAGTGATATGTTTGTGTAGGTATACGTGCTGCAAATGCTGTAAGCAATCTATCCGGTATGTCTTCTATATTATCAAACTTAGTTAAGTTAAAGAATTTTTTAGATACAAGTACCTCAGCAAATTCTACAACTCCATTGTTTAGTCTGTGTATTTTTAACGGCTCACCTGTTTGTGGATTTAAGTAATGTGTACCAGAAGCTAGCGTAGCTATACCTCCTGCAACATTAGATCTTAATGCTCCTTTATTATACAACGATATCATAGTTTGTTCTATAACCGGTTGTATGTGTGGTAAGTTGTAATTATATGTTTTTCCGTCTTCAGTCAATTGTAACAACTCAAGCACTTCAGGACCCCTAGTATTTTCATTCATACTGTATACCATGTCCTTAAATGCCTGATTGTTTTCAGGTTGTAATAAAGACTGTACAGCTTCTAAAAATATTTTTTTCTGATCCGCGTTTGCATTGTTTATGTTGTCAACTAATTCTCTAGAAGAACTTTCAGTCAGCATAGATCCAAACAAATCATGTACTTGCTTTGCTAGCACTGATTCTGTCTCTCTACCTTTTTTAGATTTTGTTCTATTGATTACTTGGTCGCGCTCAAACTGCATTTCACCGGTGTGAATTAGTCCTTCGTCGATAGTAGTATCAAAACCTTCAATCATTTTATCTGACTTACGCTTAGATGCACTCTCTGGAATTAAATACATAATTCTATTTGCATTAAGCATGTCGTATATCTTACCTAGTTCAGGGTGTGCTTCCGCTTCTTCCTGTGTAATAATATTATCAGACTTCTTAAAATATCTATTACCGTCTTCGTAAACAGTTTTTGTAGAATTTAAATCTAAGGAGTTTATTTCTTGCGGTGTAAGCTCTATAGATGGATCATCTAAACGCTGTACTAATTTTTCGTAAGCTCTTTTTTGCGTGGCACTGGTAAAATTACCAGATTGCAGTTCTCTAAATGCATACATCTCTTGTGTCATTAACACCTGCGCATCATTAGAGGCTGCCTCTACTCCTTGGAATGTAACATTAGAATCAGCATACATAAGGTATTTGTACTTCATACGCCCTTTAATATCTCCAGAAGCATGAAAACCAGCTAGACGTTTATTAAAATCAATGTCATCTACAAAGTTACTATCACCATGAAAGAGCTGTGTAAAACTTGCACTATTTATTAAATGGTTAATTGCAAGCTGACCAATCTTGTCATTAGCAGACATGTCTGTATCTTTAGCACTAGGTGTTAGTTGCTCCAGGTTTAATCCTAACATCTCTGTTCTAGTTGTAAGATCTGCTACCACTTTTTCTAACATAGGTCGTATAACCTCTTCTTTCATCTTAGTCTCAAACGCAGCTGTGGCATTTTTTCTAGATTTAAGATAGTCAACTACGCTTGTACCGTCTGCTAACATAGCATTATTAAGTACAGATAAAATACCAAAATAATTTGGAGTTCCTTTTTTACTTTTAAGTTGTTTATTTGGATCCTGGTTTCTTTTAAACTCACTAAGTAACAATCCATATGCATCTTCTATAGCTGTAGGTGTAATACCTGAAATTCCATCATAGTAGTTTTTAATAGGTAATCTTACAGTGTATAACGAGCTTTTAGATTCAATAACATGTGGTATGTAATAACCGTAACCTTTTACATCTTCGTTCATAAACAAAGAGTACATAAGCATAAGTCTCTGTTTATCACTTAGTTGTTTATTAGTAGCTGTTGATTTTGTAGTAATAGGATTTCCATTACCATCAAAATCTGAATCAGTAATAGAAACATCTCCTGCAAAAGCAACTGTTAGATTACTTAATACCTCATCGTTATTTAAAACGTTGTTTGGATTAGTGTCTAAAGAACCATTCTCAGCTAGTTTTATTATATTCTCTAAGTAAAGATTTTTAGCTACGTATCTATAGTGCGACTTACCCTTTGAATCTCTATAGTTTGCTTCATAGGTAGACATGTCAAAAGCTTGTGCAATATTAGCAAGCTCCATAACTTTTTTAGATCTTACATTTACTCCTTTAGCTTTATCAAATATATTTTGGTCTCCTATTAAGTCAGTTAAGTACCCTTCAGAGTCTAACCCGTCAGGTAATAATTCAGGAAAAGCCTCTCTTAGTTTTGTATCACCTAATAAGTAAGCAGCAAACGCAGGAGTTACATCCCAACCTGCTTTAGCAAAAGATTTTACAATTGCATCTACACCTTCTTGTGTAAATCCATCTTGTCCTAACCTTTTTGATATTTTAGCTAGTTCTTGGTTAAGTACTTTTCTGTTTGTTTTACCCTTCCATCTATTAAAGATCTGATTAGCACCAGAGCTTTCTACAGGATTTACAAAGAAAAAGTTTCTTTTTGGTCCTGTTATAAAACGTAAGTAATCAACAGAAAATTTGTTAAAAGCATTTAAGAATTGTGTTTTAATATCTTCATTACCTTTTGCATTTATTGCACCAAGTACTGCAGCTTCTATAGATTCATATTGCGCAACAGCTTCTAAACGTTTTATCATATCTCCCTCTGTAGATTGATTAGATAAAAGCTTCATAAGATGACCAGATAGTGTGTGACCATCCATAGTCTTTCTTATAATTGTTTTAACTTTTTTGCCGTGAAGTTCTCCTTCCCATTTAGTTCTACCAAAGAAATCTGTCTCTGGCATTATAATGTAAGATAAGAATCGTTTTACTCTAGCAGGTAAAGATTTAACTCCCCCAAGCTCTGTAAAGCTTACGTCAAACCTTCTAAACATTTCCTTATCCTCATCCGCAATATTTTCTTCTTCTGCTAGCTGGTCTTCTACAGGTTCTTCTGTGTAACGTAGTTGTTTTATTGCATCATCAATAATATTTTCTCTTACTGAGTCATTTGCTAATAAAATATTTTTAGCTTTTGAAGCTTGTCTTGCCTTTTGTCTTATTGCTTCAACTTCGGCAGCTGTCATATTTTCTTGCTCAATAAAAGAGGCAAGAGTAAGACCTGCAATGTATTTATCTAGTATGTATGCTAGCTCTAGTTCATCATATGGTGTGTCTTTAAGAACAGCACTCATAATTTCTTGGTTTGATCTAAATCCTAGACCTGCTTGATACTGTGCAACAACTTGTCTTACAATATCTTTATGCACCTCAGACTTTAATCTTTCAGAGGGCAGAGCAAGCTGTCCATTAAATTCGTCTTCTAAAAGCTTTTTAATTTCTTCCGGGGTATATACATCCTTCTTTGTTGTAAGAGTCTTAGCGTCGTCAACACCTTGGTTAAAGTCTGCTTTACTTATTACAATAGGAGCATCATCAACCTCACTAGTTTGTTTTAGTTCACCTAAAGAGTCTTTCATTAAAGAAACAATGTCCTCATTGCCTAAATATACTCCATCATTACCAAACTCAGCTTTGTTAAACCTTTCCATAGTGCTCATGTTAATCTCCATATTTGAAGTACCAACTTGATTATTTCCTAAATCTAACAATCTAGAAACAACACTTCCATCAGAAGCAGAAACTCTATCTATAATTCCATATTGATAAGTAGTTCTTACAGCCTTTCCTTTTTCATAATTAACAATAGACTCGTTTATTTTTTTACCTAAATAATCTTCTATAACTTTTGGATCATCGCTTCTTAGTATTTTACTAATCTCTTTTCTGTCATATTCTTTTAAAACATCTTGACTATCTAATATAGACTCATTTTCTTTAACCTCACTAGTTTGTTGTGTTGGTGCTTCAGATACTTCTGATTCAACTGCTTCTCCTGCATCTAATGCATGTAACCCTTCCAGGTTAGGAGTAATAAAAAGGGTAGGATTATAAAAACCAGACGACCCTGCAACAATTGTAGAGCTAAACATATCAGGAGATGGTGTACTATCTTTAGGTACAAACTCTCTAAAACTTTCTTTAGTAACTTCTAACCCGTAAGCTTTAAGCACTTCTTTATTCATTCGAGTCATAATAGACTCTAGGTTTTGACCAGTAAGAAATGGAATGTTTTTAACTAGTGCTTTTTTCTTTGTATTATGATTTACATAAGAGTTTAGTCTAAATTTTCCCTGATATCTTTCTACTCTAATATTAAAGTCAATGCCTTTACCAAGAGCTACAAAAATCCCTAACTTTTCATTTAATTGTTTAGTATAGTTTGCTCTAGCCCCTCTGTCTTTGTTGTTATAGGCTTTTGCTTCTTTAGAATTAGGGTCATTAAGTTTAGCAATCGTTTCGTTTATTTTGTTTATACTTTGTTGAACAGATTCGAATGCTACCGTTGCTGGCATAATTCGAACCCATTTAACTACACTGCCTCTTTTAACTAAAGCAAAGTATCTACCGTCAAAGTCCGGTAAAGTTGCTGTATGATCCGCTGCAATGTCCTCCCCTATAATAGTCTCACCTTGCTTACGATCGTAGATTCTATATTCTCCGTCATAAGTATGGTCATCGTTTTCAGTAATTTTATATCTTTTAAATACGCCTTCTTTAAGGCTGTTTAACCCGGCATCAGTATTAAAACTGTATAACTCAGAGTTTAAAACAACAGGTTCACCGTTTGTAGCATTTGGATAGGCTTTTTCTAAAGCTTCAATCATAGACTTAAGCTGTAAATAGCCCTGCTTAAATTCTTCAAACTGGTCATTAGTAAACATAGAACTTCTATGCATGTTATTGTAAAAGAATTCTTCAGTTATTTGATCTCCTTCGATTAATTTACCTTGTTTATCGTAAAACCTGTTAGGTGTACGAACTACAGATACAACTTCATTAGTACGTTTGTCTCTTAATTGCAAATAAGAACCGTTCATGTTAATATCCATGTTCGTTTCTTTAATAGATGTTTTAGGATTAAGCTCTCTTTTTATATTAATGAATTCAATTTGTAAATTGTTAATTAAGTCGGGATCAGTTACTATAAGTTTAGCTAGTTGATCTGATTGTGCTTTGTTCAACCCAGTAGCTTGAAGCCAATACGATGTTAAAAAATTACCTTCATGTCGTAAACCTTGTGAGTATGGAAATAGTTTAGAGGCTACTTCATTTGCAGGCATTTCTCTATTAGGTTTACCCGCTATCAGGTTTTTAACTTCATAGTGTAACTTGCCGTTTTTCATAAACTGATTTACAACCTCGTAGGTTTTACCAGTTTTACTTTTAACGTGTGTTGGTAGTTCTGCATTAACCTGACCATAGTTTTGATCAAAAGTTTCTTGTTCTGCTATAGATTGTGCATTTGCGAGCTGCTGTTGTTTTCTTTCTTCTGCTAAAACACTCTCAACTTCTGAGTCCTTTACAGCTTTAACCGGATTACTTACAACTTCTTTTACTTTCTTTGCGGCTTTTTTTACTCGCTCTTTTGTTGTCTGCTTTTCTGATGGCGGTGTCTCGTTCTCTGTTTTTTTGTCTTCGTTCTTTTTAATATTTTCCTTAACGGATTCTTCAAACGTAGCTCTTTTAGCAGGGTCATATACAAGATCTTTTAAGTCTCTATTTATTTTTTTAATCTTAGCTTCTTGCTTTTCTATTTCTTTTTGTACCTGTTCATCAAGCTTTTTTTCATACTGCTCATCATTAACCTTAGTAGAATCTGTTTCTTTTATACCAAGAGCCTTACGCAAATCTCTCATAGCAGTCATGCTGTTACCAGCTTCTGCTTGTCTTTGCTGTAAAAACTTTATATGTTGTTCTGAAATACTTTTGTCTCTAAGTAACCCTCGAGCTCCTCTTAATACAGTGCCTGATAAGTTTTCCAAGTCAAACTCTTTTACTTGTTCAGGATCCGCTAAAGATTTTAATACATCATTAATAAACTTGTTATTATTATTGTTGTACGTCTCTTTCATGTCAAGCTCTAAAAGTTTTTGTTCTTTCTGAGCCTCTGTTAGATTTTCATTACTAATTATTCTAGCACGAGTTCTTGCAGTTTTATCTGCAGTGTCTCTATTGCTTTGTTCATACATTAGTAATCCTCCTGCTAACGCCTGTCCTTTAGGACCTAAGTAACTGTATTGTACAGCATTTTCCTGCCATAACCCATTTAAATCAGATACTCTTTTTCTAAGTTTGTTTGCTTGATACTTACTAAGAGCTTCTTGCGCTTCTAGTGCATCTATTTGATTTAAAACATCCTTAGATTTTCCGTTAGATATGTACTGCATCATTGTACGATCTGCAGTATGATTTGTAACAAAACGGGATCCTCCACCTAGTATAGCACCTAAAGCTGCTTCTTCTAAATGGTTACCCATGTCATATTTTTCCCATTGGAATTTACCTTTACCGTAATCTTTACCTTCTCCCCTTAGCATGTTATACGTCTGCTTTGCACCGTATACAACATGTCCTTGTATAAATTCTTCTGTTGCTTCTTCAAGAGCAGATCCTGTACTTCTTAAAAGTCTTCCTCCAATTCCTTTAGCTGTATTACCAGTAGCTTCTAAAGCATTAAACACCTTTCTTAATAAAGGTCCTGTAGCTTTATCTAGGAAAGTCATATCATCAACTCTCATCCCAGACTTTTTAGCGTAGTCTAATATAGTCTTAGAAATTATTCTACCTCCCCCGGTACCCATTGCTTTGTTAGCTAATGCGTTTGTTCCTACTCCGTATTCTATAAGTGAATTAATAAACCCGGTAGTTAATGCTAATGCAGCAGCCTCTTCTTCATCAATACCATCACGTTTTGCTTGCTTGTATACTTCACCAGAGTTGATTACCATACCGCCTCCTAAGTGACCTACCATACTTGCTAGTTTAGCTGAATGTGCTACACCAAAAAGTTTAGCTGCTTTCAATGATACAGCTCCTACACCCTTAGCTATAGCTCCTCCAAGTCCCCAAAATTGTACAAGACTTGCTAAACCACTACCTATACCATCTGCTAGCGCTTCACCGTTAGCAAACATGCTGTCTGTATTAGCTGCAGCAGATTTTTGTAGTTTATTAAACTCCTGCCCAAATCTATAGTCAGCTGCTACACGATCCGTCTCCCCTACTTGTGCTTCTCCTACGGTAGCCCATTCATATAGATCACCAGTCATTTCTGCAAAGTCTAATATGCTAGAAGATAAACTAGAAAAAGTATCACTAAACGCATCAACAGAAGAAGAAATGCCTCCTTTACGTGCTACTCTAGCTCCATAAGGATTTAATAACGCTCCTTGTAAATCATAAAAGTTTTTTTCATCAAGCTCAGTTTCTTGGAGTACCCATTCTTCTGTCTCTTTGTCAAAGACTGGATAAAAACCATTTTGTTTGTAGGTCCCATCTTGTAGGTATCTTTGCGCTCCATGAAAAAATAAGACTTGATTATCTTTTTCTCTTGTTTTTTGTATTCCTTCTTCGGAAGATATATCACCCCAAGCAAAAGCATCCCAGTCAAGTTTATCTCCTGGTTTTGTTTTGGTTTGATCTGCATAAAAGCTATCTGTTAAACCTCTAGTACGTCTTAATAACTTACCATCAGTATCAACACCCATAAGTTTGTCATACCAAGAAGCATTATCAAACTCACCATTCTCATAATCTCCATCTCTGAAGTCTTCAAACTCTCCATCAATATTTTTTACTTTACCTATACGTGCTAATTCTAGACCAATTTGTTGTAGTTGAGTGTTAACATCATCTCCTCCTTGTCTATTGTTATAAGTAGTTGAATCTACATCTCCTATATTCCAAGACGACGGTGCATATTCTAAAGGTATCTCTTCATTAAAAATTGTATTATTATTAAAGTCTTGAACATCTGAGTCAGAACGTATAACACCCTCTAAGTCAATAGGTTGTAGATTAACAGGTTGTTCCTGCGGATCCGTAACTTGTCCACCGCCTTGATACTTTTTAGTTCCTTTCATAATTAATTCATCGGATTACTTGCCTGTGACGCATCCTCTTTAGTAGCTTGTTCAAACGAAGTTGCTTCGAATACTAAAGGCATAAGTCTTTGATCATATTGCTGTACTTGTGCTTTTTCTGCGCCTGTTAATTTTTCACCTCTTCTGACTTTTTTATAGACTTTATTCATTACATCTTGTGCGTTAGCTTTCAGTATAAGCATCTCTTGTGTTGTAGGATTATACTGACTTAATCTTTGTAAAGATACTTCTAAATTTCTACCGTTGTTATTTTCCATACCAGTAGAGTCTAGTTGTAAACTACTCCATCCCAAGTCTTCACCAAAACCTGCTTTAGATGCAATGTCTGGAGAAACATCAGAATAAATTTGTTCTCCTGTTGCTGCTCCTTCATCATCAACTATATCATAAACGCTTTGTGATTTACTTTCTACAAAAATAGGCTCTCCATCTTTTATAATATAGCTAGCAGTTCCTTCGATATCATTACCTTTAGAATCCTGACCATAATTTAATACAAGTTTTTGAGGAGTAAAGTTTTCTACATCTCCCCATCTACCGCCACCAAAACCAATTACTCCAGATATTTTACCTTCATACGGCATCTCATCTTTAAATTCGTTTTGTCTTGCTACGTTATATTTAAGATCTAATCCTTTATCTGCAAATGCTTTGTTTATAATATCAGCATTATAACCAGGGTTGTGCCCTACTACAAAAGGAGTTACTACCAGTTCACCAGTAGACATTGTATTAAAAGTATCTGCATAACTAGCTGACTTTAATCTTTTACCGCTTTTTCTATCATTACCTAATACTACAATATTACCATCAAACTTACGCTGTCTTGCTTCAGTATCACGGTAAGTAGGATTAGTAGCGGATTTTTGTACATTAACACTAAAAGTATCATTATTAAGAAGGTCCGGATCTAATTTTTGAATCATACCTGATCCGCCAGCTCTCCACTGTGTAGTATTATTTGTAGGTGCAGCTGCTTTTCTTTTAGCCGCTATTCTTGCATTAAATAAAGCACGATTAGGATTTCTATCTTTTTGGTTGTATACAAATCTTTCTCCTACTGCCGCAAACTCTTGTTTACGTTGCGCATCATAGGCAGCTTCATCAAAAGGAACTCCAGTATACTGTGCTTGCGCTCTTTTGTTTTGTAGATCTTGTTGGTATGCATCTGTTTGTTTTAGACCTTGAAAACCTTCTTCTACTACTTGTTGCACTCTTTGATTACTTACACCTGTATTAGTTGTAATATTCATAAAGTCATCAATGTATGTAGACTTGTTTGCTTTTAGATCCTCAAAGAATGTTTGCATAGTAGGGTCCATATCGACACCTTTGCCTATGTAATAATCGTAATCATTAAGAGTTGATTTACCATCAGCGCCTATACCTGCTGTAGTAAATCCTTCTGGTTTAAAATATTGTGGGTTTAAACCTCTTCGCATATCTTCTTTATATGCAGCTTCTCCCTCATCAAACTTTTGCTTGTTCTGCATAGCTTTGTAAAGCCATTCATTATTACCTACATCTTTTGCTAACCCTCTTACAAAATTATCACCGGTTTCGTATGCACCGTCTGTATCTTGTGTGAACTGATCAACCTTATCACGTAAGCTTTGTATGTATTGTTGTTTTTTAACGTCGTCACCAGCCATAACTTCAGCAGAAGCTAGCGCAGATTCATACTTATCTTGCAGATCTCTGTTTCTGATGTACTCAGAATTAAGGTCTGTCATTGCTGTTTGCATAGCATCGATAGGTATATCCGCGTAGACTTTACCTAGTTGTGCTAGGTTCTGATCTCCAAATGGATTACGTCTTTCTCTTCGACCTCTATAGTATTCTCTTTGATATCCCATAGTGTTATTATATTAAGCCTAGAAGTTTTAATAGCTCTGTGTTTTGTCCGTTGTCTTGGTATTGTCTATCCATGACTCCGTATTTATTCCATGAAGGTTTTAACGCTTCTAGTGCTGCTTCTTGGCTTCTTTGATTTGTACGCTGCGTCATCAGATTCATTGCGTCTTTAGTTATTGCACTTGCAAAATCTGCTTTAGCGTTTCGTTTCTGATTGTTAAAATCTAGCAATGCATTTTCATTATCAAAGATAGTGTTATTATTTAATTGATTTGCTTTTGCATTAGCCATTGTTTGCATGTTCTGCAATTGTGATTCCCTGTTAAATTTATCAGCGTATAGTTGATTAAAGTTTCTTTGATTACCTGAAGCTAATCCTGCAAGGTTGTTTCTTACATTGTTTCTTTTAGTAGAATTAGCATTTAATCCTCTAGAAAGTAATGCAGTTTGTTCTTCTGCTGCATTTATCTGAGGAGCAATATTATATTGTGTGTTTAAATATACCGGGTCTTCTAAATTCTTAGGAGCAGGAGCTTGCATGTCACTTATAGCACGTGCATGCGCTAAGTATTCTTGTATTTTAGAAATTCCTGCTAGTTGCTTAGGTAAATTTTTGCCTAACCCTTTTAATTTCTCTCCAAATTTACCACTTCCTTCATTTTCAATAGGTCCTTCATTAGGTATTGAAGCTGTTGGCATTGGTGCAAGATCAAGCATATCTGCTGTAGGTTCCATGTTAGGTATTGAAATGCCTGCAGGTGTAGGCTTAAACATTCCTTGTTGTCTTAGTGCTGTAAGAGTATCAATACCAAATTTACCATCTACTCCCGCATTGTTTATAGATCTAGATCCGCCAGCGTTTAATATGTCTCCTTCTTGTCCAGAAAACAAAGAAGCATCATCACCGGATTTATTAAGCATAGCGGTTTGTAATGCTTTTACATGCTCAGGATTAGTAGCGCTAAAATCTTCTATACCAGTTATAGCCCTTGCTTTTGCCATTTGATCTTCAAAGTCTGCAGCTTTTACACCGTTATATAAACCATTACTTGTCGGCGAAGGATCAGCAAGAGTACCATCCTCATTTAATGGTCTACCCAAATAATCTGCATCTGGGTCTGGCTTAACGTAAGGTTGTCCGTTTACCGCAACAGTTTTATTAGTGTTTAAATCTATTTCATAATTATTACCTGAAAAGGTCATATTAGTTGTAGCATCATCAGGCATAACTATTGTACCCTTACTAACTGCATCTAAACCACCAATGCTTTTAAAAAATGCATAAGTCTTTCCATCCATAACTCTTTCTGAAAAAGTATAAACTCCGTCTTTTTCAGTAACTCCTTCTGGTAAAGTTTGACCTTCTGTTTGACCTCCTGCTTGCATGTAACCCATAGCATTTCTTACTCCTTTTGGTAATTTAGGTAACCCTTTATTACTGTCAGGAATAGAAGCTAATCCCCCATAAGCATAACCATTAGCGGTTCGTGTTCCTATACTGAGGTTTGGAGAATCAGGTGCTTGTTTCTTTTGATCCATTACATTTGCTGCTTCTTGGTTTTCCATTACAAGAGAGTTCATGTTATCTGACACCCGTCTTAGCATACGTGTAGCTGAGTTTTTTTCAGCTTCAGTTACAGCTGTTTGTAACTGTTTATCATATTTATTATACGATTGTGTAAGCTTTTCTGCTATTTGTGCGTATGTAAGTTTGTTTGATTTTGCCATGATTAAATGTCTTTTAAATAATTTGTAGCGTCTGTTTTAAGTCTGTCAGAAAATACAAACCCAGAGTTAAGTACTTGATTAGTTTGTGTTGCAAACTCTGTATTACCTCCTGCTACTCCAATACCTCCTGATTTTGCATCATGTGTATCGCCTGTAAATTTAAACATATTTTCTCCAACTTTAGTTGCTTTTCCGTGTTGATCTGTTTTAGGTGGATTTCCGTTAGGTGCCATCATTAGCTCTCCCCCTTCTACAGTATAGTCTGCTTGCTCTGTAGGAATATGTCCTCCGTATTTTGCGTAGTAACCTGCATTGTCTACACCATCTTGTGGGTATTGAGCCATAATAGCAGCTGACTTAACTGCATCGTTTGCTCTACCCGCAGATATTTTAGAGTCTATACCTGCTTCTTTTATTTTTCTTTCTTGCTCTAGTTGTTTTTTTCTTTGACTTTTTCCTAAAAAGAATCCTCCAACTCCTCCTATCAAAGCTCCTACTCCTGCTCCTATGGGACCAAAAGCCATTCCCATAGATGCTCCCTGTCCTGCCATACCAAGTGCGGATGTTACACCTGCGTCAGTAGCGCTCATTTTTCCATCTCCCATAGAAATGTTAGTAGCTATTCCTGATGCCATAGTTCCTATTTGATCCCAGGGTACTGCAGGTCCGCCTGCTCCTTGTGTTGCTGCTGCAGTTTGATTAGCTGTGTTAGGATCTACAGGTCCTCCAACAAAATATTTAGGTGGTGTTTTACCTCCATTACCGTAAGTTATATTAACCTCTGCTCCCTCACCAGGTCCACTTCCTTTATACTCTGCAAGCTTTCTAAGTTTTTGGTATGTAGTAAGATCAGGATTTTCTTCTAGCTCTTTTTTAAAAGCTTCCATCCCTCCTTCTTTAGCATTGTTAAAGTTATATCTATCTGTATAAGTGTACGTCCCGTCTTCGTTCTTTTTAAATCCTATTTGCCCAAACGTAGTTTTCGCTGAGTAACTAGGATCTAGTAAACGTGCCGCTAGTTTTGCAGTAGTGTCGTTTTTATCTCCTCCTACATCTCCGTATTGACTATCAGTATCATAGTCTCCGTACTCTATAAAGTTTTTACCTGCTTCTTCTGCTTTTTCTCTTGCACCTTGTAGTGCGTCCTTTTCTGCTTGACTTAAATGTCTTTCATTAATCTCGCTATCATTACCCATTAAATCATTAGCAAACGCTCTTACGTTTAGTGGTATCATATTTTGTATAGATTGAGGAATTAAAAAATCCTCTGGATCCATTTCACTAATTTTATTTATTAAACCTGCGCTTAGTTTTGACATTCCGGGAATTAGACCTGCAGTTGTTGATACCATTCCTCCTGATTGCATTTGAGTCATTTGTGGTCCTACGGGTTCTTCTGATGCAGGCATAAAGTTTTGTGCATAGAAAGGATCATTTCCTGTTGGACCTGGAAAGTTTTGGTTTGGTTGTGCTGCTGCTACTGGAAAGAAACTTGCAGGATTTAAATTAGCCGCTGCGTTTGATATCATATCAGGAGCATGCTTTACTCCCATTTTTGCCGTTAGCTTTGCAGTAGTTTTATCTAGTCCAGGCATTATTTTACTTGCAGTATTTTTATATGCATGCATTGCGTCATCCCCATATTGTGCTACAGCATTACCTATATCATCTAAATAAGGAGTTATTCCAGAAGCAGCTTTTTGAATTCCTTTACCAATTGTACCTGCGTAAGGTATAGCCTGTAAAGCACCGTATGCTGTTTTTCCTACGTCTCCTTTTTGAATTCCTTGAGTTACTTTAGAAACAGCTCCCGGTAAGTTAATTAAATCAATAGGTAAATCAAATGCTTCTCTATCTACAACACCTGCGTCTATAGCTCCGCCTATTCCGTTTGTCCATTCTCCTCCCGTTTGATATAGGTTTTTAGCAATGGTAAAAGGATTTTGTGCAAAAGCGTGTACCTTAGTCATAAAAGAATCCTCTTCTGACGCTCTCATTGTATCTGGCGGTCTTGTAGTTTTATATTGAGCTGCCTTAGCAAGATACTCAGGAGAACTAAAATACGCTTGTGCTTCAGGTGTCAGTGTTGGTTTTACTGGTCCTCCTGCTTGATACTTAGGTGCCTTATATGAATAAACTTTCTTCATTATTTTTTTATTGAATTGTATTTTTCAAAACCACGACTACCAAAATAGGCAACATAAATTGTAACTAATAAAGTTTTTAATAACTCTACCCAACTCTCATCGATATTAAAAGCAATGTCTAAACTATCTAGTATAATATATAAAGACATCATTACAGTTAAGTATATCAATGTCATTGGTCTTGTGTTTTTACTAAGCCAAGAGTCTGATTTCATATCAGATTCCCAACGTTTAGAAACTTCTTGCATTTCTACTATGTCCTGTTCTAAAAGCTTTAAAGCTGTTTCTTTATCTTGAACAGGCATTACGTCATCTTTATCAATAAGATTCTTTACAACGCCTAAGACACCACTGTCTGGTAACAAATCACCAACAATGTCTGCGATCTTAGATCCACTACCGAGTAAGAACTTTCCTACTTTAGTATCTTTAAATTTCTTTTTTGGTTTGCTCATAAGTTCTAATCATTTCTTTTTCTTAGAAGTTGTCTTTTTTTTAGTAATTTTTTTCTTTTTCTTAGGAGGTCTTCCTACTTTAGATCCGTATGTTCCTTTACCGTATGGCATAGTTAATATATTTAAGGTGTTATTTTTTTACGCATTTGTTTACCATCTTAGCTCTACCGCTCTTGGTTTTTTTACCACTAGGTGATTTCTTTTTACCAACCGCTTTATAACCTTTCCAGCAACTGGGTCCTTTTTTTCTTTTTTTTGCCATCTTTATAGGTTTAAGAGCCGCAGCCTATACAATCTATGCTTGAATCTGTAGGCTTTACTCCATTTAATTTCATTTCTATATTATGGATCTCATCAGCTATAGTCATTTGTTCCATGAAATCTGTAGTGTTAGTCTTTTTTTCTTTTAACACCTCTAATTTTTTTAGCATTTCCTGTTTACTCATGGTATCCCCATTCATATATAAAAGTTATAAAACCTATTCTTAATGAAGCCGTGCTCCAATCTTCTTGCTCGGTAGGAGGGTAAAAATCATAAGCAAACCCAAAGCCTTCATGAGGCATTTTTAAGTTTAACACAAAAGACCACCAAGAGCCGTCTCCATTATCATTTCTTTTTCCTGCCATTACTTTTTCTTTTTTGGTCTGCCTCTTCTTTTTTTACCGGCTACTGCAGGTCCAACATCTGATAGTTGTTTACCAACTTCTTTAACAGCTACACCAACATCTTTAAGTTCTTTTTTAACAGTTTTAGCTCTGCTTTTAACTTCTTTAGCAACCTCAATTGCTTTTTCGTCAACAGTAGTAAGACTCCACAGTTTAATCCATAAAGATTTAAACCATTTTTTTATTTTTTTAAAAATACATTCTAAACACATAGTATTGTTATTATTTAAGTTTTGCTTTATTTACTTCTGCCTGTATTTCTTTATAGCCAATAGTTGGGACCATTGAAAGACCTGCTTGGTATTTGTAAACAATTTTACCATCAATAGTAATAAAAACAGCAGGGACAGATTTAATTTTTTCTTTAAAAACATCAGGTTGATCTTCAAGATATCCGTAAACGTATTTACAGCCTCTTAAACCGGAAAGGTTTTTTATTGTGTTTCTTTCATTCCATTCAGAGTTTATTTGATAAACTACTATTTTACTTACAGAGCCATCTATAGTAGGACTGTAACGTGTGGAAGTTGAATTAAAGGGAATAAAAAATAATAAGATTAAGGTTAAGGAATTTTTCATAGGTCATCAATTTTTCTTAATGCTTAATTCATACAACCTTTTTTCTATTAGATCTAACTTTTTCCCGTTTTCCATTACCTGGGCTCCGGTATTCATTATCTGTTCTCTTATTAGTTGATCTTTTAAATCGTATTCTGATCTAGTAATTGGAGGTTTAGGTAGTTCTTTAGCTAAAGCAATATCCGCTTTTAGTGTAAAGAACACTGTTGCTAAACTTATCACAAACCCAATAATAACTCCTATTGTTTTTAGATCAAGTTGTACGTTAGTGTCTTCGCTTATTTTTACAGCCATTTTTAGTATTTTAAAGTATAATTAATTTTGTTACAGGTTAAAGCATTCTACTACTTAATTTTTGTGTTTTTAACCTTAACAAAACACATATACTTTTATTAACTGCTTTGAGTTAATTTTTAAACTATTATGGAAGGATGTATACCTGTACATCTCCATGATTAAATTGTTAATCAAAGAGAGTCAGCCTCTGAAGATACTGTGAGCTGAAAATACTATACTAAAAACTGATATACTTTTTATTCTGATTTGCTATGCTGACTATCTATGATACCTAAAATAAATATTATCTGGCAGATAACCTCATATTAGCACTAACATCATACAAATATAAGCTATTTTGGCTGACATTATCAAATGAAAAGCGAGAAATAATGAATTTATCTATAAATCTTTTCTGTTCATACCAGGGTTTATTACTATTTATGTTTCCTGATATTACGTTTAAATCGCTGTCTATAAACGGATTAGACGTGTTGTTAACTAAGTCTCTAAATTTATTTACACCCCAAGTTCCTTCTCTATTATACATATTATAATTAAGTGTAGCTGCGTTATTACTTGTTTTTAAAGTAAGATCTAAGCTACCTGAGCATTGATATGAGTTGTATATTAATAAATCTGTTATAGTAGATTGGTGTAAATGTGCACCAGATGAGTTAGTTATCTTACTAACCCAGTTTACTGTAGAAAATACTTTTGTAAAAATATTCTCAGGATTAAATACTGCATCTATGTAACTTGCATAAGTAGTTTGAGAGCTCCCTACTTCATAGTATTTAGCGTACTTTCCTTCTATGTTGTGTCTATATAGTTTTTTATAATCACTAGAAAATAAAATGTTTCTAGTATTTACCATAACAGAAGGGTAGTAATCATGATAAGATGCCCAGCTTTTTGTATCAAGCGCGTATGATAAAGTCCAAGAGTTATTTATAAAATACGAGTCAAGCTCAGATTCCTGCAGCTGTCTTAAATATTTTACTCCTCCAGACAATTGCACAGTATAATAAGCTCCGTCATTTAAGACTAAACTACCTACTGCTAAATCTGCTATGTTGGTTATTACGCTCATATTTATGGTATATTAAATCCAAAGTCTTCTAATACGTCTACAACTAATCCTCTAAAGTATGCAGAAGTTCCACTAATGTTTCCGTCATAAGAGTATGTTATATCATCTGCTAGACTGCCTTGTGTTGTTGTTAAATCATATGCTACTCCATTATCTGTTCCTATCATCTCACTAGATGTACTTGTTTCTACAGCTTGTAAGAAAGGTTTTAATCCTGCATAAGAACTGTTAGCTAAATGAAATACATGTCCATACACATTGGTTCCAGAAGGTGTTCCAGATATAGCTGACTTGTAAGAGTTTAAATCTGCTATATGAGATGCTCCACCGGACGTATCTCTATAACCTGATATAGACCAAGTAGAAGATGCTGCATAAGGTGAAGACTCATCTTGAAATACCATTGTTATAATGTTATCTGCATTTTCAAAGTCATTCCCACTTGCTACACCAAACCCAGTTCTACTTGAACCTAAAGTTACATCAGAACTATTTCTCCAAGTAAGACTAGAATCATTAGCTAGCATTGCCCATGTTTTTTCAGAGTTTTCTATAAGTAAGTATACATGCGAATCGTATGCATCTGAACCATTTGTAGTAGTATCTGTGTTACCTTGTAACTCTGTTTGACCTGTAGCATAAAAATCTTGTAGCACCGCTCTAAGAGTGTCTGGATTTTTGACAGTAGTGCTCCCGCTTGTAAAATAAGACCCTCCTGCCATTGTTTGTAAGTTTGGTACTGCAGCATCCATAGATCCTGAACCATCAAATACAAGCATTATATACGTGTCTGGAGTGATAAACTGACCTGCTAAAGAAACAGTTGCTGTATCAATACATATACTTTTAGATACTGAGTAACTAAAAGAATCTGTTAATGACTGCGCTGCAGATAAAGAAGTCTCTGAATACACAATACCAGGGTTATACCAGTACCTACCTGATGCAGGTGTTCTTGTTGTACTGTTATAATCAGTATGAGAAGTTATGTCTATTCCTTGAGCAGATTGACTTGACTCTTCATCAACACAAAAGAATATACCAGAGCTGTTTGTCACTCTATTTATTCTCCCCTGACCAGCTCCGTCCCACCACCAGCTATTGTTTATAGCTACTGATGTTTGTTGTAAACATGTACTACCTAACCAAGTTCCTGTTAAAGAGGTAGTGTTTTGTATAACAGTACTAAATCTATATGTACCATTAGCGTCTTTTGGCATGTAGTGGTATTTTTGTATAATACCTGGGTCATTGTTACCAAGATTATTAACTTGATCCCACTCAATTATTATATCATAATTAGCAGTAGTATTTGTACTCCCGTTATAAACATATTCTAAATATACATTGTCTTTAGCCCCATCTGTTGGTGTATATATATTAGAATTAACAACTAGAGCACTTGTTTGTCCCGGTTTTCTTAAATACCCTGACGTTGGTATAGATGTTAAAGCTGCAGTTGTTGGATACAAAGATGCGTTAGCTCCTGAGAAAGTAGTTCCAAAGTTATCATTAATAAAAGGATATACATTTGTAACCGCTCCATAATTAACAGATATAGCATTACCATTGTTAACTTTTAAAACTTGATCATCACTAACAGTTTCTTGAAGTGTTATAGTAAGTTTAAAAGAAATCAAATTTGTACTTGTACTAAGTATTTTTAATTCAGGATATACTACTGCTCCTGATACAGCAGGGGTAGGATCTGATATCCAGTTTCTTGTAGCACTTGTAGTTTGACCAATTCCAGACGCGCCTGTTGCACTGTCTAATAACTCATTTGTTAAAGCATTTCTAAGCTCTGCTTTTATAACAGAGTTAGTTGGATATACATCTGTAAACCCATATACAATATTAAGAACTGCTCCTTGCACTCTTCTGTAATGTTGTGTTGTTCCCGAAGTAGTTAATATTCTTTTTTCGTTTGGATAATCCGGTTGAGTCGAATCTTCTGCTACTTGAATACCGTACAAAGTATCAATAGCAAAGGACATAGGCGATGTACCATTTAAAGTAACGTCTGTAACAGAATCATTAGCTAGCACAGGGCAATCATACACATTATATGTTGCAGACCCTACTGTAATAACAGCTGCATTAGGAATGTTACTTTGATTACCAGAACTATCTTCACTATATTTTTCAATATTAGTTAGTGTAGCAATTATAGTCTCTGTTCCTTCTATTGTATCATCTGATATAGTTGTACCAGATACAGCTACAGTTGTATAACCTTGTGGTATAGTTATAGCCGTTACAGGTAACGTACCATCTGCCGGGGCAGTAAAAGTTCCTGAATATGCCACTGTTGCATAAAAGTCTACTTCTTGTATTTCACTAAGAGTTACATTTAATGTAGGCACCGCTCCTTCAAAAGCCCCCGCAGCATTCCAAGACAAAGCTATGTTTGGTTTACCTGGACAAAGCGCTGTATTAATTACAGGTGCAACATATCCAACATGAGAAGAAGAATTAGAAACTTGTCCTATTAATTGACCCCATTGATCAAACACATTTAAATGAGTGTATCCTACATACCCAGTATTATTACCTTCTGAGTCAACTATACAATAAGGAGTTGCTTCTTTATATGTAGTAGGTATTGATACGTCAGTATATAAAGTAGTATTTAACTTAAGATCCTTTTTACTTAAGATTATTCTGTTGTTATCTTCATCAAACGCAGTAGTATATCCTGATCCTCCTAAGTTAAAGGCTGTATCATAACTGCTTTGTTGTGTGTTTTCAAAATCTAAGTTGTCTTGAAACCAGTTTCTCATTCCATTATTAGATATTTCTTCTAGTGTATCTGACACTATAAATACTTTACCTTGTTCTCTGTCTACAAAACTATAACCGGCTTTACTTACAAGTATAGAAGATAAGTTTTGTGTTCCCGCGTAACCATTTTCCGAGGTAAGCAGTTCAGTAGGAGCAAATTGGAATATATCTCCAGTACCTAATGACGCTTGTGCTGTATCAGTGGCTATTACATCTTGTGTAGTAGTTCTAAATAAAGCAAACTCATGGTGTATTAATAGATGTTTGCCTAGTCCTTCAAGGTTCGTAATACTACCTCTGTCTTTTGGCATTTCATAGTAATCGTTTGTCTTAAATACTTTGAGCGTCATTGTTTTATTCTCTTGCCCATATGCTTGAGATCTAATAACACGATAAGGAAATTTATCTAAGAATTTGTTTCTATTATCATAAGAGGTTGTAGTGTTATATGTATTTATAGAAGTATAATCTTCATTATAATGCAACGCATTTGTGTTTGTAATATCAACAGCACGTGCTCTGTAGTTATGCAAAGCTTGTTTTTTCTGATCTAATACAGAGTTTACACTAGTAGTTGTATTACCATTAGCCATAGACCCAACACTGCACTTAGGATAGTAAGAGTCTATGAAGCTATTTTTACTGTTACGTAAAGATGTATTAGAAGAACTATATCTAGGAAAATAGAATATATTTTTAACCGCGTTAAATTTATTATCTGAATAATACCAGGTATTAGTGCTTTTACCTTCTGAATAAAATAAAGGAGCTGTTAATCTTACTCCGTACATTCCTACAAAAGTATCACCACCAAATATTACACCTGTATTTTTAATAATACTATTTTGTGTAAGCAATTTTGCTTTGTCTGCAAGTGATATTTTATTGTATCCTAAAGTAGAAACTAATGTTTGATCATAAAAACTATTATAAACATCTGTTTTGTAAGAAAGCAGATCTACTAAATTATAAGAAGGTCCTATAGTAACTCCTTCAAAAGAACTGTCTGTACCATTTTCTTCGTTATAATAATGCGACTTAATTTTTCTCCACCCTGATGGTGTTTTGTACCCTTCTTTAACTACAGTTTGTCCTAAAACAACTACGTTTTTAGTCTCTTCAACCATAAAACCGGTATGATGATCTATTTCACTCCAATACTGTTCTTTATCATAATGTACAATTTGAGCATGAAAGCATTCTTCTCCCCAAGTATTATTTACGGTAATAGAGTTTTTAGTTACAATACCATCCCCCGGTAAATAAGAAGGACTTTGCAGCTGTCTTAAAATGTTAAAATCATTATCAACTAAACTAAATCCTACATTGTTTTCTATACTTGTAGAAGTACCTGCTCTATTCCATATTTGGTTATAAGATGCCTGCACTGTTGTATCTATAGTAGAGTTTTTACCTAAGAGAGTTGTATACTTACCTAGTGCTCCTTCATTAGCAGTATCTTCACTAAAGCTAGTGCTGTCTGTTAAACCATCTGCACTATCAATCGCATCATGTGTGTTATGATTTATAGTTCTTATATCTGTAAATTCTGCCCCTGATAGTTTAGAAACAATGTTTACATACGCACTTTGTATTGTAGGTTTAGTGTTTAAAACATCAAACCCATGGAAGCGTAAAGAGCTTGGATTTATTTTGTGTTGCTTTGCTAAGTCTGTTTCATTTAAATCAAAACTAGTTTGATGCCAAGCATCTCCAGTATAAGCAGCTGTTGTACCTACAGAGTTATGTTTGTTAGAAGACTCAAGGTTTAAATTACCTAGTGGTATTAAGTGACCTGCATATGAGCCTTCTTCATTAGGCTGTAATGCATGTGGTGATCCATGAAAAGCTATAGACTGATCGTATACTCTTGTGTTACGTTCATCTCGTCTTGCATAGAAAAACTGATAACCTTGTACTTTATCTTTTAGTTCTCTTGGTATTTCTATATTAGAAAAACGCACACCGCAAATAGAAGCGTACATAGAATAAGGACCATACACAGGCTCTGGAAATTGATAAGGGTACGATAATATTTGTATATCAAAGTCATAAGTTATTCTATTTGACAAAGAGCTATTACTAGGCACATTTGTATTTACATCTCCATTTACAATACACGTAGTTTCGTGATAAAATTGTATAACATCACCAACCTGTAAAGCTATTGTAGCAGTAAAATCAGGTCTAAATACTTCTCCTACATCTAAACTAGTAAAGTCTCCTCCCTTAGTGGACGTTATTAATTTAAAGTCTGCGTCATACCCAGTATCATTTACTTGTGCATTATGCTCTGCCTCTGTAACTAAAGCTTTTGAATTAGACTCTTTATTACGAAATACATCTGTACGTGTCCATGTAGATTCGTCTGCAACATCCTGCTTAGATATTTTTCTTATACCTGATATACAAACTTGATCAATTGTTGGTTTGTTAGCTATAGTTATATTTTTTGTAAGCATTTCAACACCGTATTTTCCTTTAAGTAATAAAGTGTGTGCTTCTGTAGCTTTATACGTATAATTGCCGTTTGACCAAACTCCGTAAGGAGTAGTACCAGTTACAGCTGTAGGAAACAAAGTAGATCCAGATAAAGCCGATATAGCAACTTGATTATTTAAAGAGCCCGAACTGTTATAATGAAAATCGTCAAAGTTTTTTGGAGACAGCCCTGAACTAGTAACATCCGGAACAGTACCTGTTTGTTTTATGTTTGCAACTCCCTCAGCATCATAAGGCTGTGAGCTAATAAAACTTGGTGTAGTATAGTTACCTAAACTAGCGCTATAGTTATAATCTACAGCCTGTCTAATTGTTTTTATACCATTTCCATTATTACTGCCTACTTGTGTACTGCTGCTATTCCACCATGCTGTAATAACACTTGGTTGAATTTGATCAACAAACATTGCTGTGTCTTTATGTCTATAGTCTACCCAACTATGTACACGACCACATCCTTTTGTGTATTTTCCTTCACCCCATCTTCTACCCCATAAACCAGAATGATGAGCAGACGAAAGGCACCATGGTTTTTTATACCATTTCCAGTAGTAATGACCTATAATTCTACCTGTATACCAACCAAGTTGACTACCGTATAAATATCTATAGGACTGTCCAGTTCGTAAAGGCAACTCTGGAATTGGAGTATTTAAATTTTCACCCATGCCTGCTCCTTGATATTCTATCTCTAATCCATCGGCAAGCTTATTAGTGTTTTTTATAGTAAGCAGATTAGGATACAATGCTTCTAAATCTGCTAAAGTTCCCGCACTTACTTGTTGTGGAGTTGTAGCATTATGCTCGTATCCTCCTCTTCTCATATTACCTGCAATATCAATAGAGCCTGTTAAAAAATGAGCGTAAGGACCACTAGTGTCAGTAAATTCTCTTGGGTCGTAAGTCTCAGCTAAAAAATAGTATCCTGCAGGTACTGTAGGAGAAGCTGTCCCTACGTATAAATATAAATGGTGTTTTACAGTTTGTCTAGTGTAAGAAACATTGTGGGCTGTATTTTTTTTATTATTAGACCAAAAAGACATTTTACCTTTAGTAGGCATACTAGGTCTAGTGTCTATTTCACACTCGTCCATGTATGCAATAACTACTAAATCACCAGTTCCTGCAGCAGGTCCAGAAAAATCCCCTGAATCTGATTCATCAGGAAAAGAAGTATTAACTCCATTTAAGGTTGCATAGTTAGGCATCTTGTGATGACGTACAGGTTGTCCTGCATTAGTATTTCCCCAAGTGTCTACATCTAGTGGATATTTTTCATTTTCGTTTTGCCAAAACCCTAGTCTACCATCTACTCTTGCAGTTTCTCTAGTCTGAAAATATCTTGTATCTGGATTTATGCCAAGGTCATGGTTAAATATTCTTTCGTATTTTGTACGATCTCCGGCAGTTATTGTACCACTGCTTACATCTCCTAGTATAACATCTTTTAAAGGAATAGTTTCATCTATAGATATAGGGTTTAAGTATTTATTGTTTTGATCCTTAAGAGCAACTGTAACAAGCATTTTATCTCTACCTGGTATATGATACGCTCCAGACCATGTGCCATCGTTATATAAAAATGAAATGTAAAAAGCATACACTTCATCGGGTCTAAATCCTTTTTTATTGTATACAAGCAATTCATTTTTATAAGACCCCTTTACAGAGTTAATATCTACATAATCTCTTTCCCAGTGTGCCTTTATGTTCATAGCGTAAGGCTGGTAATTAAAATCAGGAGTAGTGGTAAGGTTTCCTAAAAACAATTTACTATCAAAATAAGTTATAGTCTTAGCTGTTTTATAAGTGTCATTACCTACAGTAATATCTTCTAGTAGTAAAGTATTAGAAGTTTCTTTACCGGTATATGTTATTTCAAAATTGTTTTCTGTAGATACGTTTGTATCATTTGATACTTCTATTGAGGTATCATCTGCTACTTCATCACTTATAAAAGAAGCAATTTCTATTTTTTTAACAAACTCGCTTGTAACAACTCCTCCTATTTTTTTATAAACAGAAAAGTGTACATATTTATACCTCGTGTCTATATCAGTTAATATAAACTTTATAGATTTAGAAGTAGGTGTGTCTGGTTCACATCCATCATATTCAGATGTAATATCAAAATTACTTTGTTGGTCTTGTCTATAACTTCCTGATAACTCTAAAGTAGAGTTTGTTACAATAAAAGGACCTTCTAAGGGTGTATAGTTAGTAACGCTGCCATCTTCTAGTTCGTAAGCAAACGATAAAAAATAAGCGCCTGATTTTAAAGCACCTCCATTATCTAATATTGTATTGTAAACTATACGAGGTTTAGAAAACTCTGGGTATAAATAAGATAAAACTAAATCATTTTCATCTAATAGTTTTTTAGATGTAGGATCTACATCAAAAGGAAGTGTATCTATATTTAAAATTTTTGGAGGATTCTTATCATCTGTAAAAGCAATGATAATTTCTCTTTTATAATTTAATACATAACATCCTTTAATAAAAGAATCAGATCTAAATTTAAGCTTTGATGACTCTAATACTTTTGTATAAGTTCCATCTTTATACCTACCTATTTCTGAGTAATATACTTCTTCTATTATATTTAAAGCAGAACCTGTCTCTAAAGAAAAAGTTAGGTTTGCTTTTATATTTTGTACGTTGTTAGTATCAGAAAAAGATACAGTAAAGTTATTAGAAGGGGTAGTACTATCAGTTTGTGTTACAGTAGCTCCTCCATTAATAAAATATGTATACGCACCTCCTCCGGAAGGAAAAGGTAAATCATCAATAATTATAGTCTCGCTTTGTACTATGCCTATGTTGTTCGTATAAGTTATAGTAAGATTACCCGTCATATTAGCAGGAATCTCTACAAGGTATGTTGCTACAGTTCTGTTAGTAACAATAGTATCAGAATCATCGTCTCTTGAAAAGATAATAATTTCGTCATCTGTTACTGGTATACTTCCTATAATCTTCTTTGTAAGAGTATGTATTTTATTAAACCCTAACTCATTTGTAACTGCTCCGTGTATTTTATTAATAAGAATGTTACGAGCGTTTGGATATGTGCCCTCAAGCTGATCGATAGCATGCGTATCTTTATATAAACCTTTATCTAATTTCATCTTATTTTAAAATCTGTTCTTGAGACTGATTACCCATAAAGAAATCTCTATGAGCATTTATATTAGGTATAAGTCTAACCCACATGTTTTTAAACGACTCTACTTTATCAACAGAAGGGAAGGCTAGATCGTTCTGAGCACTTATGCAATATTGACCCCATTTTTGATCTGCCACTTCCCAACTGAATAACGGATGAGCATACCCTCCCATTAACATTTGACGTAATACATACCACTCTAGTGCTTGTTTTACGTATATGTTATCTGGTACCATAGGGTATCCATCGCTATCAGTAGGATAAGCTGTGTAGTGTATTTTTATTTTTCCTTTTGCAAAACTAGTTTGTATAGATCCATTATTAATTAAATAATAATCTCCTCCTCTAATACCGTTTTTTGTAGATCTTTTAGTTAAACCACTAGAATTATTACTAATATTATTTACATCTACAGTGTACGCAGAAGTATATACCTCTACGTTTGCACCATTAGGTGACATAGAAGTAGTTGACTTTGCATTTGGTAAATCATATCCTGTAACATCAGTTCCGTAAGGTAGTGGTGTACCTGAATACTCTACCTGTATAATGTCGACTAAGTCTAACGGTAAAACCGCTTTATGGCTATCTGTTGTAACTTCTACAGCTTTGCGCTCAGAGATTGATACGTGACCAATGTATTCTAATGCTTCGCCTATCCATTCCATAGCATCTAAGACCCACCCTTCATCATTAATACGTAAGTCTCTAAATATTTTAGCGATTACGTTTTTCGAACTTATGTGTTTATAATTCATTTGATAAAGTTTAAAAATGAGAATTCATCCAATTTTAATTTGTCTGAAAGCTTTTTTCTGTTTCCTTTTGTAGGAGTAAACTTATATACACTTTTATTGGCTACTTGACATATTGCCTTTTCCCAATACCATCTAAACCAATGATCGTCGGTCCAGTATACTACTTTGTCTATGCCTTGCTCTTTGAGTTTTTTAGTCTCAAAATAATTGACACTCTTTTTTTCAAAATTTCTTTCTACTCGTTTTATTTTTAGTCTTCCTAATTGATGACCGGGGTAAAACGTTTGTCCTTCTAAAATCGATTCTACTACTTTGTGATTAAATTTTGATATTACGTATTTATATAAAGTGTAAGTAACCTCTGTTTTAGGGTTTTTCTTTTTATAAAATGCATACATATCTTTTGCTCCATAGTTATTCATTTACTTTGATTTCGTTATTATCGTTCTGTATGTTTTCCATTTTGTATTCTGCTGCTAAAATTGATTGTGTTATTTGTTGTATCATGTCTGCTGTAACTGGATATGCGCTGTTATCATTATAACAAGGCTCTCCAATGTAAGTAAATGATCTAAGCTCTTCTACGTCTTCAAAAATACCTCTTATAAATAAAGAAGGAACTGTGTATGCGTCTCCTTCATTAGGATCAGAGTTAGGAATATTTAATGTATATATTCTACCGTTTTGATAAAAATATTTTGGAGCATCTGCGTTAAACTTTGTAAAATAAGAGTATTGGTATGCGCCGGGAGTAATTGGAATAAGAGCTTCTTTAGTTCTACTTAGTATACTAGTAAGATCTATATCTGCTTGTGTAATTGTATACACAATACTTGAATCTCCAAGATCTGTAAGACCATTTGTTGCAGGAAGAGTTAAAGTAACTTTATCTCCTACGTTATATCCTACTCCTCCTTGAGTAATGTTGATACTAGTTATAGGGGTAGAACCAGAATTTGTTGTATAAACAATTTGAAAGACAGCTCCTGTACCCGATTGAGTATTGCTGTTTGTACTTGCTATATTAGAAAGTGTAACTGTAGCCCCTGCAGCAAATGTACCAGTAACTAAAAAGCTTCCTTCCCAGGTACCAAACGTAGTTGCTACTTGATCTGTAACAGCAACAATTTGTCTTACATTAAGCTTACCGTTATATGTAGTTTTGAAATATGCTACTTCAAAGAAAGGTACTCCTCTTTTTAACCTTACCGGTTTAGGAAGTATAGCATTTGATTTATGTAAAGGTTGATTGTTTACAGCCGCAGAAAACTCGATTGTTTCTGCTATGTTAACTAATGTAATAGGTGCTTCTAAAGTCTGTATAAACTGATCAGGTAAGTAAGTGTTACGCTCCTGATCTCTACGTATTAATAAAGATCTGTAGTACTTAATTTGAAATTTAAGTCGCTCTATGTATGATGCATTTGTAGCTCTGCCAGAAGCATCTGCTATATTATATGCAATTTCATTAAGAGTCATAACGCGTTTTTGTTTAAATTACCATATACCTTGTTTTTTTGTTTTTGTCTTTATAAGCTTTTAAACATCTGTTTCTATTACTGTCTTCAGATACATATGATACATGTATCCAATCTGGATTATTCTCATCACCAAACTCCCATATTACTTGATCGAAATCTAGGTTGTCTTTTATGAATTGATACATCTCAGCATTTGTTTTGTGCCCGTACGTATCATCTATATCCATAGCTCTACCCTCGCAGTGCTGTGATGTTTGACGTTTTTTTCCGTCGATTATTTTACTTGCTCCACCTATTGCTTCGTTTAATTCGTCGCATCGGTAGAATGAATTTATTCTAATAGGACCTCCTACATACTTGCGCAGAGGTTCAAAGATTCGTTCTGCTAACACTTCCATATTTGTTCTATGGTAGTCGCCAGGTGAATTATCAATACCTAATCTCGTAGCTGTAGAACTTCTTATCCCCTCTTTGTATGATATGTGAGCAGAAATTTTCATCAGCTATTACTTGCTTTGAATCTCTCCAGTATTTTTATCAATACTAACGTCTCCGTATTTTTCTTTTAATTCGCTTACAAGTTTGTTTCTTTCATCTATAATAGATTGAAACTTTTCCTTTAGCGCTTCTTCGTTTTTTTCTACGTTTAACTTTACTAACTGTAAGTCACCTAACTGATAAGTAACATCTTGAATTTTTCTTTCAGCATCTTGAATGCCTTGTAGTTCTTCTTGTGTAACTTTGTTGTTGTCTTCTATTGGTTGTACGTCCTGTACAAGCTCAACTTCTTTTGCTTTCTTAGCCATGCTTTGAAATTAAATTATTGTTATTAATACAAAAATGCGAAAAATTTCCTTACCTACCAAAATATCTTCTAATAATCCGCACTAATTGTAATAGTAGATCCTTCAGCCCAAGCAAGAGAACTTGCTTTTCTATAGCCAGTAGATCCCACAGTGCTCCAAGTAGAAGACGCTCCTAAGTTATTTGTTCCTATATAAAAACTACTAAAAGTTTTTCTAGTACCACTAAAATATATGTAAACATAATCAGTACCGGTATTATCTTGAAAATAAACTGCTGACAAAGTGCTGTTATTAAAAGAAATATTACTTATAGACCCCATGCTAAAAGGAAATATTGATGACCATCCATATGCTTGAGTACTATAATAACTATCATTTCCTACACTTATTGAAGCAGTAAAATCGAATGTAGAGCCAACAGTAAAAGAAACTATATTACTACTGTAGACTATACCTCCATTGTTTTTTCTTTCAAACCATCCTCTTAATCTATATGTACTTCCAGAATTTAAAGAAACACTTCCTTCATTAATTGTTTGTGTTTTAGTACCAGTAGTATTACTTCCTGAATAGTACGCTATTTGATTACCTGTTGCTGCTCCCGGTACATTATTATTGTAATTAACAATAGGAGTTTGAGAATACCCAGAATTACAGTACGTCCACCCCATGTTATCAACACCTTGATTTGCAGTATTTACAATTGCTTGAGAGTATGTGTTTGTTCCACCTGTAGTTGTTACAGATGTACCATTAGTTGTTAAATTACTAGCGCTAGAGCTATAAACAAAACCTCTGCTTGTTATTGTACTACTGCTTGAAACAGCAGCATTAGCTGTAAATTTACTTGCAGTAACAGATTGTAAAGCTCCATATGAAGTACCTACTCCATTAGTTGCCCAAGGTTTCCAATGAGTAGTAAGATTAGAATTAAGATCCGATACAACAAGAGTAGCGTCAAATCTACTATCTGATACACTGCTTGCAGAAACAGATCCTGTTGGTGCTGAGTCTATAAAAGTACTTGGAAGAGAAACAGTAGGAAAAGTTGTAAATCCAGTTTCTATATCAAGACATATATCTTCTATAAAATCTACAATATCACTAGGGTCTCCATCAAAATTAGTCAAGCCTCCAGTATTGGTTGCATAACCATTATATAAATCATGTGTAGATGTAGTTCCGTCACTACTGTTACTATCACCTATTGTTCCTAAAACAGATATAGTACATACATTAGAGACCGCTTGATTAGAAAGCGTACCCATTTTAGCAGTTTCCTCAGCTCCTTGAAATTGATCATCTCCATCTCCATCTGGTGAGTTGTCTGTTATAAGTATAATCATTCTAGTTACTCCCGATCTAAAACTTCCTGCAAGATTATTATTTAATACTCTGTCAATTGCAGTATCGTTTGGTTCTGGAGCACTTGCTCCTGATCCCAATAACATACTTGTAGAACTGTTAGTAGATCCGTCTAAATACCCTATTTTTGTATCAAAATCTGTTTTATTTGCATTTGCAAAAGGAACTATAGCAGAAAGATATATTGACCCAGAATTATATTTGTTTGCAGAAGCTAAGTTAGAAACAGTAGTATTATTACCTGTCCAATACGAAGGAATACCAGTGTCTTCTCCTCCAGTTTGATCAATCAAAACTGCTGCTAACCTGTAATCACCACCAGACTCTGAAACAACTTTATTTGATATACTATCTACACTATCTTTTAAAGTTTGCATATCATCGCCCATACTTCCGGTATAATCTAATAAAAAAACAACGTCCATTGCTTTATTACAAGGTATTGCTTGAAAGTCGTGGTCATAAGAATAAAACTCTCCCATAGTATACGTTGTAGTAGCATTGGGAAAATTAGGACTTTGTTGATTTGTTAAATCATAATCTTCTGCATTAACCGTCGTAGGTCCACCTAAAGTAATATCTTTTAAACTAAAAGGACCATAGGATGCATCCATTTCACTCGGTAACCCGAGCTCATAGTCGTTTTCTAACTTTTCAAAAGCTAATCCTCCTAAACTTAAACTTCCACTTCCAGGTACCGCCATATTATTCCCAAGGTTTTTCTAGTCCCAAATTCATAGGAACTTTCATATTAGCAATCATTTCATCTACGTAATTTTTAGTAAACTCGTATACAGGATGATTTTCTATCCAGTTTATGACATTTTGCTCTGTTAAATTAGCAAACTCAACAAAAGACTCAGAGTCGTAATTTATATCAAGATGTGCATTTGCTATATGAGAATATTCTCCGTCAACGCATTCTATTGTAAATTCAACTTTAGTTATTACGTTTTCTTTACCATCGTAATTAGGAGCCCCTTGCAGATGCGTTATTTTTGTTGTGTATGTTTTAGCCATGATTTTAATTTTTACAGTTACAGTTACAGTTACAGTTACAGTTACAAGCTGTTTTATTACAAGCAGCCATTTGTGACTTTAGTTCGTCTATTTGTTTTTGTTGTTCTTTTATCGCTTCTATTAAATATCCAGTTAAG
>Ga0209603_1000177_pt1 | contig 85203 bp, 86 predicted proteins | sample COGITO_mtgs_1206_FD_184812 | JGI IMG/M metagenome (GOLD analysis project Ga0209603, IMG submission 184812) | Pelagic marine microbial communities from North Sea - COGITO_mtgs_120607 (SPAdes) (version 2) | ecosystem: Environmental > Aquatic > Marine > Epipelagic ...
TTGTTATTTCCACTGTTATGTTTGGGACTGGGTACCAATATATCCCACAATTTCCCACTAACACACAGTTTAGGCTTCCATTCAATATATTGTCAAGCTAATAAGCGGCAAGTTTTTGCCGTAAAGACCCTTTAAAATAAGGCTTTTAAATAAGGTGCTGAATATTGTGGGAAATAGTGGGAAGAATAGAAGGTGCTAACGCGAAAAAACAATAAAAAATTTTTCGCTTCCGTATAGCTGAAGTTGTCGGTTGAGAATGAAATTATGAAACTTGGATAAACCTTTTAAAAACAACGCGTTGCTAAAAAGTGCCCAGTTAAGGGTATTCAAAATGCCCAGCTAACGATGGGAGCAGAGCGGACTATTCTGGTTAATAATGGAATTGACCTAGAGGCCGCTTTGCATATACAAATACCAGTTATATAAAATTTAGTGTCAATAGTGATAACTAATACTCAGAGTATAGATCTATTTTGTGAGAAACAAAATGAATGTATTTAATAAGTGGTATATTACTTTTTGGAAAGGTGGTTTTTTATTTCTTGAGGGGTGTTTTTTAAGCGGCTTTTTTGAGATTTTTTAGCGGGTTCTTAAGCACAGATTTTGGCGAGTAATTGATACTCACCTCTGTGGAATAATAGAAATCTTGTTAGTGAATTCGACAACTGTTCAGATTGTTCAAAAATGTAAATGCCATCTTCATCCAGATTGGGATAACGTTTTAATCCAGCCTCACACCCTAAAAACTTAATGACTTTTGTGAGCTGAACATCTGACATTTTGGCCCAACGATTTAAAAGTACATATTTGTTAAAAAAGTCGCCAATTTGTGGAGCGTTAATATTTGCAAATGTTGGACAATATTTAGTTTCTTGAAAATCAAACTCGTTACTGAGTTTTAAAAATTGATTACTCGTCAAGTTACATATATCTCTCAGCTTAGTTTTAGAGCCTTGGAAGATAATGCTTTCTGTAAAATGGAACTCTAATATGTTGATGACTTCAGCTCTATTTACATAAAGATCCCAAATAGAGAAGTCCTTACATTCATCGAAGTAGACTTTGCACTTTGTGTTTTTAAGTCTGATCAGGAGACTTGATAACTCGCAGTTAAAATAAGTTAAACCTTTGGATAAACGTTTAATAGATATAAGATCTTTGTTGTCTTCGATTTGGATCATAGGCTCAGCTCTATCGGTAACTTTTGCAATTAGATTGGAAATACTTTTGGCACTTACATGGCGATTACTTGACCGAATTATGCCGTCACATGACTCCAATAGCCCGACTTCAATGAATGCATTTATTACCTTGGTTGTGACACCAAGAATTATGGCCGCTGTCGTTAAAGTGATGTGTTCACGTAAACTCTCCCGTCCACAGTCTTCAAATGACTTTCGGATAGGGCTGATTAGTGCAGCTTGCTCATAAAGGTTCTCATTAGAGACATTTTCAAGCTTAGGTAAAAAGTCGACCTGTGGTGCATTTGCGATTGCAGCTAGATACTCCAACACCGACTGACTACAGTTATTTAAGTGACTAATTTGAGTAAGTCGCTCGGCTCTCCTTGCAACCCAAGATTGGACAGCCTGATGGTTTGAAATTAAGTGGTAAGCTTGTTCAAACAGCTCAAGATGAGATGACACATGACTAGGCATTTCATTAAACTCATTGAACATTAAGTCATGAGGGCGGCCAGCATAGATAAAGGATTGGTATAGTGCTCTTAAATACACTTTCAACTCTAGGTCATCTAATGTATCGCATACAGATTGAAATAGAGGGATAGGTGTCACAGCCGAAGACATTTCTTCCCAACGTGCGCCACAGCTAGGGCAGCCTTCAAACACATCACTGACCCAACGAAGCTCATCTCCACAACATGGGCAAGAGTGGGTCAGCTTTACGCTGTGGGTTTCACAATGGGTATGATGTGCTAACTCCCAATCAGATTTAATATAAGCAGATTCTGGTTGTTTCATGCATTCAATGCACACTTTAGGAGATGGAAGTCGAATGTCTTTAATTGCTCGACCTTTATCGATGGCCAATAATGGTGCATCAAATGATTCAATCAATTCCTGAGCCGGAAGTGTATTCACCTCGGCCAATACGTGAGTGAAGTGCAAGTACGACTCACTACCAATATCAAAGCTTGATTTTGAAAGTTTAAACTCAACTAGTTGTGCAAGCTCCATCCAAGTTTGTATGCCATTTTCAGCAGACGCTCTAAGCACATAACCACTAAAAGACTCATTGACTTTAGGCGAAATACTAATTGCAAACTGGTTATACATTTTTAGTTCATTACTCATTGAATAAGCCCTCTTGTTTTAACTTAGTTTTTACTCGGCTTAATGCGAACGTCGTCGTATCAAATGGATTTGCATTTAGCTGACTATTGACCACTTTGTCATATGCTACTTTTAGCACTTTTAAATCGACTATTTCATGAGGCTCAGTGATTTCAATGCACTTCGTCAGAAGGTTCATTAAAATTCGCATGGTTCCTCCTGTTGCCAATGTGAAGCGGTAGAGATCGTTGTGTGAGTCTTTGAGGGCCAAAGATGTTCTACCTTCGCTATTTGTTGTCTGAGTTATAAAATTCAGACAGGGTGCTTTTCGCGGGAAGGAATTAAGAAGCCCTGTGATGACAACGGCAAATCGGAGCTTTTCACTTTTGTTCAAACAACTGAACTTTCGGATTGTCTGAGTAGGTAAAAAGCGGCTTGAAAGCTGCTTATCAGCTCTAAAGATACGTTGGGTGTCCTCAAGTCCTATAATTAAGAACGGGATACCTGACTTATCCAGAAAACCTTTTAAGAATCGATAAATTCTAGAGGATGGTAAAATTTGCTGTTTCGGCAACAGATCTTGAAACTCATCAATGACGAGAAGTTGTACATCCAGCTTTTTAAGAAGAACATTAACGCGAGCCTCTTTTCGCTCTAATCCACCAGAGGCAGGGTTAATGTCACCTAACTCTTCAAGTATTGCTGATAATACCTGACTGGTAGAGCTATAAAGGGCAACATTAACGTACACCATTGGCTTGGCAGGCGATGCCTTAGGTACAGTAGGCAAGAGTTCATGTTCATGGAATTTTTTGGCCACAGCCGTTTTGCCTGTACCCGGCCAGCCCTCAAGCAATAACCCCTTGGGCGTTCGCCCTCGGTATTTTAATAGTTCTCGTATCGCGGCATATACTGCTTTAAAGTCATGGTGCAATGAAATCGTTTGCTCAAATGCTATGGCTTCTGGTGAACTTGTTGTTTGCATAGGTGTAGCTCCTAATTGTGAGTTTGCTGTAGATTGATTTGTTAACTTGGTGTCTTGCATTATTTCCCCTCCTAGCGCACGGTTTGGACTATAAGCTCGGTGGAATCTCAAAATCATATTGAGGTTCCGGATCTGCTTTGCTGACCAGACTGTCAGTCAGGTTTTTATGTGATTGACGTTTTGTGGATTCAGTAGCGGCTTTTTTGCCTTTTCGGGACGCTGCCATTTCTTGCTTTTCAGCTTCTTTCTCCTTTTTTTCAAGCTGTTTAAGCACTTTTTGGTGTGCGTCTTCGCGAAGTGCCTCTGTGATCACGAAGTTTTCACGGGTGAAGACTTTTGAGTTACCACTCTTTATCTTGTTTTGGCCTGTCAACTTTCTGAATTCCGCTAAGCTCATACCCGGCTCAACACGCGGGTCAAGACAAGGCACCGAAATCAACTCACCAGTAACCTCGCTAATCACCGTAATCTTTGAGATATCGCGAGTTGAGTAGATATACTGCACTTTTGGGTTCCCCTTATCGCCAGCTTTGTGCAGCTGCAAACGAAGGTCATTTAACTGCTTTGATTGATAATACAGGCGATTTTTTTGAACACCTTGGCAGCCTTGGATAACACCCTCGTGCTCAAACCCACCGACCAAATCTATTTTTGACAAGTCAGGAATAAGGCGCGGGCTGCATTCCTTCAGCGCTTCTTCGCATTCATTCGCAGGCGTGTTTCCAAATAAACCACGGTGCGAGTCTTGGTGGTAGTGATCTAAAATGAAGCACTCTAAAACATTGATAAAGTCACCCATCGTTAACGTGGCAATTTCTTCGATGCTTTTGTCACTATTGTCTTCATCATTATTGCGAGTATATCCCGGCAATAAGCGAGCAAATTTAGTTCTGAGAGTTCGGTTAAATGATTCAATAAACCCCTTTCTCCAAGGGCGTTTAGTCTCAGTTGTTATGTAGTTACACTTAATTTGCGCAAGGAAGTGCTTAACCTCTCGACAATTAAACGCTTTACCTGCATCACCGACCAATGAGAAAGGAACACCTGTTAACGGCCAGTCATTCTCAGCAAGGGGAGTTTTAGACTTATAGGTAACACAGTGTTTTAGCAACTCAAGCACACCCTCTGCTGTTTCCGCTACGCTTGTACCAAGTGATATTGAGTAACCTACTATGCAACGTGTAAAGCAGCATATAGCGAGGTAGACAATGGCGGTGCCGATGTAATTTCCATCTTCATCTCTAATGCCAATCCCAAGGTGAATAGCATCGATCTCAACTCGCTGAAGAGGGAAGTCCAGCAGATACTTTCCTTGACTGTGACGAGCAAATGCACGGGCAGCATCTTTGCCTTTGCGAGCATATACAACGTCAACTTCGTTTAACTCATTGATCATTTCATAAAAACGGGATTCGCTAACCACTTTTGTGTCACGCTCTATAGGGCTGTCTTTAAGCAAACACTCCTCTTCAACCAAATCAAGAAACTTGAAGTAGCATTGGCGCTTCGATAAACCAGAAGGGACTAGGAAAAAGATATCAATGGCTTTTTCAGCCAGCTCTATCATTTCTGGTAGGTGGCGTTTTGCGCGTGTTTTTTTAGGCTTTTTGATGACCGGAAAAATATCCATGTCGTTTTCGACAAATGTTATGTAATGACGGCGGAGTGTCGACGGACTAATTGAAAAGCCCTCTGGAAGCTTTGCATTTTTTATCACGGACATTAAAGTTTCTTTCGAATGCTTGTTTGCACGTTCATGCAAGCTCCACAGCATCGGCTCAATTAGACGAGCTTTAAGCTTATCCTTCTCATCAGTGAGCTGTTTGTTAGCTAATACAGCCTTTTCCTCGACGATAAAGGTCATAAGGCCTTGTTTGTAAGCATTAACGAGCTTCATTGGATGAGGGTATGACTTAGTACCATTTTCGTGGTTAAGTACAGTGAAATCTGTACCTGCGGCCATTACCGTTACTTGCTCGCCATGTAAGTTGAGTTTCATGCCTTTCTGAATTAGAAATGCTTTTTGCTCAATATCTTGTGGGTTAAATGTCTTTTTCATAATGATATCCTCGATGGTTTATGTTTGGGTGTTCGTTTTTTCTGAATTAACTAAGCGATTGAAACAATGCTTTGTCGGGTTAATAATTTAGAGCTGTCGAACTTAATATGACCATGAGCAATGAGTGCCCAAGCAAAGAAGTCGGTTTTTGCTGACTGCTTACAAACGCTTTCAAGCTCAGCTACAGTGAAGCTCTCGGGCAGTTGTGTAATGATGGATTGCTTCGCGTCGTTACTTATTGACTCACTTAGGAAGTGGAACAACTGCTGGCGATTAGCGATGGTTTTCTTGCATCCAAGAGCTTCCTCAGTCATCAGTTCGTAAGGCATGTTTAATTCTTCGTTAAAGAATTTTCGGTACTGTAAAAACTTGCGTTGGTACTCAGGTGAATAAGCAATGCTTGATGGCTTAACTTGAATAAACATCAGGCTGACCGCATTATCACTCTCGTAAAATTTGACTAAAATATCCGGCGTATGTCTGACTTTGCGTCCATCAACTTGAATGTAGAATGAAGCAGGCTGAGTCAGGTAAGCCTCAACCGTTGGGTCAAATTCAAGCGCAACAGCGCAATTCAATTCCAATTTACTTTCTAAATAACTCATGCACTTACCCTTGTGTCCGTACCCTAAAATGGATGGTTTTACACGGCTGACTCGTTCAATTTTTCTATCTAATGTGAACAGTTCATGTTTGGAACCAGACGCTTTGCAGCGATTTTCTACTTCTCTAATCAACGCTAATGACATATTGCTCTCCTAAAAATTTAACGGTATATATTCATGGTATCGCGGTTTAAATTCGTCAAATGTCAATAAAATGACGCTAAATGCTCTTAATTTACTGTATTTATTGCTTTTTAATAAATGATGTATTAATTAAACCCTCTATGTTTTTGATAAAAATGGTTAAGTTTTCTTGTTTTTTTAGGCCTTTAATAAACAAAGTATTAATTACTCGTTGTTATTTATTTCTTACTGTTATTTGAACGGTGTTCTTTATAAAAAAACGGTTTAAAAACGCTAGGCCGAGAGCCTTGCTTTTCACTGCTGTTATTAACAGTGGTAGCTTTTGTACTCATCAGGACACTTTTGTTTATTGCCTTGATTTATTGCTTCCTTAGTTAACAGTGGTAGCTTTTACACTCATCAGGACACTTTTGTTTATTGCCTTGATTTATGGTTTCCTTAGTTAACAGTGGTAGCTTTTGCACTCATCAGGATACTTTTGTTTAATGCCTTGATTTATTGCTTCCTTAGTTAACAGTGGTAGCTTTTGAGTTGGAGCAGGACATTTATTGAGGGAGGTGATACGCTTTCGGAATCAAACAGTGAGGTAGACGCTTCATTGAATTATGTGTGTATGTATTTGAGGGAGTTCATGTGGTTAGCGACAATCAAATAAGGCGTGAGTTGTATAACGAGGTTTTGTCGGTATTAAGAAAAAAGGATATGAAGCGTTATATATCTAAGGTTGTAAGGGGGCGGCTTTCAAAAATGCCAGAATATTCCAATGTGAAAGAAACGGCTGAAAAGTGTAAGGCTGTAATTACTGAGAATATCGATAAGCAACTGTTTTCGCCGGGTTCAAATAAAAACTATCTTCGTTTTGGCAATGAAAAAGTTGAAAAGTATCGCATTGATAAAGGGTACGCCAAGAAGTACGTCAAAGAGGCTGTGAATTCTTATTGTCGCAGCAAAATTAAAAAGTGTGGTGCCGCTGAGAATAAATCAGAATCACTTTTCAAAGGTTACGACGAAACCATTCGTAAAAAGAGTGGTGTTGCGCTTAGAGTTGATAATGCAGGTCAGGACACCGTTTTTGATAGCTCATCCCAAATTTACGGCTTATTTTCTGAGTTATCTAACGAGGCTAAAGAAGAGATGGAAGTGCTATTTAGACGCTTGAGGTTTAAAGACCGAGATATCGAGTGTTTTTGGGATAAATGTGATGGTCTCACTTACAGTGAGATGGCCAAGAAGCACCAAGGTAGTTGTTCTCAAAAGCATAGTGATAGCTTGTATAGCAAACGATTTAATCGTCTAAGAAAAAAGCTTGAGCCGCATAAAGATAAATTGATGAATATTGTGAAATTACATGCGGGTTATTAATCCTTTTATTTGTTGGTGATAAGATTGGTTGGTGTGTTTAGTGCATTTATTGCACATCAAACTGGAAAACACGAAGGATAAATAACTTTTTATTTATAAAGCCTCTTCAATGAAGATTTGAAGTTCGAAGTCAGGAAAATATTAATGCTAAAAGACTTTACTGCTTGGCTAAATGATATAGCTGAGGTTGCAAACAAACGTAAACATCAAATTGAACTAAAAACAGGAAAGCGTCCAAAGTGGAATAATAGAGTTAAAAATAAAGAGATAAAAGAAAGGTTTAGTTTAGAAGGGCTAAAGATTAAAGGAATAAGACCTCGCTCTAGTTCTGATAGAAAGGCAAGAGAATGGCTATATGATTTAGTTTGGAGAGAGTATAGCGAAAGCGGATATTTCATGGCAGTAAAATTAGCTATGGAAATTGAGCTGTCAGACATGAAATTGAAGGGGCTGATATATGATTATAATAAATTGCTCCAGTCAGATGCTGAATACAAAATATTCGTCTTTCAACAGAAAACCGTCATCGACTCAAAAAGCATAATCGAAGAGTTAGCGACACGAACAAAAGAATACAGATCCCGAGTCAGTGCAGAAGTACTGCTTTGCTGTTGGTGTTGGGAAACCGCTACATTCCGCTATAAAGAGATTAAAACAGTGCCGTTTCTGTAGTTTGACCGATTTACTGAGTAACCTAACTTGGTCAAGTGCTTATTAGTCTATCTGTCGGTTAAGTTGAGTAAATCCTGAAGGGGGCCTTTTAGTTTGTTGGCAACTAACTGCTTTCTCAGACTCGTATGCTCTTATAACACAAACTTTACAAAGGCTGGTGGATATAAAATTTGTATTCCCTCGCTTTTTTCAGCATAGGAATTCAATCGTTTCATTGTTTTTTTCAGATCGTCAACATACCAAGGAATGGGCGGAATTTGATTGCCTATGGTTTCGGTAATGTTATCCCAATGGATTGGTATAACGAGCGATGCATCTGTTTTTTCAACAGCATTTTGCCACAGTTTTTGCGTCTCTATTTTAGGTCTCGACCCTAAAAGTCCTACACCAAGAAATACAATATCTGCTTCTAATTGATCTACCTCTTTAAAGTTAGCACTGGGTACAATAAGAATTTGCTTATTTCTATGTGTGATTAAAAAGCTATAGGCATGAGGAGCATGTTTGTAGTTTTCGCCATCGCTTAGCCAGTTAATTACACTTTCTGTTAGTTTTACTAGTTTAGACTTTTCAACATGAGGAGTTAATAGCGCTCTAACTTTAAAGTCCCCTAAAACATACTCTTCGTTATCCACCAGTGTTTTTTCATGTGCATAGTCCTTTAGGTTTAAAGTTTCAGGTGGAGCATATATTGTTGTATTTGTATGCTTGGCAACCGTAAAGGCATCTATAGCATGATCATAATGATTATGAGCTATGAAAAGTGCACTGACTTTTTTACGGTAAATTCCTGCTCGCTTCAGGCCATCTAATACTATGCCTTCATCGCTCACCATTTTGTCTGTAAATAAACCGAACAAAGATTTTCGAGTAAAGAAACCATCAAACAGGATGGTGTCTTTACCGTCACTAATAACTAAAGAAGTAGCACCTAAGTAAGTTGCATGAAGTCTATTTCTGGTATCTACCTCGGTATCAATAAATTGTTCCTGAGGTGGTTGCCATGATGTGCAGCCTACCAACATTAATAGAGGTATCATCAGTCCGCATGTACGACTAACATTTCCTAACTTCATAACTTATATCCCTAAATTAAAAAGAGTGAAAAGCTTGCCCGAAACCAAATAGGATCTACTATTTGGTTTCTCGAATCTAATGAAAGTATCTCATTAGTTGCAATCTGGTAGCGATGCTGGTGATGCTAGTGCATTATTATCTACAGTAAGCTTACCATCCTCAAAACCAATTCGATTAGTTATATGCCGAGCAAAATCCCGATAAGAAAAGAAAATATCTTGGGACATCTCATATCCAGTTTTAAAGGTACTATGATGTGGAAATAATCCAGCCTCTTTTCTTAACTTACAGCTACCATCAGTTCCTTTTACGAGGTTGTTTTTACTATAAAACCTGTATGTCGAGCATGGATATAATTTGTCGTTATTTGAACAATCAGGAGACATATAGCCTTTTCTAATGGCTGACTTAACGTAAACAACATTGACGACACCATCCCCTGAAATATAGCCTTCTCGATAGCCTGTAACCTTACCTTCGAATATATTATTAGATACTTCTTGTACATTTATCGAATCAGGTAAGTTTTCAAACTCTAAGGATAGTCCGTGTTCACTTTTAAGCTTGTTTTGAAGTATTCTTAGAGCGCCAAAATTACCATTTTCATCATGTTCTGTATCAATAATTAGTATGTTTTTAACGCCTCTAACAATTAACGAATATGCACCTAGGTTTTCACTGTGTCCGCCATCACTTAAATAGATATGGGAAGAGTCTTTGTTTCTGCTAAACCCATGAAGGTAATATAGAGGCCACGGTAAAACAGAGTGGACTAATTTACTTGATCTTTCTGGGTTATAGTTTCTTATTTTTTCACCCAGCCCTAAATTGACAAGATGCAGACCAATAGCTACACCATATCGTTCTAGCTTGGAGTCGCTATCCGATAAATATTGGGGATCGGCAGCGGCACCAGAAACGGCTACTGCCTTCGAAATATCAAAGTAATCAAAAGGCTGTTCAACATAGCCGTATTCACCAGAACCAAAGCTAAATGGTGTTATCTCAAAAACTGATTTGCTTAGAGGAGGTAGGTTGTCACCCCACGTATAAATACGATTCGCTACACCTGCCGTTGAATTAATAATCCAAAGTGGTACTCGCAAGCAACGTCCAAGCTTGCTGTCTTGTTTAGAACACTGTTTCCAATTTTCTACAGTAAAGTCTTGAAGACTTGCGAAAGAGACTGCCTTAGCTTTTGCATTTTTGTAACCCCATGAGGTTTCGTCATTCAAGTACTCTTTTGTGGATACGGTAGGTGGTTTCAAGTTTGAAGGCACAAGTCCAAATGTTCTCTCAATGCCGTTTTGATACCTTGATTCAAAGCCTGATACATTCCAACCCCAGTCAAATATAGAGTTTCCTAGATGATGTGGAAAAATTGTTCCAATGTGGTACATAACTTTTGCAATCTCTTCTCCTGATTGAAGAAGCTTGCCTGTCTTAGAACCATCTTGATAATAGTGCAATAGGTCACTTTGTTGTGCTAACTGGTTTTGAAATCGGTATTCTAATGATAATCGACCCTTAGTATCGGTACAGTTATCATAAAATTTATTTTTAGTACCAGAATAGTTTGGGAAAGATGGGTAACAATCGTCGAATAACATTTGGTAGTCAAACGGTGTAGTATGGCTTTCTGCATATAAGAGGTTATTTATATACCAGTAGCCTGCATAGCCTCCTCCAGAAACGGTGGATATGAAATCAGCTTGTTGTAGAACGCCAGAGTCAAACAACCCTGCCAGTGCGCCAATTGAAAAACTAGATGCTCTCATCCCCCCACCTGACAAGCTAATTCCAAGTTCATACGTTACACCACTCTTATACTCTTCTTCATAAAGGTATATTTTTTCCTTTTCACTGTAGAGGTTAACCTGCCCTTTATGATGTTTAACAGTGTCTATTTTAGGCCCTGTAGCACAACCTAGACTGATAGAGATAAAGAAGATAAGAAGGCCGAGTTTGATTGATTTTTCCACGGTCATTCCTTTGGGTGAATTAATGGTTGGTTAATTATTGTACAATTCTGGCGGTTGTAAAGTAAGTTTGTGGGAATCGACAGAAATATTAGATTAGTTACCATAGGTTTGAATGAAGGCGAAACTAAGGGCGTTTGAGCACTACAAGATTTAAATTATCTTAGGGCTAAAAAAGCTAGTATAGGTATTTCCCTACGTTATAAACCGTACAAATGTGTCAAATCATCCCTCTCTCTAACTTACTGAATAGAAGGGCTTAAGCTGGTTGCGGTGAGCTTAAAAAATGGTATGGTGACTCTTTCATAGAAATTTTTAAGGATTGACAATTAATGAACATAAAAACTATTTCCATATTATCTTTTACGGTAATTCTGGCCGCTTGCGGTGGCCCTGTAAGTACAGTAAAAGAGTCGCCTTTGTCTATAGACGAAACATTAACGGTAGACCAAGCCTTTTCGAATCGTAATGTATGTAAAAACGTTAGTTGGGAAGAGTTTGAGGATGACAGGGGGAGAGTCGTTGTCAATTATTCATGTGAAATAAAAATTGGCTCATATTTCGATGAAAAGTTAGAAAAAAATGCTGAATCCACAAAGGAAGCTATTCAGCAGGAAAAAGCAAGCCAAGAAAAAGAGATTGCATACGAAAGAAAGATGATTGAAACACGTCAATCATCGTTAGATGTGTTAGAGAACCTTTCGCAAACAGAAATAGATAAGTGGGAGGTTGAACGGGGGACTTATAAAAACCCCAAAATAGAAGGTTGCAGATTTTATGATATTGTTAGTTATAATGGCCCCTTTCATGAGCGTTGCCAACAATATCTTCATGCAAAAATTAAGTCGAGCCTAAAGAGTATTAAAAGTGCAGAGGAATTCAGCGTTGGATATGCCGAAAGGTTTAATGCAAGTTTAGAAGAGAGACGACAGCAAAAAGTTGAAAGCTTGTTTGAGGTATTCCAATGGTCGTTTAAAGATGTTGATGGCGAAGATGTTCCCCAATTGATTTTCAGTGGTTATACGGTATTGATGGCAAATGGGGAGGAAAAGAGTATAGGTTATAGAAGTAGCTCCAGAGCTTTGAAAACATTATATGCGAATGAGGTTACCAACGTTGTCGAATTTGCTACCGTCAACCGGATCTATGATCTTTTGTAGAAAATAACTCAATATCTAGCTATTTCAACTTTTCCTATCGAGGTAGCTAGTTAGATTAAAGCGAAGCTAAAAGTAACACTTTTTATTCAGCGTTCCGAAATCAGAACGCTGTTTACCCTAATACATTCACTGTTATGCATAATTCAATTTTCTGGGAAAGGTAATTAAGTCCTCTACCAGATTAAACGAGTTGAGCGATGGTTTTTTAGCTCTCAGCTCTGATACTGGTAACAAGTATTCGGCCAAAAGGAATTTAACTTGTTTATCTGATAACTTAATTATAAAGTCCTCAGCAAAGTCATGTTGACAAAAGTCTGCCGGGAACAGTTTTTCGCTTTTCTTCAAGGAAACATTTTCGACATAGGGTCGGATATATGAATATTGTTGAAAATTAAGAGATGTAATACCTTCCTTTTTACAATGTATGTAAGCGTGTTTTATAACAAAACGCATCGTTGCTTTTGAGTAATCTCCCACAAAGTAAATTAAAAATTCATATACCTTTTTTACTTCTTCATTCAGTTTGTTCTCACCCCACGATTCATACTTTTTTCTTAAACATTTTTCTATTTTATTGAGAGTTAAATCATAGTACTGGTGCTTTATTTTGGGGTTCGTGCTGGCTTCATATAAGCTTGCTGGCAAACCGATACTAAAGATAACATGGCCATAATATTCATCAGTATCCGGAGAAAGATGGTTGTTTAATTCGTTTTCACTATGGAAGCGGCCCCATTGTTGTTTTTTCTCTATTTTGTTTGTAGCTTCAATCAAAGAAGCTAATGACTTGTAACCAAAAAAAGCAGCGACTATTTCCCGGGTTTGGGCAAGTGAAAGTTTGGATAACCAAACATCAGATATTTCTTTTAACTCAAAGGTAAAAATATTGAACACAGAGGTGTGTTTAAAGTGTGACATAAATTATCTTCCACATAATTGAGCATAATTTTATTGCACATAGAAGCGTTTAAACATAGGCATGCTCAAAGTTTAATGATAATTAACATTTGGGGTTTAACGCTCAGGTCATTCATTACACCCTGCAATGAAAATCGCTCGTCAATTTAGATATTTAGGCCGCTTCAACCTTGGTTTCAAACCAAAAATAACTATAACCAAAAATTTATACTTTTCAATAACTTTTTGTTTTTGAGTTGATACTAATTTTTAACCAGTCATTAGCAGTAACTACTTCATGAGAAATGTAACTAATGTGTACTCGAATATCTCAGACTGGGATAGTGGGTCAAGTCTGACAGCATCCATTTGTTAATTAAAAGGAGCTGTCATGACACAACTTGAAATATACGAAAAGCTAATTGATTTTAAACAGGAGCTAGAACTAAAGCTCAGAGCCTTGCATTGTTTAGTGTATGACTCAGGAGCCTTTGATGAATCAATTGTGATGGGGTTACTACATCAAGAGCGAAAAACAGTTGCTGAGTTGGGATCTATTTTATTGTTACTCGAAGAACTGCAAATCTAACCTTACCGTTTTTTTCGATAAGATTTAGAAAGCTTATACAAGAAGTTGAAAAACAATAGCTTATATCAATGTAATATAGTGATTTTGGAATGGAGCTGTTAGCATAACCTTTAAGTATCTAAATAAACGCAGCATTGTTTGAGCTGCTTAATTCTATCGTTCTGTTATAAGGAAATAAATTTTATGAAACTACGGCTACTGATATTTTTTTTGATTTGTTCTTCCCATGTTGAGGCAGGAGTCATAAAAAGTAAAATGAATGGGTTTGAAAGTTTTGTGCAGGGAGAACTAGAGTGGCTTAATTTATCTTATACGAAAAACCAGAATTGGTCTGAAATCGAACAACGTATAAATTCAGGTGACTTAAGCATGTTAAATTTAAGATATGCAGATTTTGACGAAGTTCTTTCATTATTTCAAACATCCTTCATAGCATTTAACACCCCTTCAAACATACACGAATGGGAGTCTCATTTCCAAGTAAGTAATGTAGCTGATAATCATTTGAATTTGTTTGCTAGGGATGTTGATGAGTTTATCGAAAAAACAGGAGCGGATTTCCAAAGCTTTAGCGGTCAAACAGCGGGTTACCCTGTCGACTTTCGTTCGTTTTCAGCGGTTTATGGAGAAAAAATTGAAGTATCCGATATCATGTTTGGCACCAATATGTTGCGTTACTCGGTTAACATCCAAGATGTTTTAAACTTTCAACCTGACCCTCTCGCCAGCACAGCATGGGATAATGCTTCCATAGGCAAGCAACCTACAGTTCGTAACTATGACACCCACCATAATGCTCATTTTTTGGTAAGAAAAGCAACTGTCGTCTCAGAGCCGGGGGCATTAACCCTTTTATTCACAGCGATGATTGCTGTTTTTTCTAGGCGTAAAATATTAAAGAGTTTACATAAGTAGATAATAAAACCCTTTAAGAATCCCTCTTAAATAAAGTTTAGAAATTACTACATAAATACATATCAGGCCAATGCAGTATGAAGAGCAAAACGCATAATTAGGTGTCCACTTTTAGTGGGTAAGACCACAATTGCCAAACCTTAGCCTCTAATTTATTGTTAGCCTTTACTTGCAATCATGCTTAGTTATAAGTTGGGATATAGCTAAGCAGGTTTTACTACCCCTATAACCACCAAGTTTACCCTTAGCTGAACTGTGAGCTTTGACGAGCTTCTTAATGATAAATGTTTTTTGTTTAGTTGATTTCCATTCACATAGCTCTACTCTAGACTTCAATGTTTTCAATTGTTGAAACTGAGCTGACTTCTCCGGAATTTCTATTTTTTTATAAGCTATTGGCTCTTTATTGGCCCTGTCACTCGACGCTCTTTTCTCCCATTCTAGTTTGCTCATAAGTTACCTGTAATACCTCATATCGCCATAAGCGGCTTAATAATAATCCATTAAAATGTATGAGGAGCAAATGCTAGCCAACGTTTTATTCTTTTAAACGACTTTTTATGGGCTACTGCATGAATACAAATACATTCCACTTATTCATAATCGCGTTCGATTGAAGCTCATCAATGTTTATATAGAAATGTATAATACTATTATTAATTAGAGGCCGCATAAATTTGTACGTTCACATACCTGAATCGACATCAATTCTCTAAAGACCTTGTAGTTAGTTTCTTTAACTAAGGGCTAAAAAGGAGTTGCTGTCGATAGAAATTGCACTAATTGTTCACCTTCAAGTTAAAATTAATTATACTGTTCTTTTGTACAGTAACCGGTTCGCGTAAATGAAGGTAATTCCAATACATATCGACGCAGGCATAACAGGTTTTGAGTCTCTACCCAATACCTTTTGTTGACAATTATCACTAAATACCTTTTACCCATGCTATATTGTGAGAATGTATAGAATGATATTTTTTAAGTTTCATTTTCTAAATAAGTGAGTTTGCATTTGGCATATATAAAACGGGTTGAAACAACAACGATAAAGAATTACCTCTACAGAAAACCAATAGTTTCTATAGATTGTAATGGTGAGCCTGTTAGTGAGTACCCGTCTGGTGATAAAGGTGTTCTAATAAAAAAAATGATTTTGCTTAATATTGCTACTTACACTAAGGATAATAAGCTGGTCTCCTTCGAACCAATAGAGCAAGCTAATCAATTTCTGTTATCAAAAGCTATAGAGGATGGAGTGCTTGAAATATCAAGTATATCCAGAGGGTTAGTAAGCTACTTTAGCTTTTTACTAGAACTTCAATTAGCTTGGGATGAAGAGTTCGATGAAGCTGACTTTAATGCTTTATATGATGAACCTAGACCTGATTGGGATCACTTTCCTCGCATTAAACAAAACAAACAAACTTATTTATATCGTGATGGACTTAAGCTACTTGCTATAAATGGGGATTTAGCTAAAAGCACGGCTAAAAATTATATTAGTAATGTAGTCAATTTCTATAAATACTGGCTACGTAAAGGTTATAAATTTAATAACCCCCCTTTTGAGCATGAAGTTGTGACGCTAAACCTCAGTGCTAATGCTTTTAGCATGAAGGGACATTACAAAAAACAAATTCACACTACTGACTTGCGATTGAAATTTTCAAAATCATCAAGAACTGGTGGTACGGCTCTTGAGAGTCTACGTAGAGATCTGAAACCATTTACGCCTCGTGAGTGGAACGCTCTACAAAATATATTGATGAATACTCGTAGAGTATTACGTCATGGTGATGACATAAAGCTTCACTCGCTTCCTATTGAATACACTAACCATTTTATGATTTGCCGATATTCGGGTCTTCGCAGAGAAGAAGCGGCAAGCTTGCATTGTGATCAGATTGTAAATCCCAAAATGATAATTAACGATGTAGGAGAAGAAGTATTTGAGCAACCGATATTAAATTTGGGAGTTGGAGATAAATACAAATCTTTCACAAAAACTCCAGAGCGAGGTAATAAATCTAGGGTAACTATCATTCCCGCAAGTGTCATGAAATCTTTATATGACTATACGCAATCAGAGAGGTATCAAAAGCGTTTAATTAAGTTTAGAAGTTGGTGTGCTGAAGAGATTGAGGCGGGTAATACAAGTTGGTTTGAAGGTGATGATGCTATCAACCCTGATTTAGATTATTTGTTTCTGACTCAAACTGGTAAGCCTATGATGTTGCGTTTAGGTGATTTTACTAATAAATGGGTAGAAGTTCGATATACATTAAACAAATCCAACAGCATCGGTCATAAAGTGACTGGTTCTATTCACAATTTACGTTCTACCTTTGCCGTTGATTTATTTAGACATTTGCTAAATGCAAAAGATAGTGAGGGCACGTTAAAGTTCGAACCAGACGTAGTTTTAGATAGAGTCTCAGCGATGCTAGGTCATGAAAGTAGAGAGATGACAATGGAATACCTGGAAATTGCTCAAGATATGCCTTTAGGTGATGAAATTTACGAAGATGTACTCGATTATATTGGTGTTTTTGATGGTATGGAATCTTAATTATGGTTCTTAGTGAGCAATATAAGGGTCGTAAAAGAATATCTGTTCCAGCACCTAAAAAAATTAAGACTGCCGATGTCTTAGCTCTCAGGTTTGAAGACATGAAGCTAATAGCAAATTCAGGCGATGTGTTTTATTTTAATCGTGTTCGTTATTCCGGCTGCCCAATCATCAAAACTATTGAGCAGAAACGAGACTCATTGACACTTTCTGGACGCGATGAAATCGCAAAAGAGCTTTATTCGATAACTATATCTAGTTTAGAAAATAAAAACTCTTTGCACAAATCATTAAGAGGTCTATTACAATATTTTAAATACCTTGACTCCATTGGGTATCAAGGTGAGTTTTTTGAAATGGACATAATGAGCAAGTGTATAAAGCACTATAATAAACTAGCTCAAAAAGGTGAGACCCCCTCTAAACCATCCGAGATACGTGATGCTTTATCCTGGTACTTAAAACAAGTAAATCGCTATTCCGATAGCAAGCGTCTTCCAAATACAAGCAAAAAAACACGTTCGACCCAAAATGGGGCACTTGACATTGAAACAGAGCTGAAACCTTTAGGCAAAAGCCTTATTCGAGGATTTAAAGGGTTTATTAAGGCTATTAACAACAATGATTTTCTTGAAATCCATCCGATGTATGATGAGTCTATTCATAAGGAGCTGGTAAGCCAAAAAAAATGGCGCGGGTCTGGTGGTGTGGAAAAGCTAGCATTTGAGAAAGCGCTGAAAGTGAACTTGGGGGCAGGTTCTTCAACTCTCTCTTATGAGAAACAGCGCTTAAGGCTACTTTACGTTCAAGCTTCCAAAAATGCACTATTTCTATTTTTTATGCTTACAGGTATGAACCGTTCTGTATTAGCAGCAATAAGATTAAGTGATGTGACATTTAAAGACATTGGCAATGGTCGGTACGTGTTTGATAGCTCCAAATTTCGTGCTAATTATAAAGATTTAGATAATTCACTTGGGTTCTCAAAGAATACGAAGCTTCTCATTGAAAGTTGGGTTGGTATATCAAACATCATGTACGAAAAAATGGGTGTGGATGTTAACGATCCATATTTAATACCTTATTTTGACACTGAAGGTAACCCCTTTAGCTTTAGTCACAAAAAATCAGATCCATACCGTCTAAACAACCTTATCTCAAAACTGCATGGCTTCACTGCAAACTCAACGCGGTTTCGAAACACAAAATCTGACATATTAATTCGAGCTACAGATAGTGTTTTCATAACAGCTCAAAGTTTAAATAACGAAATTACAATAGTAGAGAGGAAATACTCTAATGGTGTCGAATCTAATCACAAGGATAATCTTAAAGCGACGATGGCAGCGCAATCTGCAATAGCTAAGGGGCAAGCAATCGCAGAAGCTGTTAGGGAAGCAAAGGTTTTTCATAGTGATATTTTGACGGACTATGATTACAAGCAGCGTTTAATGAAAGACAGGAATAACCCTGTAAAAATAACCCCTACAGGCATTCGTTGTTCAGGACCAAGCCCCAGTAAATTGGAAGCAGTGTTGAGAAAAGCTAAGCGCTCAGGAATCCCGCTAAGCGAAGATGAAGGGAGGTGTACTGACTTCCTTAATTGTTTCTGGTGCGAAAAGCACGTCTTGATTGCATCAGTAAACGACATTTGGCTTATGCTGTCGTTTCGTGAACAGGTCGAGGGGTTATTTGACTATGTTGTTAAAAACTCTTCCCCTAAAGATCATTTGTATAGTGTAAAAGCAATTTTGGATAGAACTCTCAAACGGCTAAGTAATAAATCTCCGAAAAACTATAAAGAAGCTAAGTGCAAAATTTCTAACGGGGATTTTCATCCTTTATATTCTAATCGATACAGTTTGAAATATTTCTTTGAGGAATAAAGATGTTAAATATAAAGCAACAAGCACTAAGCCATTCAAATGATTTTGTTTCATTCAATAAGCAAGGTATCGGTGTTTCAAGGCGTTATGATGATAAGTGGGATTTTACTTCGCTAGGTCAGGTAGTTAAATGCATTTCGTTCACTTCTATTGATGAAGTGCATCGAGCTAATGTGCAAGACGTAATGAGTAAAATTTTAAACGACCGTAAGGATAAATCGCTTAGTGATAGTTTTGCAGTTTCAACACTTGATAATACACTGAGTTCGTTAAAGTCTGTTGTTCGATATTGGGGCAACTCTGATTTCTCCTTACTGTCCCATGATAGAGAATGGAGCAAGTTAAAAAGTAAAATAAAGGGTCGCTACTCAAGGCTCACATTACGACAAATAGGCATCGCACTAAATCAATTAGTTACTCTAGGTGTTATTGACGAGCAGTATTTTTCTGAAGAAGATTGCAAGTCATTAGCAGATCCAAATGCGGTCAGTAAACAGCATATCGGCTTACCCGTAAATATCCACGCGAAAATACTAACACAGGTTTATGGCACTGTTGAGAAGTACCACCCACACAGGCACGTAATTTCAGAGTTAATGAAAAAAGGATTTGAGCAGTTAGATATTGAGCGAAAAATAGAACTTGATAAAGGTGTGCATGAGGAGTCAAGTCGCAATTTTAGAAAAAATGTGGACCAACGAACGTTCTCCTTTATAAATAGACTTGGCAGAGAAAACGGGATTCCTGACTTTAAATATCGTCTAGATGGTTATTGGCTAAAGAAATTGATGACAGATTGTGCAATGTGTGTTGTTTTTTTTAGTGGCGTAAGAAAATCTGAGCTTTTGAAAGCTTCTTCAAGCAGTTATAAAGTAGGCCCCACCGACATTCCAATCTTGGAACTTATGCACTCCAAGCCCAATGGTGGCATACCTATTAAAACTATATGGCAAACCGACCCTATCGCAAAAAAAGCATTAGAACTTGCATTCGACTCCTCAGATTTTGCAAGAAAGTTTTTTTTAGAGCAAATTGACAGCCAATTATCAAATGGCCAGATCAGTCTAGATCAGCATGAATCTAACAAAAAAGAATTAAATTGTGCGTTTATTAAAACTTCATTAGCTGAACGAAGCATAGGTAGAGTGGTTGAAAGTTACCTTATGCCTTTTGAAGATGGATTCGTTCTGGAGCGGTTTGGAATCGAAGCAACTAAAGATGATGTAGAGGAATTTGATTTACTTAATCCTGATAGGGAGGGAGAAGTTCAATTCGGAGGGTCACTACCTAAGCTTTCTCTTCATGACTTAAGGCGATCATTTGCAGTTTTTCTGGTTAGAAATAAGCTAGGAAACCATTTAACAGTGAAGTTTCAACTTAAGCATAAAAACCTCCAAATGTCGAAATGGTATGCCAATTATGCAGAGTTAGCACGAGATAGAAGTAACCTGTTAGATGGAAATTTATTTGATGAAATCAATAGAACTATTGAGGATGCATGTGTTGACGCTCTAGACGACATCTACAACCATTCAACCGAGTTATCTGGGGTCGAAGGAGAAAGAATATCTAAAAATAAGTTCGAGAAGTTGCAGAAAGGTGAACAAATTTACCTATCTCGTGAAGAGTTAAGAGGTTTACTGAGAAAAGGAAAAAAGTCAGTAGTAATTTTGCCTACAGGTGGTTACTGCACAAGCCCTAGATGCGAAAGGCTTTGTTCTATAGGTGTGATTCCAGAGCATAAAAAGGATTGTGGTCTTGTAACGACAGACAAAGGGGCCAAGCGTCTTGCTAGAGAGCGAAGTGGTTTAATTAAAGCGTTTAGAGATATGAATAACCTAAATGACAGCGCTTTTTCGACTTTATTGAGTGGGCATAAGAAGAAAATACTACTTATGGAGAAGACGTTGGAGAGACACAATATTTCATTCGAGCGTTTTACAGATAAAATCAAGGCTTAGAACATGATTATAGAGTATGAGACAACCAATAAGGCTGAAACAATGTTAGTAAACGCCTTAAAGCGTTTAGTTAGTGGCGAAGCAATCAGAGTAAAACCAGTAGGGAGATTAACGCTAAATCGGATTAATAAGGAGGCGGGACTTGGGAATAGCTACATACATAAGTTCAAAGGATTTGTTGAATATGTCAAGCCTGTAATCGAGAAATACAACTTGAAGCAAGAGCAAGCTATTTCTACAGGCTCAGGCATAGAAATTGCTCCCCCTTCATCAGAGCTAGACAGCTTAAAAGCTAAACTTAAACGAACAGAAGAACTTAAACACAAATATAGAATAGAACGAGATAATGCAGTGGCTGCAAAAAAGCTACTTGAACAACAGAATTCCGAACTAAGGTTTAGAATTTACGATATTCAAGAAGAATTACTCCAACACAAACAAGTTGTCACCACTATTAAAGGAAAGCGGAGTTGAGAATGAAGACTTATATGTAGTAGCTCATTTCTAACCTGACACCTTTTAATTTTGGATGCGACCTAATCGTACAGTAGATTAGGTCAGCTATGAGCCTAAAGTGGTCGTTTAGCGAACTCATGTTAGTAGTCTTCTATAGACAAGAAAGTGGGTTACTCCCCTAGGACAGCTCCTCGCCATACTCGAGTGTTTTTTCACATGATCACTCGTTATATTTCGAAAATTAAGGGTAAAAGTGGTGTGACTCATGTAATTCCCCATATTCATCTTCATAAACAATGAAGAATTCCGTAGATCCTTGAACTGTTCGTTCTTCCCACCAATGATTAAAATAACCACCTCCTTCAACATGCTGTTCAACCCAATCTCTATATTCTTCACACTCTATATTGCAACCATTATTACCTGAGGTTGGAGCCTTCATTATGTTAAGAACGGGATTGATAAACTTACTCTTTTTTTTAATCTTATCGCCCCTCAAAACGTAATTGACAACGTTTTCAAGCTTTAACGAGTACGTTAATTTACTGTTTTTGTCTAAATTTATTTTGCTTAAACCATCTGCAACCTCTTGAGTATTAAATAACTTTAAAATCCACCCTGACATACCTTTACCACTTGCAGACTTGGTATTAATAATAACGCTTGTGTAACCTTTGCCTTCTGGTCTCGCAACAGACAAATGCAGTTGTTTACTCGCTCGCACTAAAAATAGATCAACGAATGAAATTTTGTCGTCAATGTTCTCAAGTCGGTTGAATACTTCTTTATATCTACTTGAAATATTCATCGCTTCTACACGTGACTTCAGAGTCTTACCTTCCTTGTACTTTCGACTTTTAGTATCGAAAATACAATACCTTGTCGAAAACATAAAGCTGTGACTTCTTTCGCCTATATCAGTTTTGTAAATGCAATCTTGTGATTGACCATTAGTATGAAAAATAGCTTTTGAATATGCACTCATGCATGTAAATAAACACAAAGTTGCAAAAAGTAACTTAAAAGTTTTCATTTGTTTTATCCTTGATTATTCCATTGATAATAATCGCATAATTATAAAATTATTATTGTCAAATGTGATGGTTCAATTCCTACTTTAATCCTTAAAAGCGTGCAGAAACAAGTTATTATTGGATTTTGGCTCAAAACCGTCTGAAATTAAACTTAAGGTTATGACCGCTCAGTCGGATAAGCAGTCTTTTCATAACTAAATAATTACGTGTAAATTGTCAGCTTAAATACAGCCCTAGTTTTGGATTTGTAAGATCGAATACTGACTAATCCAACTTATATTTTCTACTTTTTTCTCAACATTAACAAAACAAAGTTGGGAATTCCCCAACCCATTAAATTTAAAGAACATTCTGATATTTCACATGATTAGAAAAGTATTTGGTGCATCTCCAGCAGCTGAATATACAGAGCTTGCATTGTCTCTTGATGATTTACTCATAAAGCATCCGAATGCTACCTTTGTTGGTCTAGCAAATGGTGACTCGATGCAAGGTGTGGGCATTTATGATGGTGACTTATTGATAGTTGATAGGTCTGAAACAACAAATCAAAACGACATTATAGTGGCGAACTATAACGGTAATTTTGTTTGCAAAATCCTTGATAAACAACGTCGACTTCTTTTATCGGCTTCTAGTAGACATAACCCGGTAACGATATCGGATGCAGATGAGTTTCAAATTGAGGGTGTTGTTACTCGTTCAGTACGACTCCACCGTAAAAGCAGAGAGCTTCTATCGTGTATGCCTTAGTCGATGCGGTTGCATTCTATGCAAGTGCAGAAACGGTGTTCGATCCAACAATACGAAAACGTCCTGTTGTCGTGTTAACCAACAATGACGGATGTATCTGTGCCACTAGTCCAGAGGCTAGAAAACTGAAGATCCCAAAGTTCGAGCCGTACTTCAAACTAAAACCTTACCTAGAGCAGCACAATGTAATTGTGCGTTCTTCTAATTATGAGCTTTATGCAGATCTCAGTAGTCGAATGATGAACGTAATTGGCAGGTTCTGTGATAATCAATACATATACTCAATTGACGAGAGCTTTCTCCAATTTACAGGCTTTGCATCGATCATCGATGATTGGCACGCATATGGGCAACAAATACGCTTAGCTGTATGGCGTGAAACCAAGCTCCCTGTAGGAGTTGGATTTGGAATTACACCAACGCTATCTAAAGCAGCAAATCACGCTGCTAAGAAGCTTGATGGATATAATGGTGTTGCAGTTATCAATGATGGATATTCCGCAAATGAAGTCCTCGCGAAAATGTCTGTTACTGATGTCTGGGGAATTGGCGGTCGTTTAGGGAAAAAGCTAAATATATTAGGAATTCACACCGCACTCGATTTAAAGAAACAAAGCCCGAAGACTATGAGGAAACAGTTTTCAGTTGTAGTCGAGCGCACGGTAGAAGAGCTTAATGGAAAAATATGTCTATCTTGGGATGAAGTTAAGCAACCAAAGCAGGAGATTTTTTCGACCAGAAGCTTTGGAGAACGTATTACAGACGTAAATGAATTGAAATCTTCTCTAATAACACACTGCTCCATCGTTGGAAAAAAGTTGAGACATCAAGGCTCAATGACAAAGCGGTTGATGATATTTGCTCATAGTTCGCCCCATGAAGATAACTTTTATAAACGCAACTTTCTTTACGACTTTCCAGTACCGACAAGTGACTCTCGAATAATGGCAAATGCAGTGAGTGAAGTTTTGCCACACATATTCAACGAGGGTGTTCGATTTTATAAGGCAGGCTTAGGTGCGGTTGATCTTTGTTCTGAGCAATTTATGCAATCAGATTTATTCAATACTACTTCAGATAACAGAAAGCTAATGGATAGTCTCGACAATATCAATAAGATCTTCGGAAAAGGAACGCTCCGGCTAGCATCTGAGCAACAATCCCAGTCATGGGAGATGCGACGAAATTTTTTGAGTCCAAGGTATACAACTAGATGGCAAGACATACCTAAGATACAGTGTTAACAAACCTCCCAACAAAATAATGGAACAGTTATGGAAATCCCAAAAGAAGAACTTGAGTCATTCGTTAAAGAACAATTCGAAAACGCTTTTGCTTTCAGTTTGCTGACAAAAGACGGAATGGTCGTTACAAAATACGGCGATAAATACTATATGGAAAAATCAGCTGAAGCTGGCGAAGCAGTGTTGGGGTCGATCGGGAAGATAAGCACAAGTAATATGAATAAGCCTTAACTTGATCTTTCAGATTCGACTATTAGGATTCAAATAAAACTGACAGGCTCATATGTGCCAATTTCGAACATTCGATCCTAGCTCGTTTCTGCCCCAAAACGAGTTAAGGGAGGGACTCAAATGAGCGAAAAGAGGAAGTTCTCGTTAGCTCATTTTGATCAAAATCAAGCTTGGAATGTGATTTTTAAGCTTTAATTACAGAAAAAAGCATGGCGAATAAATTAGATAGCAAACAAACTTGTTATGGTATAAGGCTCATAAGTAACATAAAACCTGTTACTTGAACTATGCTGCCACTCAATATCTACCGTATATCCAATAATTAAGTTTATTTTTCCACTTAATTTGCTAACTAAAACTTACAATTCAGCGTAGTTAAAATTGTTAGTCGTTGAGTAATTTGTATTTTATAATTCTTGGCCCAATATTTTTATTATTATGCGATGGGTTAAACCAAAAAAAGTAAACTTCCTGTAAATAGCCACTATCCAAATCAGTTACGGAAAAGTTTTTGTATCCATCATTATCTATGTCAATTCTATTGATTTTGACCACTTTGGTTTTGTTAGCAAGTGCCCTACCAGCTCGTGAGCTAAACTTAAGCTCAAACTTCTTACCGACCCACGATGAATTTGGTTTTGACAAATCTACTTGCTCTTTAGGTTTACTTACTTTATCTAAAGTAGATGTAACGCTTGTACCAACAAACCTCAAAAATGAATTTGCAGGTACTTCATAGTACAAATAATCAAAAATTTCAGGTTTAACTATCAGCCGCCTTAATGTTGTTATGGATGTATATTCTGAGGAGCTGTGCCTCGTCAAACCTCCACAGTACATAATAAAACCGTACTCTCTATCGTGGCATGATTTAAAAATAACGAACCTAATCACATCGTCTTTACTGTAGTAAAAAGTATTAATCGATAGCTTTAAGTCTGAACCATCATGTAATTTAAATTTGCGTTTAGCTTGCTCTTTTATGTCGCTGTAAACCCTTTTTCCATATTCACGATATGATAACTCTGAATTAGCTCTGAAAGTTCCTACATAAATAGTATCAAAACTGGTTATCAGCGACTTACCATCTTCAATTTTTACATTATCAAATGAGTCTTTTGGCAACACGAAATAGTTATAATCAATGGTATTAATCCAATTGGCATAAACAGAATCGGAACTATAATTACCATTACTAGTAACCTTAACTACAAGGTCATAGTCTTTACCATCCATATTGATATTGTACAGCCTTATACTAAGAAAATTATCAATTCCTGTTCCGTATTGTTGACTATCAATCATCTTCGCTTTGTCTGCTGGAAAAAAGACAGGAATTCTATTTTCTCTCGAAACCCATTGTCCTTCTGGGTTTTTTAGCCAACCAATTCCCGATGAAATAGATTGTTTCGTTGGAGTAACCAAGGGAAGGCTGTCATTCACCCTATCTGTTGAGTGCACCTTTAAGCTAAGCAAAGCAAATAAAAAAACAGTTCTTTTGAGCACAACAAATCCTTTACCGTAGTTAATTTATAGGCGGTGGCTATCTAGAAAATTTAGTATACTTTGCCAAAAGTAATGCTACAACATGGTGTTGATCCAATTAATCTAAGCCAACACAAAACTTTACAACGAAATAGAGTAACACGTTTCTGTCCATTGGCGAGTTACTAGCTGACTCGCTTTTGCCCCAAAACGTGTTAAGGCCAACTGCTCAATAAAGCAAGGTATAGACCTTAAAGTCGTAACTTATGATATCAAGGCCGAGACTTTTCTTAACAATTTTCGATGAATACATAATCACAAATTAACTTAATAAATTGAGTCTAACCATTGTTTAAAATGGCTTGTGTGGGTTTTAATCCATTGACTACAAAGTAAGTAACTGCCTCCGTAAACCTTTTTGTAATAACGCTTCTTATCTTTATCTGAGATTAAATTTGTGGTGGTGAGTATTGGATATGATGACATCTTAAATTTTGTTCTCGAATACTCTAAATCCATCAAGTTTTTAATTTCCTCATCAGAAAGAAGATTATTTTCAAATAGTTCACTAAAAGAAGTTTGAACTAATTTCCCAATTTTAACTTCTGTATCTAGATCATCATCTGGATTACTTGTTGGCGTGGGTTTTGTTTTTCGTTTACTTCCAAATAACTGAGTCAGTTGATAACTCCGTAAAAATAATTCTGATGTATCGGCCACATCATTAGATAATGAAAGAGTAGGATTGAGAATCCTATCTTCAAAGCTTTCATTTGAAATCATTTCTATCGATGTTTCCAAGCCAAATTCGTCAATAAAATCATTGAGCATTTCTAGTCTATCGTCTAGCTTTTTTTGTTCGCTTGGGTTGATTTTAGGTGTGGCAAAGATAACGGTTTTATTGAATTTACTATCAAAGTAAATTTCAAAAATTAGCAGTGTTCGCAAAAGCTTTTTGGTTACATTAGCAACATTATCTCTGTAATTTAAACCGTTTGAATGAAATGCAACATCTACACCGAATAGTTTGTTATTGTTGAAATCGAAACCGATTACGTCAATCTCAGATGATTTAATCAATTGATTGATTGTTCTAAAGTTACCAAATGGTTTATCGAACCTATTTTGAACTTCGTTGATAATATTTTCTAAATCCCCGATAGGCTGATGTGCCCATTTATCAGATATTTTCCAATTTAATTGGGCTATCTGACATTGTTTTATATGTCGTAACCAACTGTAGATTAGGGATTCACCCATTTCTATTTTCATAATAACGTCCCCAAAATCTAAATGTTTTTTTTGGTATAATTTTTATAGTTGATACCCAATCAAATCAACTATGTTTCAAAGGTTCCTATGAAAGTTCAGAAAACCTTAAATTTAGTGTTTCTTTAATGGATGGGACAGATGACGATAACTCTTTCATTAATGGAATCCATATATCGGAGCAATCATCAGTTATTAAGTAGAAACCAATTCCATCAACGATAAAAGTCGCTAAACTTTGTGACTCAGACCATTGATTGATAATACTTCTTCTTTTTTCATAACTTAATTTATTGATTGCTTCTCTTAAAAACAGAATGTAGTCACTGCACTGCTTGTCTTTAGGAAAGCCATTTTGTTTTCTTTGCGTGAAGTCTCGATCATTAAGGGATAGTGATTCAAGGTTTTCTAACAACTCAATGACTGCACTTTCAGATGTTAAGTGTGTTACTTTGCTAGAAATACCGCCACAAGTTGTACAGTAATAACTATCACATTCAGTTTGGTTTTTGTAATTGTTGAATATCTCTCTAAGATTATGGGGCATTTGAAATCCATTTTTTTATGTTTTTAACCAACTGTAGATCAGTAATCTGTTCTGTGTCCATCCTCGCATAACGTTAGAAAAGAATCTAACTTAAGTGCTTTATGTAGAATAACTGAATAATAGAAATCACTCACATTTTCAAAATGAAGAACCTTTCACTTATGCCGAATTGTGACCGCTCTAGGCTCATAACTACCGCTTTAAAGTCAGTAGCCGATATCTGCTGTTGGCACAAAACCGACCTTCTTAACACGTTTCTGGCCCTTTCCTATTTAGAGCATTGATAGCTGTCTCCTCACCCATAAGTATTTGACCTACTTTTCCTCATAAGTTTAGAGTTTCTACTTACTAGGGAAAGCAATAACTTAATTTCAGGGCCACTTTAGTAGAAGTGATAGATGTGTGATACTTATAAAGATAATATGTTTTACAAGTACTTAGTATGGAAATATAGGCTTACATAAGGAATTAATTATGACCACCATTGTTGACTTGGATATCAATAACTACCGAGGGATAAAAAAATTAAACTTGGTACTAGAGCACGACAAACGATTGGTATGCATCATCGGTCGTGGTGACAGTGGTAAGACAACAATTCTAGAAGCTATTTCAGCCGTACTTTCGCCTAGTTGGAATCTCTCCTTTTCAGATGAAGACTTTTATAATATTGATTTGGCTAATGATATTGAAATATCGTTAACATTAGTCGATTTTCCTGATTACTACTTAGCCGATAATAAGTATGGTTTTTATATAAGAGCTTTAGATCTAAAAACAGGTAAAGTCGAAGATGATGTAGCTTTTCCTGAAGAAGAGGCTTTTCTACCCGCTATTACAATAAAACTAACGGTTGATTCTTCGCTTGAACCCAAATGGGTAGTCACTTGCAGTCGAGAAATAGAAGACAAGCCTATTTCAGCGAAGGACAGAGCTAATCTAAACTGTTTTTTAATATCTGATTACATAGATCGACACTTTTCTTGGAACAAAGGTAATCCTCTAAATGCAATTTTAAACCTTGAGGAAACTGAAGGAGTGATTGATAACAATGTAATCATTGAACAGCTGCGCAAGGCTAAATCTGAGATCGATAAAAATGATTTTAGCGGCTTGGATGACGCGACTAAGCGTATTGTTGAACAAGCTGAACTCCTCGGTATAGATGCTTCTAAAGTCAAGACTACACTCGACTCTAAAGACCTACTGGTTAAGAGCGGGAGAATAGTCCTGCATGATGAATCCGTGCCGTATAGACTCAAGGGTAAAGGTTCAAAGCGATTAACATCTATAGCGATTCAATCGATATTGGTTCGAGAAGGTGGATTAATGCTTATTGATGAAATTGAGCAGGGTCTAGAGCCAGACAGAGTTAAACAGGCTGTTCGAGCATTGGAAACACATCGTGCAGGTCAAATATTCCTAACTACACATTCAAGAGAAGTAATAACTGAATTAGGTTCCCGCCCCCTTTTATTCGTAATACGCAATGAGTTGGACGACAGTATAAAAACCCGTTTATTTTCAGAACGTGATATCGATTTGCAGAAAACTGTTAGAGCATGCCCAGAAGCTTTTTTTGCAAAGAAAGTCATTGTATGTGAAGGGGCAACAGAAATTGGTATCTGTAGAGCAATAGATAGATGGCGAGGCCAAACAGCACGAAGCTACATGGCTCTGCAAGATTGTGCTTATGTTGATGGTACGGGAAGTACAATAGATGTAAGAGTAGATGAGATTGAGCAATCAGGAATCCAAACTTCGATTTTTTGTGATTCCGACTTACCAACAATTAATAATAAAAAAGCCATGTGGAAAGGACGAGGTATTGGTGTGTTTGATTGCGATGATGGTTTATGTCTCGAACAGCAATTATTTAAAGACTTACCATGGCTCGGAGCTTTGGAGTTACTTAACTATGCTTCGGCTCAAGCCCCTAGTTCATTTGATGGAGTATTTGAAACTCAGAAAGGTATCCCCATTGATAATTGGGAAGAAACTGATGAACTGAGGCAAACCATCATGTCTAAGTTCAAACCGAACAAGGAAGGTAAGCTAAAACGAGATTGGTTTAAGCAACAACATCATGGAGAAAAAGTTGGAGAAGTGATTTTCAAGTACTTTGATGATCTCGAAATCGAAAGTACACTTTATAAAATGATCAGTGGAATTTCCAACTGGGTAGATTCATAGGGATAATATGGATTACCAATCATTTGTAGAAAAAGAAAAGGTGTTGCTTATTGCACCTGCGGGTTATGGTAAAACTTACACTATTGCGGAATGTTTTAAGTACACAAAAGGTAAGCAACTGATCTTAACTCATACTCATGCTGGCGTAGCTTCAATTAAGCAGAAGCTTCACAGTATGAACACAAGTCCAAACCTTTATGCGGTTGAAACCATAAGTAGTTTCTGTCAAAGATATGTACATTCGTTTTGTCCGAACAACGAAATACCTCAACAGGGGGTAAACAGCAAATTAAATCAAAATTACCATTCATTTATTATTAATAAAGCCAATTCTATTTTTGAATCTCTGTTAGTAAAAAAAGTGATTAGTTCCTCATATCAGGGGCTTTTCGTCGATGAGTATCAAGATTGTTCTATAGCTCAACATTTAGTAGTTCTATCTCTGTCAAAGCTCATGCCTACAAGACTGCTAGGAGATCCTCTACAGGGGATTTTTGGATTCAAAGATACCTTGGTTGATTTCGATACTGACCTGTCCGACTTTGATTCTGTTGCTGAGCTTGAGATTCCATTTCGATGGAGAAAAGAAGGCAACAATAGTTCGTTGGGAGAAGTAATTAAGAGTTATAGAAAGCCACTATCAAACTCTGAACCAATAAACTGTGAGATGAATACAAAAGCTGGTTTTTATGTCATAAAAGTTAGCGAAGGTGACTTTAATAACAAAGATAGTAACTACAGGAAAAAGCTCTCTAGTCTAATTTTGAACAAAGACTCAAATCCCGATTTTGATAATCTATTGATCATTACTCCTGAGTATATGGAGGAAGTAAATGGACAAATGCTGAAGAAAGGAGGTATTAAAGATAGGCTAGATATTTTAAGCAAGGTTGATTTTGCAAAGTCTGTGAATTTGCTAGAAGCTATAGATGATAAAACTTTCTATAGCGTACCTTCAGAAATAGATCGCTGTATAGCATCAATCAAACGTTCCCATAAGCCTGTTAAGAAAATCTTCAACGTATTATGTAGTCTTTTTCATAAAACTAGCCCTGCTAAAACCAAGAATAAAGGACTCAATGATTGGTTTAGCGTTCAGCCTTCTTCAGCCAACATTGATTTCTCGGTCAAAAAAAAGCAGGGTCAGGGTGCAGAGAAAGAACTATCACTTAATCTAGGTGCAGTTGTATTGAACCTACTAGAAAATCCAAGTTCTGAATCATTCTACCATTTACTCCATTTTCTTCGGTATAACCTGCGCGTAAGAGTTGTAAGACGTAAGGATTTAGTTAATAGCGTCACTAAGTCACTGAGTGATTCTTCGAGGCAAGGTATTACTGTGCACGAAGCTATGGTTGAACATAGAAACTTAATTCGCAGGGGTGGTAGAAAAACTGAAGGTAAATGTATCGGCACGACATTACTTACCAAAGGACTGGAGTTTGATACAGTAGCAATTCTTGATGCCCACAAATTCGACTGTCCTAAAAACTTCTATGTTGCATTGACGAGGTGTTGCAAAAATCTAGTTATCTTTACTTGTACAAATACTTTGTTCGAAAAGTAAAGCAAGATGAGTAGTGGTTTGTCGAATGCGGAACCGAAATAAATGGGCTGTAATTAATCTATTGACCTAGAGCTGGCCATCGCAATACCTGAGTGAATCCGTAAACTGCTAAATTAGCAAAGTCATTACCACGTTTTTGTTCATAAACAAGTTGGAGTGATATTGACCAGAAGCAATTAGCTCTTTGTTTCTTCCTTGGGCAGCAGAGATTCAAGTTTTTCAACAATGTCTTCTAGATATTTAATAGTACAGCGCTCCTGATGTAACAGCCCCATAATAATATCTTCTTCAAAACATTCCGCATCTGCTATTAAACAATGTTGACTGCGTAATTTTACGAGTAGCATTTGTTTAAACACTTCCAATTCTTCTATAAGGTCGAACAAATTCATAATAACTTCCAGCTGACTACAATTAGACTATGTTAACTGAGGCCGAAAAAAATCCCATTTTGGGATATTCGCAAGTTCAGATTAGCTATTGTTGAATGCATAGTTACACGATGTTTGTTAATTCAGGGGGTTACTTCATGTATGAAAACTTCTCAGGTTCACGCATCTAGAATGTAACTTCATGAACCTAGAATTAACAAAACTGTACTTAGATGAGTGCAGATATCAGTTGATTTTTAGATTACAGGTATACTCTAAATACTTTCCCATAGACCTTGATATATTCAATCGAAGATACTACTCCATTTACCTTTATTGACTGGTATATAAGCATATTAGATGAAATTCACACTTCTGGGCACTTCGAATTGAACCTAAAAACAGCAAGCTGATGGATGCGAAGGTCGCGACAGTGTTAGAAACAAAGTTTTTATTAGAGTCTGAAGTATCTGCCACCGATATTGATATTGAAGCCGAAAATGGCGTTGTTAAATTAAGTGGCATGGTATCTAGCGACGCAGAGCATGACTTAGCCATCGCCATTGCAAAAAATACGGATGACGTGAAGCGCGTTATCGATGAATTAGAAGTAACCGAAGAATAAAGTGATACTCTCCATATTGCCCGCTATATGCGGGCTTTTTTTTGAGCTCACTTTTTTTGAGCTTGAACAAAGCCCATTACAAGTAGTATCTGCGCTAAATAATAAGTACTCATAATAGTCAAACCCTCTGCCGGAACTGGTACCACAAACTTGTTGATCGCTATTATGCTGTCGGAAACAACAAACGTTAATGCTCCTGCTGTTATAAGTGGGCTTTTATTTACTAAGCCTAAAGTGCTTATGGCCATTGCGAATATGACTAACATGTAAAAGAGAACCGGTATTAATAAAGTGTCAGTTTTTGGCAAAACACAAAACATCATCACTATAAAGTACGTTACAAACACCAATGTCATTTTGTTTACTACAAAGGTTGGCTTTTGATAATGGCAAATTAAAAGCAGATAAAACACGTGCGCAGCAAAAAATGCAGACAAGCCAAATACAAAACTATTGGTTATGGGCAACGCCAATAGAATGTCACCCGCTGCTGAAAATGCCAACGCCCCCAGCAGAAGCATCTTGAACTTGCCGATTAATGAAAACCAAACAACACCCATTAGCATAAAAATAGGCAAGGCTTTATGAAGGTATTGCAGTGAGTAACCATCCACGCTTAAACAAAACAGATAACTTAAACACACCACGCTATATACAATAGGGAAGTAAAAGGCTTTAGGTTTAATGAGATTAATTCCTAGTAAGACGAGCAAAACCTAACGTAACACATTATGGTTTATAGAAAAAAGCCCAACTGTTTAGCTGGGCTTATGTATTTTGTTTCAATATGTTTTTATTTGGGAAGTCTATAAAGTAAACTTGCCTATAATGCCGCTAAGCGTTTTAGATTCACCGTCTAATTTAGTCACTAAGTCATAACTACGCTGCATGCTAGTAGAAGTATCATCAGCCGTTTTAATTTCATGTTTTCTCCAATTCAATAGGCGATTAAAAACGCCAAACGCCTAAAAACTGAACTGCACTTTCATCAACGTCAGTTCCTAATTTGTTATTCCAGTATTGATATTCAATCCCAACAAACAATTGCTCTGGTTTTTGTGACAACGCCTTACCTAAATCCCATCGCATTTGAACCTGAACTAATGTCCAACTATTAGAATCAACATTTGGAATTTCAGTTTGTCGCTCATCAATATATTCAGCGTGCCCTTCTACATAAAACTGCTGATCGCCCGCCGAAACTGGATATCGCCATGCAACATCTATCATCCAGCTATCGTCTTCTTTTGGAGCGCCGCCATAGGCAATACCTTCATTGTCATCTATGTAACCCGTTAGCAATACGTTAAAAAACTGAAACCCATCTAGGTTAAGAGAAAATTGAACGCCAGGGAGGTACTTCAGAATATCGGATTCCGGTGCTGCATTTATACCCACCACCACGCTGACATCAGAGAGCAATCCGCCATATTTGATGTCGAACATACGGTTAGTGCTAAATGTGGGGTACCACTCAAGGTATAAGGAGTCGCTGTTTTTTACGCTGCTGTAGTCAACGAAAAAAAAGTTGCCACCATAATCCCAACCACTAGAGTGTTGAAGCGTAATAATAGTGGTGTTTTCCGATGTTCCTGGCGCGGCAAAGGCTTGGTCAAGATCGCCGTATTGAAGGTGCATTTCTGTTGAGCTCCAATTCGAAGCAATAACAGAGCTAGAAAGGAAAAGAGAAGTTGCTGCCAACCCAACAAGAGTGCTTTTTGTCGCCATTTACGTAAACCTTAAAAAATTGATCTACATAAAGCGTAGCACCAGATTTAAATAGTGGTGTTATTTACCTAAAATATTAAAAACCTAGCAAGTAGTTTACAACACTGTATCAAACTCAATTTCGCGGATCAGAGTTGAGAATATTTCTGAAGCTAGACTGCCAATCTGTTCCTCAATAAAACGAATGAAACTGTCAAATGCAGTAGTAATCATTTCTTTCAACAAGTTACAATTTTTGACACACTAATTATTTCATTATAAATTTACTACACTGGCCTAGATAGCATAGTGTCAGCTCAACCAACCCATGATTGCGCCACAATCAAGTAAATAAAGAAATGCTGTTTATCTTCAACAATATATAGAACCTTAGTTTTGAAATTATTTAAGAAGTCTTTTTTATTCGCTTTTTCTCTTTTTCTGTCATTTACATTAAATGCAAATACGTTTTCTAAAGATGAAATACTAAACTGCGTAAATACTCATGAAGAGATTATGCAAAATAAAGACTCACTCAACCGGATTTCTGAACGCCTAGAAGTACAGGTTAGTATGATAGAAGATTATAAAAAGAGCAGAAAAAGGTTACAAGAAGAGATAAATAGCGCAGGTAAAAAAAGATACAGTTGTAACCCAAATATTCAATGGGGAAGTGAAGCATGTAACTTTGCTGAAAATAATTACAATAGATTAGTAGACAAATGGAATAAAGGACTCGATCGAGGAAAGCTATTAGTCAGAAGAGCAAACGAATTACAAGAGTCTTACATAAATAAGCGAAAAAGGCTCGCTCGGGAAGAAGAGATTGCGGGTGAAATGTGTTTTAACAAGCCAGCTATCGAGGTAGATGACTTTAAAGCTATTTGTAAGAATGGTGTAGGTAAAAATAGCTTTTACTGCAAACGCTTTAAAGTAGGTTAACGTGTTTTACACAAACGGTATTTCAGTGTTTATAATTATGTAAAAAAATTAGAGTTCTCTAGTAACTCACCCCTGCTCATGACCACAGGAGCAATCTATTACCATCGCCAATTTTAGGATAAAAAGTCGTTATTAGATCCATGCTTTCACTATGTTTTTAAATGAAATTTTTCTACGTTCTTCTTATATGCTTATGAGCGCTAGGTCATGAACACAGCAGTTAAAGATTGGTACATTATTTCTGTTTTTGATGATGAGGAATTGATTGGGAAAATTTTATGGGGGATCTGGTACTTATAAGGATTGTTATTTACATATAAATAGCGATTGAACGATATTACAGGTTTTTTAGGCGCCCAACCAACCGGATCATTCGAGTAGAAACGACCAATCACTGGATCATAGTATCGTGCCTGCATATAGAGCAATCGTAATTACGAACCACTGTAACCGAGTTGAAAATTCAATATATTTTGATGCAGGCACAAAAACGTCCATGTCTTAACTGGACTAAATTAATAACTTAAATAAGACTAAAGCGTGGAAATTGCTTGGTTAAAAATTACTTTTAGTGGTTCTAGATTTAAATTTACGCCAGCTACATTCGCATCAATCCAGTTTTGACGAGAAATTTTAGGCCAATTAACGTCGTAACCAATCGTAAATAACATCTCTTCAAAAAAAAATCGAAGCACTCTGCCATTTCCTTCTCGAAACGGATGAAGCAAATTAAGCTCACAAAACAGATCTGCTACTTTTTCAATAAGAACATTATGATGCTTACATTGAGCTAAACTGGGAATGGTCTTAAATAGTTTTTGTGCTTCTGGTTCAATTCTCGTCCAGGTACAAAAGCGAGTCTCACCTTTTGAGATATCAACATCTCTTGTTTTGCCAGCCCAGCTATATAAGTCTTGAAATAAATGGAAGTGAAGATATTTTAAGTGCTCCAACGTAAAGTCGGAAGTTGTGTTTTGTGAGGGGTTATATGTTCTGTAGCGTTCAGCAGTAAATTCAACTTCTGCTTCATTGAGTATATCGTGGTCTCTAATGTTCAAAAGGTTAACTAAAACATCAGAGTCAGAGTAGCAATATTTATCGCTTGCTACTCCGTATTTATCTCGCATATTTACGTTTCAGCTCATCCAATGATTTGCCTTCACCATTCTTTTTTAGTGATAGACCTTCGTAGCTTAAGCTAACCTTAAAATTTTCCATTTTAGGCGTAAACTTTGATTTTTGGTTGTTGCTTGAGGTGGTAATTGTCTGTGCCATAACTCCTCCCAATTGCCATTTAATTTTATCTTAGTAAAACTAAAATTACCATTTTGCTGGCTATTTATTTGTACAATAATAAGTCGCCAGTTTCTAGGTTATCATACTACAGGGTCATTCGAATAAAACCGCCCTATCACTGGAGCATATTATAGTGCCTGCATATAATGTAATCGTAATTGAGAGTCACTGCAATTAATCTAAAAATTCAATATATACAGTAAGTTGCTAGTATAGTTAACTTTGGTGCAGTTACAAAGAAACACCCAGTGAATTGACGGTGGGTGTTCCTCAAAGGCTAATGGGAAGGTAGTTTTAACAGTGACACATTCTCATTATTTTGTAAGTGCAATACAAAATGTAGCTATGATGATGGTCACGATAAACAAATCGACAGCTATGCGGGGCTTGCCTTTTATTATGAACCTAGAATCATCCATTTTTTCGATATCACCAATTATCCACCAATTTAATACAGCTAACAAAAAGCTTAAAATAACAACCCCGACTGGGCCGAATGGAATCAACTGTAACCAGTGTATATCCAGTGCCATTGAGCACAGTAAATAAAAGAGCATATTGAAAATCGATAATAATAAAATGCTAGAAAAGTGTGTATTGTTGTTATTACCGTCAAATTTAATAAAAATAGTTTTAAATCTAAAGTAAATCGCTTTGTAAAAATCTAGAATAACTCTCATTAATACGCCTTAATCGGTTTACTTGACCAATCCCCACCATTTGAAATGGTCAGATTTTTTCGCTAAAGCTTCAACTGCATGAGCAAGACTTGCGATACAAGTACGACCAATCGGTATTGACGCAGCTAGCCCCGATCTCCCTTTAAGGCTAACATTCCTTTCTCACTCGAATTAATTTAACACTGTCGTCTTAATTAAACTAAATTAACAGCTAACTTACTTAAATTGGACTAAAGCGTGAAAATTTCTAGATTGAATATTAACAACTTCATGTCACCATTCCCGAAACAAAAAATAGACATATAACAATGCTTATAATAAATACATCGACTGCGAGCTTGGGCTTACCTTTGACCACAAATCTCGAGTTTTCGAATGACTGAGCTTTTTCTACCAATAACCAATTAAGATAAACAATTGGTAATATCGATAGAAAAGCCAGAAACGCTCCTCGTTCAGAATACTCAAGATCAATGATTTTGATATTATTTAGCTCGAATAGCATAGACATCAACATTAGCAAAATTACATCGAAGATCGAAAGCAGTAAAACTGCTGAAAATTGTGCATTACTTTTTTCACCCTCAAGCTTTGTAAATACTATTTCAAACCTGCGATATATTGCTCTATAAAACTCCAATAAAACTTTCATTAGTATTTATCACTTGGCCGTGTTGGCCAATCTCCACCATTCGTTAAGTCAACCATAAAGTAAGCTAAACTAGCAGCAGTTCCTACAGGCCAAAAGAGTCCTACAACCGCCATACTAGTGTCCCAATAGGCTTTTCTTCCAGAAATTTCACCTGTTGAATATCTATAATAAGCGAGTGTTGAGGTTCCAGCAGCACATAATTTACTATGTTCCATAAAGCCAAGAGCGAAGCTAGCAATGGCAACTCCATTATTAATCTTATCTGTGGAGTTATCATCCCTAACAAATGAATAACGATCAATTCCGTTATCTGTTACCCCTGTCTTTTGCCAACCTGCCGAATCTTGAATTGAAGATGACTCGCTACTGTCTAAACAAGCATAGTAACTGGGACAAGCACCTTTTACTGATGACATGCCCGTAGGATCTGTATATTTATATGGATTATTATTCGCATATGCATAACGATTGAAGCTATGCACATCAAGGAATCCAATAGGGTCATTGGAATAAAACCGCCCGATAACTGGATCATAGTATCGTGCCTGCATATAAATTAGTACGAATTACGATCCAACAAATTCTAATCTATATCATTGAAGCTACTTAAAAATAATTTTAATTTTAGGAATGTCCTATCAGCACCATCACTTTCAGAAAACTCATATTCATTGTTACTAACTTTGTTAAGTCTTCTCATGTAATAATCCAGCATAGGGTCTTCACGATCTGAATAAATCCAAGAGTAAAGTTTGGGCAATTCATAACTTAATTCTCTTTCAGGAGCAGAACGGCAAGAGGTGTTACAATGGAGCAAGTCAACTAAATTCATGTTTTGCAAATTATTGAAAACCTCTTCTAAAAGTACCTTTTGGGAGTCCTTAAATAAAGCCTCTTGTTTTTGCAAATTTGACAAGCCAGTAGTACAACCGAATATCATTTTTAAATCTAAAATCGTTGAACGGTAATAGTCATTATCCAACCTTAATGCTGATTCTTTTTCTAGAATATCTAACTGTTTTAAAATATCTGAATCTCTAGATATAGGCAGAGCAACTTTATCTTTACAAAACAGCAAATATTGTTCTGATATTTCATCAATCAAAATGTTTAAATATGAATATCTAGAAACAAGAAATTTTAATAGTTCGCTAATCTTTATGCCAAATGTTTTGTCATCACGACCAACTAGATTGCTGTACAGGCAAACTTGTATGTCATGGTCTGCATCAAACCCATCGTGAGGCCAACTTGCAAATAACCTTTCACCGTTTTCACCGTCTAAATTTATTGGATGAGCACCAAATCTAGCTCTAATTTCCTTAAAATAGGTATCGTCATCACATGATATACTTTTGTTTTCGAAACAGTTTTCTGTTCCTTTGAATGGGCTAAGTCTTCCTTTTTCTGATTTGAAAATAGAATGAAGAGATATTATTGATTCATTGACGATATCTATTGAAGATATGAGGGAATATATCTGCATCACCTTAACATCTATATCTTTAGAAAATAGAGGCGCCCCATAAATAGAACGAATGGCTACAGATATCCAATCCATGCAACTACAAATTGGATTCCACTGATTTTTCCCATTACGATTAGAATAAGCGTGAAATACAAACATATGGTTATCGTTCACTGCTTCTCTAAATCTCGTAATCAATTCATCATCTACTTGCGATAAAATGGTTGTGAACTCTTTATCCATGTTTTTTAATATCCTATTCCTAAATTACTGTCTTACAAATTAAATACAAATATCTCTAGTAATTAATTTTTTGGATTTCAATAATGTTAGGTAATACAAGCTTTAACCAAGCTGAAGTATAACCATTTGCGCTTGGTAATGATGTTAAACTCACACTATCTGTAAATCCTTTTACTATTTTACGCTTTATTTTGTCCGACAAAGACTCCCACCAGTCGGGGCTAAAGAATATGTTTTCGAAACCTTGCATTATATATTGATAAACCAAAGCTAACTGCTCACTCTCGTTTCTTACAAGTAAACTGTTGATAAAAGTTTCACATGCGCTATTTGGTGACTTAATCCAAGAAAATACAATATAGCCGTGAGAACCGTCATAAAATGAGTTAACAGATAAGAGATCAGGCGTAATGCTTAAGTCGCCCAAGTCTTGAATTTGGTTTCCTGAAAAGTCAAAAATAGGGTTAGTTGCCCCAGACACCATAACTTGTGGCGGTTCATCCAGTTTTAAGCAAACAGCTTGTATATTAGAAAAATCACCTGTAATTATCGCGTTATCAAACTTTTCTTTATGGTATAAATTGTCTTTATTGCCTTGTAACGTACCTATTTGAGAAAGAAAATTTTTCATTTGAATTTCTTGCTGCTCTTCGATACTTTTACCTTTATCAAGCTCTCTTTTATGTTCTTCTAGCTCACTAGCAGCTTTCTTTGCATAATACTCTTTGCTAAAAGACCGATATGAGAGCTTAAATACCGCCTCTTGTGATGGTTCAAAAGACTGCTTCTCTATTATTGAAAATAGGTCATTGTCATGCTTTTTACAAAAGCCTGTAAAAATAGAGGCTTGGTTGATTCCAATAAGATCAGGCTTTAACTTTCCTTTATGCTTACGAATATTGTCCAAGGTTATTTTTAATCCATAAACTTTTCCATTCTTGGCAATTGACTTTAAGCTCGTGGATTTAGTTACGGTGTGAGCTTTAATTATCCCGCCTTCGCATTCGTTTCTTAACTCTGCGGGGACACAACAATATTTCTTGGAAAAAGTCTTCCTAAACTCTTTTGCGGAATCCCAATGTTCTACTTTCTGTTGTTTTTCTCGATCCAAATGACACTTTTTAAATTTCAACCCTGAACCGCACCAACACGGGTCATTTCTTCCTATTTTTTGTGAAATCAAGTTAACCACCAATAATACATATAATGAAATTCTGCATACTAGTTATGATTATCGATATACTTTCCTTTAACGTAAAGGCTTTTAAAACAATCCACTACCACCTTCAGCAGAAGGATGCGTTGCTTCATACACCTCAGACAGTTTTTTGCGACTAACATGCGTGTAAAGTTGTGTAGTAAGGATGCTGGCATGACCAAGCATTTCTTGGATGTGGCGTAGGTCTGCGCCATTATCGAGCATCGTTGTCGCGGTGTTGTGGCGGTACAGGTGGCACGCTCCACTGCGGTCAAACCCAGCAAGTTTGACATACTGTGCTCCCATATCAGACAGTTTTCCCGGTACATAACGTTTTCCATTGTTGGCAAGAAACAACGCTTTTCCTGAGCCTATGAAAGCAAACATTGGGCGAACTTTACCAATATAAAACGCTAACCATTCACAACCACGAGTACTGATTGGCACTAATCGCTCTTTTTTGCCTTTGCCGTGTACACGTATTAATTTGCTATTGAAGTCCATATCATCGATATTCAACTTCACTAATTCACCGCGTCTGATGCCTGTAGAAAAAAATGTTTCAAGGATTGCTCTATCTCGTAAGCCTTTAATCCCAAACAGCAAAGGCTGTTCTAATATGGTTTCTATTTCGCTGACTGAATAAAGTGATTTCGGTATTTGTTCCCCTTTTGATGGTAACTCAATGTTCGCAAGCGTATTGGTAGGTAATAATTTTTTGATGTACATATACTTCACAAACGTTTTTACAAATGTGAGTAAGTTGCGTTTTTGTGCTGGTCCTAGGGGTTGATTATCTAATTCTTTTCGATACGTATTTAAATAAGCGGCATAATCATCCATCAAATCCAAATCAATTTGGTCAATACGAGTCACGCCACGGTCTATACACCAAAGAAAAAACTTCTTAAGACCGCCACGTTTTCCGCGCACCGTGTCTGAGCTTTGTCCCTTTGCGAGACAAAGCTCAAAATAGTACTTGGCACATCGCCAAATACGCTTAGTGGTAGGCTTGTCCATGTATCAACTCTTTAGCAAATGACATTCCTACACCCACAAACGATTTAGGCTCAGGTTTGTGCCAGTAAACAACAGACTTATCACCGTTACGCAGACGGCCTACTCGATAGCCAACCGCAGAAATGATACTGCCATTATTATCCACTGTTGGTATCACAATACAGCCACGGAAGAGTTCATGACCAGATGGCCGGACTAAACCACAACGTTGCAAGCTACCTCGTATTGCAGCACCCTCTGGTGATTTAGTCTTCGGTATGTTTTTGCCCATTGTGCGATCACAATATCCAATGCTGAGTTCTGTAATAAACTCATTATCAATAATGCAATTATTCACAACAAACTGCTGAGCCAACTTACTTGCTTGAAATCGTTGCTCGTAATACTCAAACGCTTGTTGGATATGGAGATCATCCAAATTGATTTGGCCTAAAACATTAAGGTAACTATCTATTGGAATAGAGTTCATTTTAGACCCCCTTGGATACCCATTAGCTTTCTGAACGACTCACCTTTCATGTTAATTTTGTGAGCGCTATGGACAATACGATCTAACGTAGAATCCGCTATTGTTTCGTCTCCAAAAGCGTCATACCAGCCCCCCACTGGATACTGAGAAGTAATAATCAAAGAGCCTTTTTGATCACGAAATTCAATTAACTCAAATAGCAAATGACGTTGTTCGACATTAAGAGGAGATACCCCCCAATCATCAATAAACAGAAGTTTGAAACGCTTCAGTTTATTTCTGACTTTTACCAGTTCACCTGCATCATCTGCCATTACTAACAAAGCTATTAGCTCGCTAAATCGATAAAAGCCAACAGACACTTTCTGATTTATCGCTTCATTTGCAATAGCGCAGCCGTACCGAGTTTTACCACAGCCCGTTTTTCCAGTAATAATCAAATGTCGACAATCTTTAACCCAATTAAACTGTATGAGTTGCTGTGTAACAGACTCTTTCAAGCCCGTTTGAATATCGTAACGAGTATCACTCACTCTAGCACCAGGCCAGCGCAGCTTTGCTTGACGGCGTAGTAACGATATACGTTTGTTGTCATTTTCAATGACTTGATTATCCAAAATGTGTTCTAAACGCTCTAAGAAAGGCCATTCAGAGCAAGCAATATCACTTTCTTGTTTGATTAATTGAGTCAACGCTCCATTTAATTTCAGCTCTTTGAGTTTGTGCTCAACTGATTCTCTAATTTTCATAATGACCTCCATAGTACTCAGGACCACGAATGTTTTGGTGCATATGTGGTAAGTACTCAGGTTGGTCATTTGAAACGGAGCGAGCAGATATGAATATCCGAATCTCTGATGGTGGCGCGTTGCAAGCAAGAGCCGTTTGACAAGCTTGTATGAACGCTTGCTCCCCCTTGTCTTTACAGAGCTTTTGCAACCCAAGGCAACTATTACTCAATGCACGAGATTGAGGTGATTTTCCCTGGTAAAGTTGAACAATATAATCAGCAACAACAGGTGAAATGTTTGATGCCCATTCGACAAAATAATCATAGTTAAATGACAGGTCGGCTTTATGATTCGGAGCCAAGTGCTCCGTCAACGTAGACTGGCCTCTAAGAGTTGAATCAATTGGATGAGCAGCTACTTTTTTGTGCTCAAAAAAAATAGTGACCGAATCAAAATTTACCAGCACTTCAACCTTTTTATGCGCTAGCGTATATGGTACAGAGTAGTAATGACCAGCATATTCTATGTGATAGTCAGTAGGAACTTTGACGATGGACTGATGCACAATAATTTGAAACTTTTGTTTCGGCAGAGTACGTAACTCATGTTTTTCTAAATTATTAAACAACTCATTGCGGCTTAATTTGAGTTTTTGGATTTTGGCGTTATTAAGCTTTTCAACTTCTATTGCTAGGTGCTTGTTAATTTCCTCAATGCTGAAGAACGTATGATCGCTATTCATTGGGATCAAAACCCGCTGTTTCACATACCGCACCGAGTTTTCAACCAATGATTTATCTTGCGGACCACCTACACGACAAGTATCTAGTAGGCAGCCATAGTACTCTCCGAATAATTGTATATTGCGAGTAAGGAGTGCGATTTTACCTGGCTTAGTAACTAACGCTTTGGCATTATCCATTGATACTTCTTGAGTAACACCACCATAGTATTCAAACATCCGTGTCATGCCATCGAGCCAATCTCTGGTTGTTTCGCCTTGAGTCGCAAAGGCAAAAATCTTTTGAGATGCGCCTAAGCAAGCCACAAACACTTTTACCCAGACAGGTTTACCATCAACAAGATATTTAATGCGTGTTCCTGCGTAGTCGATATATACAACTTCACCCGCTCGGTGTTGTTGACGCATTGAGAGCTTGCAAGCTTTCATATATTGACGAAGGTAGAAGTAAAACTGTGTTTTTTTGTAGGCGGTTTCTGCCTCTACAGCAACGTATTCAGTATACAGCTGCGCTTTGGTTTTACCGTTCTTTTTGGTAAGTTCTTGGTAGCAATAGGCGTAATCAATGCCTCGTTTATAGCCATTTCTCACTTTAAGTTTTGGATAAAACAGTTGTTTTAATTCGCTGTCACTTAGCTCCAGTAACTCAATCAAAGAAAGGCGAACCTTTTTAATTTTGGCTTTTATTCGACCTACAAACTGATGGGTACAATTGTTAATACGGCCATTTCTACAATTTGAAATGTCAGGTGAAACGTATAAAGACGTCATCACATCCCTAGCTTTACAAATATCGTACATAACGATTTCCTCTTTATTTATATGAAATAAGAGGCACAGTCGAACATTAACCCTAGACGCCACCTTGACAGAATCTAAATCTAGAGCTTTAATTGAAGAGTCGAAGGTAGTGAAAATCGACTTTAAATTAAGAAAGCTTGTGAGTCCTGCCTCACGGGCTTTTTTTGCTTTTCTGAGCCTCAATTATTTAACACTACTTGTCCTCCTCACTGTTGATGGCGTGGGCGGCCAGATAAGATGCGATGTCTTTTACCAACGCAAACTTCCCTCTACGATTCGGCATACTAAACACTCTGATTGGAAACTGATTTCGTAGAATCGACTGCCTCAACGAGTTAATTGACCGGTAGCCCAATGCCTTTTGTAAGTCAGTCCCCGTTAATACCGGCGCTTGGTAAAACTCTAATATCTGCTTTTCTAGTTGCTCAGCGAGTAACCTAATTTTTTCGTCTGACATGATTAGACCTATTCTTATGCGACTTATAACTACTTAGCCTATACTGAAAACAAAATAGATCTTTGGTCTTAAAGTTCGATATAAGACATATTTTGGTAAATATGCCCAGGCGGCTTACGTTATGTTGCTATTTTTTGAATATCAGCGTCTCCCAGAACACATTAAGCGAATGGCTACTCAGTTGTGGGTAATGGAAGTAATGTATTGCTGCCAAGCAACCACAGTTAATCAAATTCCATTTAAGTTAGAAAAAGAACTATCTATTTCAGGCTACGCCCACAGGAAACAAAGCCAAAAATTTTGGTATTTAAAAATAGACGGGCAAGTTATCAAGTCCGATTCAGTGTTCGTACTAATTGGCAAAAAATATCCATCAACAATCGACGTTCTGTTGTCTCCTTTTTGGCTATTACTCTCTCAGACAAATCTAACTAAAGCGGATGTACTAAGGCTAAGTGACAGGTTAAGTATTGAACTAAAAGATAGGTTGCACGTTGAAGGTAAGTTATTCAGCAATACAGGATTTGCTCTAATGTCCTCGACCCATGAGTTAGAGTTACTACTTGCCTTATTACTAGTGAAAGAATGGCGTCAGTATGAAGAAATAATAGAGTTAGACGCTCTCGAGGAAAGGGTAATAACCCACATATTAGTTTTGTTTTCGAATCGGTATTCTGCACTAAAAAGCAAAGCACGCGACGTAGCAGCTTTTATCGCGAGCAAATTAGCCACAATTTTAACCGCTCGTTTTCCAGTCAGAAAGTTAAGGCGAGTAACTCCCAGCTTTAGCCTTAATTTAGAAAACCAACAACAGTTGACTCTGACTAAGGACACTAAAGGTTTAGAAAACATGTCTGTAAAAGAAGTGTTTAAAGGTATTGCACAGGAGGATGCAAGAAAATCAGCACTTCGATTGCAACTAGAACAAAGAGCCTTCAAAAACGAAATTAATCATTTTGATGAATCTTTCAACGACAACGACTCTTTTGCACTCCCACTTACTCTTGACCAACTAACAACTACCGAACACTTCGAAAGGTGCCTAAATATTTATCAAAAAATAACGACATATATTGATGGGCATGAGCATACTGGCATTAGCTTCGCTTGGGCCGTGATATATGGAGACTCACCATTACAGCTTGCTCTTTATCTCCAGCTATTAAACACCGAGCCTATTAAAGTTCACCCTAACGAAGTATCGAGAATATTGACTTATAGAATGAAGCAACGATATCTCAATTTACCGGAAATCTAGCCGTTTAAAAACGGAATGCCTGCCTTATTAAAACCGACCTCTTTGTGTTTTAAACCGGAATCTGCAAATGCAAATTCCGACCTAAATGGTCAGTCGTTCCGTTGGTAAAGCACACCTTGTCCATTTTATCGCGGCGGGACTTCCGGCGATGCCGTAAAATATTCAATTCTATGAGGCTGTAAAAAGGATTAAGAAAGGGGATAGAAATTATGTAATATTATTCGGCAACAGAGTTAGTTTGCTCAGTTTTACTGCTAACTTAGCGGTGGTGCTGCACTTGTTTGAAAATGGTTTCACTTACCGTATGCGCATTGCAAAAACCACTCAGTTTCGGCAGTCATCCCATATGCAAGATCCAAATACAGTCAAAAAATCCAGACACTCTTTCTCCACAAAGTTTACCTGGCTTTATTCTAAGCTTAGCACCAATGGATGGCGCTTTAGCAGCAGAAGAACAGCTAAGAAAAGGTATGAACAATGAAGTCTACATACTTACTGCACCTTCAACTAGAAACCCTCTGTCATATACAGAAAAAACTTTGGGTCGCTGATAAACTTGGTAACGAAATGATTCACAACAAAATAATATGCATCCATAAGGGCTACAGAAAGACGATATTTTAATTGAAGGCCATGCCAGCGGTAGAGGTTAAGAATGGTTTGAACGGAAGCTCATTCACTTTGGATATGAAGAGTACCCTAACTGGGAAATTATATTAACTAACCTGCTCAAAGTAATTAAACCTATTACTGAGTAAAGATAATTAAAAACTGAATTACCCTCCTGAAAATAAAAAGCCCCGCGAGTGAAATGACGCGAGGCTTTGGATTCAATGTTGCTTTGCTAACCAAAGGCCAGCTAAGAGCGAGCCACGGACATTGGCGTGTTTATTGATGGCTGTCTGCTTTAGACTGTGAGTTCAATTGGTGAATGCACAACAAACAACGGACATTCAAGACGCTCAACTTTCAATTCCGTTATACGCCGAGAGCGGACGTTTATATGTTACAACTCAAACGACAGTTCTGTACGTGAAGCAGACATTAGCTAAATGGGGAACTGATATCGCCAATGAGCTAGGAACGGACATTGGCGTGTTTATTACCAAACGACCTTTACGTATTTAAGTACCTTAAAGGACAGATTAGATCTAAAAGCGCTTTTTTATTCATCCCACTCAGCGAATACCCAATAATTTCTTTAGCTAGCAAGATGTTATGAAATCTGATATTTATGGATTAATAAGAAAAGTGAGCAATTTTCTCACTATTAATTTGTTAGGTTTACAGGAAGAATCGTGCATAAGTTATTAATCATAATCTCTAGTTTATTCCTGATTGGGTATTCTCTTTTTGCATTGTATTTACCAACAATTGTGAAAGATGCGACAACCATTCCAGTTAATTTTTCCAAACTAGCAGAGGTCGAAGCCAGCTTAGATTCAACTGATAAGGAGACTCTGATAAAATTAACCAAAATGATGCTTGAGGATATTAAGTCAGAGCAATATAAAAATACCGATGTTTTAGATTCAACAATTGAGTTTTACAGCTCTTATGATTTTATTTTGTTTGGTTTGTTACTTTTTCATTTAGCTTTAGTCTTTGAGTTTGTTTATAAAAGTAAACCTAACAAGCGCCTAAACTCCGACAATGATTAGTTGTCATGGTTTTGGCAAACAACGCAAAAAGCCATGCCAACACATTGCGTGTTAGGCGGGCGTTATGCCTTATAGGACGATTATGCCAACACGTGAGATAATTCAAGACTCTCTGAGACAGATTTTCTCGGGGATAAAACAACTCAAAGAGGCTCTGCCATCCAAAGAATTTACTATTGATGGCCGGTTAGTTGGCGACATTGGCGAAGCAATAGTTCAACGCGACTACGATATAACTCTATATGAAGGCTTAGCCAAAGACTACGATGGCGAAACATCATGCGGAAAGAAGGTTCAAATCAAAGCCACATTCAAAGAGTCCCTTACTTTTAAGAAAGTCTCTGATTACTACTTGGGAATTAAGATACACGAAGATGGATCTTATGAAGAAATATTCAACGGTCCTGGTAGCGTGATCGCGTCTGAATACGTTCATCGAAAGGGGTTTGGAGAAACCCTTCTATCTTTTCCAAACAAAAGGCTTCGTGAACTATCCAAAACAGTACCTCATGAAACTCGAATCAGAAAAAAGGTATAACAAGTCAATTAACTACGTGCCTTTCAGGCGCCGGATATTGAGGTGTTATACTTGATAGGAGCAAGTGTTGAATAAAAGAGTAATGTTTCAGGTTTTAAACCCTAAAGGTTTAGTAGATATCTCAATAGGCCAAAAGGATGTTGATGATTTAGAGCTAAAAAATCTGTATAGGAGCTTTGAAATAATTTATTTTTTACAGCCTATCTCCTACGCATATGAGTCCATCGAAAGAAATGTGACAGAATTTGAGACATTCGTTTTACGAATTTCTGATCCGTCCAATGGATTATTCCGAGGGATATTGAACCATATGGAAGTGATTAGTTCACTTGCTGAGGCCCAACAACGATTGACGAACTTACTTTCTTCGGCTAATGCATTTTTAAATCTCGTGGAATCAAAATTAAAATCTAATTATGGGAATAATTCACAACAATTAGTTTTATGGAATGACTTCAGGAGAAGCCTTCACAAGGAGCATATAAGCTATCGTTTCATGTATGAGCTGAGAAATTATGCGCTTCATTGTGGTCTACCGGTATCTTCACTTAAAGTTGATATGAATGAGCTTGCAAGCGACATCCCTAAGAAGAATGTGAAGATCAATTTATCTAAAATGAAAATACTAAACTCTAATTACGACTGGAAAAGTGTTAAAAAAGATATTGATGGTTTAGAGGAGAGCGCCAATTTAACTGAGTTGGCGCTTGAGTATGGCAATATAATAAAGCACCTGTATTTATATTTGCTAAAAATTTTTGCTCAAGAACTCAGTGCTAGCAAAAACTGTATCGATGCTTTCTATGAAAAGCACAATATACCTGGGGAATGTACAGCACAGATTGCCTTAGGGTGGAAAGATGGGGATGATCTTTCAAACATAAACTGTGAAACTATGCCTATAAACGAGCTCAAATGGATTCTGCGCGATACAAAATAAGTTGCTGCGCATGAGCATAGCGTTAATGTCTGTTCATGGCACCTTTAAGTCACTCAGAAGTATGCAGTAATTGTAATTACGAGCCACTGGAAACTCAGTTAAACTTAAATATATACAGTCTGTTAGTAGTATAGTTAGTTTTGGTGCAGGCACAAAAAAAGCCTGAGTCCGATAGCGTATCGAAATCAGGCTTTGGTAAATGCTTATAGTTGAGTCTAACTTTGATGCGTCACTTCAGAGTGCGAGGCTTAGATTTCAAATCCTTTGTGCTAAGACGTTAGAGGAATAAGCTTACGGAAATCCGTTATTAGTATTTTCTAAGCGTCCGTCAATCTTTCTTAATCTACAGCTTGCTAGAATTTCTTCTCTAAAAGTAGTGCGGCAAACCTCTATGGCATCAAAGTCTGACGTATCCTCAAATGACAATAGTAAATACATAACACTATTGCCCTTAACTCGGCTAGAAACTGGTTTTAATTTGATATAGTCAAAAAGCCAATTGTTAAAACTGCGCTCGCTTCTACTTATCTTATAAAGAAAAGTTAAGTAGACAATACAGATAAAATATTGAATTAAAAACATTATATTTTATTTTCCTCTGTCATTCGCTCAGGCGAAAATTTTGTTGGATTTGCTAACGCATCTAGTTTCATGACATCCTTTAACGTTTCGGTGCTCATACCATCAGAGCCGCCTGTTGATGGATCAGTAACAGATACGGCCCCATTTCCGCCAACAAAATCCTCAGCATGTTTTATGATTTGTTTTACTAGATTTGAAAGAATACCACCTGTTGTATCACTTGGCGATTTAGGAGCCTCCCTCAACGAAGGTTGTTTAACCTCTGGACGGCTATTTTTGACTGTCTCCTTCATTTGATTTGCTATTCTATCTGTTTGTTGCTGTACCGGGTTCGGACGCTGCTGGTTACTTCTTAGTCCCTGCCTTACGCCTTGGGCTACTGGAGTTAACCTAGGCGTTATTTTCGGTGATATCAAAACACCTGACTCTCCAGTAGGGTCAGTATACTTGTATGGGTTGTTGTTCGCATATGTATAGCGATTGAACCCATGTATGGGATTTCCACGAGCGACATGTCCCATCGCATCCACCGGATCATTCGAGTAGAAACGCCCAATAACTGGATCATAGTATCGTGCCTGCATATACATGCAACGACACTACCATCCATCTTAACGAACAATAAAATTCAATTAATACAGCACATTAAGATTATAGTTTAATCGATGGATTTAGAAGGATTGAAATTAACAAAAAGCCCCACTAGTGTAAACATTCTGTTAAGCACAGGGCGAGGCTTTGAATTCAAAAGATACAGTCTTTTATTTTAGTAGTTCAGACTTTGCTTTCTCAATTGCAGTTAACAAAGTACCCAACTCAACCTTAACTGAAGATACTTGTCCATCCGGAATTTCGAACTTCGTTACTTCGTCTGGTTCCTTAGTCACTAATCCAATAAAGTTTCCGTCAATTGTTATTTCTGCAATCAGATTTTCATAGTCTAAGTCGCTACTTATTGTGATGTTGATATTATTATTGTTTGTCATTCTGTTTTGGCTCCAAGAAACCTCTAAACTTTCCTTTCTGATCAAATCTTGCACCTCTTCCATCGGGCGAAGTAACATCACTACCACCAAACCGATTACCATCTGTGGACGTTGCATCAGGATCATTAACGATATCTTCCAGAACTCCTTGCCCTTGTTGGTTCTTATCATCTGCATTACCCGTAGCAGGTGGAAAAGCTGAGCTGGGCCTACTGCCATGCTTTTGTAACGCTCTTCCAGACTTGGTAAGTTTGCCACTTTTATCAGCAGGATCAGGTTCTTTGCCAGATTCTACATCGGGGCTATCTCCACTAGGTACACCTTCTTCATTGAACTGCATATTCGATTTAGGAGATGATGCAATGACACCATTATCGCGCAAAAACCTTTTAACATCGCGCCTAATTTTTCTATATTTCTTCGATGCGTATTTACCTGCAATGGCTAAAATGCGATTTCGACCATCAGGATCGGTATATTTATAAGGGTTATTCCCGACATATGAATATCGGTTAAATGATGTTACGTCTCCAGTAAACCCAACCGGATCATTCGAATAGAACCGCCCGATAACTGGATCATAGTATCGTGCCTGCATATAAAAGTAATCGTAATTACGATCCACTGTATTCATGTTGAAAATTTAATATATACAGTTAGTTATGATTATAGTCGGCTTAGGTGCAGTCATAAAAAAAGCCCAGATAAAAATCTGAGCTTATTAACAAATGGGGACGCGGCGACTCGGTTGAAATGAGCCAATAAGTTTCAACTAAATCTTTGATAAAGGGGGATATAATTTTAACCTGCCCCCTTTGTCTCAATGAACTATTTAATTCGAATAATCAAAGATGTCCATTAAAAATTCTGCACCAATTGATGAGAGCATATTCACAACATCCTTTTCGATCTGATAAACAGGGCGGTCTTCTGTGATTGTGACATTACAAATCACGGAAACTTCTAGTCCATATGTATTAACGTATTCATTTAAACGCTCTTTATTCGATAGTAACTCTGACAACAATATTAAAATTGCATCACTAACACTATATTCATAAATATCTTTTGAATACTTCCAAAATGTCTCATTGTGAGAAGTTCTTCCATTGGCTTTTAACTTGCCTTTTGTACCAATCTCAGTTGGTGGAAACCCGAATAACTCAGTTAGCACCTCATGTTCAAGAGTATCTCCTGATATATAAATCATTGTCCTAATTAAAGGCTCTGCTTGTTCATTCATTAACCTTTCTTCTCCAACGGGTAGTGTTCAGCAACTTCATCAAGCTTTATATTAGTAGGAACTGGGTCTCCAGCTCCCTTTTTAACAGGGACTAGAGACACATTACCATCGCCATCGGCTGCCATATTAAACTTAGCACCTTGTTTACTTCCTACTTCGTCTGCTTTAAAAGCTTCAGCGTCTATACCCATTTTTTTGAGTTGTTTTTTATTTAATACTTTAAGTCCTTTAGCGGGCTTGACTACAGCCATTACGGCACTGGTAACCGCACCTTTCAAATCACCAGAAAGAGCGCTTTTAACTGAATCTATAGCATCAGGAATACCAGTTGCCTCAACAACCCCTTCTCCAATTTGTTTTTGGACCTGAATTGCTTGTTCGCCTGATATCCTATCAAACCGTACTGTTTCCATCCCTACTTTACCTGTAGGATCGGTATACCTGTATGGGTTATTATTAGCGTAGGTATATCTATTAAATCCGTGTACGGCTTTTCCTATCTTCGCATGACCAATAAACCCAACAGGATCATTTGAATAAAACCGCCCGATAACTGGATCATAGTATCGTGCCTGCATATAAAACAATCCGAAATACGAACCAGAGTATTTTCATGCACTTAGAAGAGACCGCGATGCGGTGAGAACCTTAATTCCTTGGTGAAGTTTGAAACAGCTCTTACGTCCATCAATGACGTTTACATAGATTACCACTATAGCGGCAATCAATAAAGGTTAAGACTTAATCAACGAAATTGACCGCTAACTAGTAATAATCAGGTTCATTTTCCTCAACATCTACCTCAATACCATTACTTGCTTCTTCAATAAGAATTGTAAAATCAGCTTCTACTATTTCTTCAGAGTCAGCATCATAATCGTAATCAACGATTAGATTAACATCAAACTCAAAGTCTCTTTCCACTACTTGAGATGAACTACCAAAGGTATACATTATCCCATCTTCTTTATCATATGTGCCATTGTTAAAATCAGGCCCTGTAACCCCAACATTCATTTGTACTCTTGCAACTATTTCCACAGTCGCATCACTATCATTAATTGACAGAACTGAAGTATCAAATAAATGCACATCAGTAATAGTAAACCCATCGACTTCAGCATCTTCCCAAGTCGAAGCGTTATAAACGTCACATTCTGAAATGTATTCGTCAATCAGTTTAGTGAGTACATCATGTTTGGCATTAATAAACGCTTTTAATTTAGCAGTTCTTTCATTTGTAGCACTGTATAAATCTAATAGCTTAGGTAGTGATTCGACATAAACGAGCAGTTCGTCTTCTTCACAATAGTCTTTTAATATCTTATCTTCAGAAACGACATATGCTAATTGGCCTTCTAGATGAGTTTTCAAAACGGATAAAGAAATTGCATCTCTAAACTCATTGCTTTTATCTTTTGTAAAAGGCGGTTCTGTCTGAAAGTACCTATCTAAAATCTCTTCACAATCGACGCTGTATGCTTCAACAATTTCCGCAGAAGTATCATTAATAAACGTTCTAAACGAATTAAGTGCTTTATCAAGCGCTTCATTGTCATCAACATTAGAAAACAATGATGAAAAGTCTTTATAGTCTATATTGTTTAGTGGCTGAGCTTTTCTCTTAAACGTTTTAAGCGCGTCTAATGCCTCTTTTGTAGACTCTTGAATCTTTCGTTCTACTTCTCGGCATACGACGGTTGTAGTTATATGCTCTAGCTCATCTTCGTCACAAAGACTTTTGAAGGATGAAAAACTAGGGTTATCAAAGTTGAGATGATTTCGAACGTAACATTCTGTATCAATAAATACTTTCTTTGTCCTTAACATGTGACCTTTCCTTGATGATTTTTCCTAAAATAGCATTGTTTTAGTTATTAAAAAAGAATCGGGCAATATGAACGCATTACCCGATATTTAGATTAAAAGATAGTTTGGTCACTCAACGCTGAAGGATGGGACTTTCCGTAAACCTCAGCCAGTTTTGAGCGCGAAACATGTGTATAGATTTGCGTAGTGGATATGTCAGCATGACCTAACATTTCTTGTACATGGCGCAGATCAGCACCATTATCCAACATGGTAGTCGCAGTAGCGTGGCGAAATAGGTAGCAAGAGCCATTGCGCTTGATACCTGCCAACATCACGTAACGAGAAACCATATCTGATAATTTATTCGGTCTGAACCGCTTACCACTATTTGCTAAGAACAAGGCACTACCAGAGTTAATGAATGACAATCGAGGTCTCACTTTACCCAAGTAAAAGGCTATCCATTCGCAACCACGAGTGCTAATTGGCACTATTCGCTCTCGTTGTCCTTTGCCTATTCTTATCCGAACCAATTGCTCACCCAAATCTACATCTTCCACATCAAGGTTTGCTAGTTCAGTACGCCTGATACCTGTCGCAAAAAACGTCTCTAAAATCGCTCTATCACGCATTCCAGTGAATCCAAACATCAAAGATTGATCTAGAATTTTAGTAATTTCCTTTTGCGTAAATATTGCTTTTGGCAAAGGTCTGCCTAATTTAGGTAACTCAATATGTTCGAGTGGGTTGTTAGCCAAAAGTCCTTTGATATAGAGCTTTTCAACAAATGTCTTAACATACGTTAAGTACCCACGTTTACTGGCAACCGTCATTGGTGAGCCATCCAGAGGCTTGCGGTAGTTGTTCAGATACAGCATATATTCATCCATCAAATCCAACGTGATTTGATGGATGTAATAAATACCTTGTGGAAGGCACCACATGAAAAACTTCGCCAAGCCCGCTTTTTTATTTCGAATAGTATCTTCTGCATCTCCTTTTGCTCGACACAATTCCAAGTAAAAGCGGACATTTCGCCATATTCGATTAGTGGCAGGCTTTTCCATAAATGGTCTCCTTTACGAATAACAAGCCATCTTGGACATAGCCATCGCTCTCTGGTTTTTCCCAATGAATAACCTCCTGTTGCCAGTGACGTATGCGATCTCCAAAACGATAACCAACAGCAGCAATAATATCGCCTTTATCGTTGTATTCTGGAAAAACTGCACAACCACGGAATAGCTCATTACCCGTTGCCGTAATCAATCCAGCAGTTTGCAAATTACCTCGCATTGCACCACCTGTTAGGGTGCGAGCTTTAGGGATTTGAGTTCCTAATGTTCGATCACAAATACCGACATAACTGTGGTCTCGCAATCCATCAGGTATACGAGGTGAGTTTTGAACAAACAACTGATATTGTTCACTGTCCTCATAGCACTCACGGTAATAATCAAACGTCTGTTGAATGTAAATATCCTCTAAGTTTAACTGTCCAAGGATTTGCATATATGATGGCTGAGTATTAGTTTTCATTTTCACCTCCTTTAAGACCACGAACTTTTCGCATAGACACACCTGTCAAATTAAGTTGATAAGCAGAATGAACAATCCGGTCTAAAACGGACTCTGCTATCGTTTCATCACCGAAAGCGTCGTACCAATCACTTACTGGATATTGAGAGGTTATAATCATTGAGCAATCTTTATCTCTAGATTCAACGAGATCATAAAGCATATGACGCTGCGCTGGTGACAACATAGAGATCCCCCAGTCATCTATTACCAGTAACTTAAAGCGACTCAAACGTTTTCTAAACTTTGCCAAAAGATTTTCGTGATCAGCCGCTATTAGCTCTGTCAACAAATCCTGGAATTTGTAGAACTTTACAGGTATCCCTTGCAATATTGCTTCGTTGGCAAACGCACATGCCAAATGAGTTTTTCCTGTTCCTGTTGCACCTGTTGCGGTTACATGTCGGCCTTCCTCTAGCCAGTTCAGCTCAGCAAGATTAGTGATAACTTGTTTCTTCAGACCTTTTTGCAATGTGAAATCGATATCACTGAGCCTCGCATGGGGCCAACGTAAATTAGCTTGTCGCTGTAACGTGTTAATGCGTTTATTTCGATTGCAGAGCACTTGTTGCTCTAATAAATCATCAAAACGCTCCAGAAATGACATTTCTTCAAATGAATCCGTTGCCAACTGTTTATCTAAACCAACTGAGACCGCAGTTAATTTTAATTGCTTAAGCTTCATTTCTACTCGTTGTCTAGTGATCATGTGAGCCTCCAAACGCTTCTTTACCGCGAATATTAGAATGAGCGGTTGATTTGTTTACTGCTGGAGTCTTAGCTTCCATATATTCAACCATTTTTAGCACCATACTCATCTCATTTGGTGGTATTTCATTTTGAACTGCATAACTACAGGCGCTTTCAATTTGACGCTGATTCTTGCCTTTACATAAGTCCATAAGCGCTTGAAGACGCTTACCAACTGCACGGAACTTGTGGTTTTTTACCGAGCCGTATTGCTGCTCTACATACATTTCGGCACTACCTCCGATTGTTTGTGCCCACTCCACATAAGCTTCTTTTGATTTTCCAGACTCAGCAGCGTGTTCAGGAGAGCGATGCTGATCAAGTGTTGTTGAACCGCCGACCTCACTGTTCAAGTTGTGTTTGGCTTCGACTTGATGTTGATGCACAACGGTCATATGAGAGTTGGACACCATCACTTCAACAAGTTCATGAGCTAAGGTGTATGGAACCGAGTAATAATGACCTTTTAATTCAATGTGATAATCTGCTGGCACCTTGACGATTTTAAAGTCTTCAATGGTATTAAATTCACGAAGTGGAAGTGGTTGCAAAGCTAATTTATCCGTTTGCTCGAATAATTCATTGCGAGAAACTTTTAACTTTTGCAAAGGTAAATTGTTTAATACTTCAACTTCTTTTGCCAAATGCGCATTTAACTCGACAGCCGAGAAAAATGTCATATCTTGTAGCATTGGGCGAAGTATTCGCTGAGTAACAAACTTAACACCAAGCTCAGCTAATGACTTGTCTTGAGGCTTGCCGACACGACAACCGTCAACAATGCATCCGTAATGCTCGGCTAACAGAGCTATGTTTTTGTTTAATATTGGAATAAGGCCAGCTTTGGTAACCAGCGCTTTTGCATTGTCAATTGATATAACAAGCGTAACGCCACCAAAATAGACAAACATTCGTTTGATTCCATTTATCCAATCAATTGTACGTTCTCCAGGGGTAGCAAACGCGAACACTTTCTTCGATGCCCCCAGTACGCCAACAAAGACTTTTAACCAAGCCTTTTTACCCTTCTTGTTGTAAAAAACTTTGGTTCCTGCATAGTCGATATACACCACCTCACCAGCAAAATGTTGTTGGCGCATGGCGAGGCGATATTTCTTCATGTATTTGCGAACTTTGGCAAAATATTGACTTTTGCATAAGGCCGTTTTTGGATCTTCGGCACGGTATTCAAGATAAAGAACGGTCTTAGACTTACCCTTTTTAAGAGTGGATTGTTTATAGTGCTCTTCGTAGTTAGGTTCACGGCAATTGCTTTCAACACCGCAAGCTTTTGGGTATAGCGCTTCTAAAAGCTCTTTGTCTTTAAATTGCAATGCAATAAGGTGATTGATTGCTAATTTCTTTAATTTCTTTTTCAATCGGCCAACCGATTGATGGGAACATTTAGCTATTTCCGCCTTTTTACGATCTGACATCAGCGGAGAAATTGAATCAATGCGAATTATTTCGCGTATAGTATTAATCGGTAACATTATGTTTAACCTTCATTATTTCAGTTGTAATGAAGGCGCAGCACTACCAACAAGCACCAATAATTTATCGATGCCTTGACAACATGGCACTGTTAGACAACAATTCACTCATCGGAACGCCAATTTCGATAGCAAATTAAGAAGCCTGTGAGTCCTACATCATGGGCTTTTGTCTTTTCTACGCCTGTGAATTAGTTTTATCTACTTTTCATTATTCGTATTGTTTATCCTCCTCTCGACTTTTCAGCCAACCACTGAGCAATATCTTTAACTAATGCGTAGTGACCTCTTCGATTTTCTAGTTTAAATACCTCTACAGGTATCGTTTGTCTCAAGATTGCTTGCCTCAAAGCGTCTACCGTCCGGTAACCCATAGCTCGCTGTAGCTGTTCACCACTTAACATTGGGCTTCCGTAAAGCTTCAGTAAATCTGCCTCTAATTGCTTTGCTAGCAATTGAACTTCTTCATCGCTCATTTGTTCTCCTCTGTTAACTACTAAGTGCGACAAATAAAGCCTATATTTAAATGCGGGGAGTTTGTATGGCATTTGAAACGCTCGAAATACACTAATCCTCCTTTATTTTTTCGAGAAAATCACAGTAGTTCAAACAGTTAGACTATTTTCGCGTCCTCCGACTATAAAATAGGCGGAGGACGCTACTGAAGGTTAGAAAGTTACTATGTACACATTCCAGGACTATAAAAAATTAGATAGAGACATTGCTGCCGTAGCTACGAGTTTTTGGGTAGCTACGTTAATGCAAAAATCACATTGTGCTTCACTATATAAATTACCTGTTCGCTTAAGTAAGTTAGGGGCTTCTATTCTTGATGGTTTTAGCGAACAAGTTTCCAAATACTGGTACAATAAATATCACGGGCAATCACTTAAAAACGATATCAAAGTAAACGCAATCGAATCTGTGTTACCAGGCTCAAGTTTTGCGCTGTTCCACCCACTGTGGTTTTTATTGAATATACCAAAGCCTGCCAATCATCAACTGTTGGAGGTGGCATCTAATCTTCCACCTAAATTATATCAACGGATCGTCGGTGAAAAAGACGAAGAACCTTACTTTAAAGAGTTAAGAAACGAGATTGCATTTGAAAACACACTTGAAGCACTTACGGTGAAGTTGCTCTACTACCATTGGAGACGAAACGATTGGAGCAATAGTGAGTGGTCGCCGAGTTGCGATAGTAACTCTTCAGTTGAAACCCATAAATTATTTATTAGGCTATTCTCCGGCGCTTACGATGAAGAATACTGCACTCGATTGTATCAATTAGTTAATAAGCGCTTCGAAGATAAAGTTGTTACGGCAGAGCCTTTTTACTTACCGAACAGCAACAAACTGATTTCTGACTTCCCGCTACAATTTGGTAAATCGCAAACCGACTCACAAATAAAAAGCATTCTGAAGGCGGCGAATCAAATTATAAATCATGCTTGTTTTAAATTTCGAATTTCCAACAAGAAACAAAAAATGGTGCTATTCAATTATGTAAGCTGGAAAAAGGTTAGCTCTTTTCTGAAAGATTTAGATACTTTTGAAAAAACTAAAGACATCAAGAATTTTCCATATTTGTTTATCTATTTATGGCTTACACAACAAAAGGAAAAGAAGCTGACTCGCATTAACGAGTTAGACTATGATTACAGATAATTACTTGCGCTGTTCCAATAACACCAACATTGTGTTCCTACGAAAACGGAATAGCGTAACTCAAATATCACGCGCTATTGTTCAAATGATCGGAATATACAACTGTAAATTCCGGTGACCTTGAACCATAGTTCCATTCTATTGAACCACAAGGCGGTTATTTTACCGGAACACAAAAAATGACTATTAGGAGCAGAGAGTTTTAAAAACGAGTTTAGATTGGATACCGAGCGGTAGCCACCGTTAACAAATTCGGTAAAAATTAGCGATTATCTATCGCCTACCTAAATCCGTATTTTTCTTTACGACGGTTGAAAGCATCTTTACCACCTTCCAATATTTTGGCGGCTAAGGCTTGAATGGATTTCTGATCAATAGATCCCTGATTTGAATTGACTAATGTCGCGCTGTCAGCAGAAGCCTCTTGCACACCAATCCATTCTGCATCGCCAAAAACTCGAATATTGGCGTTATGAGTAACAAAAATGAATTGTCTCGTAAGTTTAGCACTTCTGACTTGTGTAACTATCCGATCTGCAATGAATGCGTTGCCCAGATTATCTTCATGGAGATTCTGCACCAAATGGGCTACACGTCCTTACAATTGGAACACTCTACGTTCTATGCTAGATGTGGTGCTATGTAATTTGAGTTTGTATAGCGGAGCCAAAATCACACGACCTTAAAACCAACCTTTTCAAGTTCTTCTTTCTCCTTAGCCTTTAGTTTCTTTACGGCCCAAATTAGGTAATGCTGAGGGCGTGACGAAGCAACGTAAGCGAATCGTGCAGCTTCACTTTCTGGGTCACTAAGCCAACTCACCCAATGCGAGCCAGGCTGCCCTCCTGATTTAGCCGTGGATACCACAATCGTCACATCGTGGGTTTCTCCTTTTGCACCGTGAATTGTTGATTTGCTTAACGATATTGTTGTTTTAGCTGTAGAGCCTAAGAAAGAGGTTACTTCGTTTTTTGCTAGGCCAACAGGAGAAGTAAGATTGACTCTATTTAATGGAGTCAAAGCTGTAGAAATAGTTTCAGTACAAAAGTCCAAATTTGTAAGAGTTCGAACTAAAGTCTTTGATAGTTTCACCCAATCTGACCATGATACTTTCATATCCTGAAGTCCATGTTCAGATAAATACTCCAACGATTTACACAAGAACCTTCGCCAAGCAAGGTTAGAGTCTACAGATTGTGGGCAGTTAAAGCTTCTTGGCTTGCAACTTTCCTTTAGGTGGTAGCGAATGAATTCGGAGAACAATTCCAATGAATTGTTTAATGCTTCCATATTGTTGGGGTTAAACTGTTTTATCGCTAAGGCTAATTGTTGTATGTTATTTAACTTAGTCGCTGATGTTTGGAACTTACGTAGAATAGAATGCCCTCTTGATACGATGACATTATGCTTAAACCCATTACACCTTTCTTCAAAAGTTTTTATAAGCTCTGTAGGGCATTTGTCGTACTGGATGGCCAAACATCTTGGTTCAAGCCAAGATACATTTCCAGTTATATTGTCTCGGCCAGTGATTATAGAGCACAAATTCACGATATTTTGACAACTACGAAAGTTTCTACTGAGCTTTAACGAAGTGAATTTATTGGTTTTAACAAACTGTTTAACTTTGTCTGGCTTTACATCTCGAAAGCCATATATTGCTTGATGTAAGTCCCCAATAAAGTGAAGCTGAGCACCATTGTCAGCCAGAGCTTGAAGAATAGCTAATTGCTCTTCAGAAAGGTCTTGGCATTCATCAATTATTATCAAAGGGTATCTTTTTACTAGTAAACCAACGAAATGTTTGAGTTTATCATCACTTAAAGCGTTAAGTGCTAGGTATTCAATGTCTCTATAAGTTGCAAAACCTCCTTCAAGCATTTTAATTTTAGCTTTCAATAGATCTCGTTCTTGCCAGTCTTCGAGAGTGAGTGCGTTAAACGTTCTATTTTTTACTGAATCACCAGTTTCAAATATAATTTCATCACTACCGTTAAGAGAAAATTGATGTGCAAATACTTTTCCTCTACCACCATACTGGTATTGCGTTTGGTAACCTAGATGTACTGACGGCTCTACTATCCTGATAGAAGAGTCATTATCATCACCTGTAAACCCAGTCAGTTCAGTCGCCAATGGGTTAACTATGTTTTTATATATAAAGCTATCAAATGTACCTAGAAAGTGAGGGTACATACTTCTGCCAGGAGACAAATATTTAGATATTCGCTTTGTTAGTTCATCTGTTGCACTGTTAGCAAAAGAAAGTACAGCTATGCCTACGGTTCCTGCATTCCAAGATTTGAGTTCTTGGGCGACTTTAGCTGCAACAACCTCTGTTTTTCCGCTGCCAGGACAGGCTTCAAGAAATACGTGCTCCTTTATACTTGAGTTTATATACTCAAGCTGCTCACCTGTAAACTCAATAGCCATTATGCTTCCTTAACTTTATCTAGTGAGCAAGCCCATAGAATGGCATCTTTAATATAAATAGGGACTGAAAAGGCTAGGTGCTTCTTCTCAATTCTATCAGTAAGGATTTGAGCAAACATTCCCTTGCCAACATTATCGTCGTCAATTCTCTTTAGGATTTCATGAGCAGCAGACGCTTTATCTTCAATCGGCTGTTTAGTCCAGTCCTTCAAAGCTATTTCGTTCAGTTTATCAATTACTGTACTTTTTCCTTTTTTGGGCTTAGGCCATAATGAAGATAAAATCTCTGCCATTAATGCAGCATTGTTACCTTCCATAGCTAAGTCATACTCTAATGTTTTGTATTTACTTACAAATAGGCGTGCATTAGTAGAGCGATTAATTGATTCAACCAGTTTAATCGCGTGGTTAGTTCCGCTTTTCATATTCCCGTCATAAGGCATGAAGTCCTCGTCAACTTCTTTAAACTCCCCGTCTTTTTCAGGATCAGCAACTTTAACCTTTACCGTTTTAGGAGGATCTAAATCGGTCAGTCCAGCACATCGAACAGGAACGTTTTTTCCATTTATGTCTTCATCTTCAACACTTTCTTTAATATTGCAGTAAAGCTGCATGAAGTGTTTAAAGTAGATACCATTCAAGTTTATGGTTGATACACCTAAATCTTCTAAACTCCTTTTTCCATCTTCCTGCTCATGTAGAACCGCTTTTGCCAATGTCGGCAGAATCATTTGCTCAGCAATACCTTCTACAAGTATGACGCCACTCGCAAACAGGAGGGTTGACTTAGTTACATCTAACCATCGGTTAACGAACTGGGAGCTATTTGTAGGTAGTCCACAAAACCTCAACGGGGTAGCTATTGGTTTAGTGGATTTGGACAAGTGAATAATAGAATCTAGCTCTACAGAAGAAGCTAGAACTGTGGAGTGTGTAGTAACGATCACTTGTACATTTTTGTTTTCTTCAGCAACTGATTTTAGGTGGTTTAGCAGTCTGATCTGTAGCTGCGGATGCAAGTGCGCCTCAGGTTCTTCAATGAGCAGTAGTTTAAATAATGGTTGTGTATCTTCCTCTTCATGCAGTGTGAGTTCGGCAAGAATTGACGCTATGTATAGCAGGTTGTTATAGCCCAAGCTATTTTGACTTAAGCTACGAAACAAGCTTTGATCTTCGACTGAAAAGTCAGGGAAGAATAAAAGGGTTAAGCTTTCAGCAATTTTTGTAAAGTTGCTCTCGGCAAATTGAATACTTGTTTTCTGACCAAAATGCAGACCTATGGCCTGCGTTAACTGCTCAGTTATTAGCTCATTGGCAGATTTGATAGTTAATTTTTTATCAGCGGCTAAACTTTCATTAAATTCTTTGAGCTTTTCTTCAAGTGGATGTGGTTTTTCTTCTTTTTGGCATTGTCTTAGCTCTTTACGATTCAACGCCTTTAATAGCTTAGATAGGCGTGATTGACGACCATTGGATAACTTTGCTTCAGCATCCCTTAACGGCGGTAAATATATACATTGAATTAGGTCTAGTAATTCAGGATCGAATTGGGAGCTTTTTGAATTGCTACCCCATATGCTCTTCTTAAACCTACCTCGAATTTCATTGTTCTCTGCCTGTAAGTTTAAAAGTGCGATATCACCTGCACCTACCCAAGGTAACAAAGCGACTTTATCGTCAACATCAAGACCATCAAATTCTGAATTAATTGAAAAGGAAGAGGCAGGTTTTGCTTCGGCACTAAATGAGTAAGAAAAATCGTCGCTAGTAACTGTGTACCTGCCAGACTCAGAGTCATGAAACAGTTGCCGAATCGCACTAATAATCGCAGTTTTTCCAGCTCCGTTCTCGCCTACGATTACGTTTAATCCATCAGATAGCTTGATGTTGAATTCATTCTCAAAGCATCGAAAGCCTTCTACCCTTAGGTTACTTAAATACATATATCTTTCAGTCCTTTTTTCAATAAGATACGTATATTAAACAAATTTATGATTAGTGCATATTCCGGTCTACCTGAATCATTGAGCATTTTTATTCGAACCACCAATAATTTTCATCTGAGCCAAGCGGATAATGAGACTGTCCCCCCTTGAAGCTGGGCTGTTCTGAGCGTAAAAATGGGACGTGTAAGCAACTAATATAAAAGGAAAAGATTTTATAGTGGTTTATAATCTCGTTAAAAAGAGAAGAAAATAAACCAGTATAGCGTTGTAGATACGTATTTTTTGCGGATATACATACGGAGTTTTATCTGTACTGCCTCGTCATAATATTGCTTTTTTGCACTATAGTGTCAGATATTGTCATTAATAGTGCTTTTTTTCAATATTGTGAATAATCACTAATTGACCTCAGCTTCAATACTTGATGGTTCTTTCTTGCCTGTAAGATGAATATTGCAATTGAAAAAAGCACCACGTTATCAAGCTAAGTCTGGTTCAACACTTTGTACACCTGAATTACTTGAATGGGCTGACACGATTTACGTTTTTGAAGCGACCCATATTGAACGCATTAAGGAACACACTGGTGATAAATGTTTAGCTAAAATCACAAACCTGAAAATCGAAGATAAATACCAATATTTTCAGCGAGAGCTTGTTTTACTGATATTAGAACAGTGCGATCTAGCCTTGTCCCTTGGCTTCAATAGCAGCCAAAAATAAAGCTCCTTGATGTCAAACAACAAAAAGCCCCGCGAATGCGAGGCTTTGGATTCAAAGTTCTGGATTAGCCGTCGTTTAAGCCAAGAACTTCATCAATCGAGATATCATATACACCAGCTTCGCCATCAATATACAATTCTTTCCAATATTGGTATCCATCATTAAAGTCGCTAGTTTCCCGACCAGTATCAATTAACTCGAATGCTGATGCAGAAAATGACTTTATGGAGAATGGCATAAATGGCGAACCGCCAGAATCTTGAGAGATAACAGCAATACCGATTACATTTTCGTCTTCAAATTCGTCAATGCTAACTATAAGAGCTTTATGCTCGTTGTTAGAGGAGACAGATCGACAGCTCCACACTTGACCAGTTTCAAATTTATTATTCAACTTAGTCACCTATGTACTCTATCCACAAGTTTTGGTTAAAGCTGCTTGAAAGCAGCTCCTTAAACTCATCCAACTTAGAGCCGTTACCAGTATTAATATTCTCAGCAATGAATTGATATAAAAGTTTTGCATGATCAGGACTTATTCTTCCATCGGCATATTCATCTATAAACAGTCCTGTTTTGGATTTCAGAAACTGGAACGCAGGTTCAAGTAAAGTAAAATCCTTATGATTAATCGAAACCTCGACTCCATTGTTTTTTATTAAAAATTCTACACTCATATTAATTATCAGTCTTCTTTGGAAATTGGGTAACTCTGTCACCAGTCTTTTTATCTATGACTGTCACGTTAGTTTTTTCCCCTTTAGTACCTATCTCTTTATCAAAGTCCTTTTCGACTCTAACTCTATCACCTTGATCTTGAACTCTATCAGGTTTCTTGACAGTTTTTTCACTGAGCTTATCCATTTCACTTGGCTTTTTGAACTTACTCTTCTGCTCATATTTCTTCTTCGTTATATGGCGATCCGTATGTCGATTTCGCTTACCACCTTTCTTTATGTAATCAATTGCTTTCTTCGAGGCTTTTATTACTGTTTGTCTACACGCAGAACTAGCTGCACATCTAGCAGCCGCAACGATAGCAAATTGAACGAGCTGCCCGTCTGGATCAACGTATTTATAAGGGTTATTGTTGGCATATGCATAGCGATTAAAGCCAAAAGCCCCATTCCCTGCTTCAAAATGCCCTAATGTATCAACAGGATCATTCGAGTAGAAACGACCTATGACTGGATCATAGTATCGTGCCTGCATATAAAGTAATCGTCATTACGAACCACTGTAACCTAGTTAAAAATTTAATATATACAGTACGTTACAGTATAGGCTATTTTCATGCAGGCACAAAAAAAGACATTCACGGAATACACGGTGGATGTCTCGGTCATAAATGGCTAAATAATTTGTATTTGCTCCTTCGGTTTTTTTACGATTAGTCGAGAAACAGTCCATATTCCAGCTATTGCCTTTCCTTCTACTCGAACAACAAGGTTTTTATTATTTCCTTTCACATTAAATCGAAGCCATCCAAACCCATTTTCTATGTTCCCAACCACTATTGTTGAAAAGTCTAATTCAGAGCCTAACTCTATATTTATCTTTGAATTAGTATTCAATACATTCAAAGCTTCGGTGTACAGACCTGACTTTAAACTAGTTACCCGATACCATTGAAATCCAAACAATACAACCACTAACATACTGAATAATAATAAATTCGTCTTAATACCTTCACGTTCCACATTCAATAGTGGTTTGCCAGCAAAAGATGGTTTAATTTCCCTGTTATAACGAAAAAAAGCAATCCCATAATAGGTTGCGACTAATATCAAATACCAATTGAAAAAGCCTTCGTAAATACTCCAATCAGGCAAAGCTAATGCTTCACAATAAAACACTAAGAATGACGCTACTAAGAATACTTGAAAGATATCTAAGTAATCATCAATATTGGTTTTATAGAGTGAACTAGAAACATTAGTAAGCAAAAGTACAAACCAGTATGCAATCAAATAAAACATTGCGGCTACAAACACTGATACCGTTGTGTTTATAATATAGACTGCTCCAATATCTAAATTGAAAATAGCTGCTTGATATGCAGGAATTGCGAGAGCGATCACCCCCCAAAGTAACGCAATCCACATTTTGCTTAGAAGTCTAAACAAAAATAATGAGCACGAGCTAAATAATTTTATTACCATTTTATTTCCATTTTATTTGAATATTTCTTTAATGTCTTGAATCGTTTCTTTGATATTTATAGTTGAACTCTTTGAGTATTTGACCTCCGCCGATATGTCAACTCCCCCTCCTATTACGCCGTGCTTTTTCGCACCTTCTCCAGTTGTGGACATCCCACCGCTAGCAGCATTTGGATTGCCAGAAATATTTTCCACACCAGCATCTGAGAATTTAACTCCTAATAAGTTAGTGCTTCCTCCCCCTCCAAGCTTGGTATCACCGAGTTGGATTTCAGCATTGTGGTTCAAGTTAGCTGTTAAAGTTGATGATGATGAATTCCCAACAGCTTTTTCTGGACTTTCAGTTACTGTATAACCAATAGAACCTTTACCAGCAGAGCCTGACTTAAGGGCAATAGAACGATCAAATGTAATTTCATTATGAGTTGTATCATAGCTAAACGAAACTGTAAGGCCACCTCCAAATAACTTGGAAAATGCAGCATTTACTTGGACAGTATGCTTTTCTTCACCATTTGGGTCAGTGTATTTATAAGGATTATTGGCAACGTATGAATAACGATTAAATGTATCTATTTCACCTGTAAATCCAACAGGGTCATTCGAATAGAAACGCCCGATAACTGGATCATAGTATCGTGCCTGCATATAAAGTAACCATAATTTCTCCAAAAAAAAAGAAACTCCGAAAAATCGAAGTTTCTTTTAATCTATTAGCCTGGTTTAGTTAAGCTCAACGTGTAGCGTAATGCTTAGACCATGACCACTAACCAGAGCACTTTGCTACGTAAGGCGAAATACTAGGTGTTTGGTAAGTGCTATTTCTTAACTGTTACTTTTGGTTCCAAACCTTCCGCTAATCGAGCTGCAAGTCCAGCATAACGGTACCCTTGAAGTTTACCATCGTGCTTTTTCGCGGCTGAGTTTAGCTTAGATTTTAACTCGTTTGCTATGCCTCTAAGCATTGCAACCAGAGTAGGTGAAGACTTAGTCGACGAAATGTCAGTCAGCAGTTTTGTAACAAAATAGTCTTGCAACAAAATTGTGTATTGGTCTGACTTCGCACGACGAGACTTAATGTCACCGTAAATAGTATCAACATATTTATTGACCGTTTTTACTGGATCCATAACGTCTTCGCCAGCTGCTTGCAGTTTAATTAATGAGTCAAGTCGATGTGCTGCTAGTGGGCTACCTACCGCCTGTCTAATAATAGACTTTGCGTAGGTTTCAAACTTATCTTGACCAATGCGTTTCAAAATTTCTTTGTTATTCCAAAACTCTGGTAGTTTCACACCGTTGTCTATCAAGAATTTAACCGCACGCTCTTGCTTCTTTTTAGGGAAAGGTTCAAAAACTTGCTTTTCGCTATGGTCTTGAGTTAATTCGTTACGATACATAACGCCACCAACAGCCTTAGCTACGTGGCCAAGTTCTCTTGCGTGTTGTTGAATAACCGTTTTGTACGCGTTGTCTAACTCGTCATAACCTTTGTTTGGTTCAAAACTTGTGGCGTTGATAAGATTTTCGATAATGCGCTTTTTGTTTTTCTGTCCCAGTCTTGTTGCTTCAACTGGGTCGTCACCAATCGCTTCCGTCAAAATACGTGGATCTAAGTAGCTTGGTTTAGAGTAAGCATCCCAACGAAGTCGGTCATCATTTAACTGACGGTCAGCAATTTTACTTAAAAGAACGGTTTCTTCTTTTGGCGTAAGGTCACCTTTAAACTCTTTGTAACCCCACTCAATTGCAAACTTATCGTACGGACCCGGATCATAATCAATAGGTGACACACCATCTTCTGGCTGTATTACATAGTTAAATCGAGCGTAATCCATGATTGAAGCCGACACACCAAATTCTTTTACAAACTCAGGGTCTCTAAGTTGGTCAATCGTGTATGAATTATTGCCGATAAAGTTGTGGTGTAGACCGATTGAGTGCCCTACTTCATGAGCAACAACAAAGCGCACTAAGTCACTCATCACATCGTTGGGTAAAGGCAGTTTTTTAGCTCTTGGATCGGTTGCGCCAGCTTGAGCAAAGTACCAACCTTCGAGCAGTTTGATTACGTTGTGGTACATACGAACGTCAGCTTCGATGATTTCACCTGAACGAGGATCGGCAACGTGTGGTCCCTGTGCATTTGGAATGCCCGACGGTATCCAACGTACCACTGAATAACGTGCATCCTCTGGATCCCAGTCTGGGTTTTCTTCCATGCTAGGTGCCATTTTAGCAACGATACCGTTTTTGAAGCCAGCCTGTTCAAAGGCCGATTGCCAAAACTCAATACCTTCTTTAACCGCTTCAACATATTTCTGAGGCGTACCACGATCTATGTACCATACGATAGGTTCTTTTGGTTCACTTACTTCCATGTCTGGGTTTTTCTTTTCTAAACGCCAGCGTTTAATGTAACTGAAGTTGTCTAGTTTGTTTTTCTCAGAGCTGTAATCCGAATAGTTCGCTGTGAAATAGCCAACGCGCTTATCATAAAAACGTGGTTTCATTGGCGTGTCTGGCAACGCAAATATAGAGTGGCGTATCTCTTTAGTTTCATTTACTTTTGCACTAGTGAATTGTGCTAATACGGTTGCTTCAATATTTTTTTCAAATGACTTAACTTTAGTAATTAAGCTCGTCTTTTTATTAAGCTTGAAATTAGGTGTCTTAGGCGCTTTTGGATTTCTTGGCGCTCTTGGTGCAGGAAAAAGCTCTTTATGCTGCCCCATGTATAGGCTAGTAATATCGACAACCGGCGATTTTGCATCGTCTGTTGAAAACGTGGTAATAGGCAACTTTGCAATGATTGAATCTATCGACGCTTTTTTAACCACCAACGATTCTCTCGAGCCGTCTTCAGATACGATAGAGTAATTGCGGCCACGTACCAAGATGTCGTCACCATGGCGTTCAAACGCGACATATTGGCGGCCAATATCAGCACTGATCACACCTTTGCCAGGTTGTGTACCAGACGTTTTGACTTGCCAAACAAAATCACGGCCAAGTTCACTCGCCGGAATTTCAAAATACACTTTATTATCAACTAGGTGAGTTGTGAAGATACCTTTTGATGAGACAGCTTTGTCAGTGACAATATCTTCATAATCTTTAAATTTGCTTTTTTTCTTGTCTTTCTTATCTTTTTTATCTGATTTTTCTGCTTCGTCTGGTTTTTCAGCGTCTGCATCTTTATCAGCAGCTAGCAAAGTGTAAACTGGGGCTGTATTTGAATTAGACCTATTTAGCGCGTCTATCTCAGCTTGCGTCAGAACCGTCGCAGCGGAACTGAAACTGGTGATACTTAACACCAGCATTGTTTTATTTAGTAACTTCATATCGGTATATTTAATCCTGTTCCAAAAAATTATTATTTTTATTTATCGTTCAATGTTCTTTTGCACGTAATAGTTTTGTTTTTTATAAATTATTCTCACTAATTAGTCTATTTATCTGAGACTAACCGTTATTTAATAGGGTTAAACTATTAGTACTCTAATTAACGTTGCCCTTTACATCAATACATACCCCAACAAAATTCCAATCAACTCAACAATAAAACCCGCTATTCGAGTATCGCTCTACAAACTTATTTAATCAGTTTATTCTTTAATTCTTCAAGCTGATCGTTTTTTGGCTTATAGTTTTTGATTTATAGTTTGTTGGCTCGTAGCTTTGTTGGTATGCGCAATTTTTATATCAATTCCCGTTAAGTATGTACCTTTGGAGTAATTCAGTTTTGAAAGCAGTAACAATAAAAGAAAATCAACAAGAGCTGTTAGAAGACTTTATTCGCTTAAATGAAGAGTGGATATCTCATTATTTTGAAATTGAAGATGTTGATCGTGAATTAGCCGCTAATCCCATGAAAGTCATTGATAATGGCGGCTATATTTTTAGCCTAATTGAGGAAGGTGAAGTTAAAGGCGTGTGCGCGCTATTTAATAATGGAAACGGCATTTTTGAGTTAGCTCGAATGGCTGTATCGCCAAGTAGTCAGGGCAAAGGGTTCGGCAAAACACTAATTGAACATGCTTTGGCTAAACTTACTGAAATTGGTGCTCAACAGGTTTACCTTGTTTCCAATACTAAATTAACTACAGCAATTGAGCTTTACAAACGTTACGGGTTCGAAACCACGTCAGAGGGCCAGCACCCTGTATATACTAGAGCCAACATAGTGATGAGCCGCCACTGCATATAACCAAAGGCAGTTGCTAGTTGCTAGTTGCTAGTTGCTAGTTGCTAGTTGCTAGACGAGTTGAAGTACTTAATTTTGCGTATCGCTAGATAAAACCTCTACTGCTTTATCTGGAAAATCAGTGAAAACGCCATCAACACCAATATCAAAATAAAAGAAACGTAACAGCGTTTGAAAGTCTTTTGCATACTTAGGAACTTTGCCTTTGTCGGCTCGGAAAGTATAAGGGTGAACCAGTAGACCAGCTTTTTGTGCGGCTTCGGTTAAACCATTTGACTGAGCAAAACTACCGTTTTCACTTTCGGTGACTAACATAGGTCTCCAAGGACCAATCCCATCAGCGTATTGTGCAATTTTTTTCATATTTTCGGGCTTAAGCATCCAATCATAACTATATGGTATTGCTTCCTCGCCTTTATAAGTGACCGTTTCGTTCCAACTTGTCATTGCAATTAATTGCACCAGTTTAAGGCTCATCTCAAGTTGAGGCATCAACTCCTGCTTAATTCTTTTAAGTTCATTAGCATCAAAGCTCTGCACAAAAACCTTATTACTTTTATTGATATAACCGTATTTTTTTAGCTCCAGTAGCACCGCTTTACTAATATCTTTTCCGTTTTTTAAATGAAAAGCAGGTGATTTAATTTCTGGATATAAACCTACATTTTTGCCTGTACTTTTATTTAACCCTTGAATTAATTCAATTTCATCAGCAAAAGTATGAACTTTAAACTTGGAGTGCCAAATGGGAAATCGGTCTGGATAGTTAGCCTCAATCATTCCCTCGTTTACAGAAAACCCCTCTGTCATTTCAAGGGTTTGAATTTCTGCCAAAGTAAAATCAATAGCATAAAAGCGACCGTCTTTTCGGATTCGAGTTGGAAATTTATCCGCAACGTTTGTTACTCGGTCTAGGTAATGATCATGTAAAACAACAAGATGATCATCTTTTGTCATCACCAAATCTTGCTCTATATAATCAACCTTCATTGCGTAAGCCATCGCTTTTGAAGCTATGCTGTGCTCTGGCAGATAGCCACTGGCACCGCGGTGCGCGATGACAACTTTATCCTTTTTCACCATGTCCGGCTCAATGCGGTTCAAGTCACTGCTGCTAAATTCTGTTTCACTCGTGGCATTACAAGCCACTACAAATGGAAGCAGTGCGACCAGCGAGACAACAAATAGGTTTTTCATAGACTTTCCTTAACCACTTTTAAACACACCCCCTCACTATCGCTTTTAATATAAAAGCATTAGTCGTGCAGGCTTAATTAAAACGTAAATATATACACTGTATAAAATTATGCCGCCCAAAAATGACAAGACAATGAACATTCTATTTAAGAATATAAACATTTCAAAAGACACTTACATTGTTATTAATTTACTACTTAAATTGACGCAACCGAGCTCACTACAATTTGTAACACTTAGTAGGCTATGTTTACTGGTATTTATTTGATGATAATGGCTATTTACTGTACTTTGTCGACGCATAAACATCACAAGGAAAGTTACTTTGAAGTCCCTAATCTCATTAGTTGTATTGCTAGCGTCTGCCGCATTTTCCTCTTTTAGCCCAAGTGCAAACGAAATTCTAAATCCCAAACTCGATTGGCAAGTGCTGGAAACACCCAATTTTAAAATTCATTTCACACCCAATTACAAAGATTGGGCATACAACGCCGCTAATGAAATGGAACACGCTCAAAACTTAATTAAGCAGCAACAAAACAGAGAGTTGACTGAAAAAGTAGACGTTGTTGTTTTTGATCCGCTAAATAATTCAAATGGTTTTGCTCTGGCGTTTAGCCATAAGCCATTTATGGCGCTATATGCAACTTCAGCGCTATCAGAAACTATCATTAGTAATAGCGACAGTTGGCCTCAATTACTGGCACTGCATGAGTATGTTCATTTGGTGCATTTAGGGCAGCAAGACAGAGCCGAATGGCGAAACACAATTCGGAAATACCATGATTTATATGATGCCTATACGTCAGGACTAAACCGTTGGGTGTCGGAAGGTTATGCAACCTTGCTTGAATCTAAGCTAACGGGCAGAGGGCGTTTATTTGATGCTCAAGTTGAAGCTACAATATTGCAGTACGCTCGTGAAGGTGCGTTGCCTAATTACAACCAATTAAATGCAACATTTGGGAGCTACAAAGCCGGTTCAATGGCTTACTTAGTTGGCGTTCGCTTTTTGGCTTGGCTGGAAAAAGAATATTCTGAGCAACATTTAGATGCAGTTTGGACAAGAATGCGCGGTGAAACAAATCGGAATTTTGACAAAGCGTTTGAGGGCATATTCCAACAACCAGCGTCACAACTTTATAATCGATTTGTTGCAGAGTACACACAAATTGCGATGAACACAGAACAACAGAGCAATGCCGCTGAATTGTGGTTTGACGCTGATTTTGAGCTGCGTTCACCCACCTTTAGTCCAGATCAAAGCAAGTTCTTAGCAGTAGAAGCCTCTAATGATGCATCACCTAAATATAAACTTTCGGTATATGAAACCGCTATTAATACCAAAGCCATCGAAACGTTTAACAATCAAAATAAAGCCATTTTAAAGGACGACCCACAGGATATTGCCGACAACGAACCACTAGTATTTAATAGCAAGCGTATCAAAGCCTTAAATTCAATTAACGGTAAAGGTGTTAGTTATCCAAGGTGGCTGAACGAAGAGGTTGTGCTTTACGTGGCAAGCTCTACGGATAATAAAGGCCAGCAACACCAAGATTTATTTAAATGGGATATCTCTTCTGGAAACATAACGCAATTAACAACTAGCTTAAACATTCGTCGTTTTGATATTTCCTCTGATGCTGAGTTTATCGTTGCAGAGCGCAACGAGTTTGGTAAATCTAGCCTAATTAAGTTGAACTTAAATCGTTTAGGCCTAGGTAGTTCGGGTTCAAATAGTTCAAGTTCAAACGTCTCAGTTCAAAATCAAGGTAAATTGGCTTCAGCTATCGAGCTTAAAATACCTTCCATTAAAGAGAGTTATGACTTTCCAAGGCTCAACCCTAAAAATCCTGAACAATTAGCGTATTTATCAAAAAGTATCAACGGCAACTGGATAGTAAAACTAGCAGACTTAGGTAGCAGCAAAGTCGATAATACAAGCAGCAACATTTCTACTTCAGACAAAACAATAGCCCTGCCAAGCGATTACCAATTTTTGTCTTACTTAAACTGGACACCTGATGGCGAGTCATTGCTGTTTGTTGCCAGTCAAAGTAACCAGTTGTTTGCCTACCAATATGACATTAAAAGCGGTTCTATTAGCCAAATAACAAATGGTGAACACCCGATAGCTTGGCCAACCGTATGGAAAACTGAAGACAAATCACGCTTAGTATATGCTTCTACGCGATCTACTGGTCCAAACCTTTATGTGCAGCCATTAAAAAAGAGTGAAAACACAATATTTACAACTCAAATTCCAAAGCCACAAACTGAGCGTTCTCAATTCACCAAAAATACGGATTCTAAGTATTTGATGCCATTGGCTGGCACTAAACACAAATTAGCGAACGCCCCTTCGGTACCATACAACTCAAAAGCTGGGTTACACGACCAAAACAGGTCTTTGGTTTTAGCCGGCACGAACAGCACTGCATCTTCAAACTTAATTGAAATCGGCATAAAAGGCGCAGACCTAATGCAACGACTCAGCTGGATGGTTACCGCAGGCAGTGATGATGCTCTTTCTGGATATAGCGGTTATGTAAGTTGGAAAGGTTGGCCTGTCAATATTGCCGCCAATGCATTTTCCATAGAGTTAGACCCTTCCAAGCAAAGCGAAGAAGTTTTAGGAACTAAGATTAACAAAGACGGCTTTAATATTGCTGCTGATTGGAGTTATGGTATTTATCAAGGCCTGTTTGAGACATACCGCGGGCAATTAAATACAAGCTTCGCGTACTCTAGTTTGGAAGACGTTCAGTTTGCCGTGACTGCAATTGATAATACTGGAAATACCACTCAAAGCTTAATGACAAATGTTGGAAATACTGAAACTTCATTCCAAATTGGTCATAAACAAACACTGTCTTACGATGTGCAGTCGATAGCTGTATTTCAATCTAGTGACATAACCTTGTTATCCGGCGAAACAGAATATACAGGTGGCTCAACGGAAAAGTGGACGGGTCATCAAGGTTCATTCATATTCGGAGCAACTTGGTTAGATGTTTCTCTTATTGCTAATCATGCGTGGGCAACGCGAAACGACAGTGACATAGACTTAATGAGTTTCGGTGGATTAGACTCAAATATTTTAGCAAGCCACAATTTACCAAACTGGGTATTTATTCCTGAACTTCCATTTGCAGCGGCTACGGGTAACGACTTCACTCGCAATACGATTAGTATTGGTCCAAAAGGTGGTTTTCAAGTTTACTACTCTGATCTGGAGCTTGATACTAAGCCTAGCAATACCAACGTATTTACACAAAATGCAGCTCGTGAGTATACTATTTACGGCGTTCGAGGTGACATTGCACTTGAGCTTATTGGCCTTGGTTTAACAGGCATAGACATTGAATTTGGATTGGCTAAGGTCACTGAAAAACAACTAAGCAATGACAAAGAAGACACTCAAGCTTGGATTAGCCTTAAATATAACTACTAATTTTAGATTATTGCTTGAACTCAAACATCCTCTAAGCCATGTAATAAAACTTGCAATGGCTCAGAGGCTTTTAACTGATAAACCTATAATAGAACAAAGCTAGTTAACAAGTAGCTTAGCCAATAGCCAATGGAATACGCGAATAATAGATACCCAGCCATTGATAAATAGCTAATAAAATTAAGCTCTTTTACTTTACTCATGGCAATAATACCGGCCGCTGAGCCAATCACCAATACTGAACCACCAACACCAGTAGCGTAAGTTAGTGCTAACCAATTGGCTGTATCCATCTGAATATCAGCTTTTAGCAAAGCGGCTGTTAATGGCACGTTATCAAGCACAGCAGACAGTAGTCCAAGCAAGTAATTAGCGACGCTGATGTCAAAGATTTGATATATCTTGGTTAACTGTAACAATACTCCCGCTTCTTTTAACATACCAACAATGAGCAATACACCTAAGAAAAATAGTAAGGTATCGAACTCTATTTCACGGATATAGTTAAGGATGTTTTTATTGGTTTTACGAACCAAATACTGACCTACTAAAAACATACAACTCAAACCAAACAAAAACGTTAATACGGGCGGTATTTGATAGGCCGCGTTTAAGTATAAAGTACTGAAAATAGTCAAAATAAAGACACCAGCAATGACCTTATCTTTTCCTTCAAGTGCCGTATAGCTTCCTTCGAAGGTTAGTTGCCCTCGCATGTTCCTTGACAATAACGCCGCAAGAACTAATACGGCCGTAAGAGATGGCAATATTAAAAGCAATAAATTCGCGATGCTGACTTTGCCGTCCAAAAAGATCATTAATGTTGTCACGTCACCAGTGATTAGAGAAACACCACCACTGTTAACCGCAAATATGATTAAAGTGGCATATTTTAAGCGCTGTCGTACGGGTATTTGAAGTGATGCTATAACGGCAACAGAAACAAGTGTCGCAGTAACATTATCTGCAAACGAACTAAACACAAAAGCAAAGAAGCCAAGTAAGAACATGAACTTTCTTTCGGATAACTGGCTCGGTAACATTCGTTGCACTAAGTTAGATATAAAGCCTTTACTGTTTAAGTAGGCTACAAACGTCATTGCTGACATTAAGAATAACCATAGTGTGGCGATTTCGAGGAGGTTTTCGTTAAGCTGTTCAGTGATATGAGCCGTTGTGGTCCCATGAAGGGGATTTAAGTAAACCAAAATCCAGCTTAATGTGCCGATAAAAAGAGTAGATTTGGCTTTGTCGACGTGGATTACCTCTTCAAAAACAACAAGAAATAAAGCAATAACAGCGAGAACAATAATGACAGTTGTCATGGTTTTACCAATAATTTTAGATGGATAAGATTTGGCCGGCAGTTTAGGTTTATTCCCTCTGTTTTGCTAGCGTAAATACCTATTTTTCTTTAATTTAAAAACAATTTATTAAAACTCATACTCTAATGAAAATCGCAAACTATGATCTTTAATATCATTGCTAAGTTCAGATATAAAACCCAACTCCCATTTTAGTTGTTTTTGTCCTGAAAAGCGACGCACTCCCATTAATGCGGGCCCTATACCAAAGTAATTCTCTCCGGTATAAACTTCTATAGAGGGTTGTACTTCTGGCATATAGCGATAACGATATTGTGCTCTGAATTCTGTTTCAAATTCGTCGTCAATACCATCACCCCACTCGTAAATTAAGATAGCGTTAAGAGTAAGACTATTCCTTCCTATTTCCTTTTCAAACAATATCCCTGTCGCAACTTCTGAGGATCCAATCAAGGTATTACGTTCAATTTCAAATATTGCCCCCCAATCAGCCCAATATTGGCCCTGCTCGGTTAACATCCAGCGAACTTCAAGTTCGTAGGATTGAAATTGAAAGTTACCAACGTCGTCGCGTTCAGCAATTAAATATAACTCAGCAGCAACCTTGTCACTCAGCGCTCGGCCATAGCCAAAGCGTTGAGCTAATCTATTTTTCTTGTCTGTTTGACTGGACAAAAAGCGCCACTCAAACTCTTGCTCGTTGGCCAGCACAAGCGGGTGATAAACCTTATCGACAACAATGCCATCGGCTCTTGCTTGCCCAGAGAATAACGTGACTAACAAAAATAACATCGTTAGGCGTTTCATAGTTTATTCCTTTGAAAATTAAAGAACACGACAATCCCTGTGATGAGATATACGATAATAAAAAGCTGAGAGGGTGCAGACTCAAAACCTACTAAGGCTTTTAATATGTGTCCGAGCTCAGATTGCTCTGAAATAATATGTTCTAAGCTGCCAAGGCTTTGTGAACCCACAGAAATAGCGTCAATCTGGTGCAAGTGATTTACTATTTTAGCGGTGTGCCCTGCAACAAAAAGCGCGACAAGTGCATAGACTGAAGAACGATTTAAGCTATAAAGCTCATTTAGCACGAAGCTCCATAAAATATAAAAACTTATACATATCCCAAGCCCCATTACACTGCTAACAATAAGTGTATCGATCGACTCTACCACTGCCATTTCGACAGAAAAATACAGCGCAAACGAAGAAAAAGTTAAACCTGAAAAACAAACAGCAGCGAGCCAAATGGAATGTGACTTTAGAGTTTCGGCTTTTGAGCCCAATATTAAAATACAAACAAGCACGCTGATTAGCATCAACATAGATAGCCACTCGGTTCCAGTTCCATCAAACCAGTCATTACTCAACTCAAGTACAGGCCCCGCTAATAAAATAAATAAAAGAGCTAACAAAAGGCTCCACATTTTTGATCGATTAAATTGAAAAAATGATGGGTAGAGACTATGCAAATAAGCAAAGAGGATAAATAGGGGAAGCAAGTCTCTAAGAAAAATAATGACGGTTTTAATCATTGCTCTTCCTTTTGTTCGATATCAGAGGCGACACGGCCACTATGACCCCCTGTGCGCTATGCGGATGAAACTCGCCAAAATACTCATATCGCCCAGGTTTTAAAGGTCCAATAAAAATCACCGACTTTTTGTTGGGAAATAAAACTTTTTCTCTATTTAGGTCAAAACTATCAAACTCTTCTGCTGCGTCATCTTGGTTTAAAATAACTAAACGAACTTTTTTACCCGCTGGCACCTTCAATTCTGCAGGAGCAAATGTATTGTTTTTTAGGATAAGGGAATATTCACCAGCGAGCGTATTACAACTAAATACCCAACATAGACCAAGCAAAAACTTTATTGCTATTATGATTTGGCGATGTAGTACCAATTGACTTGTGGGGTCAGGCATCTTATGGCTCATCATCATGGCCTATAGGGAGATACACCAATACTTGCAACCCACCTAGCTCAGAGCTTGAAAAAGACAGTCGTCCACCATGCAATTCCACGATATGACTTACAATGGATAAGCCAAGTCCCGAGCCTTTTTGTCCTTCAGTTCGTTTAGCTCTGTAAAAACGTTCCGTCAGCTTTTCTAAGTCCACTTGACTCACGCCTTCGCCTGAGTCATCAAATGTTATAACGATGTAGTCTTGCCCAGCCAATAAGCCTTTAAAACTATAATCAATTTTTGTTTGTCTTGCCGAAACATAAATTGAACCACCAAGAGGAGTGTATTTAATTGCATTTTTAAGAATATTTTCAAACATAGTAGTGAGGGCGAACTCGTGTCCAATCACAAGTTGCGGTTGACAGTTTAATTCGATTGACTGGCTTTTTGCACTTATATCACTGTAGTTTTGCGTTATTACTTGCTGCAATACTAGTTCTAAATCACAACTTACTTTATGTTGGTTAAAGTTCTCTTCAGTAAATCGATGCAAAGCAATGATTTGCTCTATGACGTGCGCCAACCTATCAGTATTTTTTTGCAACTGTTCAAACGAGTCATTCGATAGGTTATTTTGGTGAAAAGCTTTTAACGCATTATGAAGATTAATATTTAATACACTGACTGGAGTCCGAAGTTCATGGGCTGTATTCGCAGATAACTGTCGCTCTCGTGCAAATGCTTGTGATAAGCGGCGCAACAATTCATTTAAGTGACTAACAACGGGTGATAATTCTTTAGGCGGGTGACCTATATCTATTAAACTTAAATCGGTGCTGTTTTTTAAGTCTAGAGCGCCCGATAACGCCACTAAAGGCTTCAAGCTTTTTCTAATGAAGTAGAAGACAAACAGGCCGATAATAGGCAGAGCAAAAACCAAAGGTGCTATTGCTTCTATTAAGACACTTTCAGCCGCGGCTAACCTTAGTCCTTTCGCATGTGCAACAATAACAATACTAGATTCATTTGCATCGTCTGACGAGTTTGCATAAACACGCCAACGTTTGCCGTCAGCAATAACGTCGTCAAAACCATCAATTGTATGGGACAGCCTTTTTTCAGACACACCTGAGCTTTTAGCAACTAGTCTATTGCCTTGCCATATCTGAAACTGCAACGTTTGGTTTGTTAAAGTTACTGAGTTTATATCGTGTGCATTTTTTAGCACTGAAGAATAGGCCACCAACTCTTTATCGAAAAAGTCATCTAGCTGTTCAGCACTACTTTTATAACCATACAGCCCCGCAAAAAATGTAGCTAACGTAATCGTTGCTAGTATCAGCAGTGTGAGCTGTCGTTGAATCGACACTTAGCTTGGCCTCACAATATAACCAACACCACGAACGGTATTAATAAAGCCATTGGGTAGCTTTTTTCTTATGTTGTGAATATGGACTTCAATGGTATTGCTAGTAACTTCTTCACCCCAGTCATACAGCTTGGTTTCCAGTTGAGCCTTCGACAAAATTCGTCCTGCGTTTTCCATCAGTGCTTTCATTATCATGTACTCTCGCCTGGATAGCGAAAGGCTTTCTGATTCTACTGTGACTTTGTGATCGTGAAGATTTAATTCTACTGCGCCAATTAATATTACGTTGCTCGACATTGAGTTTATCCGACGACCTAAAACACGAACTCGAGCTAGAAGCTCTTCCATTTCGAACGGCTTCGCAAGGTAATCGTCGGCTCCTAAGTCGAGACCCGACACTTTATTTTCGATTCCATCACGTGCCGTTAAAATCAGTACGGGCTTGTTTGCATCTTTTCGTCTTACTTCTTTCAATACTCGCAGGCCATCCATATCTGGAAGCCCCAAATCTAACACCACAAGGTCACTATCTGGAAAGGCTAATATTGCATGTTGACCAGACTCAACCCAGTCCACTGCATACCCTTCATCGTGAAAAGATTGTTTAAGTGCACTACCTAACGGTATGTCGTCTTCTACTAGCAGTAATCTCATTCATAAATCCAATAGGTTAATCCGTTATTTTTTAAAAACGTCTCAGCTTGTTTTCCTTTAGTCATCGCAATAGTACACATCATTCCTGCTTGAATACAGGTAGGTGCTGCAACTGTAATTGAACGCGGAGCTTCCACAATTGGCCAACCGGTTTGAGGATTCAAAATGTGAGTGTAACGTTTACCATCTTTAACAAGGAATCGATTGGCATCTCCACTTGTTGCTAATCCGCCCTTTTCTATAGATAACACCTTTTGTTCGGTATTGGATAAGCCTTTTAAATCAATCGCCACAACCCAAGGCTTACCATTTAAGCGAGAACCGGATGAAAATATGTCTCCGCCGAAATTAACCAAAAATGGCACAGAATGTTGTTTGACAGCTAATTGCTTTAGTAATCCTTGAGCGACGCAATCAACAGCATATTCCTTACCAATGCCACCAAAGTCCAATTCCATACCAACCAAAGGAAGCGTTATGTTTTTTTGATCAAAAGATATCTTCCTCCAGCCAACAAACGGTAAAAGGGCGTCTACTTGGTCGTCATTTGGAACATTACCACTGCCATCAAACTTCCACGCTTTACGCAAAACCCCTGATGTAACGTCGAACATGCCCTCACTAGCCTGATAACAAGCATCTGAAAACGCCAACAACCTTGCCGTTTCAGCGTCAATATCGATGGTTTCGCCCTTACTATTGTTTATCTGGTGCATCATGTTGTTACTTTGATAGCGCGAAAATTTATCTTCTATTCTCCAGGTTTCTTGAGTTAACCAAGCAGCTAACTGTTCAACTAACCTTTCATCTCGGCTATCAAACAATACTTCACATGGACTCGCCATTGAAAAAAAGGACACCGCAACACAATCAGCACGGTGTTCTATAGTCAGCGCCCTTCTGCTCATACTTACTCTTAGCTATTATTTAAAATGAATAATTAACTTGTAGCACAACCGCTTGTATTTTTTCAAACATTGGTAAGCTTTCAAGTTCTGTTGGTAATTCTACTCCTGGATTGTTGGGCGTTTGTTGGAAAAACTCCAGTCTAAATGACATTTCATCACCATTTTCTAGTGGAAAACCATACTTTAATCCCACCGTGATACCGTTAAGATCGCCCACGCGATAGTCCGCACTAACATGCTCAGGAAGCGTGTCTGAACCGTAAATGAAAGGCTCATAAAAGTCGGCGGCCTCCTGTTGGTAATAACGAACATGTGGCTCAAGGTAACCGCTGCTAATAGGCATACGATAGCGAATATCAAAAGTATTTGAATTTATTCCCCAATCGTCCCACATATAGCGATAGGAGAAGTCTAAAATTGACTCTTCAAAATGATATTTAGTTTGTGCAAATAGGCTTTGTTTTGTTCGCTCATTGGGTCTCGATTCATACAAATTTTGTTGAACAATACCACTGTCGTCAACTTGACTGACTAGTTTATAGGGATCGTTTTGATAACCATCAACCGATGAGAATGAATAGTTCAGCTGAACTAACATTCTACGATTAATAACTTGGGTAATACCGAACAATACATCAACTGTGTCTTTGGTTTCTTCATCACCTAAAGCATTCAAACGATAGTCTTGCCCTTCCATATAGCTTTGTGCTGACGGTAAAATTGGCGTTAACGGTTCTGACACTCCACCCACGGGATTCAGTACATCGTGAGCGAAGGAAAAACCAGCTGACAATGTCGTGTTTTTATTATAAAAATCTCTCGCTACACTGCCGTTTACCCCTAAAGATAAGTAATCATACTCTTTGGAAAAGTAACCACCGACACTACCGGTATAATCATTTCCAAGCGGCTGTGTCCATTGACCATTAAATTGGACACGAGTATCGCGGAAGGTATCATCAAGCGGCAATTCACTGGCTTCAACATTGTAATTCCCCTCTCCCGATGGACGAGTAAAACTTTGTACCGTTGGTTGAGCTACAGCGCCCGTAGCCGATGCTCCAGTAAGGCTATCGACCGTTAGCTTCAAGTTTAATAGCTTTGTGTCTCCAAAATCTTTTGTGGCCGACAAAATACCTTCAAAAGCAGAAACTCTATCAGTTTCGCTGTACACCATGAGTGCCGAGTCAAACGACCATGTAGACTCATTAACCACAGGCTCTTCTGCAGCTTGAACACCTGTACCTAACAGTGCACTGGTGGCTAACGCTAGTACTTGACTCGCATTTTTTTTATCTAATTGCATCCGCAACCTCCTCCCGCAAAACTGCGACCACCACTAGATGCCTCTTTACTAAAGTAAATATGATCGTCAAGTGCGGCATCGACGGGCGCCGAGTTCAATGACATTTCTTTTTTTGCTAGCAAATCTCGCTCCCAAGGTTGCACACCTAAGGAGGCACAACCACTTGTTACACTGATTAATATCACTAAAGAAATTAGCTTTCGTTTACTTTTCATCATGACTCCTCGCCATTACAGGCTGAACTAAAAACGCAAAATCACTTTTAAATTAACAAGTTGACTCTTCACCAACTCGCCAGTAACCATATTTATCAATTTTTTAGTCTTTCAAAAGCTGTTCTATTTCAGACTCGTATGTCGCTATTTTTTTCTCAAAAAAACCTTTATGCCCCCGAACAAATTTGCCCTCTTTGTTCACCAAAAAGCTGCTTGGCATCCCTTGCAGTTTATACTTGCTGGCTAGCTCGCCTTTTGGATCGTAAATGACTGGGAACGACGCTGGCATGTCGGCTAAAAAACGCTGGGCTAATTCAAAATCTTTGTCTACGTTAACGCTTATCACAGTGAAGTTTTGAGGTGCGTAGCGACTTTGTATTTTGTTCATCCATGGAAAGGATTTTCGACAAGGCACGCACCAAGATGCCCAAAAGTCTAAGTAGATAACTTTGCCTTTATTTGCCGTCAATGCATCAACTAACTCTTGCTCCGCAACCCCTGCAGCGCTCGCTGAATTTGATTCCGCCAGGTTTGGGTTTGCCCATGCCATACTCTGCGTTAGTATGAGTAAAGGTATTGCGGCTACCATTTTCATGCTCATAGTTCGGCCAATAAGAGCTTTTAAAGTACTGATCATTAGTTGTTTACCGCCATGTCATTCAAGTTTTAGTATTTATACAGTATGTTGAATATAGAAAAGCAAACTTAACGAAACCTTAAGAGTTAAAATATGTTTGATGAACGAGAAGTAAAAAGCTACTTATTAAGTAAGCCCCACACAGCTTTAGATTTTCCTTTTGGTAAAGATGTCAGCGTTTTTAAAGTTAAAGGTAAGATGTTTGCGACATTGGCGTTGGGAAAGATAAGTAAACAAACTATGCAGGATGAAGAAACCAAACAATCTTGGTGGCTCAACTTAAAATGCGATCCAGATGAAGCACTCATGCTCCGTGATATATTTCCATCGGTGATCCCCGGTTATCACATGAATAAAAAGCTTTGGAATACGGTTATTTTAGATAGCTCAATCCCACAAGGTGAAATTGAGCGAATGATGGATAATTCATTTATGCTGGTTGTAAATAAGATGACGAAGAAAGATCAAGCGTCGATCTTAGTCCACTTATAGTTTATTTGTTTTGACAGTATTTCAATTCAATAAGCATTGTTTGAACAACCGAATGAGTGCCAAGCTCAACATGCAATATGTCATCAGAAACATTGTAAGGGCTAGATTTACCGTTTACTTTGACTGACGTTATATTGTTAGTTCCAAAAAATCGTAATGTTATGGCTCTGTTATCTGGAGCTCCAGAAAAGGTGCCTATAGCTGGGTTTATTTTCAACTGACCTTTACTTTGTGAATATTGAATTTGAGTCAACCGCTTCTGATTTTTTGTTCGATACGCTTCGGTTTTGTCATCGTCTTCTACTAACGTAAAACTTGAGTCTGCGCCAACATATACATCAATATCTAAATGCGATTTATCAATAAACCCAGTGCTTTTCACAAATTGTCTTTTAGGAATAATTGCCCCAGCTTTAA
>Ga0209603_1000178_pt1 | contig 84230 bp, 68 predicted proteins | sample COGITO_mtgs_1206_FD_184812 | JGI IMG/M metagenome (GOLD analysis project Ga0209603, IMG submission 184812) | Pelagic marine microbial communities from North Sea - COGITO_mtgs_120607 (SPAdes) (version 2) | ecosystem: Environmental > Aquatic > Marine > Epipelagic ...
ATTTAGTTTTGATTTTAATTTTTGCCATTAATTAAAGTTAAGAAATTGGTTTGATAAGCTCTGCACTATTATTCCCTGCGTAACTCACTTCTCTACTTACTTCATATGTATTGATGTCAATATTAACCTGATTGAGATTCCAATTACGAAAAACAGGCTCATTACTGAGAAGAGGCATTCTGTTATGAATATGTGATATGCTATCAATTGCTTCAGTGGTTAATAAAATAACTATGTTATCCCTCATAATAGACTTCACATACATTGTATCGAATTCACTATGGAAATAGTATGGTTTCTTACCCTCATCTGTCTTAAGCCACTCATACCATCCATTAATTGGTACATAACACTTTCTAAATCCTTTGAAGGTAGACTTGGTTCTGACAGTTTCTCTCTTAGCATTAATAATTTGTCCTTGCTTCATCCAACTAGGTGTAAAACCCCAATTGAGCTTTAAGCATTTCATATCTTCATTAAGAACAGCTATTGCTGAGGAAGGAGCTATATTAAAGCTACGAGTAACTCCTGCTTCTTTAGTTCCTTTTACTTTACTATGATTTGAAAAGTTGAATCTGCCACACATAAAAACAAAAGTATAAACTAATTACTTATTCTAATTATGTAGATATTTACAATAATGAAAAGACTATCAATAATATTTAGGTGGTATAAACAAAGTGAAACTTATAGAATATAGTTGACATTTAAATAGACTAAAAACTGACGTATATTGTACTATTATTAGACAAAGTGCCTAAAAAGAAAGTGGTTTTATAAAATCTATTTATTTATATATTTAATTAAGCTTTTGTTAATATAATACGAATCATTCGATTGGTCAGTCCATAGTATATTTTTTTTCAATTTCACATCACCAACCTTAATTGATTCTCCTCTGTGATTTCCAATTATTGTTCCTTTATAGTATTTACCTCTAGTTAAAAAAATAATTTTTTGGTTATTGTATAAAACTTTATCATTAGTAAAAACTTTGAAAGTATTAAAGTCATTTTCGTCAACAAATCCTTTGCTAGTAATATTTAAACCTGTAATTAACTCAAAAGAGATTTTTTTTGATAAAAAAACATCTTGATAATCGATATAATTCACCACAATATTAGAGTCATTATAATAATCACTTATCATACCGTAATTATTATAACCTTCAAGAACAAACTCAATAGAGTCACCTATATTTTTTTTAGACATTTTATGACTGTTTTCTATTGGCTTAGTAAAAATATTTGTTTTAATAACTCTAGAATTTGAATACTTCAACAAATCAATATTTGAATCTTCTGTTAATTTTTTAAAAGAATTTTCATTATTATTTTTTCCAAGTATTATTGGTTTTTAAACTTTAGATATTTCTTCATACTCTTTTTTCGTGATAATATTTAGGTCTAATAGTTCTTTCGCCTCTTTAATTTCTTTAATAGCTTCATCTTTTGTCTTTTTATTTTCAAATGACTCATATAATAAACTTGAAAGTATTTCCTGATAAGATTTATTTTTGTATTGAGCTGAAAAAACTATTTTATCGTCTGAATTAGACAAAACCAAGTTAGTTATTCGATTAAATTCACCTTGTGCTTCCCTACTCCAATCCAAAAATAAAGATTGCCTGTGACTTAGCAAACCGATCGGTATTTTAAAATGTGTAGGGTTAGGATCTAATAAACTAACTACTTTAAAAGTTCTTGAGTTTTTTAGCACATTAACAATTAGTCTAGTATTTTCAACGCTGCCAAAGCCTTTAACTGATTTAACAATTAAGTATTGATATGAAGGTGGTTCTGACGTTAATAAATCTATATTGACATTAGTATAATTATCCTTTAGAGCTTCAGTATATGCAGCTTTTAATTTTACTTGAGCCTGAATCTCTGCAGCAGTTAATGTAGCTGATGCATTAATATCAGCAATTTTCATCTGATTAATAGACATTGCTCGTGCATTTGCCTGTGATATGGCTTGTGCATTTGCCTGTGATATGGAGTTCATTGCGCTATTAATTGAATTAGTTACTTGTTCGTGACTTTTATCAAGAATTAGTGCAGGATTTCTATAAGCGCCCTCTTCTTTCAAAGTAACTTCAACTTTCTGAGTGCCATATTGAGGAAATAAAATATTTGGAATAAGTATAATAAAACTAAATATTAAATTTTTAAAACTAACATATTTCATTATCTAAATTTTTCTCAAATATAAAAAACTGACGGGTAATATACTATTCTCAGAAAATGACCCTTAAAAAGAAAGTGGTTTTATTTTGATGTGGGGGGTCTTGGTTTATTTGGTTAATGTCAGATTTTTTGGCTTTTTCTGTAAATAGTCTGCCAATTTCTGCCAATAATTACTACATTAGAAATGTAAAATGCTGTTAAGATTTATTTATTTAAGTGCTGTTTCAAATGAATAGAATACCGGATAACGCATTTATGCGGAATCCGAAACCAAAACCCTATTCCTCTCTAATTACATTGGTCTGAAACGACTTAGACGTTGGAGTTTTGAATCAAAAAAAAGTGCCTGATCCGAAAGATTAGGCACTTGTGACCTCGGCAGGATTCAAACCTGCAACCGCCTGATCCGTAGTCAGGTATTCTATTCAGTTGAACTACGAGGCCATTTTCTACAAATGTAGAGTTATTTAATCAAGAGTTCAAATTTAATTTTCATCTGAAAACTAGTCAGAATTAAGAAGAATCAAACCAACTAAATAAACATTCTAAAAAGACTCGAAAAGAGTGCTCAAAACTGCCTAATTATTAACCAACTGTAAAAACACTGGCAGAATGAAACTAGCATATCCTAAAATTTCTTTTGACAAAGATTCAAAAGTATTCGTAACATTTTATATAAATAAGAAAAGATTTAGACTCTATAATGGAGATAGAATTGGTATTAAATTAATGCCAAACACCTACCCTGTTGAAGAAAGATATCAAATGGGCAAATTATTAGCTTCTGAGATTTATAAGTACGTCCAAACTGGTAACACCATTTTCAAAAGAATAGCAACTGACGAAAATAATACAAGAACAGATTTTGAGTATTTGAACTTAGCTCTAGAAAGAAAACTTAAATCAAACCTCTCTAAAAAGTACATAGAAACACTGGAGTTTATTTATTTGAAGATTAAAGAAATATCTAAAGATGGAGAAGTAAATGAACAAACAATAGAAAAACTAATGAGTAATTATGTCAATGCCACTTCCTACAATACCATTAGAACACATTTAAGCGTTTTAATTGTTGAAGCTATGAATTTAGGTCTTAAGCATAATCCGATGCAGCATATCAAAAGAAAGAGACAAGAAGAAAAACTACATAAGCCATTCAATAATGTCAAAGAAGTATTAGAGGATATTAAGAAGTTTAATGCCAATTTATATTTGTGTTGTCTACTTACATATGGTTGTTTGCTGAGGCCACACAGAGAGATAAGAGAGCTAAAGTGGGGTGATTTCTCTGATGATTTAAGCTTTATTAACCTTTCTGGATCTAGAAACAAGTCAAAGAAAAATAGAATTGTACCTGTACCGGACTTTATTAAAGATGAGTTAACTCCTACTCTGCTAAGCAATAATATATTTAGTCATATAGATAAGCCATTCAACAAAAGTTATTTTAAAACACTTTGGTATAAGTACAAGATTCAGTCAAAAATAATTGAAGAAAATCAAACACTCTACTCATTTAGACACGCTGGAGCTATAGATATTTTTAAGAGAACTGGATCACTTCACAAGCTGCAAGCTGCAATGGGGCATTCATCATTATTAATAACTACTACTTACTTAAGAGGTTTAGAAGTTTGTGAATTAAATAAAGAAGATATGCCAGTTTTGTAAGTCAAGTTCTATATTTATGAGTTCAAAATTAATTAAATGGACTTATTAGAAGACTTTTTTGTTGCTGTAAAAGAGAATAACAAACTATTATCCCAAGAAAAGTTTGAATTATTACTTATTAATCACGAAGCCCACAACATATATTTTCCTGGGTGTTCACCTAAGGTATTTATAGAAAATTACCCAAAACCAGATATTAAAGAAAACCTAAGTGACGAGTTTGAAATAAAGTATAAGATTGCAGTGGATGAAATTAAAAGTTTCTTTTTTAAGTATGGACCATATTTATCTTACTCACAAGCTGGATTGCTATTTCATTTCAACCTTAGGAAGTTCGAATACCTTGAGAATTTATATATGTTAGAACGAAACAGAGCATTTACAAGCTTTGAATCTCAAAAAAAGCACGAGGATGTTTTTGAAAGGTTTTATGATGAAAAATTTAGCGATAGTTTACAAGTATCTTTGATTTACAGAGAGATGGAAATGGAAATTTCAAATCATACTTATTATCTAAAATACATTGAAAATAAATATGGGATAAAGACTGAAAAGCTATATACCTTATATGCGCTTGAACAAAGGTCAAATGATATTTTCAAAAAAAGACATTCAACCTTGAAACAAATCTTACTAAACGCCAAATAATCAAGTAGTTATAAAATAGATCACTTTTCGTGCACTATCCTCAGTTTCTTTGTAAAGACAAAAGTCAACAACCAGTTTTGAGGCAGGGTCATTGACTTTGAAAAGTGTTATTCAAAGATAGTAAAATTCCCTGTATCCTCTCTGTTATTGTTGTCTTAATTAGATTAAAATAGCTTGTTTTTTGTGCAAATAGCAAGAATGGCAAGAATGGCAAGCTTATAACCTTTAAAAACAAAGAAAAATGTATATATCATATATGAACTCATTTGATGGGTCAAACAGTAAAAAAGCAGAAATTGAAAAAGTATTAGAAGTTATTTCTAAGGATTACTTTAAAGAAAGAATAGATAAAATAAGGTATCATTATAAAGAAAATGAAAAATCAAAGGCTGATAAGCTAAAGAAAGAATTGCCTGGATTTACACCTTATGGAACATTTAGTTTAGGAAGAAGAGAAGAATATCTTGAAACTTACTCAGGATTAATTCATTTGGACTATGATAATGTAGACAAACCTCAGCAACTAAAAGAGCTTGTGAGTCAAATACCTTACACGTATGCATCTTTTATTAGTCCATCTGGAAAGGGATTGAAAGTATTCATAAAAACTAACTCTACAGTTGAGCTTCATAAAGAAGCTTTTAATACAGTTACAGATTATTATGATAATATTTTAGATGTTGAATCTGATCATAGTGTAAAAGACTTAGCAAGGTTCTGTTACGTATCTCAAGACCCAGAATTATATTTAAATAAAGAGTCTCAATTATTTGATATTCAAGAAGATAATAATTCAAAAGTAAGCTTAGATTGGGTTTGGAACTTCACATCAAATGTTTCAGAATTTAGAGATGGAAACAGGAATAACTTCATTCATTTATTTGCTTGTAATGCTAATAGAAATGGATTTGAAATAGAAGAAACACTTGATTATGCAAACTCATATAGTGATAGCTCATTTACAAATACTGAGATTGATAAGATCATTAATGGAGTCTATCATAGAAATGCGTTTGAAAAGGGTAAGGTTGCCATTCTTGCTATTCTTGCCAAAACTCAAGAAAATGACAAAGAAAACCCATATATCAGTGAAGATATCTACCAAAAACTACCATTAATCCTAAGAGAAGCTTGTGACCCATTTAAAGGAAGAGAGAGAGATGTTTTTCTTACTACATCACTTTCTGTAATTAGTGGTGGTCTTTACAATGTAACTGGACTTTATGATAAGGCTAAAATCTTTCCAAATTTATTCAGTATGGTAATCGCTCCCCCAGCAAGTGGTAAAGGAAGTATGAAGTACAGTAGAATATTAGGTAATAGATATCACGATACTTTATTAAAAAATAGTCAGGAAGAATATAAAAAGTATAAGACTGAACTAAAGATTTATGAGAGAAGAATGAGAAAAGCTAAGGATGATGAGATACACAAGCTTAAAGAACCTGAGAAACCAAAAGCAAATGTTTTCTATATTCCAGGTGACACTTCTTCATCTATGTTTATTAAGCACTTGGAGGATAATAATGGGATGGGATGTGTTTGTGAGACTGAAACAGACACAGTTACTAAAACATTAAAACAAGATTGGGGAGGTTACTCTGATGTATTAAGGAAAGGTTTCCATAGCGAGCTAATATCAAAAAGCAGAAAGGAAAATCTAGAATATTGCCAGGTAAAAGAACCTAAATTTAGTGTAGCTATAACTGGTACTCCTAGTCAGATGAGTTCACTTATTACATCCATTGAAGATGGCCTATTTAGCAGATTTATGTTCTATTCATATAAAGCTAAGGCTAAATGGAGAAACACATATTCAGAAGAAGCATCTAGTAAAGAAGATTATTTCAATAAAATCAGTGATCAGATGTTCAATATCTTTAATAATAAAGAGAAACAAGTATTTAAAATGACTCGATCACAAGGAGAAATGCTTGACAATAGATTTAGAGATTTATTATCTGATTACAGCTCTACCATTAAAGATTGTGAGGGTGTTATCATTAGACTAGGTGTAACTACATATAAAATAGCTATGGTGTTAACAGCACTAAGAAGCGATGATAGAAATCTGATTTGTTCTGACATAGATTTTGAAAGTGCAATTGACTTGGTTGAAAAGGTATACTTACAGCATTCATTGAGCTTATTTAATCATTTGGTTGATTACGGATATACTGAGAGTGAAAAGAGTCTTTTAAAGTATATGCCATATGGTGTTGAAATCAAGAGATCTGATATAGCTAAATGCATTGATAGTCTACAAATAACAGACCGTAACCTGACTAATATTTTAGCTAAGTTTTGTAAGAATAATGACCTTGAAAAGATAAAAAATGGTGTTTACATTAAGAGATAAAGGATACCCCCTAGCCCATCATTTACCACCCTAAACAAAAATAGGTAATTAAAAAGGGTTATTTAATTGATAGTAAGTTGGATGAACGAGAAAGAATATGTGACAATTAAACTTAGTTAAGAAAGCAAAGGGGAGTTACTCCTTAATCACTTTCACTTCCTCAACTCTATCACCATAAGTAACTTTAAGTAAGTAAATTCCTCTTGCATAATCTCTTAAACTAATGGTAGTTTCGTTGGTGGTTTGAAGCCTATGCCCAATTAAATCATAAACCTCAGTTTGAATATTTCCATTAAAGTTTTCTATGCTAATTGTAATGTTTTCTTTAGTAGGATTCGGATAAATATAAACTCCAGTTTGTAAATCCCCATCTCCAATTACGTTTGTAACATTAGATTGATCTACATAAAAGCTGTATTCAATTAAAAATCCAAAGTTTCCTTGACCTTGTCCAATTATAATATTGTTAAAGTCTTTAAGAAGCCAACTACCATCTATTCCACCCCAGAAAGAAGCTCCTAAACCATCTCCATAAACATCTCCTAATTCAAAAGTGTAGCATTCATTAGGGGCTAAATTCATATTTTCAATGATGAGAGTATTTGCTTGCGGTCCTCCTCCTGCAGGATTACAATTATAATTTTGACCACTATATATAACCGTATCTCTACTGTCTTTAACATTCCAGAAAGTTTCTACACAATAATCGTCTAGTAATAATTCTAGAGTAATTGGAGCGGTAATTCCATCATTTAAAGTAAGGTTAAGGATTAATATACTATCACATCCTATAGGGTTATTTATAGTATCTATGTAAACTCCAGTTGTGCTATATTGATTACCATTCCACAAATAAGTATTACAAGAAGTTACATCGAATTGGGTATTAACGTAACATTCATCATTAGGTTGGTTAAATCCTTGGGTGAGATAGTTGTTTCCAGCTAATCCTGTCTCAATAACAGGCTCACCTACAGTGTAGGTGTAATGAAATGTTGGTCCTACACCATCTTCGCCGTTAGAAGAAATCACTTCTTGGGCATACAATAGATTACTGCTAACTATTAATAATGCTATGAGTAATCTAGTTTGCATTTATTGAACAACGTTAAATTCTATACCATTTAGAGAAATTGAAGCCGGATCTAATAACGACCCATTAAAAAAACCATCAAAATCTGCTTTTAAATCATATGTCCCACTAGCAAGCCATATTGTTAATTGTGTGTCTGAGCTATTGGTAAGTGGAGAAAAATATTGAGCTGTATTTTTTTTATAATAACTATCCATATTTGAAATACCATTCCCATACACTGTAATACCACCAGCTTTAGTAATCTTCCAAACTTTACCAGTTGGTATTGTAAAGGCTGAAGTAATAGTTGATAGTCGTGTTGCAGTTGAAACATTAAATGTTAAATCAATTACCTGATTAAACTGCAAATTATTTCCCTGGGCGTTTACCCCCAAAATTGTAATTATTGTTAGTATTGTTAAGATTGTTTTTTTCATATTATTGAACTATGTTAAAGTATATACCTGAAATTAGTAATGATGTACTTGCTCCACCAGACATAGAATAATTAATTGTGTAAGTTCCACTATCTAACCAAATAATTGGATTATTTGATAAAGGACTTGGATTAACTGAGCTACTCATATATTTTAAGTTTGTTGGATAAGTACTAGTTGATTTTTTTAACCATATTAATGCTCTTCCAGGTGCAGAAGTACTTATATCGGCTGCTAAAAGAGCAGTTATTTTGAGAACCTGATTTGCAGGAACAATAATATCTTGACTACTTCCCGAACTAAGCTGTTCTGTTAATACGTGATCAAACTGTAAGTTATTTCCCTGAGCAATCATAAAGTTCAGACACATTAAAAATGATAATATAGATATGCACTTTTTCATATTGTTTTATTTTAAAATCCGTTAGTTTGATAGATTAATGTTTTGTTTCCTGAGCTATTTCCATTACTAGAACCACTTCCAGAACCAGAAGATGATGTGAATTTTCTTATTGCTCTAACTGCATAAGATTCATCTTTACCGGACCAAGATATCATATGAGAAGCAGTACTAGGAGAAACTAATCTAAAAATATAAGCATAAACAGGGTTACTTCCTTGAGTAGAAGTCCAATATGTTTCTTGAAAAAAATCAGAATTTGAAATACCTTCAAGAGTTTTCATAACAGGATATGCATTTTTAGAAAGTAAATTAAACTCCCATATAGCTGGTAGATACCAGTCATTATACCCACCGCTGTTATAAGAATCACATAACAAAGCTGCTGGTCCATTCCCATTATTTAAAATTGATAATGTATTAGAATCACCATTAATTTTACTATCACAATTTGAAATATTATTATATGATGTACTCCATTGTGCACCTGAAGTATTTGCATCTGTGGTTGAAACTATTAAACCATTTTCTCCAGTGTGATCAACATAAAAAACTACTCCTCCACCATAAAGCTCACCTACATAATGTCCTGAAGAATTTCCTGACCCTGAAGAACTAGCAGCTACAGCAGAATCAATCATATTTTGAACAGTTACAGAATCAACAAATCCCATTGCAGCAATAGCAGCAGAATCGATATTTGAACTACTAGATTCAAAATAAGCAGAGTCTGCTAAATACCCATTAAAACTTGTTGATGAATTAGTGCTTGAAACAATATCTCCTGGACTTACTATTACAGGGAGTAAAAGCCCTGCACTACCTCCTCCATAATTATTAGTTCCTGATGATACAGTTGTATTATTTATTTTTAAATCTCCACTAGTAGAATATCTATTTAGTATATATAATGTTTTATCAGCTGGAACTGTATAATTACTAGAACCAAATGAGTGAGTAATTGAAGAAAGATTTTCATTTACTAAAAACCCGTGAAAACTAGAGCTAGAACTTGTGCTAGAAAGAATATCTCCGCTATTTAATATTAGTGGTAAAAAAAGACCTAAACTACCTCCTCCATAATTATTAGTTCCTGATGATACAGTTGTATTATTTATTTTTAAATCTCCACTAGTAGAATATCTAATAGTAACATATAGACTTTTTCCTGTTGGAACTGTATAACTTCCACTCCCAAAGAAATGAGTAATTGGAGTTCCATTATAGCCTTCTGGAAAAATAAAGCTATTTCCAGTACCAGAACCACTTCCACCGGATGAATTAGAAGAATACTGATTAATCATATTCATTACTGTAACTGAATCTACAAAACCATAGTTGGCTATACCAGCTGAGTCTATCTGTGTATCTGTGTCTGTGTCAATCGTGTGAGGCCCTGCAACATAACCTAGGTTAGCTATACCTGTAGAATCTATCTGAGTGTCAACTGTACTACCTGCTACGAAGCCCAAAGAGGCTATTCCTGTAGAATCTATTTGAGTGTCTGTATTTCCAGCAATAAAACCCAGATTAGCAATGGTTGTAGAATCTATTGTTGTACTGCTTCCTGAGCCAGATGAACCGCTACTTGAATTAAAGAAATCTTCATCTACCAAATAGCCATTTACTATATCATTATAAGATTTAATCAATTCACCAGAACTAAAAATTAAAGGCTTTTTAAGGTAATTATTATCCAGTGGTGTAGCACCCGTACCTGTAACCCAAAAATCTAAAAAACCATTACTATTAACAACAAGCTCGTCATTAGAACTTCTTAATCCACAATTTGGACACGAATATGATGAATAATTAGAGTGTAAATTTGTAATAACAAGCATTTTATTTGCTGGAACTTGGTATCCTTGATAAGTTGGCTGAAAGGTTATTGCCTCAACATCAACATTTGCATCTACCAAAAACCCTTTGATTGAGGATGGATAGTAACGGAAGAAGTTAACAGAAGAAGGGGCTAAAACTAGAGTATCATTTTCAGATAAAATTATTGGTTGAGAAAAATGAACGAACTGAGCACCCCCAGTTATCATTGTAATTCCGTTAATTTTTAATATATCAGGTGTATTTCCTTGATTTCTTATATATACTTCCTGAATATATAATTTCTTCCCTGTTGGTGGAGAATATGATGTGTCATTTATTACTGTTGTAGTTCCAGCATAAAAATCAGTTGGTTGGCTTATGTTCATTTGATTGGATAGAAAAAATGACGTAATATTATTTTTACCATCTGGATAAAGAAAGTCAATTCCAGAGCCAGAACCTGATGAAGAACTCGATTGAGTAACTAAAGAATCAATCATATTTCTAATAGAAACAGAGTCTAGATAACCAAAAGAAGCTATACCAGCTGAATCAATCTGAGTATCAGTATTACCTGCTATATAACCTAATGCTGCAACTCCAGCAGAATCTAGTTGTGTATCAGTATCGATTGTCTTTGGACCTGCAACATAACCTAATGCAGCAATACCTGTAGAATCTATTTGAGTATCTACTGTACTTCCTGCTACGAATCCTAAAGCAGCTACACCAGCAGAGTCTAATTGCGTATCAGTATCTATTGTCTTTGGACCTGCTACATACCCTAGATTAGCTATTCCTGTAGAATCTATCTGAGTGTCAACTGTACTACCTGCTACGAAGCCCAAAGAGGCTATTCCTGTAGAATCTATTTGAGTGTCTGTATTTCCAGCAATAAAACCCAGATTAGCAATGGTAGTAGAGTCTATGGTTGAGCTGTTATTAGAATCATTAATAATAGGAATCCAATATACTTTTTCTATAATTGCATTGACGTTTGTTCTAATTTCCCAATACCAATCCTTTTTTACAGGACAAGTCATTGATGAAACTGCGTTAGTTTGATTAGGAGCCCATATCTTATAATAGGAAATTGGTTGTCCAGCGTTTGAAGTGAAACTTTTCAAAGTGTCTGTTCTTAAAAGCATAACTGGTAATGGACTAGAACCAAAACTTTTTCCTCTGACAATAATTAAACCATCTGAAGGTGACCTCAAAGTATCTACCATAGTATTCCCAATAATAACACTATCTGTAATATCTCGAAACTCACCAAAAGTAGAACCACTATTATTGGAAGAACTTAATAAAGCTGAAGTAATAGCCGAATCAATCATATTCCTAATAGAAACCGAGTCTAAGTATCCCATCAAGGCAATACCAGTTGAATCTATCTGAGTATCGGTATCTATCGTATGAGGTCCTGCTACATATCCAAAATTGGCTATAGAAGTTGAATCAACATTAACAATAGAATTATTAATCATATTTTGAATAGAAACTGAATCTAAATATCCCCAACTGGCAACAGTTATAGAGTCAATAGAATTGTTATTAATTAATACCATTATTGAATTAGAATCTAAATATCCCCAGTTGGCTACCGTTGAAGAATCTACATTTGATACCGAGTTATTAATTAAATTCTGAATAGTAATTGAGTCTAAGTAACCCCAGCTCGATACAGTAGATGAATCCACATTATTAATAGAGTTATCTATCATATTTTGAATACCTAGTGAATCTAAAGCAGTGTTATTAATTATAATCATTATGCTATTGGAGTCTAAATACCCCCAGCTAGCAACGGTAGAAGAATCAATATTTGTTGTGGAAGAATTATCTATTAAGTTTTGAACTGCTGAGGAATCTAAGTAATTACTTGTTTGCAGACTTACTATGTTTTGAACAATGTTAGTATCTAATGGGGATTCATTGGCATAAAGTGCATAAGGAACACTCATAAATTGAGAAGTTGACACTACTGTATAATTTGATCCTCCAGAAACATCAACAGCACTCTCTAAGAAAAAAGGACCACTCGACCAATCTACACCTGACATAGTACCTACAACAGCTGCACCTTCTCCAATTTTAATATTTACTAAACCAAAATCATTTGTTGTTGGCTGAAAAGTTTCTTGATATACAACACTTCCTGTAATAGATGTACTTAGTATTGATATTCTAAGACTAATAGGTTGGTTCTGAATAACATTTCCAGAAAGGTCTCTAACAATAGATTGATAGTTGATCTTATCAGGTGATTGCCCATAAATAAATAAGGAAATAAAGAGAAAGACTACAATTAAAAAATTCTTCATTTTGTGAGTTTTAAACTAAAAGTAAGACAAGTTATATTTCAAAACAAGAAAAATAATAGGAATTAGGTGAGTTAACCTATTTATTAAGATAGCAAAGGGAGGTTAGTTATAGAAATCGTTATTTCGGCTTTTTAAAAAATAGTCCAAGCGGAAGAAATAAAAACAAGGCAAATATTTTAAAATAAGCTCCAATTATAGGAACTAGAATCATTGCTATCCCCCATAAATATTTAGTATTGATTTTAATTTTTGCCATTAATTAAAGTTAAGAAATTGGTTTGATAAGCTCTGCACTATTATTCCCTGCGTAACTCACTTCTCTACTTACTTCATATGTATTGACGTCAATATTAACCTGATTGAGATTCCAATTACGAAAAACAGGCTCATTACTTAATAGTGGCATTCTATTATGAATATGCGATATGCTATCAATTGCTTCAGTGGTTAATAAAATAACTATGTTATCCCTCATAATAGACTTCACATACATTGTATCGAATTCACTATGGAAATAGTATGGTTTCTTACCCTCATCTGTCTTAAGCCACTCATACCATCCATTAATTGGTACATAACACTTTCTAAATCCTTTGAAGGTAGACTTGGTTCTGACAGTTTCTCTCTTAGCATTAATAATTTGTCCTTGCTTCATCCAACTAGGTGTAAAACCCCAATTGAGCTTTAAGCATTTCATATCTTCATTAAGAACAGCTATTGCTGAGGAAGGAGCTATATTAAAGCTACGAGTAACTCCTGCTTCTTTAGTTCCTTTTACTTTACTATGATTTGAAAAGTTGAATCTGCCACACATAAAAACAAAAGTATAAACTAATTACTTATTCTAATTATGTAGATATCACCCTTTCCAAGTTCCGCCATATACATAACTACTATTATTGGTTTTATTTTCCTCTGTACATTCTTTGCATAAAAAATACCAGTTTTTGGAAGTATCCAACTTTACTCTAAACATTAAATTCTTTTCCAGTTGGCACATATGACAGGATTTGGTTCTCACTTCTTTTCAAATATAAAAAACTGACAGGTTAAATGCTATTCCCTGCTAATTGCTCTTTAAAAAAAATGGTTTTATTTTGACGTGGGGGGTGTTGATTTGAAAAGCTTATGTCAGATTTTTTGGCTTTTTCTTACAATCTACTGGCATATTACTGGCAGTAAATGCTATATTTAAGGCAGTTTTGAGTAAATCAAGATCGTTCTTTACAGAGTGTTTATATGGAATAAATGGCAGGATTCAAACCTGCAACCGCCTGATCCGTAGTCAGGTATTCTATTCAGTTGAACTACGAGGCCATATAAAATTCAAAAATAGAACTATTAATTACTTATTACAAGCGTTTTTTATATTCTATCCCATATTATTTATATTGCTAAATTTCAAGCTTACAGAAATATAATATTATTTAATACAATTATTAACTTCCAAGGGAATTCTAAAAGTATATATTTGCCGCTTGAAAAATTTTAAGTAGCCACAATGAAAAAACTTTTTATCAACTTTTCCCTAGATCCAAAAAAAGATATTCTTTCTGGTCTAACAGTGGCATTAGCGCTAGTTCCAGAAGCTGTGGCTTTTGCATTTGTTGCAGGAATTGATCCTCTAGTTGGACTTTACGGAGCTTTTATAATGGGATTAATTACTGCTTTATTTGGTGGCAGACCTGGAATGATATCTGGAGCAACTGGCGCAATGGCGGTAGTAATGGTGCATATGATTCAAAAAGGAAATCAAGTAGGTATAGCATTAGAAAATCCTATCGAAAATCTTGGACTTCAGTGGCTATTTATTACTTTACTTTTTGTTGGAGTAATTCAAATTTCTGCAGGAGTTTTTAAACTTGGAAAATTTGTGAGACTTATTCCCCACCCCGTTATGATGGGATTTGTAAATGGATTAGCTATTGTTATTTTCCTATCTCAGTTAAATCTTTTTAAAAAAGCAAATAATGGAGCTACCACATGGATGAATGGTCTTGATTTATTAATTATGATGAGTTTAGTTGCACTAACTATGCTTATCATGTACTTACTGCCTAAACTGACTAAAAAGATACCTGCTGCTTTGGTTGCGATTATAACAGTAGCTAGCATAACAATATTTGCTGGACTTAACGTAAGTACTGTAGGGAGCTTCATTGTAGAGGGAGGAGGAAAAGGACTTGAAGGTTCTTTGCCAAATTTTCAGTTTCAAATATTTAATTTATTTCACACTATGAAAGATCATTGGAGTTTAATACTATCTACAGCCTTTCTATTGGCAGTTGTTGGGCTTATAGAATCTCTAATGACCCTTAACTTAATTGATGAATTAACAGATTCTAGAGGGAGTGGAAATAGAGAATGTCTAGCGCAAGGAAGTGCAAATATTTTAAATGGTTTATTTGGAGGAATGGGTGGCTGTGCAATGATTGGTCAATCTATAATAAATGTGAACTCCGGAGGACGTGGAAGATTATCTGGACTAATTGCAGCAATTGCCTTATTATGCTTTGTATTATTTGGAGCTCCATTAATTGAAAAGATTCCAATTGCTGCTCTTGTTGGTGTAATGTTTATGGTGGTTATTGGAACTTTTGCATGGAGTAGTTTTAGAATAATAAGAAAAATACCTAGTTCAGATGCAATAGTGTTAGTAATAGTTTCTGCTATTACTGTATGGCAAGATCTTGCAATTGCCGTTATTGTAGGTGTAATAATATCAGCCTTAGTATTTGCTTGGAAAAATGCTATTATGATTCGTGCTAGGAAAAGAATTAAACCAAACGGAACTAAAGTTTACGAGATATGGGGTCCTTTATTCTTTGGATCTGTACAAAACTTTATATCGAAATTTGATTTAAAAAAAGATCCTGAAAATATTGAGATAGATTTTATTGAGTCTAAAGTAAGTGATCACTCTGGAATTGAAGCAATTAGCAACATAGCCAAAAAATACATAAAGGTTAAGAAAAATTTAAAACTCACTCATTTAAGTCCAGAATGTATCACTTTACTATTAAAAGCCGATCCTAAATTCAAAAATATCATTAAAACATCAATTGATGACCCACGTTACAGCGTAGTAACTGACTTAATGGATAGTGAAGTATAAGAATTAGTTTTAATAAATTAAATTAATGAATTTGAGCACTCAATCCATTTTCTTTAAGAGCGTTGCATATTGGAAGTAAATCGTCATAAGCTCCACTTTTAACTAAACATTTTCCGTTATTGTGAACAATCCATGCGCATTGTTCAGCTTGAACAGAATCATGATCGCAATATTTACAAAGAGAATCAATAACATGATCGAACGTATTTACTTCGTCATTATATAATAAAATTGAATTATTAGAATTTAATAATTTATCAAGTACTAAGTCTTCATCGTATTGACGTTGTTCACTCATTATGACAAACATAACGATTTAATTAAATTATTTGAAATTTTTTAAAGTTTGTTCAAGGTTAGTTTCCACTCCGTTTTTAAAAACTATAATTCTTGAATCTTCCAAGTTCTGAGATTTACAAGCATTTAAATCTGTTGTAGCAGATTCATAATCGTCCCTACTTTTAGAATAATATATATTCTCTCCAGCATCTTTAAAAGCTAAATTTTTCAATTTATCTACCTTAGAAATAAAAGTGTCATCGTTGCTATTGGGGTTTGAAATTTCAATTTTATATTCATAATTAAAAGCAAAATCATCTCTTTTAGATTTCAGTATTTGTGCGTTACTGATATCTAGATTTTCAATTAAATTAAGAGCTTTTTGTGCATCAGAAAGTGAATTGAATTTTTTGCTAAAAAATTGCTTACCACCAAATCGAGATCTGGATTTTATATTTAAATCTCTTAAATCTAAATTTTCTTCATTTAACTTTTCTGGAAAATCTGTATTTGGTAGAGGTTCTCCTATGAATTGACCTTTTTTATAGACTGGATAAGTACCAAAATCAATATAATAAATAATTGGATTTTCATAAACTACTGCCCTATTAGGATTAGAAGATCGTGCTTGGTCTAAGGAAATTTTAACCCCATTTTTATAAGCGATAATAAAAGCATCGGGTAGTATGTTGTCGTTAATTAAATCTGCTTTTTTTATTAATGCGAACTCAATAGATTTATATTCTCCAGTAGAATATTTGTATAAATTATTTACTTTACTTACAATTAATGGAGAGATATTATATGAATTCTCTTTAGTTAGCGGCTTTGAAAATGCACCAATCTGTACGCTGAAAAATACGCCTTTAATTTGGTCAACAGTAATTACGGACGCCAAAGAATTATCATTTGCTATTTTTGTTCTTAAATCCGATAAGTTGTTATTTTCAGAAGCATTAGAATTAATTATGGAATTACTAGAAATATCAATTGAAGGATCACTTTGTTGAATATTTCTAGCTTCATTTAATTTTATTCTTTCTCCATTATTTATAGAAACAACAAATGCATCGCTATAACCAAGTAATCTAATTTGATTTTTTGCTTTATTGGCAGATTCAAAAGTTTTAAAATACCCTACTCTATACCTTGTTATATCACCCCTTACTTTTTCTGCACTTATAGGTGCAAATCCTTTGAACAAATCTTGAGGAATTGGGTTTCGAAAAGCACCAACTTGTACTTTAAAAATTAAACCTTTAGGAATTTTGGGATTAAACGGAATTGGATTAGCATCAGAATAAACTTGCTTTTGAGTAAATATGAAAATATTTTCATCAATTACAACTGGTGGAATAAAATCTTTTGATAAAATATTATTAAAATTAGACCCATTAGAAGTTACCTCTACGTTATTTTTTGAATTAGTTGATGAAATGGAATCTTCTAAAACAAGGCCTTGGTTTGACATAGAATCAACATTAGTAAGATTAAAATAAGTAGAATCTAAAGAAATAGAATCTGAAATTTCAGTTAACTTGTCATTAGACAAAATACTAAGTATACTATCTGCTTTTCCAGAAATTGCCAATGCTTTAATTTGTGTTTTCTCATTAGAACTCATCATGTCTAAAATAAGCGCCTGGCTCATTTGTTTGCTTTTAATTTCACTTTTAACAGAATCCATAGTTACAACCAAAGCATTGGATAATTCTTTATTAATTTTGGCTTGATTTTTAAAACTGTTTGACAACTTCAATAATTCATTTTTTGTAACTGGATCAGATTCCAACTTTGACTTTTGTTCTAATGCATCTGCTTTTGTATTCATTTGTTGAGAAAGCTTAATATAAGATTGATTCTTATAGTTTAATTTTTGTGATTCTAAATCTAGATTTTTAATAGCTTTTTGAAATTCATAATAAGATTTAAAATCTTTTGTAGAAGCAATTTCCAAAGACTGGGAATCAACAAGTGAATTAGAAATTTCTATGTCTTGAACTAAATTAGATTCTTTTTTCTTATAATTTAATGATTCTTGCTTGTAACTAATTGATTTGTTTTTTTGAATCTCGGCTAAATCCTCGTACTCTTTAGACTTTAAAATATCCCCTTCTTCTTCAAAAAATATTGCCTTTTTTGAATATTCAACAGATTCGTTCATTGAAATTTCAGAGAGTTCTTCTAATCTAACAGACTGTTTTTTTTGTTGGGTACTAATTGACTTTGCAATAGATATTATGTCATCTGAAAAACCTTCAGTAATTGACTCGGCATATAATTCCTTTGATTTAGAAAGATATTTAATTGCTGTATTTTCATTTTTAATTGCATGTTCAATTAAGTCAACCTTGTGTATTTTAAATTCAGTTAAAAAGTAAGAGGTATCACTACCTAAAGATGCTTTTTCTCTAAGTAATTTAGACTCTACAAAAAGATCATTTGCAGCTTTTTCATATTCCTGAGCTTGTTTTGATTTAAAATTTGGACTATCCTCATTACCCTGCTGCTTTTTAAGAGACGATATTTCTCTAAATAAATGATTAATTTCATTTTCATTAACATAAGCCATATCATCAACTACTTTTAATTCAGTTTTAGCTCTTGTTTTCAAAATTTTCTTGATTTGTTTATCAATTTTAGAAATCTCTTTTTCGGTACTCAAATCCAATTTTTGAATTCTTAAACTATCTAGTTGAGAAGAGAGCGCTCTAATCTTATCAATATCTTTAATATTAATTTCTATAATCTTATTATTGATTTTATTTTCATAATTATCTTGAATAAAATCTATATCAGGATCAGCCAATGAAGTGACTTCATAATTTTCTGGTTCATCTTCTGGACTAAAAGTAATTCCGTTTATAGTTTGACTTGGAATTTTCTCAACTGATTTTACCATTGGAATATCAATTGGTAAGTTTTCTATAAATTCTACTGTTTTCTTATCCTCTATTAAAAACTTAGTCTCCTCTAATTTTACAGACGAAGACTCATTAGAATTGACATTACTATTTACCGCTAAATCATTATTTACATTAGAACTATCAAATAGTTCATTACTAATTTTCGCAGAATCAATTTTAATTATTCCTAATTGGGGTTTGTTTTTTTCAATCAAATTAGTTTTAACACTATTATTATCAATTCTAATTTTATCTAAATCAATCTGCTGAACTAATTCTATATTATTAGAGTTTTGTCTAAATTCTAAATTACTAACCTGATCATTAATATTATTAAAAGTAGGATTATCCTTTTTTGAAGGGTCTTCCAATGATTCGTTAATTGATTCAATTATTTTTAAATCATAATTATTATTGGAAGCCAAATCATCCTTTGATTGTAATTTGCCAATTATATTTATTTCTTCTTCTAATTTAGAGATTTCAAGATCTATTTTTATTGATAAAGTAATTGCATTAGTAGATTGCTGATTTAAAATCATAGACTTTGCATTAAACTCAGCAGCAAGTTCTAGGTTAGAATTTTTTAATTCTATATTCTCTTCAGATTCGAGATTTATTAAAATACTATCCGCTTTTTCAGCATTTATCTTAGAATCTTCAAAATTAAGTTTAGCTATATTTGAAACTAATGTCTTTTGTTTTTTTAAAGATTTTAGAGCCTCTTGCTTTAAAACTAATACTTCGTTTTTGTTCGCGATAAAAATATCAGTAGAATTCAATTCTTCTTTTTGATCATTTGTTGAATTATTTTCATTAATAATATTTACTTTCTTAGGTTGGTTTTGAACTATTTTATCAATAATACTGTCAGGATACTGATCAATATTGATTTCTGGCTCTGACATTTCTTTTAAAATATTTGCTAAAATAACGTCTTCGTCTTTAGGAGATTGGTCAAAGTAATCCTTAATAATTAATTTTTCTTCTCCATACTTATTAATTAATTCTATTTCCTGTTTTAGTACTTTTAATTTAGTTTGTGAAGGTACTTCAACTGACCCAGTATGAATCTTTTGACTTTCAGGAGTTTCAACAATAAACTTGTAAGTCCCTGAATTTGGCAATATAATATTGTATTTATATTCATTATTTACGTTGTAGGAGCCAATTAGTTTATTATTTGTAATGTCCTGGACTTTTATACTTGCCTTAAAGTCATTAGGGTTGATTTTATTTGAAAATATTCCAGAAATTACAATATTCTGCAAGGGTAAAACTTTAACCTTTACATTATAAACATCTATCATTCCACCTTCAGATGATCTTTTGGATGAAAAAATAGCGTTTGTATTTTCTTTATCTACGATGTAAAGCAAATCATCGTCGGTACTATTGATTTTATAATCAAGATTTGTTACTGGTCCGAATGATTTATTAGATTTATCAAAACTAGATCTAAAAATATCAAAACCACCCATAGAATTATGACCCATGGAAGAAAAATAAAATGTGGTAGCGTCAGAATTTAAAAAAGGATAATCATCGTCATACTCAGTATTAAGATTTTCAGGTAAAATTATAGATTCTGACCATCCTCCACCTGGTAGACGTTTTTTGTAATAAATATCTAATCCATTATTACCAGATTCGCCATAACTAGAATAGAATAAAATATCTTGATCGAAAGGAGGGAAATATATTATAGGTTTATGATCATTTTTCTTATCTAATTTTGATTGAAATTCTTCAGTAACTAAAATTTTACCTCCTATATCTGTTAAATCGTAGCTATAATTAAACTTATCTAAAGAAGTAGTTTTTTTATCTATAACAACAATATCAGAAAGGTTTTGCATTAAAGATTTTCCATTTTTAGACATTTTTATATACATATCTAATTTTAAAGCTTTAGCTGCTTTTGAACTGCATAGAGATTTAAATTTATTGTAGTTTTTTAATGCATCCTGAAATAAATAATTGTAATGGTATACTCTAGCTAAGTAGAAAAATGCTCTAGAATCGACATTAGGATCTTTAATAGCCTTTTTCAAGTAAGGAATAGATTTTGACTTATCAGCATATTTAAATAAAATGCAAACACCATATTTAAAATTATATTCTGAGTTGTTATTATTACTAAGCAGGTTTTGCATATGGGATTCTGCTTCAATAAATTTATTTTTTTCAAATAATTTATTAGCAAATTTTATTTCCTCATCCTCGTTTTTGAAATTTTCTTGACACAAAAAATGAGTTGTTATACAAAAGAAAGTAAAGAAACTATATGTCTTTAAAAAATTCAACTATTAGACTTTTTATTAAGTTTTATTTTCATTTTACTTTCATCTTTGTTTAACAATCTGTAAATATTAGATTTATGAGTGAAAAGTACTAAAATTGAAATGAAAATAGAGAAATATATTAAGGAAATTGATTCTACTCTAATTATAAAAATAGTTATTATTGGGAAAAAAATAGCGGCAATTATAGCCCCAAGAGAGACATAACTTGTAAAAATGAATATTAGTAAAAATATTATAACACAACCAATTGCAGCTGAGAAATTAATAGCTAAAATTATGCCCATTAATGTAGCTACTCCTTTACCACCTTGAAACTTTTCATATATTGGAAAAACATGACCTAATACCGCAGTAAAACCTACAATTAATTGCATATTTATATATGTTGGTGTTCCAGGAGAATGTAAAATAAAAGATGTTAATATTTGAACAGATACCCATCCCTTTAATATATCCAAAAACAAAACTGTAAACCCTGCTACCCTACCAATAACTCTAAAAGTATTAGTTGCTCCCGCATTGTTACTTCCATAATCTCTAACATCAATACCAAAAAACCACTTACTTATCCAAATAGCAGATGGAATTGAACCAATAAAATAGGACAATAAAACAGCAATTAAGTTATTTATTTCAAATATATCTTGCATCTTATTTCATGTAATTTGCTATGAACGGAGTCACATCTTTAGGAGCTCCTAGCATAAACTGATAATCAGATTCTCCTTTGACTTTACTTTTAGTTTCGTCTTTTTTTGTTTCGGAGATTATTTTATTAAATTCCTTATTTGAGCTATAAGATTTCATTAATCCCTTTTTATAGTTAAAGAAATAGTAATTGTCTTTATCCAATTGTAGGTAAATAGAAATATCATTTCCAGTTAGCTTTCTTGAAATAACTATTTTGCCTTTTACGTATTTCATTATCTGTTTTTTGTTAATGTTTGCAATTCCAATATCACCGTATGAAACATAAGCATTTTTACTGGAGTTCCATTTAAAACGAATGTCTCCAAGAAACATTGGCATCTCTAAAATTTCTGGAAATTTCTTTATTTTACCATTAATTGATAAACTAGAAATCATTCTATCAGACTCCTCTTTACTAGTATACTCACTAAGTGCTTTTTCATAGTAAGAATTTTCATAATCTAAAACTCTTAAATTAGGAAATTCTACAATTGATTTAGCTAGATTTTCTAGCGCCTGATCACTAAAAACAAAATCTAAAATCGTAGAAGTTTTAAATTCAGTAGACCATTTTTTGGGATTAAACTTAATTTCACCTGCGGGTCTCACCTTAATTTGGTCTAAATCAATTCCAAAATCAAAAATACCATCTGATTTTAACCTACAACTTTCAATATGTAATGAAGTATAATTACCTGGAAGTTTATATTCAGTTAATTTATCTTTATTAGAAATCTGGTATTCTTTTTTTGACGAATTATATTTTAGAAACCCATCAGCATTAATCATTCCAACGTGATTTTCATTTGTTTTTGAGGATAAAAAAGAAGCATATAATGAAAGCGAGTCGGTATTATTAAAAACCATTCCAGAATAAATATTATTAGACTTTGATTTTTCATCAACAGAATCTATACTAACAGGTATTATTATATCAAGGGGGTCAATATTAGCAGTAAATTCTATCCACTGTTTAGGAATGTTTTTGCAAGAATGTGTTATTTGAGTATATCCAGAGAATTCTAAATTCTTTGAGGTAGATATTAAATTTACATCACCATAAAATTTATAATTTGGACTTAATTTAAAATCTTTATTTTTCTTAACAACACCTGAACCATGAGTTTGATCAGTAGTGTCTGGTCTAATATCAGAAAAGAAAATATTTTGCGTTGTTCCATTTAAATCAAGAAAGTCATAAGTTCCAGAAGCAATATAATTATGTCTGGTGTTAATTTCAATATCAGCATCGTATATGGTATAATATTTTGTTATATCATTGGTCCTTATTAAGGCATTTTCTAAAGGATCAATTTTTGCTTTTTTTCTTATAATAATTCTACCACTATCAGGTACAATTCTAGAATCAGCAATTTTTATAAATGGTATTTCATTACATATCAATCTTTTTTTCTTTATGTCAAATTTAGCTTTTGCAGAACCGAAGTTCAAAGAGTCTTGATTAGGGTTAATAGAAAAGAAATTAGAAGCTGCTAGGTCAAGATCTGTATCTATATTAATGTCTGCTTGTGCTTGTTTACTACTCTCCATTTCTAAATTGTCGTTATCCATATACCAATTGAATTGATCCATATAGCATATATATTGGTTTTCAGGAAAAGTAACAAAACTTTCCCCAGAATTAGATTTGAACAATCCCATTCTAGTGGTGAAATCTACTCTAGCATTTAGATTCTGAGTCTTAAAAGATAATTCATCAAAACTATTAGATAATGAAATTAACCTAAATTCACAGGTATCTGCTAGAATAGCATTTGTTTCGTAAGTATAGTTATAAGATTTAACTTCACCAGATCCAAATCGCATTATTCCATTTCCTAAAACCCCGTTATAACCTAGCTGAATTTTACCTTTCAAATAAGAATCACGTCCATCAAAAAAGATGAAATTAGAATCTAACGAGGTTGCAAAAAGTAAATTGTCTTTTGGCACATATGAAACTTTACAGTGTTTACCTTCAATTAAAGGTATTTGAGGATCTTTTTCTTGTTTTTTATTATCATAAGAATGAGCTATTGCAGCAACTGAATCGGGAAAAAATACAATATCTTCTGAAATAGCAGTTGATGTATGAAACTCAATAATTCCAGAGCCTTTTAAACCTCTATTTGATAATGTTATTTTATTATTATAATTTGCTAATTGACCATATATTTCAAATCCATCTTCTGGAGTTTCTCTTAAAAAACCTAAGGAATAATCTGGCATGATTATAAGTGACTCTTTGAAATTAGGAAAAATTCCACCTGAAATAAATTCACCGTCTAAATCTATACTCTCATTAGCAAACTCATCTAAACTATCCATTTGAAAAGGATCAATTACAAACATGAAATTTTCTCTTTTATACAATCCTTTTTGAATAGTAGGATCGTCATAATAAACATATGTTTTAGAATTAGAAAATAATACTGGAAATTCATGATGAGAAGTATCTAATCCTGATTTATTACTTGGATCATCGATTTGGACATGGCCAACTAAAGATTTTATACTTGAAACCAATCTAACAAGCTTTCCTTTCTTTTTTGACTCACTGTAGTTGGCCCAAATAAACATTGAGTCACATTGAGGCATCTCTAACTTAAAATCATCGTAAAGAAAAGAAAAATTATTTCCGTAATATTGAGTTTTTCCAGCAGTTATAAGTCCATCAAAATCTAAATCTCTGTTTTTCTTAATCGTTAATTTTTCATTTAAAGGTTTTATCCATACTTTATTTTTAAGACTTAATACAACCCTATTTATACCAAAGATATTTAACTCTTTTGAGTTTAGATTTAATTTTGCATTAATTAAAGCATCGGAGTTAATAATCATAACATCATAATCCTTATTTTCTGATCTGTTATCTATGTAATTGAAGAGTTTATCTTTACAACTAACAATTTTCCTGTCAATATCATAAGTAACAAAACCTTTTTCTGTTAAATTGAATAAAGTAAATTGTAAATCATTCACACTTTTTCTTAAATAACTAGCTAGTTCATTAATATTAAAAATTATAGATTCTTGAATTTCAGAAAAACGCTTTATATCCACTAAAATATTTCCTTGTGATGTATTTAAATTGTCATAGGTATTAATATCAAAAAAATTTAATGATGCAAATTGTGCAGTAGTGGCATCTCTTATTCCTTTATTTGGAGAAAACTCAACAACATTATCATTTATTTTCCAAGACAAAGTATTAACATACATATCTAACTTATGATAACTGTTATAAAAAGGAGCTGCTGAAATACCTACATCACCACGAGAAAGAACGAGTTTCTTATTCTTTTCAGAAAAAATAAAATTTGAAGATGGATGAACAATAGAATCTGAACCTATGGAGAATTTTATCTTGGCCCTATCGGATGTAACACCATCTTCATTTATGATAAAACTAAGTGATTGGGCAGTTAAGATTTTTTTGCCATTATAATTCAATGATAAATTCGATAAATTGTCAATAGAACCAGATCCATATAAATTTCTTCCCCTAATAGAAAAACCACCATCAAATTCAACATTTTTATTATTATTAACTTCCTTTATTTTAAGTCTTTTATTGTAAGATTCAAAAGCAGGGTACATTACCTTTTTATAGGAAATAAAAGAGAGTACTTTTTCTGTTAATTTACCAATAATTGGATGATCAAAATAACTACAATAAAATTCAACCGAATCAATGTAATAAGAAGAACTAGATAAATTAAGGTTATATTTTTTAAGATTTGCATAAAAAACATCTTTATTTTTTCTGGCTCTTTGCCAATCAATTTTACCTCCTGTACCCTTCCAAACAGATGTTAGTGGATAATGAATTCCAGATGTATTGTAAATTAGAGAGCTATCGTTTTTGGAAAAACATTTTAAATCAATATTATCAAAAACAAAAACAGGGATTTTTTTAATCAATTGAATATCAAAACTATCTTTTCTTGAAACTTGCCATCTTGTTGCAGCTTTTTGTGATCTAGAATTTAAATAGATTGATCCATCTAAAAATAAATTTTTAGAAACACTTAAAAAATCATGGATATTATCTTTACTGTACTGATCTATAATATTATCAAGAACATTTTGCCATTTTTCAAAGTTATCTAAGCTCATTTCTGAATTTGAATAATGATAAATAGCATCAAAATATAAAATAAAGTCTGGATAAGTCCTTAACTTTTTATCTTGCATTCTATTCAAAGTTGCATAAACATGAGATTTGTTTTCAGGTGTAAAAAACTCACCTAACCAAAGTGGCTCAAAAGATTTTACATACTTTTTAGCAAGTTTCTTATCATAATTTCCTAAAAATACTTGAACGTCTTTAAGAAACTTTTCAGGCTCAGGCGTAAATGTAGTTTGAGAAAATAAATTCGAAAAAGAAAGAAAAAATAGAAAATAAACTAAATGGATTTTATATTTCATTTTACAGTAAATTTCATAACTAGTAATGCCCAATTATTTTCTAAAATTGAATATAAAATATTTAATCCACTTTTAATAGCAAAATCAGAAATGTAATTTATATCCGATTCTAAAAAACCTGAAAAAAGCACAATAGAATTTTTATCCATAGCGCTTTTAAAAAATTTAAATTCTTTAATAATTGTATTTCTGTTAATATTAACTAGCAAAAAATCATATTTTTTGTCAGGAATACTTTCCCCTCCTCCATTTATAATTTTAATAAGTTTAGAATTATTTGCAGCTAAATTTTTAAACGCATTTGCATTGACTTTTACATCTATTTCTACAGCATCTATTTCATGAGCTCCAAGTTTTTCAGCTAAAATTGATAGAATTGCTGTTCCAGAACCAAAATCTAATACTCTTTTACCTTTTAAATCATGATTAAATAATTCTTTTGCCATTAATCTAGTAGTCTCATGATGACCAGTTCCAAATGACATTTCTGGATTAATAATAAGTTCATATTGTTTATTAAACTCTGGATGAAAAGAAGCTCTAATTACACAATTACTATTTATATCAATTGGGTTAAAGTTACTTTCCCACTGCTTATTCCAATTTTGATATGGATGACTAATTAGTTGAAAAGACTTAAAAAGCTCATTATATTTACTAATTAGTTTATCGAGTTGATCTTGTTTAAAATCAATTTGAGGAATGTAGGAGCTTAAAGAATTTATATTTTCTTCAAATGCTTCAAACCCTATGTCGGCAAGTTCTTGTTTAAATACATCAATTAAAGGTATTCTACCTGTTAAAATAAATTTAACCTCTAAATAATCCAAAATCAAAAGGAATTAACAATAGCTAGAAAACTGTTAGAATCTAATGAGGCTCCTCCAATTAGTCCACCATCAATATCTTTCATTGAAAATAATTCTTTTGAGTTAGCGGGTTTACAGCTTCCACCATATAGAATTGATATTTGCTCTGAAGTTTTAGTGGAAAACTTATTTGCTATGGTATTTCTAATATATGAATGCATTGCTTGTGCGTCACTAGGTTCTGCAGTAAGGCCTGTACCTATTGCCCAAACTGGCTCATATGCAATGATTAATTTCTCTAAATCAGAAGAACTTAAATTATTTAGAATATTTGATAGTTGAGAATTTACAACGTCAAACTGAATACCATTGTTTCTATCATCAAGAGATTCGCCACAACAAAAAATTGGTGTTAATCCGTTATTTAAAAGAGATTTAACTTTATTAAAAATCATTTCATCAGATTCATTATGAAAAACTCGCCTTTCAGAATGGCCAACAATTGCAAACCGTAAATTTATTGAAAAAAGCATTTCAGATGAGAATTCACCAGTGTAAGCACCATTAGAATTTTGAGAAACATCTTGTGAGGCAATTTTTAAATTTGAGGCATTGCTAAAACTATCTAAATAAATAGATGGAGGTGCAATAATAACTTCAACATCAGGTGGATAAACACTAGACTCTAAAGATTTAAATAACTCAACTGCATCGAGTTTGTTTAAATTCATTTTCCAATTACCAGCAACTATTTTTTTTCTCATTTTAATTAGCTATTATTTATTTAATTTTAACGCTTCTAAAAGCTCTTGAGACTTAAATGCATTTTCATTAGTTCCGTTAAATTCTTTAATAATATTTCCGTTCCAGATATAAAAAATTCCAGGGGTGTCTCTTTCCCAGGTTAATACATCATAAAACTTTGAAATATCTAAAATAATATAATTGAATTCACTTCCTGCATATTCAAAAAATTCAGGTATTTTTTCAACTTCTTCTTGCATAAAAACAATCTCAACTTTCGGAAAATCGATTACAATTTTAGACAAAGAATCAATTGATTTTACAGCAGCCCTACAATGGTCGCATCCAGGAGCAAAAAAACATAGTAAAACCTTACCATTATCTGCAAATGGTAAAGACTCACTAAACTCTGATTTAACTTGAATAGGCCCAGTTGTTTCAATTTGATTTTCAGAATTGAATTCATTTAAATCAAAAGTCAATTTACCTGAGTTTTTAATAGGGATATATAACATAATTCCAATTAGAAAAACTAAGTATATTAAAAACCCATAAAAAACATCAATTTTTTTAGAATTATCAGATGGAACTAAATTATTTAGAATAACTAAAAGACCAATAGCAAATATATTTTTAAGAATAGCCTCAAATGGTGTCATGGGAAGAAGTGTGCCAAAACACCCACAATTTCCAGCATTTCCAGTTAAGTATATTTGAATTGCTAAGTGAAAACAAAATGCGCCTAAAATTAAAACTGTAAAAGGAATTACAATTCTTTTAAGGTAAAATGGTAATAAAATTAATAGACCAATTGAAAATTCTAGAGCAATTAAAATCCTTGATAAATATGCAGCAATTTCAGTACTAAAACCAAGAGGAACTAATTGTTTAGCTTCAAATGTTGTTATAGAAAAATAAGCTGATGGATCATGATAAACCTTTGCGTATGCAGAAACAAAAAAAAGTAAAGAAATTATTATTCTAATTATCCAAACACCAATGATTTTATTTTTCATAATTTAATTTTTTTAAAAGGTGAATCATTGCAAATACGCTGTAGTTAATCATGTCGAAATAATTTGCATCGATTCCTTCCGAAATTATGGTTTTTCCTTTATTATCTTCAATTTGTTTTACTCTTAAAATTTTCATTAAAATTAAATCTGTCAAAGAGGAAACTCTCATATCTCTCCAGGCTTCACCATAATCATGGTTTTTTTGCACCATTAAATTTTTAGAAATATTAATTTTATTGTGATATAAATCGATGACCTCTTGAGATGGAATTTCCATTCTTTTATCATTGATTAGGTCAATTTGAATTAAAGCCATAATGCAATAATTAATGATTCCTATAAACTCTGATTCTACACCTTCATCAACTTTTGAAGAACCAGCTTCTTGAATTGTTCTTATTCTATTTGCTTTTATAAAAATTTGATCTGTTAATGAGCTAGATCTAAGAATTCTCCACGCAGTGCCATAGTCAATGGTTTTCTTTTTAAAAATCTCAGTACATTTGACAATAACATTATCGTACTGTTCAGAAGTATTTGACATAAATTTAAAAATAATTTAACGCTTGAAAGATACATATTTACTTGATAATTATTCTATAAATTTCAAGGGAAATCTCATAAGTTTAGATCTTCCAATAGTAATGAGTATTCTAAATACAACACCAGATTCATTTTTTGATGGTGGAAAATACAATACTATAGATAAAGCTTTAAAAAAAGTAGAATCAGATTTGAAAATGGGTGCTACAATAATTGATATTGGCGGTTACTCCTCTAAACCCAATGGATTAGAAGTAAGTATTGAAGAAGAAATAAAACGAACAATTCCATATATAGAAAAAATAGTTGCTTCATTTCCAGATGTCAAAATATCTATAGATACATTTAGAGGAAAAGTTGCTTCATTAGCTTTAGATGCTGGAGCCGGCATGATAAACGATATATCTGCATGGAATATGGACGATAAAATGCTTGAAATAATAAAAAAGCATAAAATACCTTATGTTTTAATGCATATGAAGGGCACACCAAAAACTATGCAAAGAAATCCAAACTATACAAATTTGATAAATGATATTATTAGATTTCTTTCTAAAAAAGTTAATCAGCTTAAGGAATATGGAATAAATGATATAATTATAGATCCAGGTTTTGGGTTTGGTAAAACTATTTCAGATAATTATAAATTATTAAAAAACTTAGAATCTTTAAAAGTTTTAAATTTACCAATCCTAATAGGTTTAAGTAGGAAATCAATGATATATAAAGTACTAAAAACCAGCAATTTAAATTCAATTAACGGAACAACTGCTTTAAATATGTTAGCTCTTTCCAAAGGTGTAAAAATACTTAGAGTTCACGATGTAAAACAGGCAATGGAATGCATAAAGTTAAACCAAGAAATTAATAAAAACTAAATGAAACTATCTGTAATAAATACTGGATATTTTAAGCTTGATGGAGGTGCAATGTTTGGCGTTGTACCTAAAAAATTATGGTCAAAGACAAATCCAGCTGATCAAAATAATTTATGCAAATGGGCCATGAGAAGTTTGCTAATTGAGCAGGATAATAGGCTAATACTAATTGATACTGGAATTGGCAACAAACAAAACAATAAATTTTTTAGTCATTACCATTTACATGGAGAGGATAGTTTGGAAAATTCGATACGTAAAGCAGGATATTCATTAGATGAAATTACAGATGTATTTTTAACTCATTTACATTTTGACCATTGTGGAGGGGCTGTGAAATGGAAAAATAAAGAAAATAAGATTCTAGAACCTGTTTTCAAGAATGCTATTTACTGGAGTAACGAAAACCATTGGAATTGGGCTGAAGATCCTAACCCCAGAGAGAAAGCTTCTTTTTTAAAGAATAATATCTCTCCAATTAAAGAAAGTGGTCAACTAAAATTTATTGACAGAAATAACCAATTAACTAAAAATGTTTTTAAAAATATAGATGTTTTTTTTGCAGATGGCCATACTGAAAGTCAAATGATACCAATTATAAACTACAACGGCCAAAAAATTGTTTTTATGGCTGACCTTCTTCCAAGTGTGGGTCACATTCCTATTCCATATGTTATGGGTTATGACACAAGGCCATTAAAAACACTTGCAGAAAAAGATTTTTTCCTAAAATTATCCCAGAAAAATAACTATTTGCTATTCCTACAACATGATTCTGTTAATGAATGCTGTACATTAAAATCTACAGAGAAAGGTATTAGATTAAAATCTTCTCATCAACTAGCCGATTTTCTTTTAAATGCTCAATAAAAAAGAAATAAATTCTTTAGCAATACCTGCCATTCTTTACAATATAACCGAGCCACTTATTGGATTAGCAGATACAGCAATAATTGGACAAATGGAAAGCAATTCAACTATTGCTCAAGGAGGTGTTGGACTAGCTGCAGCTTTAATTGCAACTTTAGTTTGGGGATTTGCTCAAATGAGAACATCCCTATCAGCAATAATTAGCAGACAATTTGGTGCAAATAATATTAATAAAATTAAAACACTAGTTCCTCAAACTATAATTATTACAATTTTTACAGGGTTTAGTTTAGCAATTATATTAGGTTTAAATTATAGTCTTATAGCAAATTTACTATATGGAGAAATTGATTTAGAGACATTTAATTATTCAAATCAATATTTTATTATTAGAAGCTACGGACTACCATTAAGTTTATCTATTGCATTATTTTTTGGAATATTTAGAGGTTTTCAAAATACTTCTTGGGCTATGTATATAAGTTTAATAGGGGGACTAATTAATATTTTATTAGACATGGTATTAGTACTTGGGATAGATGATTTAGTAAGCCCCATGGGAGTAAAGGGAGCTGCATGGGCGTCTGTTTTTTCTCAAATTATTATGGCTGTATTATGCTGCATATTTTATATTAAAAAAACACCTTTTAATTTTAAAATCACTTTTAAAATAAACTATTATTTTAAAGAAATGATTATCATATTTTTCAATATGTTTATAAGAACAATGGTACTTAATTTAGTATTCTTGATTTCAAACAGATTTGCCAATAGCTATGGAAGTAATTCTCTTGCGGCTTATACAATAGCATATAACATTTGGATATTTAGCGCCTTTTTTATAGATGGCTATTCCAATGCAGGAAATGCACTTGCTGGAAAATACTTTGGTGAAAAAAATAAGGAAAAATTAAATCTTCTAACCAAAGATCTTTTAAAAGTTAATATTAAAATCGCACTTATATTAATGTTATTTTATACAATCCTCTACTCCTACATAGGTGAATTATTTAGTTCAAAAGAATCCGTTAATGAAATTTTTAAAAGTGTTTTTTGGATTGTTATTTTAGCTCAACCATTTAATTCTATTGCTTTTACTTTTGATGGAATTTTCAAGGGTCTTGGCAGAGCTATTGACTTGAGAAATACTTTAATAATTGGCACGTTTTTCTTTTTTATACCAACAATATATATTCTTGATATGTTTATTCCAGAAATAACTAGTATTTGGATAGCACTTTCAATATGGATGCTCTACAGAGGAATATCTTTATATATTAAGTTTAAAAAAATTAAAGTTTCTTAAAAACAGACTTTTTAATGCGATTTTATTTACGTTGATTTTAGTTATTAATCAGTTACTGTAAAATTGATTCTCAAAATTTCAATATTTGAACATCCAGTTGAATTCCCACCTGTACAGGTTTCAATTTCAACAAAGTCCATTCCAGTATAGTTAGAGAGTGATTTATATTTATAAACTACAATCCAATTAGTACTTGAATCTCTAACCAATTTACTTTTTTGAAAAAATTGTGACTGAGTTCTAATTGTTGCGCCCTCTTCATCACCAGATATCATAAGATCAAGTTCATAGTTATCAGAATTACTAATAGTTATCTTTAATTCACTATCAAAATTCTCTGGTTCATCATTTTTACTACAATTAGTTAGTAATAAGCTACAAATTAATATTAATGATAAATTTAGAATTTTTCTCATATTTAGTTATAACGCTTTTTCTTTTAAGTTATTATTTAACAACTTCTTAATATTATTTATTTTAAAGAAAACTTTTTAATAGTGTTATTAATTTTCATCAGATAAATTCCTCTACTTAATTCTAAATCAAGTGAAAATGTATTAATTAATTGAGCTCCTAAATTAATTTCCATTACTATTTCACCTGTTAAATTAATAATCTGAAGAATTGTCTGTTTTTTTTCAATTTGAGTAATATTTATATTTATGAGTCCAAAAGATGGATTTGGATATAAATCAAATTTAAAAAATGATTCCTCCCTTTTAATTCCTACTGAATTTCCAACTGTAATACTTTCAGTAGTTGAACATGAATTTCCATCAACTAGTGTAACGGAATAATTGCCAGGATTTAATCCAGTAAGAGGATTTGATGTATTTCCCATATCCCAAAGAAATTGATGTGGTGTTGGTCCAGACACAACTGTTGCAAGAGCTTCTCCATCTAAACAACTATTACAAGTTGCTGGAATGGAACTTAAGGTTATCACTGGAAGATTATAAACATTAACTGTTACAGAACTAGAGTCAGAACATCCTGTAGAGTCAATAGAAGTTAAAACTATATTGTGTAATCCAGGGTTTAAAAATATATGACTCCAACCAAGAGCAGATTGGCTAGGATTAAAAATAGCTCCATTATCTTTCCAAACTAAAGTTGAACCAAAAGTTCCACTATCTATAAAAGACGTTATTTCACCAACACAATTACCAGAATTAGCTAATGTTATGGATGAAGTAGCATTACAACAAACACCGACACTTAGTAATGAGGTATTGGTTTCTTGAAGTCCTCCAAAAGAGTACTGATTAACTATTAAAGTATAATTGTTTGAAGGAATCATTCCTAAAATAACAGTTTCATTATAAGGGGTAATTACAGGAAGTCCAATTCCTGAACAAGAAACATTAACATCAATTGTTATCACAGCTCCTGTAATACTATGAGAGGATACAAAAGAACAATTACTAGATGATAGATTACCATTGATTGTAACGTTTATAATATCACAATCATTTGCATTAGAAGGTGAACTTGTTACACCAGTAATCCAAAATTGAGAATAACAAGAAATGCTTAATAATGAAACAATAATAGAGGTTAAAAGTAATCGCATATGTTTTTATTTAATTTAAATTTACAATTTTTAATAAGTTAAAAATAAATAGCAGTATTATAGCTTAACCGCTACTAGTGGTTATGATTAGAGATTTAGATAGGATTTAATAAAAGAACTAAGGAAATTTTGTTTTGGACTTATCCCATATTAAATCCATTTCTTCTAAGGTCATTTTCATTAAATCTAGTTTATTTTTTTTTACTTCTTGCTCTAAATAGTTGAATCTCCCAATAAATTTCTTATTGGTTCTCTCTAAGGCTGTTTCAGGGTCAACCCCAATAAAACGCGCATAATTAATCATTGAAAAAAGCACGTCTCCAAACTCTTTTTCTATTTTTTCTTGATTATCTGTTCTTTTAATTTCAAGATGTAATTCAGAAAATTCTTCTTTAACTTTCTCAAAAACTTGCTCTTTATTGTCCCAGTCAAATCCAACTCCTTTTACTTTTTCTTGAACTCTAGAAGCTTTTACCATTGCTGGGAGAGATTTAGGAACTCCCTGCAAAACACTTTTCTTACCACTCTTTAATTTTATTTTCTCCCAATTCCTTTTTACATCCTCTTCATTTTTAATAATTTCATTTCCATAAACATGAGGATGTCTTTGAATTAATTTATCACATATAGAATTAATAACATCGTTTATATCAAAGTCATTGGTCTCGGAAGCTATTTTTGAATAAAAAACTATATGCAAAAGCAAATCTCCTAGTTCTCCTTTAACTTCTGACATGTCTTTATCAAGAATTGAGTCTACTAATTCATAAGTTTCCTCTATTGTCAAATGAGTAAGTGATTCCATGGTTTGTTTTTGATCCCATGGACATTTTTCTCTTAATTCATCCATTATATTTAAAAGCCTATCAAAAGGAGCAATTTTATTCATAAAAAAATTATATATAATTAAATTAGCAATAATCTTTGAGCAATAAGGAAATATTTAATTAATTTTAAGGGATGAAAACTATTCTTCTTTCTATAGTACTTTTAGGACTCTGCTTTGCGGGGATTGCAATTAAAATAATATTAAAGAAAGGTGGGGAATTTGCAGGTACTTGCGCAAGTAATAACCCTTATTTAAGTAAAGATGGGGAATCTTGTGGGTTTTGCGGAGCCAAACCAGATGAAAAGTGCAAGAACCCAAGTGAAGAAGGATTGGTCACTTAGCTCTTATAAAAATAATAAATTTTTAGAAATTACTCCATTCATTAAATTTATTTAATGAATCATAAACCATGAAACATAAAATACTATCGCTTGGATTATTTTTAATAAACTTAATAGTATTTCTTTTTCCCATTATCATAAATGAAGTAGACAAAGCATCTGCCATTGCAGCCTTTTTACAAATAACAGAAACACTCAACAGGTTGTTATTAGCTGGATAACCTGAGATCGGGTTTATAGAATGAGAAAATTTTTTGCCGTTTATAATTTTAAATTTTCGATAATTCCCAGACGTCGCTAAACTTTGATTGTCTAGCTCTACTATCTTTTGAAATTCATGTTGACCAACAAAGGAACTATCTATTGGTTTTTCAATTCCGATTCTCCATGGCATATTTTTAGAATTAAATCCTTTTGCAGAAATTTCACCTCCTATTTCTACTAAAAAATTTTCAACCCCATTATTTTTTAAAAAATCACTTACCAAATCTACACTATAACCTTGTGCTACTGCGTTAAAATCTAACTTTGATTTATTATTTTTTTTACAAATATAATTATACATAGAATCACTATTAATTTTAAAGTTTTTTTGTAAATCAATATAACTAAGTATAGAATCTTTAATAAACAATGAATCTATTACCGGATTAGAATCTGAGTAAAAACCCCAATAATTAACTAAAGGATAAATAGCAGGATTAAATAATCGGTTTGTTTTTTTATTTAAAATCTGTGAAAAGTTGAAACAATACTCAAATAGCCTGTTGTCTTTCAAACTCAAGCATGTGTCATTAGAAATATTTAAAATACTTATAAAACTATTGGAATCGTATGTAGATAATTGAGCATCTACATTATTTAAAATCGAATCAAAAGATGTTGAGAAATTTCTTTTTATGGAGTCACTATATGTTATACTATACGTTGTGCCTTGAGCATAACCATTTATTTTAATAAAATCATCTTTTTGAACTTCATTGGAACTACACCCAAACAGAAAAATAGATAATATACAATATATTAATCTAGAATTACCCACCAAAATCGTCGAATCTTACATTCTCGGGCGGAACTCCCCAGTCATCACACATTTTGAGAATAGCTTGATTCATCATTGGAGGACCACAGAAGTAATACTCAATGTCTTCAGGGGTTTCGTGATTGGATAAGTATTGGTCAATAACAGCTTGATGAACAAAACCTGAAAAGCCATCTCCATCCTTATCATTTAGATCTTTTTTCGCAACCCAGTTATCTTCAGGTAAAGCATCTGAAAGCACAAGATGAAATTTGAAATTTGGGAAGTCCTTTTCTAAAGCAGTAAAATGTTCTAAATAAAAAAGTTCTCTTCTCGATCTCCCTCCATACCAAAAATTCACTTTTCTTCCAGTTTTTAAAGTTTTAAATAAATGATATAAATGTGATCTCATGGGAGCCATTCCAGCACCTCCACCAATATAAAGCATCTCAGCATCAGAATCATTAATGAAAAACTCTCCATAAGGACCTGAAATAGTTACTTTATCTCCCTCTTTTAATCCAAAAATATAAGAAGATGCAATACCTGGATTAATATTTGCCCATGTGTTTTTTGCTGGATCCCACGGTGGAGCTGCAACTCTTACATTAAGCATTATTTTTCTTCCTTCGTCGGGATAAGAAGCCATAGAATAGGCTCTAACAACATCACCATCTGTTTTCATTACCAAATCATCCATTTTAAATTTGCCTTCATACCAGTCTGGCAAAAATTTCTGTGGTTCACCAGGGTGATCATCAGGGTGAGCTGAAATATCCATTTCTGAAAATTTAATTTCAGATTTTGGTATTTTAATTTGAATATAACCTCCAGCTTTATAATCCATATCCTCTGGAATTTCAACAATAAATTCTTTAATGTAAGTGGCTACATTATAGTTTGAAACAACTGTAGCTTCCCATTCTTTAACTCCAAGAACTTCTTCTTCGACTTCAATTTCCATATCTTCTTTAACTTTCACTTGACAACCTAATCTAAAGTTGTCAGCTATTTGTTTTCTAGAAAAATGTGGTTCTTCTGTTGGAAGTATACTACCTCCACCACTTATTACTTGACAAGTACATTGAACGCATGTACCACCACCACCACAAGCAGATGGCAAGAAAATTCCCTGGTTACTAAGTGTAGATAATAAAGTTGAACCTCCATCAACTTCAATAGTTTTATCTCCATTAATTGTAATTTTAACTTTTCCAGATGAAACTAAAAATGTCTTTGCTAAAAGTAATATTGTAGTTAAAGTAAGAACTACAGCTAAACAAACTAAAATAGGTGTTATTATTTCCATTTATAAATATATTATCTAATTAAATTTCAAATCCCATAAAGCCTAGAAATGCTAAGCCCATTAAACCAGTTATTAAAAAAGCCATACCAACTCCTCTTAAGGGACCAGGAATATTAGCATATCTAATTCTTTCTCTAATAGCAGCAATTAATACTACTGCAATAAACCAACCAACTCCAGATCCTAAGCCATAAACAGTTGCTTGACCGATAGTTGCAAATTGTTTTTCTTGCATAAATAGAGCTCCACCTAATATTGCACAATTAACAGCAATAAGAGGAAGAAAAATACCCAAGGCACCGTACAATGCTGGTGAAATTTTTTCTACAATCATTTCAACTAACTGTACAGTAGAGGCAATAACAGCAATAAACATTATGAATGTTAAATAATTTAAACTAACAGAGTCAAAACCCTCACCTATCCAACTAAGAGCACCTTCTTTCAGAACATAATTTTCGATCAAAAAATTAATAGGAATTGTAACTGTAAGAACAAAAATTACAGCAAGTCCTAAACCTACTGCGGTTTTTACAGTTTTTGAAACTGCTAAATAAGAACACATTCCAAAAAAGAATGCAAATATCATATTATCTACAAAAGCGCTTCTTATAAAAATATTTACTAATTCCATAACTCTAAATTAATTGGTCTCTATTAAACTTGGGTTTCGAACTTTTTGAATCCAAATATAAATCGCAACTAGGATTAAAGATGATGGAGGTAGTAGCATTAAACCATTGTCCATATAACCCATTGAGTATAATCCAGTTTGTTCAGTAACATTTCCGAAAATTTCAACACCAAATAATTTTCCAGATCCAAAAAGCTCTTTAAAAAAAGCTACAATCACTAAAACCATTCCATAACCTAGGGAATTACCAACAGCATCTAAAAATGAAGGCCAAGGTTTATTGCCTAATGCAAAGGCTTCTAACCTTCCCATAATTATACAATTAGTAATAATTAATCCAATAAATACTGAAAGTTCTTTTGAAACATCAAATAAATAAGCTTTTAAAACTTGATCCACTACAATTACTAATGCTGCAACAACAACTAGTTGGACAATTATCCTAATCCTATTAGGAATAAGATTTCTAATTAGTGACACTGTGACATTTGCAAGTATTAAAACAAAAAGTACTGAAACAGACATAACAACAGCTGCTTTCATTTGAACTGTTACTGCTAAAGCGGAACAAATACCCAAAACCTGTATAGTTATTGGATTATTTTCATCCAAAGGGTCAGAAATTAATTTTTTATTTTTTTTAGAAAATAAAGGCTCTCTATCTTTAACCTTAATTTTATTTTCTTTTAGTAATTCCGTAGTTTCTGCCATAATATTATGATTACGATCTATTCAAATTTTTAATATACTTGTGATAAACTAATAAGGTTCTTCTCATCATTTCCTCAACACCAAGGCCTGTAAATGTTCCTCCACTAATTCCATCAACTTGATATTCATTTAAAGGATTGCCAGGCTTATTAACTTCAACTGGGGTATAATTTTCTTGTTTAGAAATTAATTTTCCAATAAACTGATCCTCAAATCCATCTTGAGTAATTTCTGCACCTAGTCCTGGAGTTTCAGATTTATGATCAAAAACAGCTCCTTCAATTTTATTTCCATTTTTATCTAAAGCAATATATCCCCAAACTGCGGCCCAAAGACCCTTACCCATTACTGGCGCAACATAATAAGTTTCCCCTTTTACGTTACAAATAAATAAAGGATAATGAATGTTTTTTTCTGAGGCTAGATTAGTTTCTAACTCTTCACCTTTATACCTATTGGTAATAGGCTGAACATACTTTTTGTATTCTTTAAGTAAATCGACTGAAAAAGCATCATTTGTATTTTTTATATCAACTTCATTTTCAGAATTTAATAAGGTGTTTTCTATAACTTCTCCACTATAATTAAGAATTAATCTTTGTTTAACAAACTCGGCAAATTTATCCCCAGCTTCTTCTCTTGAAATTAATTTATTTCCAGGTAAACAGTTTAAAATATATTGTTTTTTCTCGTTTTTTAGATTTTCATCTTGAATTGGCTTAAGTCCATTTGCAATCATTCCCAACATTCCACCAACTATTATTACAAGAACAACTGCAAATCCTATTGTATATGTGTTACTATCTTTATTAATTGCCATTTTATACTGTTTTTAATCTTTTAAGTCTTTTGTTAATATTGGCTTGAATTACAACATGATCAATTAATGGAGCAAAAACATTTGCAATTAAAATTGCTAACATAATACCTTCTGGATATGCAGGATTGACCATTCTAATTAAAATCCCAAGAAAACCACCCAAAAATCCATAGACAAACTTACCCGCATTTGTATGAGCTGCAGTAACTGGATCTGTAGCCATAAAAACCATACCAAACATAAAACCTCCAATCATTAATTGGTGAATGGCAGGTAATTCAAAGTAACCATTACCACCAACTAAATTTAAAATTGTAGCCATTAAAAAACCTCCAAGAAAAAATGAAAAAATAACTCTCCAACTTGCAATTCCTGTCCATAGTAAAAGAGCTGCACCTATAAGACACATTAATGCAGAAGTTTCACCTACTGAGCCAGGGATAAATCCTAAAAAAGAATCCATAAAAGAATACTTAGCTTGAAATGCCTGAGTGTTTTCTAATGCTGGGGTGTCTTGCATAAATGAAGCTAAATCACCAAGGGCTGTAGCTCCACTTGATGAATCTACTAATCCATCTGCTTTCATTTTAGAAAAACCAGTTACCCAAACTTCATTACCAGACATTTTAGTAGGATGTGCAAAAAACAAAAAAGCTCTCGCGGTAAGAGCTACATTAAGAATATTCATTCCTGTTCCACCAAAAACTTCTTTACCTATTACAACTGCAAATATTGTAGCTACAGCTACCATCCAAAGTGGTACGTCAGCTGGCATACAAAGTGGAATTAACATACCAGAAACTAAGAATCCTTCTTGAACAGTATGTCCATTTTTAATTGCAAAAATAAATTCAACAAATAGACCTGCAGCGTAGGAAACCACAACTAAAGGTAAAACTACAAAAGTACCTTTTAAAGCAATTTCCCAAAATGAAACATTTTCTAATTCACCTAAAACTCGGAAGTGTTGATAACCTGTATTGTAAATACCAAACAAAAGGCAGGGAACAAGGGCAATGATTACTAACATCATAGTTCTTTTAAGATCTATTGCATCTCTAACATGAGAACCATTGGAAGTAACATGGTTAGGTGTAAACATTAATGTGTCAAAAGCATCAATTAATGGAAAAAACTTTTTTGTCTTTTCACTGGAATTTAATGTCTTGTGGGCGCTATCAAATATATTTCTTAAAAATTTCACTTTAAATAATATTAAATTACATACATTCTTTATAAATAAGGTCTAAACCATTTCTAACAATTTCTTGAATATTGATTTTCGAAGTGCAAACAAATTCGCACAATGCAAAATCTTCAGGAGATACTTCGTAAATTCCTAAATTCTCCATTTTCTCAATATCATTGGTTATAATAGATTTAATTAATTGAACTGGATAGATATCAAATGGAAATACTTTTTCATACTGACCGGAAACGACAAAGGATCTTTCTTCACCATTTAAATTAGTATCAAATTGATATGTTTTTGATTTTGGTAATAACCATGTAGGATAAGCTTTTGAAGCAGAAAATCTACTAAAGCCTGGACTTAACCATCCATCATTTAAAAAGAATTTATAGGCATTCCCTTCAGGAATAACAGATATTTGATGATGATAACATCCTAAGAAACCGTCAATTTTAACAATTTCTCCAGTAAGAGGGCTACCAGAAATTATTCTGCTATTTTCTGAAATTATCGAATCTTTTAAAATAGAATTAATTGAACTTCCTGAAATAGTTTTTAAATATTTTTTATCCGAAATATTTTCTCCACCAACACAAATTACCTTAGACGCATCATATCCCCCAGTAAGAGAAAATCTACCAATAATCATAACGTCCTGAGGATTAATATACCAAATTACTTCACCCTTGTTTAATGGATCAATTTCGTGAATCTGAACACCAACGTTTCCAGATGGATGAGGACCCTTAACAAAATTTTTCTCTACGTTTTCTGCATTTAAAAAAACATCATCAGAATCATTTCTAACTTGTAAATTAACATCGCATTTGCCAAGAATTTTTAACAACTCTATACCTGCATTAAATTCTGCTGATTTATTATGCATAATAAAATCATAATCAGGTGAAAGTGGATTTGTATCAAATGAAGAAATAAATATTGACTTAGGAATATCATTTGGATTAGCTATAATATCTATAGGTCTCATTCTTATTAAAGGCCACAAACCTGATATTAATAAATCTGATTTTAGTTCTTCTCTACTTAAATTAGAATAATCCTTAGGTTTTGTATTTAATTGAGTGAAATTTCCATCTGAAACTATAGTTACGGCTAAAATTCTTCTTTTTTCTCCTCTAATAATCTTATCAACTAGTCCACTTGCTGGAGAAACAAAAATAACGACATCATTATATTTGTCACAAAAGATTGGACTACCACATTTAACTTCATCACCTTCCTTAATTAGTAACTTTGGAGTTAAATTAGGATAATCAGATGGCTTTAGAGCATAATGAGTTGATAAACTGGCATCTGCCATAATTTTATCAGGTACACCTTTCATACTAATATCAAGGCCTTTTTTAACAGTTATTTTCATAAATGATGAAAAATGATTTAAATAGATTACAAATTTATAAATTTGTATTGTTTTACAATTTACAGTAGTGTAATATTACTAAACAATATGTAATTTAGAATGATTATAAATAACAATAATATTTTCAGCTTAAAATTTGTATTAATTGGGTTAATCCCATTTTTATGTACCTGTATTACACAACAAAAAAGAATAAATAATAATGACTATTATGTTAATCCAAATATAAAAGAAGAGAAAGTTGAAGAAATTAAAGATTTATTTTACAGACAAGAAATTATTTCTCAAGACCTTAAGAGCTTAACATTTAGCACTAGATCTTTAATATTAGCTGAACCTTGTTACAATTTAGGTTCAGGAAATCCTGTTGATATAAAGTTTGATTTATTAAGAAACAATCCCGAAACAATTCAGTACGAATTAATTCATTGTGATAGAAAATGGAACAAAAGTTATATTTCTTCTATCAACGCAATTGATGGATTTGATGTCAACTACATTGAAAATCAAAATATTTCATATGGATCAGTAGAGCAATATATAAATTATAGTTTTCGGCTTCCAAATGAAAATACCAACTTTTTGATTTCTGGAAATTTTATAATAAAAATATATGTAGAAGGTGAAAATGAAAATCCATTAGCTGTAATTAAATTTTTTGTAAGTGAACAAAATTCTAACTTAAAATTTAAAATTGATGAGTCAAGCAATGTAGAACAGAGTAAATATCTACAATCCTATGAATTGGAATGTAGTTATAATCCAAATAATATTATGGATCCATTTTCCAACATATTTATTAATATTCAACAAAATCATCAGGATTTTGACCAACAATGGATTTCAGGTCCTTCTTTTATTAAAGAAAATAAATTGGTTTTTTTACCATCAGATTCTCAAACATTTAATGGTGGAAATGAATTTAGATTTTTTGACATGAGTTCTTTTAGAATAGGTAGCCAGAAAATTGATAAAATTTACTTTAATGACACAACGTTTCAAATATTATTAAAAGAAGATGAAAAGCGTTCTTTTAAGCAATACCTTCAATATAATGAAATGAATGGAAGATTCTTCATAAGAACATATGATAATGACCAGGCCGATTTTCAAAGCGAATATGGATGGGTTCTATTTCGATTACCTATGAGAAAACTAGTTAATGATAGTATTTATATTTATGGGCAAATTTCTAATTGGGCAATTGATGATAGATTCCTAATGAAATATGATTCATTATCTAAATCTTATTTTAATAAATCAATTTTAAAGCAAGGATATTACAATTATATATATGTAGTTAAAAACTCTCAAGGAATAAGCACAAGAAAAATCGAAGGATCTCATTTTGAAACAAGCAATGAATATGTTGTTAAAATATATTACGAAGACCCGTTAAATTTATACGACAGAATATTATGTTATAATTTAGTAAAAAGTAATTAATCAACTAAAGCTGCTAATTCCCTTCCAACTAAAGAACCTATAGCAATCCCCATCCCTCCTAATCTTACACCACAAAAAACATGGTTTGAAATTTGCTTTACAATAGCTTTCTTTTTGTCCCCAACTCCCATTATCCCACTCCAACGTTGATCAATCTCAAATGAAGTGGTTGGCAATATGATAGTTTTAAGAATTTCTTCAAGTTTATTCTGAATTAAGTCTGTTTGTCCAAAATTCATTGTTTTTTCATTTGAAAAATCTAGATTTCTACCACCACCAATTAAAATTCTATCATCGATATTTCTAAAGTAATAATACCCCTCTTGCAAATGAAATGATCCTTTTATTTTAAGATTATTAATTGGTTTTGTTATTATTACTTGAGCTCTTGCAGGTTGTACATTTTCATTTATCAATCCTTTAGAAAAACCGTTACTGGCTATAATTAGTTTATTTGATATAAACTCACCATGATTAGTTTGAATTTTAACATGACTTGTTTCATTAGAATACTCTTTAACAATAGTATTATTTAGAATTTTAATACTTTTTTGCTGACAAATCTTTAAAAGTTCCACTATCATCTTACCAGTATCAATTTGACCCTCAAAAATATTTACAATATAATTAGGAATACAATTTTTAAAATTGAATTTATTGGAAACAATTTTGAAAACATTTGATTTAAATAGTGGAAATAAAATCTGATTTAAAAAGTCAATTTTACTGTAACATTCATCAAAATTTGATTGATTTGAAAATAATTCATATCCATAGTTGTGCTGATAATCAATGTTTTTATCCCCTAAAATATTTCTAAGCAATTGTAATCCCTCCCATCTTTTTGTGACCAATTCAACAACTTCCTCTTGAGAATGATTGTTCAAATCATTGAGCAGTTCTGAAGTACTTCCAAAACATGCAAAACCAGCGTTCTTTGAACTTGCACCCTGGGGCATAATTCCTTTTTCAAGAATTAATATTTTAGACTTAGGATATTTTTCTTTAAGAAAAATTGCACAATTCAATCCTACAATTCCACTACCTACAATTATAAAATCATTGCCTTTAAACCACTCATTATATTCCCAATAACTATAATTCACTTTAAATAAAATGAGATGAAAAATAAAACTAGAATAATTATATAACCAAAGGACCAAAAAAACATATCTTTTTTAAATTTTAGAAATGAAAATATATACTGATTTAACAATGCAATTAAAAACCAATCTTTGTAATTTGAAAAAGGAATTATATTATTTTCCCATGTCCAAAAATCTAATCGGTTAGACAATGGTTCAATAAGAGTATCGATTAATACCATTAGAAGAGCTGAAAAAATTATAATCAACCAATGATTAGCAATTATTTTTTTAACAACATCTCTACAAACTAATCCTAATAATAACCAATTAGCACCCATTATTAAAGGAACTCCATCAATTTTAAAACCTAAAGAATCTCCATATTGATAAGAGCCAAATAGCCATCCATAGTTAACGCCTATCCATTCGGAAAAAAAAGTAATTAAATAGACTAAAAAAATAATAATCCATTCTATTTTAATAGGCTTAATTCTATATAAATATAAAGTCAAGGGAATTATAATTGAAACAAATGAAGTTTTAAGAAAAATTTCTGGTGCCAAACGAATCCCTATTATACCTGCAAGGTGAATTACTGCAACAAAAATAATATCAAATCTAAATTCTTTATAAAGTTTCATTTATAATTTTATTAGCAGTATTAACTCCTGATCTTAATGCAAGAGGCATTCCTCCACCTGGGTGAACTGTGCCACCTACATAGAATAAGTTTTTCATTTTTTGATCTTGATTTTTCTTTCTTTTCATAATTGAATAGATAGAATTTTGATGATTTCCATATAAAGCCCCTAAATAGGAACCTGTATTTTTAAATAGTTTTTTTGGTGTCAAAACTTCTTCAAACTCAATTAGATTATTAATATCAATTTGAAATTTATTGTAAACATTTTTAATAATTAAATTTTTTATTCTTTTAATCTGATCGTCAGAAATATGATTTGACTGTGCAGGAATATTAATCATAACAAACCAGTTTTCACATCCTTCTGGAGCATGATCACTGTCCATTTTGGAGGAAATGTTGATATAAATTGTAGGGTCATTTGGAATGACTTTTTCATGGAAAATTTGGGTAAATTCTTTTTTATAATCTTCTGAAAAAATAATATTGTGTAATTTCAACTTATCAAACTTTGCTTTGACTCCCCAGTAGAATACTATGCAAGAAGTTGACAAAGCACTTTGAGATATTTTATTTGTGTTTCCTAATAAATCTTGAGTTGTGAAATAATCTACATTAGAAATTAACTTAGTTGCATTATACTCTTGTTTGGAAGACAATAATTTGAAATTATTTTTAAATGCCTCTATTTTCTCAATTTTACAATTAAATTCGAACTCAACACCCAAGTGTAAACAAAGTTTTTCAAGGGCTTTTGGCAAATTAAAAATACCACCATTTGGATAAAACCCGCCTAAGACCATCTCAACCACTGCTAATTGGTTCATAAATGCAGGTGTTTCAAATGGCGATGACCCAGTATAGGTTGCAAATCTATTCATGATTTTTTCTAATGCTGGATTTTGTAATCTCTTATTATAAGTAGCCATAGATTTAAAAATATTAGAAATTCCAGATTTAGATATCCATTTTATAGAATTTTTTATAAACTTATAATCAATTTTAAACTCGCCTTCTAGAAAAACTTCCTCAGATATTTTGTATATATCTTCCCATTTTTTAAAATATTTCAAGAATTCATTTTTATCAATTCCCAATTTTTTTTCAAAATTTTCAGCAGTTTCTTCTAAATTTGATACAACATCTACAAATTTACCTTCATCAAAAAAATATCTTGTTACATTTTCTAGTCGTATATAATTAAAATAATCTCTTGGATTTTTTCCACATGACAAAAATAAATCGTCAAACCAGTTTGGATAAGTTAATAAACTAGGACCAGTGTCAAATTCATAACCATTAACATTGATTTTTCCAGCTTTTCCACCAACATGTTTATTTTGCTCTAATATTTTAACTTTTTGCCCACTTTTTGCTAAAGTTGCAGCACAAGCCATTCCTCCTATACCTGAACCAACTATAATTATATCCATCTTTTTAGTAACTTGAAATCATATCATCTCCCCTATAATCAGCTCCACCAAAGAGTTTATTGTTTTTAATCAAAATGGCATCTACTCTATTCATAGAATTAACAAAATTTAGTTTGTGATTTAAATCTTTTAATTGCTTGACAAGTAAAGTGTCTTTAGCAATTTTTGATTCTAACATAATCTCATCTGGGAACCATTGATGATGGAATCTAGGGGCATTAACAGCTTCTTGTATTCCCATTTGATGATCAATTACATTTATAATAGTTTGAAAAACTGCAGTTATTATTGTTGATCCACCCGGTGATCCTAAAACCATAAATAATTTATCATCTTTCTCAATTATTGTTGGAGTCATTGAACTTAACATTCTCTTATTTGGTTTAATAGAATTTGCTTCTCCACCAACTAATCCATACATATTTGGATAACCAGGTTGAATACTAAAATCGTCCATTTCATTGTTTAATAAAAAACCTGCGCCACTAACAACAATGCCACTACCAAAAGAGCCATTAAGGGTAGTTGTTACAGCTGATGCATTTCCCTTTGAATCGACAATTGAAAAATGAGTCGTTTCATTACTTTCTAAATTATTAAATTTCCCAGCAAAAACTTTTGAGCTAGGAATAACAGAATCTAAACTTAAATTTTTAACTCTTTCCATTAAATAAGCTGAATCTAATAATTGATTTTCCGGAACTTTCCAAAAGTCTGGATCTCCAAGATATTTAGCTCTATCTGCAAACGATAACTTCTCAATTTCTGTCATTAAATGTATTGAATTTTTACTTTGAAATCCATAATCTCTGAAAGGGAATTTTTCAGACATCTTTAGCATTTGGGACAAAAGTATTCCTCCACTTGATGGTGGCCCCATTGTAATTACTTTAAAATTTTTATAGCTACTAATAATAGGTTTTCTCCATATACTTTTATAATCATCTAAATCCTGTTGATTGATTATTCCGCCACTTACTTTCATTTGATCTATTAACATTAATGCAACTTCTCCAGAATAAAATCCTGACCTTTTATAATCTCTAATTTTAATTAATGTTTTAGCCAAATTAGGAAGTGATAACGAATCTCCTGGTTTATACTTCGGTTTATTATATTCTGTGTTATCATTAATCAGTCCTTTTCCATTATTAAAATTGTTCAATTTGTCAGCTTCTAGTTTGGTTATAACAAATCCATTTGAAGCTAAGTCTATTGAAGGTTGTATTAATTCTTCCCATGATAATTCCCCATATTTATCATGAATATTAACCATTCCATCAACTGAACCTGGAACGCCAACTGCTAGATGACTATTAGTGCTTAAACCTTCAATAACTTCATTATTACTGTCTAAATACATATTCCTAGAAGAATTTAAAGGCGCTTTTTCTCTAAAATCTAAAGTTGAATAATCATCATTAGTTCTGTAGACAAAAAAACCTCCTCCTCCTATATTGCCAGCAGATGGATAAACAACTGCTAATGCAAAATGAACAGCTACAGTAGCATCTGCAGCATTACCACCTTTTTTAAGTATATCCGTTCCTATTTTACTAGCAATAGGATGTGCAGAAACAACCATAGATGAAATTGAATCTGGTTTTTCTTTTTCTAAAAAATGACAACAAGAAGAAAAAAAGAATAAAAAAGAAAAAATATGAAATGAGTGAACTTTACTATTCAAGTATAATAATCTTTTGGAAATATGAAGAATCTTCCTGTCTAATTTCTATTAAAAAATGGCCACTAGGAAGATGTATAATAGACTTCTCATTGGGTTGAACAGATATTGAACTTTTAATTAACCTTCCAGAAATATCAAATATTCTAGCATTAAAAAAACCAGTAGTAGTATTATTCAAGAAAATTTCTCCCTTAGATGGAATTGGATAAATATCAATTAATCTTGTTTCTAATTCCCCAATGTTTGAAAGAGTTCCAACAAATACTGAATCGGATATTTCGCATCCATTATAATCTGAAACAATTAAATTATAGTATCCGTTAGATAGATACATAATATTAGAATCATTTATTGAGGGATTATTATTCCAAAAAAACGTATAAGGCAATGTCCCACCTAAAAGATTAGCAGTTGCTGTACCATCAAGAAATCCTGAGTCTGTCTCTGGGATAACAGTAAAAGAAATTTGAATAGAATCAGGCTGAGAAATAGTCACTATTGAAGTGTCTGAATAACAATCATTAGTATCTTTTAAATAAAACTCATAATTACCTACAGATAAACTATCAAAAATAGAATCAGAATAAATTAACCCATTCATTAAATAACGAAATGGTTTGTTTAGTGAATTTGAAGATAATTGAACTATACCGTTAGAATCTCCATAACAAGAGATATCATTTTTTGAATAATTCATTAATACAGAGTCTGGAGATTTAATATTAAAATTAAGAGAATCAAAGCAATAATTATTGTTAACTATTACCCAATATGATCCTGTGTCAAGTTGATTTATGATATTTAGAGACGTACTATCAGACCATAAATAATTCATTGCAACAGAATCTGTAGGAAATAACTCGATTAGGCCGTCATTTTTGTTGTAACAACTTTTATCTTTTACTATTGTTCTATCGATAACTGGGAACCCTGGATTAATTAAAATAGAATCTTCTACAATACAACCATCAGCATGGGAAATTATAACATTCTGCATTCCAGATGGAAGTTGAATAGCATTTTTGACTGTAGAACCATTGTCCCAAGAGTAAGTACAGGTACTAAACTGACAAAGACATCCAGAACTTGAAACAGTCGCTGAACCAATTGAATCATCTAAACATCTATTATGATGTACATTCCCAAATGAAATAATATATGGGTCATTTAATTGAAATTGATGATATTCTAAACAATTATTTGAATCTGTCAAATATACTTTATACAAACCACTAGAAGCATTTAATAAAGTATCTGAAACATTTCCACTTGACCACAAATATGTATTGGGAATTGTGTTTATAGATGAAGCATATACAGATCCGTCAGTAAAGTTATTACATGAAGGATTATTTAAATTCCAATTAGAAATCATATTTGAATTAGGGCAGTAGTTCAACAAAGAATTATAATGCCCTGAAAATGATGAACCCATATAAGCACCCCATGCAATTCCTCTTCTGGGTGATAAGTATGTAGTATTAAATCTGTTAAATTTAAAACCATTCCAAGCGCTTGGATTAAGACTATCGTATTTATAAGTAAAAATAAACTCTATTAATCCGTCTTGATCTAAATCATCTATTAATGGTGAACAACCTAAATTTACACCTGCAGATAAGTTTGTAATATCCAATACAGTATCATTTTGAAAATCAACCATTTTTAATTGATGTGAAAAATAGCTAGAAATGTAATTCACACTAAATAAAACTTCATCTCTTCCATCTCCGTTAGCGTCAAAAGCAGATGATGATGAGAAATGCATGCTTCCAATACTATCAATCCATTTAATTTCTCCGTTTAATCCATCCACCATAACTTGATAATATTGAAAATAAGAAGGAGATGTTCCTTTATAAACAACAGTAAAAACATCTGGAATTAAATCACCTCCAGTAAAGTTTCCAATTGTAGGAGCTGCACTTGACTCGCATCCTGAAAATGATCTAGTCCAAAAGGGTTGGAAATTTTGACCTTCAAAAGCAGATAACTCACCAGAAAAAGATTGAACAATAATATCTAAAATGCCATCGCCAGAAACGTCTGCAATTGAAGCTGGAGCAATAAATCCTTTATTAGGATGGCTAGTTAGAAGTATTGAATTAGAAATATCTCCATTCAATAAATCTGAAAAATTGGTCACAAACATTCCCCCACCATGCTGCTCTCCTCCAGTTCCAAAAATTATGTTAGGAGACATTCCCCCTCCTCTATCTAAAATAACAGGGGAGCTATATATTTCAGCACTATCAGGGCTAACAGCCATAGCAATTAAATTTCCATTTGCCCCGCTAACAATCATTAAATGCCCTGGAGGTCTTGGGTCAAAAGGAGCAGCTTTGTGGTCTCCTCCGTTGGAAACTAAAATATCGTTTACATTATCGCCATCGTAGTCACTACAAATTTGAGACGAATAAAAATTATACAATCCTGAATCTGCAGGATTTAGTCCAGTATTTTGAGGGAAAAACTCCCATATAATATTACCATTGAAACCATCAATAGCATAAAGTTGAGCATTTCTTCCTCCAATAAATACATCTGGAACAGTATCGTTATTAATATCGTTAAAAACAGCACTTGTGAAAATCTCATCAGGTGTTGAAAGATTCCATAATAATTGACCAGAAACTCCGTCTAAAGCGATAACTCCGTAGTTACTAAAAGTAGAATCTGTTCCTGCACCAAGTACAATATCTTTAGTTCCGTCTGAATTTAAATCAACAGCCCTTGGTGAAGATAATGTAGAAACGGAATCTATTAATGTGGACCAAGAAATTTGAGAGAATACTGAGTTTTTAGAAAATTGAAATAAAATTAAAAGTGCTAAAAGGTTTAAGATATTTTTCAAAATTATAGAATTTATTTAAAATTAATGATAAAATCTTCATTTGAATGTACTGTTAATGAATAATTTTTAAGAAATCAAAAATTTACAGTTTTAATTTAATAAAATATTTATTAAATCTGTAATAAGCAAATATTAAATATTATGTTTGTATCTAATTTTACTATCACTTAGTTAGGTTTTTGCTTTATTGCAAAATTAAAAGGGAATAATGTTAAAATCATTAACTGTCCCGCAACTGTAAGTTGATTTAATCTTATTTATTACGCCACTGTAAGTACGGGAAGGCAAATAAGATTTCAACAAGTCAGGAGACCTGCCTTATTAAGTTTTAGATGGCTTTCGTGGATTGAAGCTCTTCTAGTTTTAGATAGTAGTTGGTGAACTTGAACTAAACTTTATACCACCTCCTACGTCTTTAATTTCACGTATTGCTGTTAATTATAAATAACAGATGTGAAATATATTTCAACATTATTTTTAATTGTATTTTATTTAGGAAACTTGTTTTCTCAATTTGTTGATACCACAAATCATCTTCAAATTTTTGAAAAAATATCTTCGGGGTTTTTAATAAATACTGGATTTCTAAAAACAACTAAAGACTTAATTATAAATGAAGAAAGAAGTAATGAAAGTTTAGATCAAATCCTTCAAGGTGAAACTATTAATTATTTAAAAACTAATGGTCCTGGTTCCTTATCTAGTATATCCACAAGAGGAGGTAATGCCCAACAGACTTCATTAATTTACAATGATTTTGTAATTAACAACCCACTAAACGGTGCAGTAGACTTATCGACAATTCCATCAGTTTTCTTTAGCTCAATTAATGTTTTATATGGATTATCAAGTTCTAACCAATCAAACGGAGGACTAGCTGGATCAATATTATTAAATGATAACCCATCGAACAAAAACTTTGTTGAATTCGGAAGTGTTTATGGTTCTTATGAGCAAAATACTAATTATTTAAAATTAAATTATTCTAAAAAAAATATTACAACATCTTTTAATGCGTTTAGAAAAAGTGCTCTAAATAACTTCAAATACTTGGATTTAAATAATAATGAGAAAAAACAAGAAAATTCTAGTTTTAATCATTTAGCAATAATGAGTAAAAGTATAATCCTACTACCAAAATCTGTTTTTAAAGTAATTTATTTTGGGCAAATAATTAAAAGAAGAATACCAAGTGGCATTCTAGAATCCACCTCCAATGCATTTCAAGAAGATATTAATAACAGAGTTTTTTTAACTTTTAAGCATAGATTTATTAACTCCTATATACAATTAAAATCTTCTTATTACAATGAAGAAAATATATATACAGACTCTATTAGATCAATTTTCGGAAATAATCCTTGTAAAACATTTATCAATCAAATAGACCTTTCAAAATCAATTAATGATTTCAATCTTTTAAAGTTTAATTTGACAAATTCTTTAGCCAATTCAAATGGAAATAATTTTAATGAAACAGCAAGAATTAACAGGACCTCTTTTACCAGTTCATTTAAAATAAATAATCCTGATTTTAAATTAAAGCATATTTTAACAACTAGTATTCTCTTTGATTATAATAACCTATCTCCAATAACATTTACATACTCATTGAAAAGAGAATTTCTTAACCAATTTAATGTTTATTTAAATACAGGTAAGGTCTATAGATTTCCAACCATCAACGATCTTTACTGGAATCCTGGAGGTAACGAAAATTTACTCCCCGAAAATGGATATACCAGTGATTTAGGATTAGTATTTACAAAGAAAGTTAATAAAGCTACTTTAACTTTTGAACCTTCCTTATATTCTAGATGGATCGACAATTGGATACTTTGGCAACCAAATGGTGATTTTTGGTCACCAATGAATGTCAAAAAAGTTTGGAATAGAGGAATAGAAACAAGTTCTAAATTTAATATAAGTAATAAAAAATTAGATCATCAATTCACAATAAAAACTGCTTACAATATGAGTACTAATGTGGAAGTTGAAAATTCAAACAATGGTTCTTTAAATAAACAATTAATTTATACCCCTCACTACAAATTAGTTTTTAAAAGCCAATTAAAATTTAAAGATTTATCAATAACTTATATACATAATTATACAGGATACAGATTTACATCTAGAGATAATGAAAATTACCTTCCTTCTTTTAATCTAGGAAGATTATTTGTGAGCTACAGATTTCAATTGGAAAATAGTTCTGCAAGAATCTTTTATAAAATTAACAATTTGTACAATACCAATTATCAATTGGTAATGAACAGAGCAATGCCACTAATGAATCACGAAATAGGAATCAATCTTAAATTATCTAAATAAAAATAAAATGAATAAAATAAATTACTTAATTACAATTATAATTTCAGTATGTTTTTTTAATACTAAAGGACAAAATAATGTTGCTGATTTTGAAAACCTAACATTGTCACCAGAATCTTATTGGGATGGTTCTGACTCATCGGGAATTTCTCTTGCTACTAAATACACTTCAAAATTTGTGGCAGGAAATATTACTTTTAGTAATACATGGAATAGTAATTGGAATTATTGGTCTGATGGTTGGATATATTCAAACAATTCAGATAGTGTAACTTCTGGATTATCAAACATATCAAGTTGTGTAGCAGGAAAAGGAGCAAATAATTCCTCTAATTATTCCATTGGAAAAAATAAAGTTTATTTTAATGTTGATACTTCTGGCAACAGCTTACCTATTGATGGAATATATGTCACCAATACTACTTATGCTCATAACAGTATGAGAGATGGTGATGTATTTGCAAAAAAGTTTACTAATACAGATCAAGATTACTATAAACTTCTTATTACATCGTTTAATAATGGAACTGATGTTGATACTGTAGAATTTTTCTTAGCTGATTTTACTCACTTAGATAGTCTTCAAGATTATATAGTGAATGATTGGAAGTATGTAGACTTATCTTCATTAGGATTAGTTGATTCTATTAAGTTCTCTTTAGTATCTAGCGACATAGGCCAATTTGGAATGAACACTCCAGCTTTTTTTGCTATTGACAATATAAAGCAAGGATTAAATATTTTTGATTTTGAAAATTTATCTCTTGATACAAATTCATTCTTTGATGGATCTGATTTATCAGGAGATCCAGATAATCCAGATTACTCTGCAATTTTTTCTAGTGGAGATTGTTCATTTAATAATATATGGAATACAAAATATGATTATTGGAAATCAGGCTGGAGTTATTCAAATATGACAGATAGCTTAAATTCTGTGATTTTAAATCCGTATAGCACAAAAGCCGGTAGTGGTTATGGGGGAAGTGAAAATTATGTTATTGGTAAAAGTGGATCATATTTAACATACAATAGTCCTGTAGAATTTACTGCATTCATCTCAAATAACACATATACAGCTAACAGTATGAGAGACGGTGACCAATTTGCTAAAAAGTTTACTAATGCAGATAAAGATTACCTGAAATTACATTTTCATGGATACTTGAACGGTACATTAATCGACAGTTCAATGGTGTATTTAGCTGATTTCACTCACACAGATAGTACTTTAGATTATATCGTAAATGTGACTCCAGGATTCGACTGGCAGTTAATTGGAATTCCAACTAATAACGTAGATAGCGTAGTATTTAAACTAGAATCCAGTGATGTTGGAGCATTTGGGATGAATACACCAGACTTTTACTGTATGGATAATGTTGGAAATTATCCACTATCAACCAATGTGATTTCAAAAAATAAATTCTCGATATACCCAAATCCAGCAGCTGAACTTATTACATTAAACCCTTTAAATAATTCTTTAAACTATACGGTTGCTATATATGATATGTTTGGTAAAGTAGTTGTTAACAATTTAACAAATCCTAACCATATTAATATTTCAAAATTACCCAAAGGACAATATTTATTAAGAATAAAATCTGAAACTGGAATAACTAATGAACGATTACTTAAGATATAAATTTTCTTTAGTATTTTATTTACTGTTATTATTTACAATTCCAGTAATTTCTCAATACGCTCCTGGTGCAGGAATTCAAGGAACTACTGCTATCCACAAGGATAGCAGTGTCTTTGTCAATTGGGCTAAAAATTGTTCTGTAACAGTTGGACAAGAAGATATTTCTAATCCCCAGTCTAATTTAGCTAGTGCCGGAGACAGTTCGATGGCAATTGGTAGTCCAGGAAATGGAATAGTTAGTTTAGGCGATGGTGGAGAAGCTATTTTGACATTTGAAAGGTTTATTCAAAATGGTCCAGATTGGGATTTTGCAATATTCGAAAACTCATTTAGTAATACGTTTTTAGAACTTGGATTTGTGGAAGTAAGTAGTAATGGAACTGATTATTTTAGATTTCCAGCAACTTCTTTAACGCAAGATACTATTCAAATTGATGCATTTGGATCAGTGAACCCTACGGATATTAATAATTTAGCAGGCAAGTACAGAGCTAACTATGGTACACCATTTGACTTGGAAGAACTTATAAACGAACCAAACTTAGATGTCAATTCTATATCTCACATAAAAATTATTGATGTAGTAGGTTCTATTAATAATAATTACTGTAATTATGATCAATATTTAAATAAAATAAACGACCCTTTCCCAACACCGTTTCCTTCTTCAGGTTTTGATTTAGATGCTGTTGGAGTTATAAATGAAGCACCCTTAGATATATTAAATATAAACCATTCAGATTTTTTAAGAATAATTAAAATTAGTAATCGCTGCATAGAGTACCGTCTAAATTCAAATCAATCTGAGCAATTTAATGTTACAATATTTAATTTAACAGGAAAAGTTATTTTTCAAAAGTCAGAAATAATTAGTAACAAATCTCAAAATATAATAGAACTTAAATCATTTAAAAGTGGAATATATTTATTAAATATTTTTACAAAAGAAAATAACTATACTAAAAAATTTATTTTAAACTAAATGAATAGATTAATTAAAAATATATTTTTCTTTTCAGTTGCAATATTATATAATTCCTGCGCAAAACTAAATCCAGATGATATTTCATCAAATGTTACAATCAATGGAAATGGGTTAGTTGTTGTTGGAAATGAAGGTAATTTTGGATTTGGGAATGCTTCTTTATCTATTTACAATAAAAATAGCGGTGAAATATCAAATAATATTTATCAAAATTTAAATCAATCTTTACTTGGTGATGTTTTACATAGTATTAGCCATATAGATCATCAATTATTTTTAATAATAAATAATTCTGGGAAGATTATTATTATAAATGACGAAACTTTTGAATTTTTATACCAAATAGATAATATGGTATCACCTAGAAAAATTATTAAAATAAATAATTCAAAATATTATATAACTGATATTTATTCAAATTCTATTTACATTTATAATACTTATCAAAACTCTTTATCTGAAATTCCTGTTAATGGCTGGTGTGAAGATATAATTATGCAAAATGAGAAGGTGTTTGTTTGCAACAAAGCGAATAATCAAATTTATGTAATTAACTCGAACAGTGATTTTATTGTTGACAGCATTAGTGTTGGGGCAAATCCAGTATCAATTAAAGAGGATTTAAAAGGTAATATGTGGGTCTTGTGCCAAGGAAATATTACTGAAAACCCCAGTATTTCTGTTATAAAATCAGAAACTTCTGATATTTTAAGAAGTTTTAATTTAGAAAATAACCAGAGTTATCCATCGTCACTAAATATTCACAACAATCAAGTTTACTTCATTAATAAACACGTATATAAAATTCAAAATTTAAACGATTCTACTGCTGAAATTGTATGGTCAAATGACAATAATACTTTTTACAACTTATCAATTGATCCCTACATTAAGGATTTATACGTTACAGATGCCAAAGATTATGTTCAAAATGGGACATTATTTATAATAGATAGTAACGGTAGTTTAAAAAACGAAGTAACTACAGGAATTATTCCTAAATCAATAATATTTTAATTATTAAATTATTTTACCTTAAAATTAGAAATATCACTTATGCTTTTGTGAATTAATTTCCAAAATTCAAAATACTCCTTTTTCATTTTCTTTTGCTTATGAAATTGAGATATATCCTTATTTGCAGTAGAAATTATATCTTTTATTTTATTATCATTACTTAATGACATCCATTCTTCATATAATTCATCATTACTAATAGTATTATCAATAATTGTTTTATAAAATTTACTAAACTCTTTTTTCAATTGATTTGTATTTTTAGTAATTATTGTTCCTTTATAATAAAAGAAATCTCTGTATGATTTATAATCATCGTAGAACAAATTATTTACAAAGAAAATATCTTTAAGCATTTGTTTATAAAAAGAAAGATCTTCTTCATTACTAGAAGACTTAATTTCATTTTGAAATCTTTTTAAAATTATAATTGAACTAGCATTTAAAAAGAAACGCTTGTTTGAATTAGTTTCTTCAGTTGATAAGAATTTTTCAAAACCGATAAGTTCAAGATCTATATTGTTCTTTTTACTAGTAATGTCTCTGAAATCTTTCATAACTTCTTGTATTTCTTTACTCATAGTATGACATTTTTTTGCACTTACTACAACAGTACTTCCATTAGGGATGTCTTGCAGAGTTGTCATTAATGCACCTTTATTTAAAAAAGATACTATTTGAGCAAATGAAATTATTGTTTTTCTGTTTTTAGTATCAACATGAGAAATAAAAGCTAATTCATAATTTCTTCTTAGCAAGAAAAACATAGCAACAAGAAACCCAACTCCAACTCCAGAAAGTAAATCTGTTAATAAAACAGCAATAATTGTAATGACAATAACCAAACCATTTTCCCAGTCTGTTTTAAAAAGTTTGATGATATTATTAATCTTAACTAATTTAAAACCTATTAAAACTAGGATAGCTGCCAATGAAGATAATGGTATATATTCAAGAATATTTGGAAAAGCAAAAACACTAATTAATAAAAATAGACCATGATAAAAAGCTGACATTTGAGTTTTGGCATAAGCATTAATGTTTGCAGAACTTCGAACAATTACCATCGTAATTGGCAATCCCCCAATTAACCCAGAAAGAAAATTCCCAATTCCCTGAGCTTTTAATTCTTTATTAGTTGGCGATATATTTTTATCAGGATCTAATTTATCAGTAGCTTCTAAACAAAGAAGTGTTTCAATACTTGCAACTAATGCAATAGTAATAGCATAAACGTATACGTCTTTATTTGAAAAAGCTTCAATCGAAAAATCTGGTAAAACAATTAATTTTTTATAATTTCCACTAGAAAGTGCTTCTGGTAAGTCAACTAAATGAGAAGATCCAAGAAAGGTCATTTCACCAAAATTCCCACCAATAGAGCCAAATAATTGGTTTATTAAAGCTCCTAGTGCAACAACAATCAAAGAAACTGGAATTAATTTAATTTTTTCATTTTTCTTAAACCACGGTAATTCCCATACTAAGAGAATAATCATGGAAATTAAAAATATAATTAAGGCTCCAATAGCTAAGTTTTCAAAACTCAATAATATTTCAGAAAATGTATTTTCTCCGTCAACTTGATTTAGAGACATATCTCCTTCAGGATCAGAATCAACTCCTAATGCATGAGGAATTTGTTTTAAAATAAGTGTTATTCCAATTGCAGCTAACATACCATGAATTACTGATGTTGGTATAAAATAGCCAACAATACCCAATCTAAATAGGCCTAATAAAAATTGAATAATTCCAGACAAAACTACAGCAAGTAGAAATACTTCGTATCCTAATTCTGCAATTGCTGCAACTACAATTGTAATTAAACCAGCAGCAGGTCCACTTACACCAAACTTAGAACCACTAAAAATAGTAACCACTAAACCACCAATAATTCCAGCTATAATTCCAGCAAAAGGATCAGCATCTGAACCTTGAGCAATTCCTAAACAAAGTGGTAATGCAACAAGCCATACTACAAGACCAGCGGGTAAATCATTTTTGAAATGAGAAAAATTAAATTTATTTTTAAACATGTTAATATTTTTTATGTTGTAACTATAACAACAGATTACTAATTAAATTGAAGGGAAAGTATTATTAATTAGCTAACAAATAGGAGGTGGTGAATCAACCTCAATAAAAAGAGAAAGTTCTGGAAAATTAAATTTCGTATTATTAAGTAAGGAACCAGAATTTAGGTGATTAGACAATGTAGAATTAAAAAAACACTCATCTAAATCTTCTACTTCATTTTCTCTTTCATTTTCCTCAGATTCTTGATTACCTTCCGAATCAATATCATTTACAATATCATAAGAATTTGCAATAAAATTATTGGCGAAAGAATCATATAAATTGAAAGTATAGTTAACTGAAAAAGTAAAGAAAAATAATAAAAAAATTACTCTAATTAAATTTAGCCTAGAAAATTGATTATATGTACTATTTAATTTATTCATTGATTATGTTATGAATTTATATAATTTTTATGACAAACAAGCATATTTAAAGATAGAAATTATTAAAATAAAGACTTTTATTTTAATATATGAATTTATAAATAAAATTATATCTACTTTAATTTAAATATTCTTTCCTTAGATAATAAAAAAATTTCATCCTCAATATTTTTAAGTTTCATACTATGACTTCCTGTAAACTCACCAAATGAAGGGAAAATTAGATGAGTCTTTGATAAATAAAAACAAGGAAGTTTAATTTTCTGTTTACCAAAACCTTTAACTGTAAAGGAGGGATGAATATGTCCACAAAAATTAAAATTCTCTAAGTTATCTATGGGATAATGAGAAAAATATAAATTTTCTCTAAGCAAATATTTTAAAATTTTTACACCCTTTAATTTAATTTTTATTGAGTCGTGATTTCCAATTACTAGTGTAAATGATAGATTCAATGATTTAAAAAAAGTTAACCATTCTTCCCACTCTGAATTATATTCTGAATGAAATAAATCTCCCAAAAAAATCACCTCTTTAGGATTGTAATCCTGAATTGCAGATTTTAAAGTATTTAAATTGTTTAATGCTGGAAAAGACGGCAAGGAGATTCCATTTTTTCTAAAATGTGTTATTTTACCTATATGAACATCACTTAAAATCAAAGAGGATTTTTCCTTCCAATAAACCAGTTTTCTAAAATCAAAAATGAAAGTTTGACCGATAATTTTTTTTTTTATTGTTTTCATTGATATTGCAACAACATTTTTTTTATTCTAAACTCAAAATTTTCACTACTTAAATTTTCTCTCATTCTATCAGTAATAATTGGGAAGGAAAATGGCGACGGCATTAAAATTTGTTTCCATATTAATTTTTGACTCTTTATTCTTTGAAGAGCTATCCTTAATCTACCTTCTTCTAACTGAAACTCAAAAGTTTCAGTAATAGACTGTTTATATAATAAATTATCCGGTTCATAATCTCGAAAAACATCAAAAAGCAGCTGAGATCCAGACTGTAAATCTTTATTCCCTTTTCTTTTGTTAGGCATTCCATTAAATACTAAACCTGATATTACAGCAATATCTCTAAATTTTCTTCTTGCCATTTCAGAAGTATTTATGCTTTTAATTAGGTCTACATAAAGATAGGATTCATCCCATAAATTATTATCAATTATTTCTTGAACATCTAAAAATTCATCACTTAAAAGCTCAAAACCATAATCGTTATAAGCAAGAGAAAACGTAATGGGTTTTAAAAGTGAAATTCTGTAGGCAATTAAATGACTTAATGCTTCATGAATTAGTCTACCCTCAAAAGGATAAAAAACAGTGTGAAACCCATCTTTTGTTTTAAATGATTCTATTAAAAATTCGTTTTCGTTTGGAATTGCTGAAATATCAGTTTGTTTTTTGGTGATATAATTCAAAGGATTATTTTGACCTGGAGCTACTTTATTGTTTAAATTATATATTTCTGATCTTAATAACTCACTCATGTAAGAACTAAAGCTCATCCTTCCACCCATCCAACTAACAACTTTTCCCTTTTTAGAATTTGATTTTTTAACAATAACTTCCATGTTTTTTATTTGAAATATTTTGTAATATTTACCTCCAAATAAAAAAACTTCTCCTTTTCTTAGTTTTGAAACAAACCACTCCTCTATTTTACCTATTCTTTTGCCATTAATAGATTTTAATTGCAATAGCGCATCACTAACAATTGTTCCAATTTGCACTCTATGACGCATTGCAATTTTTCTACTGTTAACTTTAAAAAGACCATTGTCCAGAATCTCTACTTTTTTATACTCATCATATGATTGTAGACTTTGTGACCCCATAGTAATATTTTTTAATATCCAGCTCCATTCTTCATCTGTAATCGTCGAAAAAGCATGAGTTTTTTTAATATAATTCAATACATTTTTAGGATAAAAACCATCGGAAACTGCTAAAGAAACTAAAAATTGAATTAGAACATCAAAACTAAGGACATATGGAATCCTTTCTTCAACAAAATTTTGTTTTACAGCTTCGTTTAATCCAGAAGATTCCAATAATTCAATAGCATGAGTTGGTAAAAAATAAATAGTACTAGTTTCATTAGGTCTGTGACCGCTCCTACCCGCTCTTTGAATAAATCTAGCAACTCCTTTTGGGCCACCAATTTGAACTATCGATTCTACTGGATGAAAGTCAACTCCAAGATCTAAACTAGATGTACATACAACTACCTTTAATTGTTCATTTCTTACAGTGTCTTCTACCCAAAGTCTAATGTTTCTATCAATACTACCATGATGCATGGCCATATTACCAGCGAGTTGTGGAATCTCCTCTAAAAGTTTTTGGTACCATAATTCACATTGTGTTCTAGTATTAGTGAAAATTAATGTTGATTTACTTTTTTTAATAATTGGAGCTAAATACTTTGAAAGGTTAAGTCCCAAATGACCTCTCCATGGTAGTTGTTTAATTTCTTTAGGAGCAATTGACTTAACTAAAATTCTTTTTTTAATTGTAGATTTAATTAAAACTCCTTGATTTTTTTCATTAATAGAGCCTAGTAAGACTTCTTTTGCCTTGTCAAGATTTCCAATTGTTGCTGAAATACCCCAAATAGATGCCTTATTATTAAAATCTCTTATTGCAGCAGTACATAATTCTACCTGAACCCCTCTTTTTGAACCCATTAGTTCATGCCACTCATCTACAACAACAGTTTTAAGAAATGATGTTTTTTTCTTCCAATCTTTAGATGATAAAATTAGTTGCAAACTTTCTGGTGTAGTTACTAAAATATTGGGCAACTTTTTTCTTTGATTATTTCTTTCTTTGATTGATGTATCTCCGTTTCTTACACCTACAGACAAAGGCAAATTATTTTCGCTAATAAAATCTTCAATTGAAATTTTAATTTGCTGAGACAATGATCTTAAAGGGGTTATCCAAATACATATTAGATTATTATTTTGTTTGGGGCTTTTGACTACTGACCAAACTATAGCTGGAATTAAAGAAAGTGTTTTTCCAGATCCTGTTGGTGCATTTATTAACCCATTCTTTCCATTTAATATAGCTTTCCAAGCCAGAATTTGAAACTTTTGAGGTTTCCAACCTTTAGAGTTCATCCAATTGTCTATCCAGGTCTTAAAATTAGTGAACTCACTCATTAATAAGACTTTTTAAATTTTCAATTGTATTAGCCTGATTTGAATTCTTGTCTTTTCTCCATCTTAGAATCCTTGGAAATCTCACTGCCACACCAGATTTATGTCTGGATGAGTTAGCAACTCCTTCAAAAGCAATTTCAAATACCAATTCTGGCTTTACACTTCTTACAGGTCCAAATCTTTCGATTGTATTTTTTTTAATGAAATTATCTACTTCCTTAAACTCTTTATCTGTCAAGCCAGTATATGCTTTTGCAAAAGTGACTAATTCTCTATTGCCATTATAGTCTATCCAAAGCCCAAATGTATAGTCGGTAAATAAATTAGCTCTTCTTCCATGTCCTCTCATGGCATATGTTAAAACAGCATCAATTGTCAAAGGATCTACTTTCCACTTCCACCAATCACCTCTTTTTCTACCAACTCTATAAATAGATAATTTATTTTTTAACATTAATCCTTCACTATTATTTTTTCTTGCAATACTATGTGCTATTTTTACTTCACTCCAATTATTAATTTTATAGGATTCTGAAATTTGAAGATTATTATTGTTTAGGTTTTTTATTATTAGTTCTAATCCTTTTCTTCTTTGAAAATAATTTTGATCTCTAATGTCTAGATTATCATATTCTAATAAATCATAGGCCTTTAAAATTACTGGATTATTTTTAAGTGTTGTTTTTCCAACATTTTTCCGACCCAACCTTTTTTGAAGATCATTAAAAGACTTAATCTTTCCATCCTTAAAAGGGAGAATTTCCCCATCAATAACAGTTCCATTATCTAGTAAATCTCCCATTTTAATCAATTCTGGAAACTGATTACTAATCAACTCCTCGCCTCTAGACCAAATCATTACTTCATTATTTCTTTTTATTAATTGTGCTCTTATTCCATCCCACTTATTTTCATAAGCCCAGTTAGAACAATCACCTAATTCGTCCAATTCTTTATCGATTGAATTAGCTAAATAAAAAGGATAAGGTTTAAATATGAAATCTTCTTTACTTGGAGACAAAATCAATTGTTGAAATGTAACAGTTTCTGGATTCCAATCACCCATTATTTGATAAGCAATTATATCTTGGTCTATGCCTGTAACATTCGCTAAGGCTTTTGTCATTAATTTTTGGCTAACTCCAATTCTAAATCCTCCTGTAATTAGTTTGTTAAATAGGAATTTTGAATAATAATTTAGATGATTCCATTTGTTTATAAGATATTTTTTTTGTTCTATTTCATCAAACTCTTTCAGTTGCTTTAATTCACTTATTAACATAGTTAAATTTAGAGGAGAAATATCGTTTTCCGATTCAGGAACAACTAAAGCAATAGTTTCTGCTAAATCGCCAACAATATGATAACTTTCTTCAAATAGCCATAATGGGATTTGAGCCATTTCTGCAGCATAGACTTTTAAAGTTGATGTTTTAATAACACCTTTAGGCTTTCTTGATGAGAAAAGAGCAATTGCCCATACTTTGTCTTCATCCGAAGCATTTTTAAAGAAATTTTCAAGAGCAATTACCTTTTGATTGGTTTTATTAGTATTATCAATTTCTTCGACTAAGTTGGCAAAATCAATCATTTTCTTTGATAATTTCATTTTCTTCAAATGGAGTATTCTCAATAAAAGCATTAAACCCATTTTCATTTAAATATTTTGAGAAAATATCTTTATATCCGTGAGTACACACAATGTTCTTTGCTCCAGTATCTTTTATAGTTCTTAATAAATCTTTCCAATCCACATGATCAGAAAGCACAAATCCTCTATCAATAGCTCTTCTTCTTCTTGCTCCCCTAAAAGTCATCCATCCACTTGCTGAAGATGTGACATAAGGAACCATTTTTTTTATCCAAGAAGATCCATGAGTACTTGGTGGAGCAATAACTAAATTCCCAATTAAATCTTCTTTTTTTGTTTCTCTAGTAATTCTATGTGTTTTAGGTAAATTTTTAAACGTTCTTATTACTTCATTTAAATTTTCTACAGCACCGTGAGTAAGAATATCACCAATTTCAAGATCTAAGTTTGCTATTAACCTTTGAGCTTTACCTAAGCTGTAAGCAAAAACTACAGCAGTCTGACCGTTTGATTTACATTCTTTCCAAAAATCATTAATATTATTCATTACAACATCTTGTTTTTCCCAATTAAAAGCGGGAAGACCAAAAGTACATTCAGTAATAAATGTGTTGCATTTTAAAGGTTCAAAAGGAGTGGAAATCCCATCATCTTCTCTTTTATAATCACCACTATAGACCCATACATCTCCTTTATATTCCACTCTAACCTGAGAGGACCCAATTACATGACCAGCAGGATGCAGCGAGAACTGAACTCCATTAATAAGGAATTTTTCACCCCATTTTTTACTTTCAATATTCACATTTCCCAATCTATGCTTAACAATAGGAACATTATTTGGGTGAGTTAAATAAAATTTATGGCCGTATTTGGAATGATCAGCGTGTCCATGTGAAATAATTACTTTGTCAACTGGCTTCCAAGCGTCAATATAAACATTTGCAATTGGGCAGTAGATTCCATTTTGATTAAATATAAGTAACGGACTTTTCATCAATTAAATTTATATTATTTATGAAAATAAAATAGCCAACGTTTAATGAAAGAAACGTAAAAAGAATCTAAGTATAAAAAAAATAATTACTAAGAACAATAACTACCTATTATTTAAAATACTAAAATTGGAGTAAATTTTAAAGTGGCGCGGGGGGGAATCGAACCCCCGACCTCAGGGTTATGAATCCTGCGCTCTAACCGTCTGAGCTACCGCGCCAAATAGGCGACAAATATATATAAATTTAGAAAATCTAATATTTAATTTATAATTACATTGTTTAAATAATAATTTGATGATTTTTTCTGTTATATGCACATTGTATTTTATTTTTTCTATATTGGCCATAACAAGTTAAGAATAGACATCGATATGAGTAAAACAAAATCAGAATTTGAATATATTATTAATACATCCCCAATTATTTTGTTTAATTGCTTGAGTACTGCAAGTGGTTTGTCTGAATGGTTTTGCGACGATGTGAATCTCAAAGATGATAAGTTTACATTTTTTTGGGATGGCAGTAATGAAACTGCAATTCTAAAAAATGTTAAAAAAAGTGAATCTGTTAAATTTCAATGGGAAGACGATGAAGGAGAAGATTGCTATTTTGAAATGGCTATAAGAATTGATGATTTAACAAAAGAAGTAGCCCTAATTGTTACTGATTTTTATGATGACGACGAAGATGAATTAAAACTTCTTTGGGATAACAATATTCATAAACTAAAACAAGCTATTGGGGGATAAATACATTTAATAATCTTTTAATTTAAAATAATTTGAAGAGAGTTAGTTGGATGATTATAACCTCATTCCTAGGACCATTTTTATTGAATTTTGTTATTTGGATGGTAGTCCTAGATATGCAATTCTTATGGCTTTACATCGATGATTTAATGGGTAAAGGACTTGAATGGAATATCATTCTTGAACTTTTAATTTATGCATCTGCAAATTGGGTTCCGCTAGCATTACCTCTTTCTGTTTTATTGGCCTCAATTATGACTTTTGGAAGCCTAGGTGAAACTAAAGAACTTCTAGCATTAAAAGCTTCTGGTATATCACTATTTAAAATAATGAAACCTCTTATGGTTTTGATGTTGTTTGTATCTCTTTTTGCATTTTATTTCACAAATAGTCTTTGGCCTGTTGCAAATTTCAAAATGAGGGTGCTAATAAAGGATATACAAAAAACTAAAGTTGCATTAATTCTTCAACCAGGTGTTTTTTTTAAATCCGACTTGTTTTCAATTAGAGTTGGTGAAAAAAGTAAAAATGGTAAAGAATTCAAGGACGTTTTAATATACGACAAAAGCAACATGGTTAAACAAAACCTTGGAGCCTGGTCGTATAAGAATGACCCAAGAGATTTTAAAAGAGTTATAAGAGCAAAAAAAGGAAAGTTAGTTAACCCTGAAAACAAATCTAAATTAGAACTAGAACTTACTGATGGATATATGATTGAAGAATGGGATCCAGAGTCAATTAAAGGCTCAAATATTCCTTTTACAAAATATAATTTTAAAAAAACTGTTATTTCATTTAAACTAAATGCTTTTGAGTTTGAAAGAACTAGCGAAAAAACATATAAAAGAGATGAATATCTTTTAAGCCTCGGACAGATTTATGATTTAAATGATTCTATTAAAAAACAAAAAAATTATCAGTACACAAAAATTCAAAATCTTATTATTAAAGAAATACCATTTTTACTTGATAGCTCTGTAGATACTAAATACCCTAAAGAGAATTGTTTGCACTTAATTATTAGAAAACAAAATAAATCTGGTATTAAAAAAGACCATCAAGTAGCTATAAAAAAACTTGATCAACTTCAAAACAACTTAAAAATTGCAAAAATAAAAGATAAAAATTCTAATAATTTCATAACTAATTTAAAAATTGAATGGAATAGAAAATTTACTTTATCCTATGCAGTATTTATGTTATTTTTTTTAGGTGCACCACTTGGAGCAGTAGTTAAAAAAGGTGGTTTAGGATGGCCGGTAATAACTGCAATATTAATTTTCCTAGTCTATTTTATGCTTACTCGAGCAGGTGAAGAAATGGCTTCAAACTACAGTATGCTACCATTAACTGGAATGTGGCTGAGTTCAATATGTATAACTCCAATATCAATTTTTATTTTTTATAAGGCTAATATAGACTCAAAAATTTTTCAAATGAACTGGTACATTAAATTTCTTAAGATAATAAGGAAATGAAAGTATTACAAATTTGTCACAAGCCTCCAATACCAACAATAGATGGCGGTTGTATTGCAATTAATAATATTTCCAAAAGCCTTATTGATGAATTAGGTTCAATTAAGATACTTACCTTAAGTACTGATAAACATCCTTTCAAAACAAAGTCTTTTAGTAATGAGTATTTAAAAAAAACAAGTATTGAATCTTCTTATGTTGATACAAGATTTAAAATTGAAGATGCAATTATAAGTTTATTGAAAAATGATTCTTACAATATTTCACGTTTTTATTCTATTGACTTTAAAAAATTAATAATTAAAACACTTAAAAATAGTAATTATGATGTGATTGTATTAGAAAGTTTATTTTCCTGTAATTACATAAAAACTATAAAGGATTATTCATCTTCAAAAATCATACTTAGATCTCATAATATTGAATATAAAATATGGGGTGAAAATTCTATGAAAAGTTTAAACCCTTTTAAAAAAGTGTATTTTAAAATACTCTCTAATCAACTGAAAAAATATGAAATAGAAATTCTAAAAAAAATTGATGGTGTTGCATGTATTAGTGATAATTATAAAAATGAATTCAAAAGATTAGATTTTAAATTGAAAATAAAAACAATACCATTTGGAATAAATATTAATAATTACAGATTTAAAGATAAAATAAGTGAGGAGAAAAAATTAAAATTTTTTCATATTGGAGCAATGGATTGGTTGCCAAATTCCGAAGCTACTAATTGGTTAATTGATGAAATATGGCCGAAAATTCACAAATTAGTTCCAAAAGCCGAGCTTCATTTAGCGGGAAAAAACATGCCTGATTGGGTACATAGTAATCAGAAACTTAATATTTATAATCATAAAGAAGTAAAAGATTCATTAAAATTTATTTCTGAATATGATATAATGCTTGTTCCTGTTTTATCAGGGAGCGGGATAAGAGTTAAAATTATAGAGGGGATGGCCTTAGGTAAAGCTATTATTTCAACATCTATAGGGGCTGAAGGAATAGAATATAAAAAAGATGAAAATCTTATGATTGCTAACTCGGTAGAAGAATTTTGTAAAAATGCAAAGAAAATATCTTCTGGAAATTTAAACCGAAAAAAAATAGGTTTAAACGCAAGAAAACTTGTAGAAAAAAATCATAATCAAAAGAAAATTTCAAAAAAATTAATTTCATTTTTAGAATCATTTACATGAAATTAATTTATTTAACATCTAGATTTCCCTACCCTATTAATAAAGGAGATAAACTAAGGTCATATTTTCAAATTAAGGAACTTTCAAAGTTCTATGAAATCCATTTAATTTCTTTAACGGAAAAAAATATAAATGATATTGACATAGAGAAATTAAGTGTCTATTGTAAGTCAATAAATATTTATAAAATGAGACTAATTAGTAGAGCCTTTAATCTTTGTAAAACATTTTTTAATAACAAACCTTTTCAGGTAAACTATTTTTATCATAATTCGATTCAGAAAAAAATTAATAAGAATATTAAATTAATTAATCCGGACCATATTTTTTGCCAGCTTATTAGGACTGCTATGTATATTAGAAATAATCATTCAATAACCAAAACTTTAGATTATATGGATGCATTTTCAAAAGGGATGGAAAGAAGGGTTAATGTCTCGAGCTTTTGGATAAAACCTATTGTAAGAATGGAAAGTTATAGACTCAGAAAATTTGAAAATCTTGCCTTTGAATTTTTCAATAATCATCTTATTATTTCGGAAAATGATAGAGATGAAATTGTCCACCCTAAAAAAGAACAAATTAAAATTATTGAAAATGGTATAGATGAAAGTTTTTTAAGTAAAAATGATATTGAAATTAAATACGATCTAGTATTTGTTGGGAATCTAAGTTATGTTCCAAATATTGAGGCTGCAAATTTCATATCAAAACAGATTCTACCAAAATTGCTTAAAATAAAACCAAACATAAAAATTTTAATTGCTGGAAGTGATCCAACCAAAAAAATTATAAATCTTTCTAATAAAAATATCGATGTTAAGGGTTGGGTAAATGATATACGCGATGTCTATTGTAGTGGGAAAATATTTTTTGCTCCGATGAGTATTGGTAGTGGACTTCAAAATAAATTACTTGAGGCAATGGCACTTGGGGTACCTTGTATCACATCCAAACTAAGTAACTTTTCACTGGGAGCAACCCATATGGAAAATATAATTATTGGTGATTCTATTAATGATTTCATAAATCAAATAGTTTTTCTTTTGGAAGATGAAAAAGCTAGAGTTAAAATTGGACTAAATGGCAAAAAACATGTAATTGAAAACTATAATTGGAAAACATCAAATTTAAAATTGTTAGAATTATTAAAATCTAAACAAAACATTTAGATGAATTATATAATTAAATTTGCCGTAAATTATTATTAAATAATGAATACTATAGAAGAAGCATTAGAGGACATTAAAAAAGGTAAAATCGTTATTGTAGTAGACGATGAAGATAGAGAAAATGAGGGGGATTTTGTTACTGCAGCAAGGAATGCTAACCCGGAATTAATTAATTTCATGGCAACTCATGGAAAAGGATTAATTTGTACTCCATTAGTTGAAGAAAGGTGTGATGATTTAGGATTAGAAATGATGGTTGATTCTAACAACTCTCATTTTGATACTCCATTCACGGTTTCTATTGACTTAATTGGAGATGGGTGTTCAACTGGAATTTCTGCAGCAGATAGATCTAAAACCGTTCAAGCTTTAATAGACCCCGAAACAAAACCTAAAGACCTTGGTAAACCAGGACATATATTTCCACTTAGGGCAAAAGCAGGTGGTGTTTTAAGAAGAGCTGGACACACTGAAGCAGCTGTAGATTTAAGTAGATTAGCAGGGTTTGAACCCGCAGGTTTAATTGTCGAAATCATGAACGAAGATGGTACTATGGCTAGACTTCCAGAACTTAAAGAGATTGCTAAAAAGTTTAGTTTAAAAATTGTAACTATAGAATCTCTTATTGCTTACAGAATGCAACATGAAACTTTAATTGAAGAAGTAGTAGAAGTTGATTTACCAACAAAATACGGGGATTTCAAGCTAAAAGCTTTTAAACAAACTACAACTGGGGAAGAGCATTTAGCATTAGTTAAAGGTAATTGGGATAAAAACGAATCGGTTTTGGTAAGAGTTCATTCTTCATGCTTTACAGGAGATATATTAGGCTCTTTAAGGTGCGACTGTGGAGATCAGCTATCATCTGCTATGAAAATGATTAATACTGCTGGTAAAGGAGTTGTTTTATACATTAATCAGGAAGGCAGAGGAATTGGATTATTAAATAAATTAAAGGCCTACAAACTTCAAGAAAACGGTTACGACACTTTAGATGCCAACTTAAAACTTGGTTTTAAAGGGGATTCACGAGATTATGGTGTAGGCGCTCAAATATTAAGAGCAGTTGGTATTCAAAAAATGAAATTACTAACCAACAATCCTAAAAAGCGAACAGGATTAATTGGCTATGGGCTGCACATTACAGAAACTGTCTCTATTGAGGTTGAATGCAATATACATAATGAAAAATATCTAGAAACTAAGAAGACAAAAATGGGGCACAATTTAAATATTAAAAAATCTATTTAATTATTATTTAAATATTACTAAAAAAATCATTAACGTTTGATTCTATTCTCTCCATTAGATCTTGGTTGTCACCTTTTACAAACTTCATTCCACTAACATTTTCATAAAGTTCAATATATCTTTTGGATACAGAATCTACAAAATCTTTATTCATTTCTGGAATTTGCTGTCCATCTTTTCCCTGAAAACCGTTTTCCATTAACCATTCTCTTACAAATTCTTTACTAAGTTGCTTTTGAGAGTCTCCATTATTTTGTCTTTCTTGGTATCCATCCTTGTAAAAATATCTACTTGAATCTGGAGTATGAATTTCATCAATTAAAAATATTTTATCATTTTTCTTACCAAACTCATACTTAGTATCTACCAAAATTAGTCCTCTTTCGTTGGCCATTTCAGTACCTCTTTGAAAGATTGCTTTAGTATAATTTTCTAACTGTAAATAATCTTCTTCAGAAACTAAGCCTTGTTTTAGAATCTCATCTCTAGAAATATCTTCATCGTGACCAATATCGGCTTTTGTAGTTGGTGTAATAATTGGAGTGGGGAATTTTTGGTGCTCTATCATTCCCTCAGGCATTTGAATACCACAAATTTCTCTTTTACCGGATTTATAAGTTCTCCAAGCGTGACCGGTTAGATATCCTCTTATAACCATTTCAATTTTAAATGGCTCGCAGAAATGTCCCACTGTAACGTTTGGATCAGGAGAAGACAACATCCAATTTGGAACAATATCTTCAGTAGACTTTAAGAATATTTCTGCTAATTGATTTAGTACTTGTCCTTTATAAGGTATTCCCTTAGGCAAAACCACATCAAATGCTGAAATTCTATCGGTTACTACCATTGCTAGATATTCATCATTAATGTTATATACATCTCTTACTTTTCCGTTATAAACGTTTTTTTGATTGGTAAAGTTAAAATTAGTACTTGTTATTGCTTTCATATTTTTTATTTAAATACTTTTATAATAGTTTTTACCAGAGGATGTCTAACAACATCTTCTTCGTTTAATTTTACAATAATAATACCTTTTTGATTTTTAAATAAATCTAACGCTATTTTTAATCCACTTTTTTGATGTTTAGGTAAATCAATTTGAGTTACGTCTCCGGTAACTATAAATTTAGCAGATTTACCCATTCTTGTCAAAAACATTTTCATTTGTCTTTCTGTTGTATTTTGAGCTTCGTCTAGAATAACAAATGCATTGTCCAGAGTTCTTCCTCTCATAAACCCAAGTGGGGCTATTTGAATTACTTTATCTTCCAAAAATTCTGAAAGTTTAGAAGTTGGAATCATATCTCCAAGAGCATAGTAAAGTGGTTGTAAATAGGGATCTAGTTTTTCCTTTAAATCACCTGGAAGAAAACCTAAGTTCTCTCCAGCTTCAACTGCAGGTCTGGTTAATATGATTTTACGAACTCTTTTTTCTTTTAATGCCTTTACTGCTAATGCTACTGCTGTGTAGGTTTTACCAGAACCAGCAGGACCAACTGCAAATAGTAAATCTTCCTTTTCAATGGCATTTACCATATTAAACTGGTTTAAAGTTCTAGAACGAATTATTCTTCCTTTATTTCCATAAAGAAGAACATTGTCTTTAGAAAATTTTGAGTGCTTTAACTTGTACTTTTTATCAATTATAGAGATTAATATATCATTAGAAACAGAACTAAACTTGGAATGATGAGTTTCAATTTTGTCCCAAATTTTCATAAAAGAGTTTACATTTTTTTCGTCGCCAATAATTTTGAGTTCTTCGTCTCTCAAAACAATTTTTAATTTTGGAAAATTAATTTTTAATGTTTCAAGATTTTCATTTTTATTTCCAAATATTTCTGAGTGAAAAGAGCTTGTTATATTTATTTTTTCTTGGTGCAATTAAAGTTTAATTTAAAGGATTATAAATTATTGTATTTTTGATTAACAAATGTAATCATTAGGAATAAAATTATTAAAAAAAAACATGTTAATTACACTTACATCTGACATGGGGCTTAAAGATTATTATGTTGCAGCAATCAAAGGATCTATCTATAGTCAATTACCAGATGTTAACATTGTAGATATTTCCCATAACATACCTCCATTTGATATATTACATGCTTCATTTGTATTAAAAAATACATTTAAACAATTTCCTAAAAATACCATTCATATTATTGGAGTTGATGCTGAAAAAAATGAAGAAAACAGCCATGTGATTGTAAGAAATTATGATCAATATTTTATTGGATCCGATAATGGTATATTTTCTTTAATGTTTGATAAACGTCCTGATGGAATTTGGAATATTAATATTAATACTGAAATAGAAGATTATTCATTCCCTACAAAAGATATTTTTGTACCAATAGCGTGTCATTTAGCTAGAGGTGGTTTACCATCTGTAGTTGCTAATGAAATTCCGGAAATTAAAAACAAGCAACTCTTTAGACCAATAATTGATAATAATGGTATTAAAGGAATGGTTTGTTACATTGATAAATATGGTAATTTAATGACCAATGTCACAAAAAAAATGTTTAAAGACATAGGTAAAAATAGACAGTTCAAAATTTTTCTTACAAGATCAGAATACAGTATTCAAAAAATTCATCTTAAGTACAATGACGTTCCCGATGGTGAAAGAATCGCTATTTTTGGAAGTAGTGGTTTTTTAGAAATTGCGATTAACAAAGGGGTAAAAGGTTCAGGTGGTGGAGCAAGTCAATTGTTTGGAATTAAAATAAATGATATTATTACAATAGAGTTTAAAGAATAATGATAATAAGAATTGTTAAACTACTAATTGAGGAAGAAAAAAAAGAGGAATTCTCCAAATTTTTTCATGACAACAGATTATCTATTGAGCAATTTAATGGGTGTCTTAAGTTAGAACTTCTACAAGAAGCACATGGAAACAATGTTTTTTTCTCCTGTAGTCATTGGGAGGATAATAATTCATTAGATAATTATAGAAACTCAGCATTTTTTGAAGAAGTATGGAAAAATACCAAAATGTATTTTTGTGGTAAGCCAGAAGCATGGAGTTTAAAAACAAATTAATGAGTAATTCTAATTTAACTATTATAAACATAAAGCAACTTGTTGGTATTCTTCCAAAAGAAGATTTAATTTTAACTGGTTCACAAATGAATAAGTTAAATGTAATAGATGATGCATATGTTGAAATTCTTGAAGATAAAATCCATGATTTTGGGTATATGAAGGATTTAAAACTAAAAAACTCTAAAAATACTTACGATGCAAATCAAGGATTAGTTTTACCCTCTTGGAACGATTCACACACACACCTAGTTTTTGCAAAAAATAGAGAAAAAGAATTTATTGATAAAATTAATGGTCTTTCATATGAACAAATCGCTGAAAGAGGAGGTGGCATTTTAAATTCTGCAATTCACTTAGAAAAAATTTCTGAAAAATTACTTTTTGAACAATCTAAAGAAAAGTTAAATGACTTAATTAATTTAGGAACTGGAGCTATAGAAATTAAAAGTGGATATGGTTTAAGTTTACAGGGGGAATTAAAAATTCTAAGAACTATTAAGAGGTTAAAAGAAACTTTTGATATTGAAATAAAATCTACTTTTTTGGGTGCTCACGCAATACCATTGAAATATAAGAATAATCGAAAAAAATATCTTGATTTATTAATAAATGAAATGTTACCAGCTATTTATGAAGAAAAATTAGCTGATTATATAGATGTTTTTTGCGAAACTAACTATTTCAATGTTGATGAATTAGAAATGATTTTAGAAGCTGGAGCTAAATATAATTTAAAACCGAAAATTCATGTAAATCAATTTACATCTATTGGGGGAATTCAAAAAGCAGTGGAATACAATGCAGTATCAGTAGATCATTTAGAAGTAATGGAAAACGATGATTACAAATGCTTAAAAAATTCAAAAACCATTGCTACACTTCTGCCTTCTTGTTCATTTTTCATTGGAATTCCTTATGCACCTGCAAAAAAACTAATTAAGGAAAATATACCATTTGCATTAGCAAGTGATTTAAACCCAGGTTCTTCTCCTAACGGCAATATGAATTTGGTAAATTCTTTAGCTTGTATAAAAATGAAAATTTTGCCTGAAGCTGCTATAAATGCCAGCACAATTAATGGTGCATATGCTATGGAAATATCTAATATTACAGGCTCTATTACAAAAGGAAAACAAGCAAATTTAATAATAACAAAACCCATTGACTCTTACTCTTATCTTGCTTATTCATTTGGAGAAAATTGCATTAGTAAGACTATGATAAAAGGAAAATGGACTAAATAATAAATAAAATGATAAAAAAAGGAATATTTTACTTGATCTGTAGTGTATTTATTTCAATTAATGTAAAAGGTCAAAACTCAGTAGAAAAAGCAGAAAATAAACTAGGAAACTGGTTAATGTATTTTGGAACTCATAAGATAAGTGAGAAATATAGTTTGCATTACGAAACACAATTAAGAAATTATGAAATAATTTCAAATTTCAATCAGCTATTACCTAGAGTGGGACTAAATTATCATATTGACGAAAATAGTATAGTTACTGCAGGATATGCTTTTATTCCTACTCAAAATGAATTTGATAAAGGTTGGGGAAAAGAAATGGTCACTGAAAATAGAATTTGGGAACAATTTATATTAAGAAACTCTATTAATAGAGTTAAAATAAGACATCGATACAGGCTAGAGCAAAGATGGGTAAAGGCTGGAGATATAACTAATTACAAAAACAGAGCTAGGTATATGTTATCTTTAAAACTACCTATTTCAAAAAATGAAGAGTCTCCCCTATTTATTTCATTATATGATGAAATATTTCTAAATATTTCTGATAATCCTTTTGATCAAAATAGATTGTTTGCAGCATTAGGATTTCAAGTTAATAAGCAAATGAATATTCAACTTGGTTACTTAAGACATCGCGCTGGAAGTCTAGATCTTAATAGGTTACAGTTGGCCTTATTTTTAAATACAGGAAATTAAAATACTTTAATAAATTAATAGCTTGAATTTATTTGGCTTAATGGGAGTTTTTTCCAAGTAATTCCTTCTTCCCATTTAGGAGCATGTACTAGTTTCAAATAATTCATTAATAAAATTTCTAACTCCTTTGCTTTCTTAGGATTTTTAATAGCAAGGTTCTCACTTTCTTCTTTATCAGTTGTTATATTGTAAAGAAATAATTCCCTATTGTCTTGAAATTTAACAAGCTTAAAATCACCTTTTCTTACTGCAGAATGGGGTCTTTTTAAAGCAATTCCATTTTTATACGGGACGTGAAAAAATATTCCATCTACTTGTCTCTCAATATTTTCTTTACTAGGGTCAAATAAAATAGGTTTAAAACTTCCACCATCAATTTTATTTAGTTCAAAACTACTCACTCCTGCTAAATCTTTAATTGTAGGTAAAATATCTGATCCTGAAACTGGTACTTTTGATTCTATTCCTGGTTCTATTCCTGGACCAGCAATTATTAAAGGAACCCTAAGACCTCCTTCTAAAGCATCCCATTTACCACGTCTAAGAGGGAAATTATAGCTCTTAGTATATTTTTTTGCACCGGGAATATTTGGTACAGATCCATTGTCAGACATATATATAATATAAGTATTATCCTGAATCCCTAGCTGATTTATTTTTTTTAGTAATAATCCCAAGCCTTCATCTAAATCTTCAGTCATTGCAGCGAATCCAGAGTTTATGTGTTGGGCACCTAAAGGTTTTTCTTGTTGTTTTAAAAAAGTCTCTTGTTTTGATTGTATTGAGGCGTGTACTGCATAATGTGATATTTGGAGATAAAATGGTTTGTTTTCTTTTGTATTTTCTTCCATAAATTTTATGGCTTTATTGGTAAGAGAAAAAATATTTTTTGGGTCTTTAACAGCAACATGATTCCACTGAGTCTTATCATTTACAAAAGCACCATCTTTATTTTTCGTTGGACCATCACTAATATCATATCCTAATGTTTTTGGAATACTACCAATTCCCCACTTTCCAAAATGAGCAGCTACATAATTATTATCAATCTTTTTTAAAGCTTTTGGAATACTTATAAATTCATCATGTTCGATATGGCTAGTATTCATACCTACTCTTATGAGTGATAATCTTGCAGGAGTTTTTCCAAATTGAATACTGTATCTTGATGGTGCACATACGGGAGCCGATGCGTATGCATTAGAAAAACGAATTCCAGATTTTGATAGTTTCTCTAGATTTGGAGTATAATGATAATCACTTTTTGATAAAGGCTCTGAATCCATCATTTGAACCGAAGTCCCATTCCAACCTTGATCATCGACCAAAATGAATATAAAATTTGGCGAATTATTCTCCGTTTTTGAGTTTGGTTGCGAATAATATTCATTTTTAAAGGAAAAAAATACTGTAAATACTAAAACTGTACAAAGGGTTTGATTTCTTTTCATATAAAAATTTTAATTAGTTGGTTTTAAAAAAATTCTTTTTCCATTTTCATCATACAAATCACCATATGTTAAATTTAATGGTTTTGTAATTGGTTTAACGTTTGAAATTTGTCTTCCTAATCCATCTGGTTTTGTATTGGCATTAATAATTCTACCATCAATTATTTTAACTAAAGAATCACAAATCACTTTATAAGTTGGATTTAATGCTAGATTATTAAGTTCATCTGTATCAAATTTATGATCATATAATTCATATTGAAAGCCACTTTGCATATTCCATTTTGTTAGTCGAAATCTTTCTGTTTTTAAAGAATATCCATTTCTCCACCTTGTTAAGGCATTATCTCTTACAGATGAAGTCTTATTTTCAATAATTGGTTTAAGACTTTTCCCAACTAAATGCTTAGGAGGAATTATATTTGTAAGATCCATTAGTGTTGGAAATATGTCTATTAATTCTACTGGGCTCATTGTTATATTAGATTTATAATCTGCTCCAGGAACATTTATAATTAAAGGAACATTTGTAGAGTTTTCAAACAAAGTTTGTTTTTGCCAATGGCCATGTTCTCCCATATGATACCCATGGTCTGAAATAAAAACAATAATAGTATTTTTATCTAATCCTGTTTGTTTTAGTTTATTCATTATTCTACCTAATTGGGCATCTACAAAAGAAATAGTGGCATAATAGGCTTGTTTTATTTCTTTAGCTAAATCTTCATCTAAGTTTAATTGATTTTTTTTAGCTCTAATAGATTTTGCAGCTGGTAAGGGTATTGTTTTTAAATATTCTGGAGAACTTTCAGGAATTATAATTTCTTCTTTATTATATAATTCAAAATATTTTTTAGGGGCAACAAAAGGAGTGTGAGGTCTAAAAAAACCAACAGCTAAGAAGAAATTGTCTCCCGTTTTAGAAAAATTTTCAAGCTTTTTAATTGCTTCACTAGCTCCAATACCATCAGTTTGTTCTTCGTCTTCACCATCAGAAGCCATCCAGCTTAGTGTTCCTCCATATCTTCTTGGACTTAAGGTGTTTATTTTATATTCTTCAATTTTATCTCTTCCATATGGATTAATAGTTTGATCCCATGAAAAAATGTCATCAATACCAGAAGTTCCAATAGTACTAGGATTATCATAATGAAATATTTTACCAATTCTTACCGATTGATAACCTTGTTCTCTAAATCTTTGTCCTATTGTTGTGACATCTGGAACAGTACTTCTTAAAAAGACATTGTTTTTTGTCATCTTTGTTTGATTGGTATACATACCAGTCATAAACGAAGCTCTTGAGGGACCACATAGCGGATATTGGCAATGTGCATTTTGAAATAATGTACCATTTTGAGTAAGAAGATCAATATTTGGAGTTTTTACTATTTTATTACCATAAACTCCAATATCACAATTTAAATCATCTGCGATTATGAATAAAACATTTAATTTTTTAGATAAGGAAATATCATTTTGAGCGATGTTTATTTTTGAAAGACTGCAACAAAAAAGAATTAATAAACAGGATACTTTTAATGAAAGATTAAAGAAATTCATACAATTATTTAATCTATATTTTACTAATTTAAAAAGCATTTTAAAAGCTTATGACTCTTTTATGTGGTTTAAATGATAATTCACTAGATTATCTACTGGCTTTTGAATTATTTCACCAAGAATTACTCCGTTGTTTTTAGCAGCTTGAATTAACTCTCTTTCAAAAATTTTACTTATAGAACCTATAAAATGTGTTTTAACAGACTTGTGTTCTGGATAACAGCAAACATGAATTTTCATAAATTCATTCATACCATGTTGGATCATATTTACCACATATTCATGGTGATAGTGTCTGTTTATAAACTTCATGAAGGAAGCAAGATATACGTTGGCATGAGGCTTCATATATACATTTTCAAAAATATCTGCTTTTGCATTTCCAAATTGGCTTTCAAAATCTTTAGATATAGAATCGGGCAACTGATTATATAAATAATCTCTTAGAAGCTTTTTACCATAAAAGGACCCAGAGCCTTCATCTCCTAATACATAAGCAATAGCAGGAACTTCTTCTCTTAGAACTTTTCCATCAAAATAACATGAATTAGAGCCAGTTCCTAATATACAAGAAATAGAAGGTTCACCTTGGTAAGTAGATAAAGCACATGCCAATAAATCATGATCTACTATAACAGCTGAATTTGGATATATTTTATTTAGTCCTAGTTTAACAATATTATTCATTTCATCGCTAGAACAACCAGCTCCATAGAAATACAATTTATCTACATTTTTAGAGGCTTCATAAAATTCTTTATTATTTTGAATTTCTTCTGCAATAAATTCGCTTGAATGAAAAAATGGGTTGAAACCCATAGTTTTAAACATTGTTATTTCTTTACTATCGTTAACAAGAACCCAATCCGTTTTTGTAGATCCACTTTCTGCTATTAATATCATATATGTTTTATTTTGGATAAAATAGAATATTTAAGACCAATTAGAATGTAAAAGGGAATAAATAAACTATGTATAGAAAAAATTATAGGTTTAAAATTATTTATGTAAGGCTTATTAATGCTAGAAATTAACATGAAAATCAACTTTTAATAATATTTAAAATAATAACATTTGAAGTTGTAACATTGTCAATTATAAAATATAATTGATTTCTAAAGTTATTTAAATTTTTAAATAAAATTGGGGTAATTTTAATAGTTTTTAAACTTAATTTAATAGTGATAATACTATTTGTTACACAAGTAAGAACCTGTTTTAAAAAATAATATTTATTAAATAAAAAGAAGATCATTTATTTAGTCCAAAAAACATCAACTTGAGTTGAAAAAGTATTTAATATATAGCTAATGGGAAGAAGTTCTTTTTTTGCATTCTTTAAAACTTTTTTCTTATCCAATCCTTGAACAAATAAAACTATTTTTTTGGTATTTAAAATAGACTTTAAATTATGTGTTATTCTTTTCTCTGGGTTAGACTGAGATAGATTTAAAGAGATATCTGGATGAATTTGGGATAGTGCATCATCGGTTTGAGAAGTTTTTGGAAATAATGAGGCAATATTGCCATCTAAACCCATTCCAAGAAGCACAATTGCCTTTTGGTTTAAAAAATCTGAATTTTCACTCTTAGCTTTTGATAAATTAACCTCTTCATTGTTTAAGTCATAAACAAGGGAGGTTAATGTAGCTTTACTTATAATATCTTCTCCTAAGGCTTTAGAAATATTGTAAAAATTACTTTCATTAGAATCATTACTTACCCATCTTTCGTCCACCAATCCAAATTTAACTTTTGACCAATCAATGCTAGTGATTTCTTTAAATCTTTTATATAAAGATAAGGGAGTTAAACCTCCAGAAAGTAAAACCAATACTTGATCACTTGTCTTAGTTTCAATTCCTAAATCTCTTTCAATTGAGCTTAGTAGACTATCCTCTAAGATTGAGATGTTATCAAAGTTATTCCAATTCATTAATCGCTAATATACACTTATTGTTTTACACACACTTAGTAATAAACTCCAAATATTTATAAAACAAAGTATTAAATAGACGTAAATAAGTAATAATTAAGATTGTAACAAATAAAAGATTAGAATATCAAAACAAAAGGAAAATTATTTAGTAAGGTAATAATGGTATGAAAGACAATAATGCCAAAAAGATATTTCTAATAAGTAAAAAGACTATTAAAAGAATAGTAGAGTTATAATTTAACAAATCTTTTTTGAGGAATATGTTCCGTAGTTCCTTCATAGTTTATTAAATAAACACCATTAGGGATATCGCTTAAATCGTACTCAAAATGATTGAAACCTTTATTTAAATTAAGCGGATATTTTCTTACGACTAAACCTTTCAAATCTTTTAGAACTATATAAACGTTATTTCCCTGGTAGTTTTCTAGAAATAATTCCAAAGAAAGCAATTTATTTGTTGGGTTAGGATAAACATTATAACCCAGCATAGTATTTTCACAATTTACTACAATTGGTTCAAAAGATTTAGTACTTCCATCAATATCGGTTTGGAACAACTTATAATAGCTAACACCAGATTTATGGTTATCATCCGTCCAATTATAAGTAATTTCTTCATTAGTTGTTCCACCACCGTTTATATTACCCACCTCATGCCATTCAGTAAGATCTTCACTTCTTTTAATAGTAAAATATTCGTTATTTACTTGAGAAGCTACTACAAATTCTATGTTGGTTTGGTTGTTAATACATTCACCAGTAAAAGATACTAAATCAATTGGTAAGTAAAGAGATTCATCAGTTGATCCAAGAGTGACATGAAAAGGATTATCTTCAAAATCTGTGAGTGGATCCGATTCTAAAGTTCCTGCACTGAATAAACCCAAAGGTGTTGAGGGCACCTCTTCCCATGCTGTCCCATTGTATCTAGCAAATACTAATGGAGCAATATCTGTATTCATTTGATTTCCATTGGTTCCCCAAGTATCTTCACTCGTCCACTCAATAAATAAAACTGCATTTTTATCTGTATTGTCTCTTTCAATTGTCCAATGATAACCACCAGAGGGAGGTGTATTACCTGGATTTGGTGGTAGAGGTGTTGCCGTGGGGTCATTATCTGGATCATACCAACCACTAATATGGTCTAGACCACCAGTTACTCCTCCACCATTTGCAAGTGAAGCACCAGCAGCAGCAGTAGATCTTGAATCAACATATTGCACTTTAAATACTGTTTCAGTACCACCAGCTGTAGGAGTTAATTTTATAGGTCTATATTTACTAGCTACACCTACAGGAAAATAAAATTCGGTTGTGCCTGTCATTCCTCTGTGACAATTTCCAATTATTTTCCTTAAATCTGTAGCAGTTGTAACCGCTGGTGCAGTGCTAGCAAATTTAAAAATATTTGCAGCTGTGGTAATATCACCGTCTGTATTAAAAGTAAGTGTACCATTAACTGTAACATCACCGTTTAAATCTAAACCATCAGTATTACTTGCTGTAAGATTGAAAAAAGTTTCATTAGGTAAATTTTGAGTACCACTAACAGCATCAAATGTAACCGTACCCAAATTGTTTGTTAAAGTTCCAAAGGTGTTATCTGCAGTGCTACTACAAACTAAATTTCCAGCTCCTGTAAATGTAACTGACCCTCCTCCAGCATCAGCATTAAATTGCCCATCGGCATTGAAAATGCCAGTTCCGATTGAAAGAACTCCCCCAGGAACTGTTGTCACATCAGATGCAGTAAACTCACTTGTTGTTAAACTTAAAGTTCCAGAAATAATTGTTTGTGCAGCTGATCCATCATTACCAGCCATATCGAGTGTACCACCAATAGTAAGTCTATCATTAACAGTAATAATACTTTGTGCTTCATGTATTCCTGCTGAAATTGATAATTTATGAAAAGAATTACCTGCTTTTGAAGTTATTTGCGTAGTTCCTGCACCATTCATAGATATTACTCCATCGGCAGGAGTAAATGTTCCTCCTGCATCATCCCAAGATCCTGACACTGTATGAACAGCACTATTTCCAGGAACAAATGAACCAGCGTCCATTTTGAAATTCCCTGTTAATGTTAACCCAATATTATCCAGTGTTAAATTTCCTGTTGTAATTTTTAAATCTCCAAAAACAGTCAATGCGCTAGCTGCTGTTGCTGTTTGACCATTGTTATTAGTTTGTAGATTAAAATATGCAGCATTATATATCGCTTGGCTACCTGCTTGATTATCATATATTACTGTTCCCCTAGTTATATTTCCTCCAAGACCATCATTTAAAGTACCTAAATCTGGTGCTCCTCCCCCATTGCCACCTAGATTAAGAGTACCAGTCCCAGTAAAAGTCACAGTCGCTCCATTGGCATCAAAATCATTCGCATCAAAAGTACCAGCTGCAATTTCTAATATAC
>Ga0209603_1000180_pt1 | contig 83979 bp, 87 predicted proteins | sample COGITO_mtgs_1206_FD_184812 | JGI IMG/M metagenome (GOLD analysis project Ga0209603, IMG submission 184812) | Pelagic marine microbial communities from North Sea - COGITO_mtgs_120607 (SPAdes) (version 2) | ecosystem: Environmental > Aquatic > Marine > Epipelagic ...
TGACGCACCCGATCACCTAGTGGCCGCTGCGCTGCTGCACGACGTCGGCCATTTAGTGTCGGACGACAACGTCAGCCTCGTGGAAGATCTCTCCGACGACTTCCACCATGAACGCATCGGCGCAAAGTTCCTCACACGCTGGTTCAGTCCAGAGGTCACCGCTCCCGTTGCGCTCCACGTTCCAGCAAAGCGCTACCTGTGTGCGGTCGAGGCGAGCTACCTCGACGGCCTGTCTGCTTCGTCGATACGCAGCCTGCACGTGCAGGGTGGCCCCATGTCGGCCACCGAGGTTGAGGCGTTCGAACGGCGCCCGCACCATCGGGAGGCCACGCTTGTCCGACGATGGGACGACCGGGCCAAGGTTGGCGGTCTCGCCGTTTCGGGCCTCAACGACTATGGCGCGATTCTCAGCAGACTTGCGCTCTGACCCGACTTCGGTGTTCGCCTTTCAAGGGTTGCGTAACTGGATGCCAATCACCCCTCAGGGTCGTCACACCTGGCACCATACGCAGGGGAGACACCAAACTTGGCGCCAAGTGTTTACCTTGCGGCCTTACTGCGTGATTAGAGGTTGCAGGTTCAAATCCTGTTAGCCCAACACCGAAAGACAGGAACTTTCCAAACCGAGAGAGTCTCGGTGTCGCTTTCGATCACACAACGGTCACAAGGCGAAGCTGCTACTCACCGATGGGAGTCAACAGCCGCACCCATGACGACACCGCCCAGATTCAATGTAATTTTGACCGGGGGATAGCCTCCGCAGATGCTCAAAACTCGCATGCGTCGTGCCTTTCGTCTCAGCGTGATCACTGCTTTAGCGGCAGCTCTCAGCGCGTGCGGCGGCGATGGCGGAGGTAGCGACCTAGTTGAGGAGTCGACTGAGAAAGCCGACGCTGCGTGCGCACGCGAAAACTTTGGCTGCACCAAGGACTACATCCGGTGGTTCAACGAGGTATCGATTGCCAGAGAGGACGACCTTTCAGCCTTGAGCCCCGAGGATTACGACACCTATCTGGGCAATTCGTTGCGAGCGGGGGACTGCCAGGAGACGGTGCGCTGACAAAAGCGCTGTCACACCGCACCGTTTCTCTACAGTCATTTACGCCGTAAACCGGTGCCGGGGCGATGCCGGCACCGGTTACTAGCGTCCTGCGGGGGTCAGGCAGGCTGTTCGACTAAATCGGTATACCGCACGTTCGCTGACCGGATAGTGCCGTTAAAGGCGAATGGTGCAAGCTTGTGGTAGTCGAGCGAGACGGGCGAACCGAGAGCCTTCCCGAAGTCCAGGCAGTCGTTGGCAGTAAAGAACAACGGTGCGCTCACCGGAACGACGCCTTCCGCAACAGATTCTCCATTGACATGGATCTCTATGTTGAGCGGCCCCGCTGCAGCTTCATCGACTGGGGTCGTGATCACGCTTATAGAGGCATCGCCGACCGGAAGAGACGTAGCTGCGCGAATCTGTGTGCGCTGGACAATGAAAAGGTTGTATTCAAACACCAAGACTCCGTCTTGGATAAAGAGAGTTAGGCCGCCCGAGTTGGCTCCGAGCTTGTACAGCACGCCGCTCGGATCTTCTGGAAGATTCACGTCCAGCTGAACGACATTCGCTCGGTTGCCGAGTGTTGGAGCCGTTACCTCTGGAATACGGGTCATGTTGCCAGGGAAGTTCCATTCAGTCTGCGAAGGCTTGATTCGCATCTCCGGATGGAAGACCGGAATCCACAAGCCTCCACCAATGGGAAGCGCCTGGTTCTTCGTCGCCTCGACTAGAAACATGTCTTTCAATTGGGCCACCTTGTCAGGCATCTCGCCTGCGAGGTCATGGGCCTGCGACCAATCTTCATCGATGTTGTACAACTCCCAAGTGTCATCGTCAGGTGACCACTGCAGGATCGCTGGGTCGACACCTTTGACCCACGGCAAACGCGGTCCGATAGCTGATGCCATCCAGCCATCGTGGTAAATCGACCGGCTTCCCATGATCTCGAAGTACTGAGTTTTGAGATGACCGTCAGCTTGAGGGTCGTCGAACGTGTAAGCAAAGCTTGTCCCGTTGATCTCGTCCTGCTCGATCCCGTTGACTAAATCAGGTGGCGTGATTCCAACGGCCTCGTAGATGGTGGGGACGAGATCATTGCAGTGATGGAACTGGCTACGCACCTGGCCGTCATGCTTGATTTGCGATGGCCACTGAACCACCATCGGGTTTCGGGAGCCGCCGAAGTGGGATGCCATCAATTTCATCCCCTGGTACGGCGAGGAGCCAGCCCAGGCCCACCCAGCGTGATACATGTTGTCAACGAGAGGGGAGCCGAGCACCTCGAGTCCGCCAAGCGACTCGAGGGTGTCGATGTGCTGATCGAGGGTCGTTGGGATCCCGTTTTGAGCAAGCAGCTCGCTGATTGTTCCTTCTTGGCCTTCTCCGGATGATCCATTGTCACCCCAGATGTAAAAGACCAGGGTGTTATCAGCGATGCCTAAACGTTCGAGCTCATCAAGAATCTTGCCCGCCTGAACGTCTGCGTGCTCAGCAAACCCTGCGCACACCTCCATGAGACGCGACTGGAACGGCTTTTGATCTTCAGGAATGTCGTCCCAGGCAGCAAGTTGGGGATGGCGGGGCGTGAGTTCTGCGTTATCGGGGATCCAGCCTGTCTCCTTCGCTCCTTCGAATGACCGTTCGCGGTACGCGTCCCAGCCATCATCAAATTTCCCGGCGTACTTATCTGCCCACTCGCTATGCACCTGGTGTGGGCCATGAATTGCGCCGCTAGCCCAGTACATGTAGAACGGCTTGTCCGCCTGCATTGCTTGGTGCTTTCGAAGCCACTGGACTGCATCTTCGGCAAGGTCCTCACTTAAGTGATAGCCCTCTTCTGGAGTTGACGGAGGGGCAACAACGGTGGTGTTACGAACCAAGTTCGGTTCGTACTGGGACGCTTCGCCAGAGAGGAAGCCATAGAAGTACTCGAAGCCAAGCGACACCGGCCAGTTCTCGAATGGGCCAGTTTCCGATGTCTCCGCGGCTGGAGTGTTATGCCACTTACCGAAAGCTGCAGTTGAGTACCCGTATTCGCGGAGAACATCTGCTTGGAGCGCGCTGCTGCGCGGGATACGACCGGTATAGCCGTCCCAATCGTTGGCGAGTTCAGCAATCTGGCCGTTTCCGACCCGGTGATGATTCCGACCCGTCAACAAGGACGCTCGAGTTGGCGAGCACATCGCCGTCGTGTGAAACCGATTGAACCCAATGCCCTGATCCAACACTCGCTGCAACGTTGGCGTGTGGACGTCCCCTCCAAATGTGTCCGGCAGCGAAGGGCCGGCATCATCAATGAGGATTACGACAACGTTCGGCGCGTTATCACGGAGCCGAGATGGCTCAGGAGTCGGTGCGTAAAGTGACTCCTGCATCGTTTTTGCCGCGATGCTTGATGATTTCGGCTTCCGAAACGGCAGACGAGAGCTACCGACAGGACGGTTGTTACTGCTTAGGTCACTGTTTGCACTAGACATTCAGTGATCATGCAACACGAGCTCGCCGCAGTCAATGTAGGAGAGAAGTTTTTGGCCTATGCTTGACCCAAAGGTTTTGGTCCCCTTCTCGGCTTCGCTCGAAGGCTTTACGTCGAACTCCTCAAACAGTGAGGTCGCTCCATCTTTCGAGCATCCTGTCGAGCCGACGCGGTCGCCGTCGACCGCGTTGGTCTCTTCGCTCAGGACTGGAGCCAGTCGTTACTTTTGATGACGATCTACCACCAGTGATGACCGTCGGTCGGATCAACCGGCGGTGAAACCCCGAATTTTTCTCGAACTTCAGAAAGTTGCAGCGGGGCCAGATCAAAATGATTGACAAGGGAAAAGTCACTGAGACATTCACTGCCCCGTCGCAACTCGCGTCCGAATAGCTCGGCTGCTGCTGGGTCTCCAAGTAGGCCTGTCTGTCCTCGACTCAGATGAGACGGAACCGCAAACCCGGCTTCGTGAGCAATAAGCGATGCGAGCAAGGCGGCACGGTTGGTGGCATTGTTGTTCATCGCAAACTGGAAGGCGCTTAATGCAATTTCGCCCTCCGGGGTCACTGATATGCCAGCGATGGTGTGCGTCATGTCATGCGCCACGAAAAATAGGTCGTCTGTCGAAAAATTTGGCCCTGGAAGGCTAATTCCGAAGCGTTCGTAAAAGGAAAGATAAGCGCGGCCAAGCGAACCCGGGCCGCATTCGCTCAAAGCACTCAGACGGCCTGCAAAGTCGACGTTCGAGCGTTCGGTACCGCTCGTCTCCGACGGGAGAAGGACCTCGGATCTTTGCCGCATGTTGTTTGAAAGAAAACGGTTGTAATCACGTTTTGCAGCGTCGACGCCGGCCTCAATGAGGTCTCGGAAAATTTCAAGGTCATCGCCATCGGTTTCTAAGACTTCAGCAAAAGATTGAACAGCTGCCACCTGCGCCGAAGATTGTGGATGACAACACGCTTCTAATGTGAGATGCAGTTCATGGAACATCGTTCGGGTTTCTATGTCCGGCAACACTGCTGCAAGTTCTTCGGCGTTGATAGGAGCTACGGAGCGCAGATCGAGGTCCGAACGACCCCATAGGTGAGAGACAATTGCTCGCAAAACAAGCATCTGCTCAGGAGTTGGTCCACCATCTACGTTGATGCCGCATAGAAGTCCACCTGTCACCGGCTCGATAAGAGAGGGCGAAAGTGTCAACATCGACCTGGTCGCCAGATCAGTGAACTGGAGCTGAATTTCATTTAAGCATGGTAACTGTATTCACACCGCTCGACCGAGGAGGCGGGCTCGTGAAATGCAACGACAGAATCCTCAGCGTTCCATGCCGACTAGATTCTGGCAGGCCAACTGAAACCACCTGCCAAGGTCTTGTTGCGAGCTGAGACTGTGGGGCGACCGAGGTTTTGTCGTCGCTCTCACCACGGGAGGAATCAACTCAGCTCAGGGTCCCGATGTCGGCATCAGTGATACCCAACGCATCCAATGCAGGCTGGAGTGCGTTGCGTACTTCGTCAGCACCGCCGTCAGAGCCGTAGTCGCCGTCGAGGGCAAATATGGCGTTGATGGTTTTACCGTCAGCTCCTGCAGGAACCACGTACGCTTCGATGACTCGCCAGAAGGCGAGACCCTCAGCTGCGTGCTTGGCGGCTGCGTCGGAGTCGTCCGCAGCCATATCGTCGATGATTTTCGTGGCGTAGCGAATAACTGCCTGGCTGTAAGTGATTGCCACGTTCTTGACAACATTAGCGGCGGCCACCTCGGCGCCTGCCAAGTTCGAAGCAAGCAAGGCATCTCGACCAGAAATCATGGCCGCGAGGATCGCTTCGTTCGAGACTGAGGTACCACCATCAGTCAGCGTGCCGAAGTTCTCACCGCGTTTGTCAGCGGTGCCGTATGGGCCGCATCCGGGCTCGGCGCCAGCGTAGAACGCCCATCCCTCGTCCCAGTTGTGGACTGCACCTTTCGCCACATCGAAATTGCCGTCTTGGGCCTTTACAATTGCCGAGTTCAGTTCATGCACGACCCAAGCAATCATGATCTGATTCTGCATTCCCTTTTCGACACCTTGGGAGCGAACATCGTCCGAGGCTCCCTCGAAGACGCCGGTTCCCGCAATCGCTGACGACACAAACTCGTCGAGTGGTGCCGGCGTGCCATAAAAGTCCGACAAACCGTGCTTTTTATCTTCGCCGGTTGCAAACCCAGCGATCGTTCTTACACCATCGTCCTTCACTGAGTTCTTTCCATCGGTGTAGATCACATTGATAGCGTCGAAGTCGATCGGGTCGACGTCAAGCAAGTCCTTGACGTCGCAGACATCGATGACGACAAGGCGGTGAGTGTCGACGTTCGAGGCGTAGGCATAGCCCACGTCCATCGGAGTCGCATCGTCTGTCGGCACCTTCGGCTCATCTGCAGGAGCGTCAGTGTTGACTGTTTCGGCAGCGCTATCAGGGGCGTCCGTGCCGACGGTTGGGGCTGCGCTATTAGCCACAGGGACTGCAGTTCCAGTGGAACTTTCGCTATCGCTGCTGCATGCGGCGACAGCAAGCGCCAGAGCGATTCCCGCAGCGACGAACTTTAGGGATGAGTGGTTATTACTTGTAGTTAGGGTCAACTAACACACGATAGCAAGCTAAGCGAATAGTACGCAAGTTGGAACGCTTAGGCGTCCGCACGTTGGTGAGCTACCCTCGGCCCGGTGACGACAGCCATCGAGACACGCCACCTCACGAAACAGTGGGCCGATTTCCGGGCGGTCGATGAACTCGACCTCGAGGTGCCGACGGGAGAGTGCTACGCCTTCCTGGGCCGCAACGGCTCCGGAAAGTCAACAACTGCACGGATGCTGCTCGACTTCATCCGCCCGACCGGCGGCTCGGCCAGCGTGCTCGGCGGCGACGGTCGCGATCCGGCCATTCGGGCCCGCGTCGGATACTTGCCGGGAGACTTGAATCTGCCGCGCTCTATGACCGGAAACGACGCCTTCGACTACTTCGGCCAGTTCCGACCCGTGAAGGACACAGCCGAGAGGGGCTCACTGATCGACCGATTCGGGCTCGACCCGAGCCGCCCGGTCCGCGAACTGAGTACCGGAAACCGCCGCAAGGTCGGGCTCATCCTCGCATTCATGGCATCACCAGAACTCCTGATTCTCGACGAACCAACGAGCGGCCTCGATCCAGTCTTGCAAGAGGAATTTCGAGATCTTCTGGCCGAACGCAAAGCCCAAGGAGCCACGATCTGGCTGACCTCTCATGTCATGGCCGAAGTCGCGCGGGTTGCCGACCGGGTGGGGATGATCGACGAAGGCAAGCTGATCCGCGAAATGACCTTCGAGGAGCTACGCCACCAAGTCACCACCGAAATCACCCTCGGTTTTCGCACACCGATCGCCGCCAACAGGTTTGACGGGGTCGAATCTGTCACAGGCGTCGCCGTCGACGGCTCAGATCTGAGGTTGTCGATCAACGGCCCGGTCGCCGCCGTGCTCAGCCGGGCCGGCGAACTCGGTGCTGTCCGAATAGAAACCGAACAGAATGACCTCGACGCAATCTTTATCAACCTGCTTTCAGGAAAGAGCGGATCATGACTGCAGCTTTTCGGGTGTACCGCCGCTGGTTGCGTGACCGCGTTCTCTCCACTGTGAGCTGGACGCTCGGGCTAATCATCATCATCGTCGCAACCGCGGCCTTCTACCCGTCACTCGGCGGCTCGGCTGACGCGATGGCCGGCGGCGGCAGCGAGGCAATGAGTAGCGTGCTCGGCCTGAGTGCCGGAATCGACCCGAGTTCGCCGCTCGGTTACCTCTGGATCGGGTTGTACGCCAACGTGCTCCCTTGGACTCTCATGGCACTCGGCGTGTCACTCGGCGTTGCTGCTCTCGCCGGCGACGAGGGCACTGGAGCGTTGGAATACCTGCTGTCGGGATCCGTCACTCGTACCCAGGTGATCATGGGCCGTTTCGCCGCTGCTATCACCGTATTGGTCATCGCGTCTGGGTTATCGGGCCTGTCCCTCGTCGTCGCAATGCCCATGTTCGACCTCACCGACTCGGTCACCACCACGCTGCCGGACGGAACGACGTCGACGGCTCCCGGCGCAACGATCGGCAACATTGTCGACGGCACGATCTCAGCATTTGCCATCGCGCTCGGGCTCGCGTCGCTGGCGTTTCTGATCGGTTCCGTCACCGGTCGCAAAAGCGTTGCTATGGGCGGCGCCGTCACCCTCGGCGTCGGTGGCTACGTGCTCTACACGTTGTCGAGCATGACCTCAAGCCTCGACGGTCTGACGTGGCTGTCCTCATGGCGGTGGTACGTCGACGATGTCATGCTGATCAACGGACTCAACTGGCCAGTCCTCATCCCCTTCGGCGTCGCCACCATCTCACTCCTGATCAGCTGGTGGGCCTTCCTCCACCGAGATCTCCACAGCTCCTGAACAACCCCGGTGTTGCACCCCTGCCACACCGCAGGATTCAGGCCGCGTTGGCGAGAGCAGTCCGTACGGGCAAGACTCGGAGATGGACTTTGCCCGGCCCGAATACCTCGTCACGACCGACTGGCTCGCTGCACATCTCGACTCACCTCATGTGCGCGTCCTTGACGTCACTGCGAAACTCAACGGACGGCTTGAGAATCGTGCAGAGGCAGAGTGCTATAGAGAAGGGCACATCCCTGGCTCTCTCTTTTTTGACAGCGCCGCAGGCAAGGGTGTGCTTTCGAATCAGTCGGCTGAACTTCCTTGGATGTGGCCGACTGTGGACGAAGTGGGCGCTGCGCTGAACGCGGTCGGTGTCGGGCCCGACACCAAAGTGGTGCTCGTTGCTCGGACACCGCGCGAGGGCATCGACTCGGGAACGATGTGGTGCACGCGGGCCTGGTGGACCTTGCACCATTCTGGAGTCGACTGCGCCATTCTGTGGGGAGGTATCGAACAGTGGGAGGCTGAAGGTCGGCCACTCACGGACGAGCCCTCAACGGTTCCATCGATCGCGCGGCCCGCTGTACTCACGCCGGCGACGTCGGGCAACGCAACTCAAGCAGAGGTGCTCGCCGCAGTGCACGGAACCCTCGCTCAGGAGGCGACCGCCCTCACATGTCTTGTCGATGCACTTCCGGCCGACAGCTTCGACGGTACCGGCACCTCATACGGTCCGCGTTCGGGACACATCACCGGGGCCATCAACGTGCCATTCCGGTCGCTGATCGAAGCCGAAACTGCTGCATTTGTTGAGCCAGCCGAAATGCACGAACACCTCAGTCGAGCTGGACTCCTTGACGAACGTGATGTGATTACCTACTGCGGTGGCGCAATCGCCGCAACGGTCGATGCCTTTGCGCTGGCGTTGTTCGGGAAGACAAATGTCGCTGTCTATGACGGGAGCCTCATGGAGTGGACCGCCGACCCTGACCTCCCGATGAACAATCCGAGTGGGGCAGCCTGACGACCCCAGCTTCGTGGCCGGCGCTCGTTACCGCAGGTGACCTACTCGCGTCATGACCAAGCGATGCGGGCAACGGTGAGGGTGCTGCAGTAAAAGATGTCTCGATTCCCTCCCGGAGTGAGAAACATTCCGTTCGCGATCCGCGAGCCCGTTGCGACTCGATCAAGGAGCGCCCCAGTAGCGATGTCGACCACGATGACGTCGTCAGTTCCGGCAGCAGTGAAGTCGTTGATGACGAGTTCACCGGACTCGGGGAAAACCACTGGCTGCATGCTTGCACGTACGTCGAGGTGCCACGCGACCTCAAGCCCGCCGTCCGCTGTGGATACGCCGGCGAGGCCACCGTTGATGCTGTCCCACGCAATGGCCATGTCGAACTCAGGGACGTGGACTGGTGGAGCAATGATGCCGCCGCCTGCAGTGCCGAAAGGCTCGATCACAACGTGCGCCGTCGGGTCAGTGAGCGAGATCCGATGGAGCCGCTGTGGGCCGTCCCATGGCGCGTCGAGGCGCCACGACAGGTCCCGCCCGGGAGGGGTGCCGAAGCGGCCGTTCGGTTCGGTCTGATGTATTCGTCGGACCGAGGTGATGTCACCGCAGTCCATGGCCCAACACACGTCGTCTGACAGGCAGGCATCCCATGACAGGCCAAACCGGTCATCGGTGGTTCGGTATCGGGGCTGCCATTCGGCATCGATGACGAGTTCGTCCCCCTTAAGTTGGATCCGCCAGAGATGTTCGGTTCCGGGCACATACACCGTCTCAGTTCCATCCAATTCAAGATTGGCGGCGATCCGTCCCATCGATCCCTCGGGGAGCACCAGCGGTTGGCCGAGAATCTCAAGGGATCCCGGGTCGAGGCGGGTGAGCGTCGTGCCGCCCTGGCCCTCAAGCCGCAGGTCCTTCGTGATCAACGAGCCGTCCGCCAACGCCAGCAGCCCATTATGCGAACGGTCTGCTGGCAGCCTGCGTTCGACCAGTATCGAGAGATCATCAGGGTCGAGGCGATGGAGGTGATTACCGTTGACCGACATGATCGACCCGTTGGCGTGGGCGAGGATCGCACCACACCAAACATGCTCACCGCACGGCAACCGGGGCGAGGCTGCGAGAATATCGAGTGTTGTTGGGTCGATGCGTTCCACCCATCCGAATGGTGGCGGCCCACTGAACGCAGCCATCGTGCCGCCCACGTACCACTGCCCGCTGTTTCTCTCGATTGCCATAACGTGCCATTTGTCGTCGTGGCGAGAAATCACACTCGCTGCACCGGAGGCTGCATCGAGTCGTCCGGGGCTGGCCTTTTGCCGCCGGTTCCCGCCGCACTCGACGGGCCATGCCGACGGCCAATACCCGGGGTGTGAGCTGGTGCGGTCACGCATCGTCGCAACTTAACGAACCCCCATCGAGTCGATCTCAGTGAAACGAGACAAACTCTTGACTGCAGTCGTGGCAAGGCGTGCCGATGGCGAACTATTGAAGCTGGTCAGTCCAGACGTGCCCACCGAGAAGCAGAACGGCGCGAAGTGGAAGCCGGACGCGAGCGCTTGCGGGCCCGAGTCCACACTCTCCAGCCGCGCCACACAACGTAAAACCTTCGATCGGTGTAGACGAGCTGGCAGGTTGGTCGTCCTGCCTCATCTCGGCGTGGCTGGGTCTGGCTGATCGCGCCAGGACCCGGCCCATGTTCCGGATTCTCTCAAGGCGAAGGGCTGCGGTGTCGAAAGGTCGAACAGAGCGCGATTCCCAACGGCGAAACCGTGTCGCCCGGACAAGGGCTCGAGAGGGACCGATGATTAACGAGCTGGAGTTCTCCGCAGACACCGGACCAAGCCTGCGTCACGCGTGGGCCCGGCTCGCGAGTCAAGCTGTGCGCATGCGCAGCGACCTCGTTGTCGTGGCGCTCGACCTCGCGCTCGTGGCATCAGCATTCTTACTGATGCTGTTGCTGCGCTATGACGGCACCATCCTCGCCGACGGCTGGTCAGGCCTCGCAGCGTTTCTCCCGTTCGCCGCTGGAGCGGTGGTGCTCAGCAACTTCGGATGGGGCCTGTACGGCCAGCTCTGGCGTCACGCCAGCCTTCACGAAGCGCCGCTGCTCCTGAAGTCGGGTGCAACAGTGATGGCCCTCCTGATAGTCGTCAATGTGTCGCCCCGCTTCGTGCCAACCTCGGTAGTCGTCACCGGCACGGTCACCGTGACGTTCCTCACGGGGTTATTGCGTTTCCAGAGCCGGTTCTTCTCCTTTCGCCGATCCGTGGATCAACTCGGACTGGGCGTAGTCGTCATTGGATCGGGCGATTCCGGCGCCGGCATCGTGTCCGACATGCTGCACAGCCCACGTGCCAGGTTCAGGCCGGTTGCGGTGCTCGACGAGGACCCCGACCACCATGGCCGATGATTCATGGGAGTACCGATCGTCGGCGGAATCGATGATCTGACCGATGTTGTCGCGGCGACAGGCGCCAACCTCGCCGTGTTCGCGATCACCAATGCGCCGCAGGAGACGGTGCGACGCGCCACAGATGCAGCTGAGGCTGCAGATATTGCAATGAAGATCGTTCCCCGAATGTCGGCGGCGATGCGCAGCGGCACATCACCGCCGACATTCGTGACGTGCAGATCAAGGACCTCCTGGGACCCGAACAGATTGCAACCAATCTCGACGCCGTGACATCCATCCTGCGCGGCAATCGAGTGCTGATCACCGGTGCCGACGGCCACGTACGCGCTCGGGGGAACAGACCCAACGAAGTCGCTCGTTGAGAAAGCGGAGCAACTCAACGCGTCGATGATCGTGGTGGGCAATCGCCCCGTGAAAAGTGTTGCCCGCCTGCTCGGCGCAATTGCCACCGATGTCATCCGCCACGCACCCTGCGATGTCCTCGTCGTCAACACCACTTATTGACGGCTGCGCCCAAGGCTTGGCGTGCGCTGCGTGCAAGACTCTGCGATGATGCCGGTTCAAGAGAAGTCAGTCGCGTGGATTGTGATTCCCTTGCTGCTGATCCTTGTTATCGGTGTCATTGCGTTGGCGTGGGCGCTCGGTGCAATCCCATGGTGGATGGCCGCTGTGCTGCTTCCACTGACGATGGCTGGCCTCTGGCGAACCGTGCCCTCGGGGCCCCGCAAGCCATAGAAAGTCGTCACTCTCGTGTGCGCTGAGGAATCGGGGCGACGGCGGTGCACGCGCCGACGATCGCCGGATCGCTTCCTCCGACCAGCGCTAAAGTCATCCATCGTCTGAACGAAAGGTTCGCGATGTACGCATCCATTGTTGTCGGTACCGACGGTTCAAGTAGCGCCGCAACCCACGATCGGGATCCTTGGCGCAGTTGTTGCGATGTGGATGTGTGCGCCTGACATCGCGGCAAGCATCGCGGCGTGGGTGACGTGGCATCGCCTGCCGCAATCGTTGACCTGAGCGGATGGGGCGAAGCAAGTGAGGAAACTGTCCGAGCGGCGCTCGAGTCAGCCACAGCTTTTGCGGAAGAAGCAGGTGCGACATCAACGACCCAGGCGCTCTCTGGCGACCCAGCAGATGCTCTGCTGTCGTTATGTGAGCAGGTCGATGCCGACCTGCCGGTCGTCGGCAACCGGGGCATGCATGGCATCGGCCGCTTCCTACTCGGCAGCATCTCCAGCCGATGCGCCCACCACGCCGACCGGTCCGTGCTCATCGTCCAAACAACCTGAACAGGCCTCGCAGCGAGGTGGACGGCGTCGGGAAGCTGTCTCTTCCCGGCAGTCGGCGTCCGGCTGCGACGTGGTCCGCAAACTGTCATCCTGAATCCGCAGCGCGTTCCGCCACCTGGAGTTCACTCTGCATTCAGCCAATCAACACTCCTCGAGTGATTGAATCTGACTAAACGCCCACGCTCTCGCCGAGAGTGTGGTGGACGAGCACACCTACGAGGAATCGACCATGACGACGAGAATCGGAATCAATGGTTTTGGACGAATCGGCCGCCTCGTCGTTCGTGGACTCAGCGGCCGAGACGGCATCGAGGTTGTCCACGTCAATGACCCTCAGGCAGATGTCGGCACCGCAGCGCACCTTCTCCAATTCGACTCTGTCCACGGCCGCTACGCCGGCGAAGTCAGCACTGATGGCACATCAATGACGGTCGACCGCACCGCAGTCACGTACTCCTCACAGGACACACCGGCAGCCGTGCCGTGGACCGACCATGGCGTCGACATCGTGCTCGAATGCAGCGGCAAATTCAAGACCGCCGAAACTTTGCAGCCATACCTCGACGGCGGTGTCCGCAAGGTCATCGTGGCCGCACCCGTGACGGCCGACGGCGTGCTGAACATCGTCATGGGGTGCAACGACGACCTGTACGACGCAGCCGTGCACGACATCGTGACGGCCGCCTCATGCACCACCAACTGCCTGGCACCTGTCGTCAAGGTCTTGCACGAGCACGTCGGAATCGAACGCGGGGCAATCACCACGATCCACGACGTGACCAACACGCAAGTCGTCGTCGATGCCCCACACAAGGATCTCCGACGTGCAAGGTCGGCGCTGAATTCTCTGATTCCGACCTCGACTGGATCGGCGACCGCCATCACCATGATCTATCCGGAACTCAGCGGCAAACTGAACGGAACCGCAGTGCGCGTACCGCTGCTCAACGCGTCGCTCACCGATGCGGTCTTCACCATGCAACGAGAAGTGACCGTTGATGAAATCAACGATCACTTCCGCACCGCCGCCAACGGCGAACTGGCCGGCATCCTCGGATTCGAAGACCTTCCCCTGGTATCCGCGGACTACACCAACGACACACGGTCCGGCGTCGTTGACGGCCCCTCAACCATGGTCATCGATGGTCGAATGGTCAAAGTGCTCGTCTGGTACGACAACGAATATGGGTACGCCTTCCGCATGGCTGACCTCGCAGCGAAGGTCGCAGCGTTACTCCCAGCAGGGTGACCACCGAGCAATGAACGTTCGCAACTACGCGCTGGTCACCGCCGGTTACTGGGCGTTCACGCTCACCGACGGTGCCCTGCGCATGTTGGTGCTGCTGCACTTCAACGAACTGGGCTACTCGCCGGTCGTACTTGCATTTCTCTTCCTCGCCTATGAATTCATGGGGATTGTCACCAATCTGATCGGCGGCTGGGTCGGGTCGCGAACAGGTCTCGGGCTCACCTTGCGGGTCGGTCTGGGCCTCCAAGTCGCCGCCTTGGTTGCTCTCACGCTGCAGCAAGAATCGTGGGCCGAGTGGACCTCAGTGGTGTTCGTGATGGCGGTGCAGGCACTGTCAGGCGTCGCCAAAGATCTCACGAAAATGAGTTCGAAAAGCGCGGTCAAGTTCGTCGCCGGCGACGAAGACGGTGCCCTCTTCAAGATGGTCGCGATACTGACCGGTTCCAAGAACGCTTTGAAGGGCGTCGGATTCTTCTTGGGCGCTGCGCTGCTTGCATCGCTTGGATACGAGGCCGCGCTCTGGACGCTCGCGGCGATCGTTGGTATCGCACTCGTCGCCATCATGGCAATGCTGAACGAGGACATCGGCAAGTCGAAGAAGCGGACGCCCCTCGGCTCAATTCTCTCCAAATCCGGTCCCGTGAACCGGCTGTCTGCTGCCCGAGTGTTCCTGTTCGCTTCTCGCGACATCTGGTTCGTCGTGGCACTTCCAGTTTTCCTCGAAGAGGAGTTGGGCTGGTCGTTCTACGCCGTTGGCGGCTTTCTGGCCGCGTGGGTCATCGGCTACGGGGGAGTGCAGTCGATGGCCCCTCGTATTCTCGGCTCGACACGACCAGATGGCTCTGACCAGGCCAACGGGGTCGACCGCGACGTTGCCGGCGCTCGACGGTGGGCGATGATCCTCGGCCTCATCGCATTAACAATCGCCGCCCTCGTCACAGCCGGCATCGCAGTCACCGCCGTGATCGTGGGCGGGCTCATCATCTTCGGCGTGGCGTTCGCCGTGAACTCTTCGGTCCACTCCTATCTGATCCTTGCCTATAGCAACGAAGACGACGTATCTATCGATGTCGGCTTCTACTACTCAGCAAATGCAGTGGGACGCTTTGTCGGCACGTTGCTGTCAGGTGTGCTTTACCTGTGGGGCGGGCTCCCCGTCGCACTCTGGGGTGCCGCGGCCTTCGTGGGCGTCACCTGGCTCTTGACGCTGCGGCTTCCGGCGGTCGATCGCGCGGTTGCAGCGGCCCCGCCGAAAAGTTAGAACACCTCGTTGCAACCAGGGACTTCCGGCACTGGGCAGCAAGCGCAGGCTTGCTTACCGTGCGGAGGCAACGACGTTGCGCCGAGCACGGCCGAAGGGACATCCCATGGACTTCGAGATCTCCGACACAATGCAGACAATCCTCCCCATTGACCACGCTTCCATGGACGAGGAGGTGATTCCACTCGAGGCGAGTTCCTCCGCGGGCACCCCGAGGTTGTCGCAGAGCAGGTCGCGGCGCTGCAGCAACGGGTCCGCCAGATGGGCGTCTGCCTAAGAGCGGCTCGGCCCCAGGCGCATTCATCACTGCATGCGCTGGCTCGGTATCGCAAGCCGTTCCTTCTGTCTGCTCTGCGCGTACGCCAACCAACGGGTCATCACCGCCGAGGGAGACACCCTCGCTGACCGGCAGATCGTGCGGCACTGGGTTGCCGAGCTTGATGCCGAGATCCGAAGCGCCCGCCTGTTGACGCTGCACGCAGCATGGAAGATCGATACCGATGGAGCCAAAGGCGCACGTGACCAGATTTCGGCAATCAAGTTCTCCGTTGCCGGCACCATGCTCAAAGCGGTCGACACGGCCATCCAGGTCCACGGTGCCCTCGGCGTCACCGACGACACGATTCTCGCCTACTGGTATAGCCACGAACGAGCAGCGCGAATCTACGACGGCGCCGATGAAGTCCACAAGACCTCGCTCGGGCGTCGAATCTCGCGTCAATAGAAGACCTGAGTGGGCGAGTAGCGTCACGGTCAGCGATGACGTGCACCAGCGAGCTTTCCCGCCAACGATGACCAATATGACCAATATGACCAAGCCTGTCCCGACCAACACCGACGCCCCATGCTGCGGCGGCGGTGTCTCCCGCCTCGATCTCAGCGACGCAACAGCGCTTGCGGTTCAACTCAGCGCGATCGCTGACCCGGTTCGTATTCAGATGTTGTCGATCATCGCGTCGTCGGCGAGTGGCGAAGTGTGTGCCTGTGACTTCGTCGAGCCGATCGGCAAGTCGCAGCCCACGATTTCGCACCATCTCAAGGTGCTCAACAAGGCCGGATTGGTCGCCGGAGACAAACGAGGTCGCTGGATTTGGTACCGGCTCAGCCCCGGCTCCATCGATGGCGTTATCAGCAGCCTGAGTGGCGCCATCGCCGACTCACCGAGCTGACATGTGCGGACGATTCGTCTCGACCAGAACGCCCGAGGCAATAGCGGCCCACTTCAGCGCAACCGCAGATGTTGCGCCGCTCGGAGCAAACTACAATGTCGCTCCGACCCACGACATCTACGGCGTCGTTGCACGCGCTGCATATCCGGATGCGCCGCTCGACAAGACGGTCCAGGCCTTCCACTGGGGGCTGATTCCAAGCTGGGCCAAGGAGCGCAAGATTGGCGCGCGGATGATCAACGCCCGCGCCGAGACGCTCACCGAGAAGCCGTCGTTTCGCGGGTTGGTGAAGAACAAACGTGTGATTATCCCGATGGACGGGTTCTACGAATGGAAACCGGGCGCCACTGACGGTCCGCGCAATGCCAAGGTCGCGTCGCTCAAGCAGCCCATGTTCATCCACCGCGTCGACGGCGAACCGCTCGCAGTCGCAGGCCTCTGGGCAGCGTGGACGGACCCGTCAGATCCCGATCATCGTTGGCTGCACAGCGCCACGGTGATCACAACTGGAGCCAACGACCTGATGTCACCAGTACACGACCGAATGCCGGTGCTCGTCCCGCGCGATCGGTGGGACGAGTGGCTCGATCCAGGCAACGACGACATCGACGCACTGTCGAACATCTTCTCTGCCTCCAACGATGGAGCGCTCAAGATGCACGCTGTCTCCACCGAGGTGAACAACGTCCGCAACAACGCCGCCGACCTCCTCAACCCGATGTGAGCCGTCCGCTCTGGATCAGAGTTCGGCGATAATCCGCGCAGCCCAATCTTCAAGGTCGCTGCGTTCGACATGCGCAGCAGCATTTGCAAACGAGAGTTCGCTCATCTCGTTGGTAGGCACCAGGTGAATATGGGCGTGCGGTACCTCGTAGCCCGCAATCATCAGCCCGACCTTTTCGCAGCCGAAGGCGCGCTTCTGGGCCTTGGCAATGCGGCGGGATACCTCGAACAGGTGCGTCGACAACTCGGGAGAAGCGTCGATCCAATGATCGATCTCCTCGATGGGTACGACAAGCGTGTGTCCTGGAGTCATTGGATTAATCGACATGAATGCAACGCAGCGATCATCGCGATGCACGAAGGTCCCGGGAATATCGCCGTTCATGATCATGGTGAAGACGGTGCTCATACCCGCGCCACAGTACGCGCGCCGTACGATTGAGACGTGACCAGCCACGGCGAGACCGCTCAAACATCCGACAGCGACTCGGCCGGTCTCTTCGACAATCTGTGGACGGCTCCCAATGCCTTCACGCTCCTACGGTTGCTGTGCCTGCCAATCTTTCTCTGGCTCCTGTTTGCCCAGGACAACCGCGCTGGCGCGGCGTGGATGCTCGTGGCGTTGGCGAGCACCGACTGGATCGACGGCTATATCGCTCGACGTTTCGACCAGGTGAGCGAGTTCGGCAAAATCTTTGACCCAACGGTCGACCGTCTCTTTTTCTTCGTATCGGTCATCGCCATCGTCATCGACGGCAGCATCCCTGTCTGGTTCGCCGTCGCCGTGTTGTTCCGCGAGGTGGCAGTGGGCGCGATGATGGCGATTGCGACACTGCTTTTTGGCATGGAACGATTCGATGTCAACTGGTGGGGCAAGACGGCGACGTTCCTCCTCATGGCAGCGGTTCCAAGCTTTTTAATCAGCGAGGCTGGCGTGTCGGAGTCAGACTTCTTTGGCGCCGTTGCGTGGGTCACAGGCATCCCGGGTCTCGCCCTCAGCTATTGGACCGGCATCGCCTACATTCCTCAGGTTCGAGCCGGGATTGCAGCCGGGCGCCAACATCGCGCAGATCGTGTTCCTTCCGGGCAGTGATTCTCGCTACGGTAAGCACCGATGAACGTTCCAGCTGACCTCCGCTACTCGTCAGACCACGAGTGGATCCGCCAAGACGGCAACGTCGTCACGATCGGCATTACCGAATATGCCCAGGATTCACTTGGCGATGTGGTGTTTGTCGAGGTTCCCGAGCAGGGGATGACCGTGGTACTGGGTGACTCATTCACTGAGGTCGAGAGCACGAAGTCAGTCAGCGATATCTATGCCCCGGTGTCGGGAATCATCTCTGCTGTCAACGAGGCGCTCGACGATCAGCCCGAACTCCTCAACAGTGACCCTTACGGTGAGGGTTGGATCTGCTCAATTCAGTATTCCGACGCAACCCAACTTGACGAACTGATGGACGCCGACGCCTACAAGGCGCTCACCGAAGGCTAAACACATGAGCACCTACGTCTTCTGCAACCAATGCGGCCATCGCAACCCGCCCGAGAGCACGTTCTGCTCAAGCTGCGGCGAACCCTTGGATTCACTTGGCGATCGAACCATCACTCTCACCGCAATCGATCCCTTGCAAGATGCTCCTGGGCCGAAGGACGACATCGTGGTTCCGGTCGGTGAACTCTCAACCGAGATCGGTGTCCTCATTGTCCGCGCCGGTGCGCAAGCTGGGGCCCGATTCCCGCTCAACGAGGATGTCACCCGACTGGGACGCCATCCCAACAGCGAGATCAGCCTTGACGACATCACCGTGTCTCGACGTCATGCCGAGATCGAGCGCACTGCGGACGGCTACGTCGCGAGCGACGCAGGCTCGCTCAACGGCACCTACGTCAATCAGGAACGCATCGACCGCATGCTGTTGCATCACGGTGACGAGGTTCAGATCGGCAAGTTCAGACTGGTCTTCTTCGAGCGGAACGATGCCTGACCTGCCGGGCAGGACCGCAGCGATGTCGCATCTCTCCATTGGTGAAGTGCTCGCACTGCTTCTCGAGGAGTTTCCCGACGTCACGATCTCCAAGATCCGTTTCCTCGAGAGTCAAGGCCTGATCGACCCTGAGCGCACGCCGTCGGGGTACCGCAAGTTCTACGACGAAGACGTTGAATTGTTGCGTTGCATCCTGCGCGAGCAGCGCGAGAACTACTTGCCGTTGCGCGTCATCAAAGACCGACTGGATTCGGGCGAGATCGACCCGACGAGCGAGATCCCCCGCCCCCGAGGCATTCGCAACATGCCCGACGACGACGCTGTTGCCGCGCACCCTGCGGCCACACCAATCGCATCCGACGCGCCAGCACCACCGACCGGAGCAGAAGCCCTCTTCGCGCGCACAGACACCGGCGACACGCCCACAGACGCAACCGAGTCCAGGGCCAAGGTCGACGATCAGACGCCGGCGCGCACCCCGATTCCGCCCTCGCTGGAACCTGTTGCCAATGTCAAACCACCGTCGTCGCTGCCCAGCATTGCGCTCACGCGTGACGAGCTGTGCTCGATGGCATCGATCGACGCCGCTGCGCTCGAAAACCTCGAGTCCTACGGCGTCGTCACAGGTATCCGCGGATCCATCGACATGTACGGCGAGGACGCACTGGAAATCGCAACGGTTGCCAAGCGATTCCTCGACGCCGGCTTCGATGCGCGGCACCTCCGCGGATGGAAAGTGGCTGCGGATCGCGAAGCCGGCCTGTTCGAACAGATGATTCAGCCGCTGTTACGGCAACGCAATCCGGGGTCTCGCGAGCAGGCACGCCAGCAACTCACCGCGATGGAACAGATCGGCGGTCAACTGCGCGCGGCCTTGATGCGATCAACGATGCGCCAGCACTACGAAGACTGAGTACGATCGGGAGCGTGATCCCTCTCGAATTGGTCGGTGTCCGCGTCGAAGTCCCAGCCAATACACCCATGATGTTGCTCCGTGAGCAGGATGGCGACCGAAGGCTGCTCCCGATTTACATCGGCACGCCCGAAGCCTCTGCGATTCACTACGCGCTCGAAGGAGTAGAGCCGCCTCGGCCGCTCACGCACGATCTGTTCTTGATCACCCTCGGCGAACTGGGAGCAACGGTCGATCAGGTCGTCGTCACGGAAATGCGCGATCGGACGTTCCATGCAGAGGTGTATCTGTCGAGCCCGTCGGGCGACAAGGTGATCTCGGCGCGGCCTTCCGATGCCGTTGCTCTGGCGGTTCGATGCAACGCGCCGCTCTTCGCGACCGACGAGTTGATGGCAGCCGAAGCCCAAGAGGCGCCGACCGAACCAGAAGTCGATGCGGCCGAAATCATCGACGACTTCAAGGATTTCCTCGACAACGTCAGCCCCGAAGACTTCGAGGCCTGACGAGCACCCGAGAGACGAAGTCTCGACAAAAGGTTGACGGTCGCGCGTCCGATCCGTAAGGTTCACCATCTCACACTGCTGTAACTACGAAACTGTGGTGCCGCAGCACAATCTGTTCGCCCGTTTGGAAGAACGAACCGGAGGCAATCACATGACACGTATCGCAGGAACCCCGCTGTCCGATATCGACAAACGGCTCGCCGAATCGCTGGGCTACAGCGGCACGCAAACCGCCAGCGTCGTCGGCATCTCGTATCGCCAGCTCGATTATTGGGCCCGCACCAACCTGATCCGCCCATCGCTGAGCGATGCCAGTGGCAGCGGTAGCCGTCGTCGGTACTCCTACACCGATCTCCTTGAACTCAAGACGATCAAGAAGCTGCTCGACGCCGGGATCAAGCTCGAACAGGTCCGCAAAGTGTTCGACTACCTCCGCGAGCACGTCGCGACCGACATTGCCTCGGCGCACCTCGTCATCGAAGGCGAGAGCGTGCAGGTCTGTGACGACGGCGAGCTGATCGACGTGTTGAAGAATGGCCAGGGCGTCCTCAACATGGTGTTCTCCATGAGCGGAATGAAGAACGAACTCGAAGCAGACGTCGCCGACATCGCCTCGGAGATTCTCGACGATCAACCGCATCGCCGGATCGGCTGAGCATCGCATGACACTCGAGCGGTCGCCCCTGGTCGAGCAACACCACGCGCTTGATGCCAATCTCGTCGAGTTCGGCGGATGGGAAATGCCCATCGCCTACCCGTCGGGCACGATCAACGAGCACCTCGCGTGTCGCCGCGGTGCCGCAATGTTCGACGTGTCGCATCTTGGCTCAGTCCGCATCGCAGGCGACGGCGCCTTCGACCGGCTCCAGACCACGCTGACCAACGATCTCGGAAAGATCACACCGGGGCGAGCGCAGTACACACACCTGCTCGACGCGCACGACGCATCAGTGCTCGACGACATCATCGTGTGGTGGCATCCCCGGGCCGAAGGTGAACCCGACGTGTTTGATGTCATGCCCAACGCATCCAATACCCATGATGTGATCGCTGCCCTCGGGGGCGTCGAGACGACGTACGATCGCGCCGTCATCGCTATCCAAGGCCCCGAAGCCAAGACCGTCCTGGCCACCGTGTTCCCCGAGGCGGCCTCCACAGGCCGCTTCCACGTGGCGCACTGCGACTGGCAGGGCGCACCATGTGTCGTCGCCGGCACGGGCTACACGGGGGAGTCTGGCGTCGAGATTGCTGTCCCGGCGGCATCAGCCGGATCATTGTGGGACGCACTCATCGGCGCGGGAATCACTCCGGCCGGTCTCGGTGCGCGCGACACCCTCCGACTTGAGTCGGCGTTGCCGTTGCACGGCCAGGAACTCGGTCGCGGTATCACCTCGTTGCAGGCCGATCTTGGATGGGTCGTGGCCTGGGAGAAGCCAACATTCATCGGCAAGGACGCTGCATTGTCAGAGCGCAGCGATGGAGTGACCCGACGACTGTTCGGCATCGCAACCGACGGGCGGAGACCAGCCCGCACCGGGTGCGCCGTGCTCGTCAACGGTGTCGCTGTCGGTGAAGTGACCAGCGGTAACTTCTCACCGATTCTTGGGCACGGCATCGCTCTTGCGTTCCTCCCACCGACAACGGCCGAAGGCGACACGGTCGACATCGACGTTCGGCGCAAAGCCCTTGCTGGCCGCGTCGTCGCAACACCGTTTGTCTAAACGGCTACTCGCCTGACTTCTTCGGAGCGGCTGCCTTCTTCTTGGGCGTCACCTTCTTCGCTGCCGCCTTCTTCTTGGGTGCCGCCTTCGTTGCGGTCGTCTTTTTGACAGCCACCGGTGGAGTCGGAGCGGATGTCTCCGGAGCCGTGGCCGCACCGGTCATGCCCGGCCGACGAAAGCCGCCAAACAAGCCACCCGCTGTTTCGGCAAGTTGCGTGAGCGGACCCAGACGGGTCTGCAGATCACCGAGAATGTCGCTGAACTGACCCAACTGATCGGGGAGCTGCGTGAACGCCGGCGTGGTGAGAGTCTTGGCCAACCGCTCAAGACCAGGTGCTGCAGCCATAGCCGGTCCGCTGACGACTTGCATCATGTCGTCAGCAGCCTTGACCGTGCGGGTCATCTGCGGAACCGCTGCCCGAATCGGGCCCTCCACGTCGGTCACCAACCGGTTGATGCGTTCGGTGGTCTCGTTCAGGTTCTCCATCGTGCGATTGAAGTTCTCAACGCCACGAAGAAACTCGTCGACTCCCTTGCGGAACTGCTCGAACGATTGCAGCGTGCCAGCGAGTGGCGCCGCGAACAGGTTGAACATCTGCGAGAGCGGGTCACTGTCAGCCATCGATCCAACCTACTTCGCCACAGGTGAAGAGACCCTGAATGGTGATGACGTACGGCCTGGCCGAACTATCACCGGCCGGGTCATGGAGGGCTGAGACGCTGCCGCGTCAAGCGTTCGCGTATGCCTCCAGCGGTTCGCAGCTGCAGACGAGGTTCCGATCACCGTAGGCACCGTCAATACGCGAGACCGGGGGGAAATACTTGGAGACCCGGAGACTGTCCAGCGGGAATGCGCCGGTTTCACGGCTGTACGACCGATTCCACGCTCCGAGCAGTTCCTCAGACGTGTGTGGCGCATGCCGAAGCGGGCTGTCCTCGATGGCGAACTCTCCGGAGGCAACCAGATCGATCTCGCCCTTGATCGCAATCATTGCAGCGCAGAATCGCTCGATCTCGCGCAGCGTCTCACTTTCGGTCGGCTCGATCATCAGAGTCCCGGCGACGGGAAAGCTCATCGTCGGGGCATGAAACCCATAGTCCATCAGCCGTTTGGCGATGTCGTCGACGGACACCTCGGTCTCTTTGGTGATGTCGCGTACGTCAATGATGCATTCGTGAGCAACACGTCCGTGCTCGCCGCGATACAAGACCGGGAAATGCGGGTCGAGCTGATGGGCGATGTAGTTGGCGGCAACGATGGCGACGCTGGTGGCGTCAGTCAGGCCCGCGGCGCCCATCATCTCCAGGTACATCCACGGGATCGGCAGAATGCCAGCCGAACCGAAATTGGCCGCCGATACCGCCCCAACCGGCGACGTCGCGTCGAGCGGATGGCCGGGGAGAAACGGCGTGAGATGGCTGCGGACACCAATGGGACCGACGCCCGGCCCACCTCCACCATGCGGAATGCAAAACGTCTTGTGCAGGTTGAGATGACTCACATCTGCTCCGAACTTGCCCGGGCGGGCGTGACCGACCAACGCGTTGAGATTCGCACCGTCGACGTACACCTGACCACCAGCATCGTGCACCAGACCGCATAACTCGCTGACATCGGCCTCGAACACGCCATGCGTCGATGGATACGTGATCATGATGGCGGCCAACGTGTCGCCCACATCGGCAAGCTTGACTCGCAAATCGGCCATGTCGATGTTGCCGCGATCGTCACATGCGACCACCTGCACATCGAGACCTGCCATCACTGCGCTGGCAGCATTGGTTCCGTGCGCACTTGAAGGAATCAGGCACACTGTCCGCTGTTCGTCACCGTTGGTGCGGTGATAGGCACGGATCGCCAACAGGCCAGCGAACTCTCCTTGACTGCCAGCGTTGGGTTGCAAGCTGACTGCGTCATAGCCCGTGATGATCGCGAGCCGGTCTGCCAAGTCATCAATCATCTCGACGTATCCGCCAGCCTGCTCAATGGGAGCAAAGGGATGGATGTCAGCGAACTCCGGCCACGTGATCGGCACCATTTCCGATGTTGCGTTGAGCTTCATCGTGCACGATCCGAGCGGGATCATGGTCCGGTCGAGGGCGAGGTCTCGATCGCTCAGCCGACGCAGGTAACGAAGCATCTCGTGCTCGCTGTGATATCGCTCGAACACCGATTGCGTCAGGAACTCATCAGTTCGGCGCAGTGCTGCAGGTAAGCCGTCTGGCGCTGAGTCGGGATCGTCGACGGGCAGCCCGCCAAGTGCAGCAACCACACTCGACACTGTCTCAAGAGTCGACGTCTCGTCAAAGGTCAGTCCGAAGACTCCATCGTTCACCCGACGAATGTTGAATCCGGCGGCCAACGCCGCTGTGATGGCTGCGTCGACGTCCTTGGAGCGCACCGTGATGGTGTCGAACCACGTTTCGTTGAGCACTTCGTAACCAGCAGCCCGCAAGCCTGCAGCAGCAATCGAGGTGAGTCGATGCACACGCTCAGCGATACGAGTCAGCCCCTCGCGGCCGTGCCATGCTGCGTAAAGGCCAGCAATGTTTGCCAGCAGCACCTGCGCAGTGCAAATGTTCGATGTCGCTTTCTCGCGCCGGATGTGCTGCTCCCGGGTCTGCAATGCAAGCCGGAGCGCCGGCCGGCCAGCTGTATCGGTACTGACGCCGACGATGCGCCCAGGCATCGATCGAGCAGCTTTCTCGCGCGCTGCCACAAACGCTGCGTGGGGACCGCCAAAGCCCATCGGCACACCGAAACGTTGTGCTGAACCAATCGCAATGTCGGCGCCCATTTGCCCCGGGGGAGTGACCAGCAGGCACGAGAGGGGATCGGTCACGACCGCGGCGATGCCCCCCATTGCGTGCACCTTGGCAATGTCGACGGTCCAATCGACAACGGCGCCCGATGAGCTCGGTGCACTGAACAGCGAACCGAAGACTCGGCCGGCATCGATGCCATCAAGCAGGGCAGTCCCACCGATCAGGAGTTCGACCCCCACCGGCTCGGCCCGCGTCCTGAGCACCGCCAGGGTTTGAGGGTGAGTGTCCTCGTGTACGAAGAAGCGCTGCGATTTGACCTTTGACTGGCGCCTGGCCATCGTCATCGCCTCTGCGGCGGCCGTCCCTTCGTCAAGCAGCGATGCATTCGCCACATCGAGACCGGTCAGTTCGGTGACCAACGTCTGGAAGTTCAGAATCGTCTCGAGTCGGCCCTGACTGATCTCTGGCTGATACGGCGTATATGCGGTGTACCAAGCCGGGTTCTCGAGCACATTTCGTGCAATGACCGGAGGAGTGACCGTGCCGGTGTAGCCCATCCCGATCAACGAGGTGACAAGTTGGTTCTTCTCGGCAATCACCCGGAGGCGACGAAGCGCCTCGCGTTCTGAAACCGCGGGAGCGAGGTCGAGCGGTTCGCTCGAACGGATCGTGGCCGGCATGGTCTGATCAAGCAGCGCTTTCACGGAGTCGACGCCGACAGCGTCGAGCATGTGGGCCACATCGCCAGGGGTCGGGCCAACATGGCGACGGACGAATTCATCGGATTCAAACAGATCACTGAGCGGGGTGGGCATAGGTGGCTCCTGGGTGCACGACGAATCGTGGTGGCGGCCCCCGCTGTCATCTGTGCCTGAGAGTTTTGATCCCCGTGGGCGGAACAAGCGCACGTCCTATGGACAAACGATCGATCACTTTCCAGCGTGCCTCACTCGAACGGTCCGGGTGCTTGAGCGATTGCCGGGGTGGGTTGCGCCTTCAGCGCCGACCAACGTGCCGGCTCTCCCGATCGAGTGGATCGGCGTTTCAGTTGTAGTGCAAAGGGTAGTACCTCTATGCCGATGTGCGACGATCACACGATGAACACCGGCACGATCAATATCTCCAACGTCTTGCAGCGCAGCCGAATCTCGCTCAACGGCGAGTGGAACATCATTGTCGATCCCTATGAGATGGGCTACATCGGCATTCTCGGAGATCGCAACGACCAGGGCTTCTTCCGCGATCACAGGCCGCGTCACCCAGGCGATCGAGTGGAGTACGACTTCGACGCTTCACCTACTCTCACCGTTCCCGGGGACTGGAATACACAGGATGAACGGCTCCACTTCTACGAGGGCACCGTCTGGTATCGCCGCAAGGTTGAGGTGTCAGCGGCTCAGGTCGCCACTGGTCGAATTTTTCTGCATATCGGCTCCGCCAACCACACCAGTCGCGTGTTTCTCAATGGCGAGGAACTCTCCACCCATGCAGGAGGCTTCAGCCCGTATGCGGTGGAGCTGACTGGCCGTCTGACCGCCGGTACGCACTCTCTGGTCCTCCAGGTCGACAACCGTCGCGAGCCCAACCGGATCCCTGCCATGCGATCAGATTGGTGGAACTTTGGTGGGCTGACCAGAGCCGTCGACCTGGTGTTCGTACCCGATGTGTTCATGCAGCACGCCTGGCTGACGATGGCTCCAGATGGACGAGTGATCGGTGGTGTCACGTTGCGCGGCGGAGACTCCGACGTTCGGCTCCGCATTCCAAGCCTCAACGTTGACACGACGGTCAGTCACACCTTCGAGTTGGATATCGCCCCCGAGCGGTGGAACCCCGGAGCGCCTGTCCTACACGAAGTGCACTGGAGTTGCGAACGTGACCAGGTCACCGACGACGTCGGGTTTCGTACAGTTGAGACCGATGGCACCGACATCGTGGTCAACGGCACGCGTACGTTCTTGCATGGGATCTCTATCCACTCCGAGACGCCATCGGGCGGTCGCCGCGCCAACACCGTCGACCATGCATCGACACTGCTCGGTTGGGTGCAGGAGCTGGGCGCCAACTTCGTGCGACTTGCTCACTACCAACACGACGAACATATGGTCCGAGAGGCCGATCGTCGCGGCATCCTCGCCTGGTGCGAACTGCCCGTATACTGGGGCATCGCATTCGACCAGCCCAACGCGCTGCTGAACGCCCAGGAGCAACTTGAAGAGCTGATCGTCCGGGATCGCAGCCGTGCAGCCGTGATCTTCTGGTCGGTTGCCAATGAGACGCTGCCGTCCCCCGACCGCACCGCGTTCCTCACGACGCTTGCTGACACCGCACGCGTGCTCGATTCGACCCGTCTGATCAGCGCCGCGATGCTCACACTGCCGACACGAGAACTCGACCATCTCATCGATGATCCGCTCGGTGCTGCGGTCGACGTCATAGCGATCAACCAGTACCTCGGGTGGTATTACGGGGACCGCGAAAGCATCCCCGAAACGACATGGGGCTCCATATTCGGCAAACCGATCGTCTTCACCGAGATGGGCGGCGGGGCCAAGGCCGGCAACCACGGCGACGAAGGCGAAATCTGGACGGAGGAGTACCAAGCGGCGCTCTACCGAGCCCAGATTGAAATGGTCAAGGCCAACCGAACCAGCAACGGGGGAGAGGTGGCCGGGCTCTCTCCGTGGATCCTCAAGGACTTCCGAGCACCGGTGCGCGTCCTCCCCGGCATACAGGACGGATACAACCGGAAGGGTCTGGTCAGCGAGGAAGGCGAACGGAAGCTCGCCTTCGAGGTGCTGCAGAGCTACTACGAAGAAGTTGCCGACTGAGCCTCGATTCGCCCAGCGAGCTCGTGGGCAACGCTGAGCCCCGCGCGCACGAACGAGCGGCTGGAGATCCGTCGAGCCTTGTCCGGCACGATGGTCAACACTGTGACGTTCAACGATGGCGAGGCATAGAGCCGAAGGCTGACATTGCGCCACCAAACCGGAGCACGGAGTGCACCGTTCCACGAGACCTCAAAGTCGCCGTCACGTCGAGAGTCGAGCGCGACGCGCAGCCCACGAATCGGGGGGACAAACGGTCGCCCAGTTCGTGCCACATCCATCGACCTGAATGGATTACTCGGGAGCGTGATCAGAATTTCCTCAGCGTGGCCAAGGCGCACTGCGCGTTCGCCGTTCGGCCACGTCCCGGTGCCCTGCCGACGAAGCAATACCGGATCCGCGGCCAACGCGATGTGCTCGTCGCCTTGAACATCCGGGTTCGGCACCGGTGCCGGTACCTCGACACTGGTGACAAACATGGTGATTTCAATGGGGTCCGGATCGACCTGGTCCGATGTTGGACGGTTCCACATGCGTTGTCCAAGCTAGGACAGTCCAAGCCCCCGTGCTCGACATCGGGCCGTCAGACGCTCTGACACCGGGCGATGCCCATCCACCGGACAGACTCTGCCAATGGCGCTGATGTCGTTTCCTGCCCGCCTCGAATCACTCGCGTCGGAAGATCCCGACCGGCCAGCGGTCACCTGCCTCGACAGCTCGCTGACCCGTCGACAATTGCAGTCAGCGGCCACACGACTCGGACGGGAGTTGCAAGGCCTGGGAGTTGGCGTTGGCGACTATGTCACCGTCTCGTTGCCGAATTCGACCGACTGGTTCGTTGCCTATGTGGCCTGCTGGATGGTTGGAGCAATCCCTCAACCAACGTCCGCGAAGCTCCCGCCCCGAGAGCTCGCCGCGATTGTGGAACTTGCCAATTCCAAAGTGGTGATCGGTGCCCCTGATGGCTCTGTTGATCTCCTCCCACCGACCTCGAAGACCCTGCCGCTCGGCCATCAGCCCGATCCGAGTCTCTCCGACGCTCCGCTACCGGACGCAACGTCGCCTGCTTGGAAGGCTCCCACGTCCGGCGGGTCCACCGGCAGACCGAAGCTGATTGTGTCAGGCGACCCGGCGGTATACGACCTCGGCCTTCCGTTCCCGCTCGGGTTGCAGCAGGGGGGTGCGCTCATGATGCCTGGGCCGCTCTATCACAACGGTCCTGCGGTGTGGGCGTGTCAGGCGCTCCTCGCTGGCAACCACGTCGTGCTGCTGCCTCGATTCGATGCCGAGTCGACACTTGCGTCGATCGAGGCCCATCGATGTGATGTGGCGTACATGGTCCCGACGATGATGAAGCGCATCCTCCGCCTCGACGACGACGTGCGCTTGGGGTTCGACCTCTCCTCGCTGCGAGTGGTGTGGCACCTCGCCGAGCCCTGCCCTGCGTGGCTGAAGCAAGCCTGGATTGATTGGCTGGGAGCGGAGCGCATCTTCGAGCTGTATGCGGGCACCGAAGCCCAGGCGGTCACGACCATCACCGGGACCGAGTGGCTGGAACACCGCGGCTCAGTCGGCCGCGTCACGACTGGCGAAATGAAGATTTGCGACGACGACGGTAACGACCTCCCCGCGGGCAAGGAAGGCGAGGTGTGGATGCGATCTGAACGGAAGGAGCCGACGTATCAGTATCTCGGCGCAGAGGCCAAGACCTTGGATGGAGGTTGGGAATCGCTCGGCGACATCGGCTGGTTCGACGCTGACGGGTATCTGTACCTCGGCGATCGCGTCGCCGACATGATCCTGAGCGGGGGCGCAAACATCTATCCAGCTGAGGTCGAGCACGCTCTCAATGAACACCCGGACGTTCATTCTTGCGCCGTGATCGGGCTTCCGAACGACGATCGGGGTAATGACGTCCACGCCATTGTTGAGGCTGACGAGGCTGCCATCGCGCGACCGGATCTGCTGAGCTTTCTGGCCAAACGGCTGGCGGCGTACAAACTGCCGCGCTCGGTCGAGTATGTCGACAACCCGCTCAGAGACGATGCTGGCAAGGTCCGCCGTTCGGTGCTTCGCTCCGAACGGCTGAGTGCCTGAAGCTCAGACCGCGGGGGCGAACGACGACTGGTACTGCGGCGTCGTATTCCCGCAATCATCGATTGCCTTCATATAGGGATACGGGTTCACCGCAGCTCCACCTCCGGGATGAATCTCGAAGTGCAGGTGTGCCGTTGCACTGCTGCCCGTGTTGCCCACGAAGCCGATGACGTCACCAGCTTGGACCTTCGTGCCGACCTCGATGCCTGGAGCGAATCCACTCATGTGCAAGTACGTGAAGTAGGTCCCGTCATCCTGGGCGACACGCAAACCGTTGCCGGACAATGCACCAGGCTGATCCCAGTACTGCTTGCTGATCGTGCCGTCAACGACGGCGTAGAGGAGCTTGCCTTCGGCCGCGATGATGTCAACGCCCACATGCAACCGACCGCCCCCACGAGGGGCGTGCCACGTGTTGCCGAAATAGCACTGGCCTTGGACCGGGAAGCGCTCCATCACGACGGTGCTCGACGACGGCGGGGGAGTGGCGCTCGACGCATCCAAGCCCATCTTCTCCGCCGTCTCCTGAGTGATGGTTCCCGTGACCGTCAGCCCATGGGTCTCTTGGAACTTCGTGACCGCCGAGGCCGTGGCATTGCCGAACGAGCCGTCTGCGCCGCCGAAGACGTTGATCTTCGAGTCGATGAGAATCTGCTGCATTACACGCACGCGCTCGCTCCTTTCCCCCTTGACTGGGAAACCTTCCGGCGTTCCGGCGAACCCATTGGGTCCCGACGACGGGGCGCTCGCCGGAGTTGACACACCGAGGTAGAGGATCTGCGCCCCCTGCTCGGTGAGCACGCCGGTTCGAGCGATGCCATTGATACCCTGGAATGCCAGCAAGGACGACTTGGTCGCATTGCCGAAGATGCCGTCGGCGCCACCACGGACCACAAGTCCTGTATCCATCAGTGCGCTCTGGAGATCTTTCACCTTGTCGCCTTTCGCGCCGACAGCGAGGCCGACGTACGAATTCCCTGACGCGGCCGCTGGGGGTGCGGCGGGTGCGGCGGGTGTCGATGGAGCGTTGCCGAGCGCAAGCTGCGCTGCCGTTGCATCGTCGACTTCGCCGGAGGCAGCCAAACCGTTGCCCTGCTGGTAGGAGAGCAGCGCACCTTTGGTCGCGTTACCGAACACGCCGTCTGCACCGCCGCGGACGTTGATACCTGACGCGATCAGCGCAGACTGAACGTCCTTGACAAGGGGCCCACGTGCGCCGACTTTGAGACCGACATAAGGATTCGTTGCCATCGGGGTCTCGGCCGCCGCAGGGGGAGCCGGAGCAGCCGGGGCAGCGCCGAGGCCGAGCTTGGCTGCCGATGCCTCGAAGACGACACCCGTGACACCCAAACCGTTTGCCTGTTGGTATGACACAAGTGCTGACTTCGTCGCAGCACCGAAGACCCCATCGGCACCACCACGGACATTCACACCCGCACGCATCAGCGCCGACTGGAGATCCTTGACGAGGCTGCTCCGGGCTCCTTGGGCAAGGCCCACGTAAGGGTTTGCCGCCGCCGCAGGCGGGGTCGCGATGTCCGGCGGGGTCGCGATGTCCGGCGGGGTCGCAGTGGCCGGCGGAGCCGGGGCGGCCGGGGGCGTCGGGGCAGCCGGGGGAGGTTGCATGGCCGCTCCGGACAGCCTGAGCCTCCCCGCTGTTGCTGCGTCGACGACGCCCGAAACGGGCAGCCCATTCCAGCGTTGGTAGTTCGAAACTGCGGTCTTTGTGCTCGGCCCGAACACGCCGTCGGCGCCTCCTGGCACATACACACCCGCAGCTGACAGCTTCTGTTGCAGCTCCTTCACCGCATCGCCGCTCGCTCCTTGTTGCAGACCATTCACCGCTATCGAGGGCGGGGAATCTCCGGCATCGATTCGCGCCAGCCCGAGAGCAGCTGCGGTCGCTTCATCAACTTCACCACTCCGGGCAATTCCCTCTCGACCCTGAAAGTCGATGACTGCGCTCCTTGTTGCGGGACCGAACTTGCCATCGGCACCACCGGGGACCGGGACGCCTGCCGCGAGCAGAGCGTCCTGCACTGCCTGCACCTCAACACCCGCCGCGCCCTGCCGCAAGCCGATCAGGCTCTGCGCCAGGATCGGCGATCCCGTCGGCGAGGGGAGCGCGTGAGCGGCATCTCCCATCGCCGACCAGCCGACGCCGACCACGAGTGCGCCGCAGGCGCTGCGCACCAGAGCGCGGCGGACGCGATGAGATCGCGGCATCTGGATGTTTGGGGTCACTGGTTTCGTCATGATCGACCTCGTCCGTGCATATATGACTCATCGGTCGAACCCCGCTGCATGTAGAGCCCTCCGGTGGAGAACGCGACCGAGTACCCCGATCAATTTCGGCGCATTCGCCGTTGCCCTTCGTCGGACATGGCCCAAACCGCCTGGTCAGGCACCACGAGACGGTTCGCAGACGAAGTCTTGCAAGTTTACAGAGGATATGTCCCTTGCGTTACAACGGATTGACATAACGATGATTATCGGCGACCTATTAGAAATGGGCTCGATGCACAGCCCGTTCCTGTCCATCAGAGAACATCCCGATCGCTTGCGACCTTTGAGCAGTTCTCAGTCGACGCCCGCCTTTCTCTGGCGAGCCCACCGCACGAAGCCACTGTGCGGCTGATCGGCCGCCACAGCCGCGACCGAAACCTCTGCGTGTCAGCGCCCACGACGACCGACGGAGAAACGCGGTGCAAACGTGGTCCCCGTCGCTGCGTCCCAGGCTTGGATCGCTCAATGCCTCGAACTATTACGTCATGACGTTATTCGGCGGTACTGCTAGGTGCGGAGAATTGGACGTCACGCAATGGTTGTGCTGCGTCCAAGAGCCACTTGAGGGTTTCTTCAAGGTCGCGAAGGGTGCGTTGCCCTCCGGCAGCCAGATCTCGCTCCGTGTCCTCGATTGCGCACGTCAAGGCGTAGATGTCGTCGTGCAGGCGGTCAAGTTCGTCGCGCGTCACGACTAACTCGTTCTCGCTCAGTTCCAGTTCGCGCGCCCGTTGATGCGAGACCCAGTCCCACTGCCGGCATCGCTGGCTACAGAACAGCTTCGGACGGCCAGGGCCGCTGCGCGGCGGAAGGACTCGGCGGCACCACCGACAATGACGCGCCCCATCGCCCCCCGCTTCCCCAGCAACAGCGAAAGGGGCCATTTTCGTCATGACGAAAAACTACTCGACTCAGTCGATCCATTCGTTCCAATGCGCAGATCGTCTGAGAGACTGCGCCCATGACGTCAACCGAACACGCCGCGGCCATGCCAGCAGCCCCTCATCGCTCTTTTGCAAGTGACAACGCCGCCGGTATCCATCCCACTGTTCTGCAGGCCATTGTCGAAGCCAATGGTGGCCACGCGCTCGCCTACGGCCAGGATGACCACACCGCGCGCTGCGAGAATGCATTCCGTGAACTGTTCGACGCTGACGTCGTCACTCGTTTGACCTTCAACGGAACGGGCGCAAACATCGTTGCACTGGCCAACATGCTCGGATCGCTGCAGGGGCCCCATCATGCCGTGGTGTGCACCGACTGGGCCCATATCTCTGTCGACGAGACCGGCGCACCTGAGCGAACTCTCGGCACGAAGCTGATCGAGATCCCCTCCCCCGGCGCCAAGCTCACACCTGAACTACTGCAGACCGTCGCGCATCTGCAAGGCGTGCAGCATCACGTGCAGCCGGGCATCGTGTCGATCACCCAGGCCACCGAACTCGGCACGCTCTACACCGCCGAAGAGATCGTTGCCCTCTGCGATCATGCTCACGGCATGGGCCTGCTCGTTCACCTCGACGGGGCCAGAATCGCCAACGCCACCGCAGCACTTGGGGGCACCCGTGAAGCGCTGCGCTCCTTCACGATTGATGCCGGCGTCGATGTCGTGAGCTTTGGGGGCACCAAGAACGGACTCCTCGGCGCGGAGGCCGTCATCTTCCTCAACCCAGTCCTCGCTGCCGGTTCGGAGTACACCCGCAAACAGGTCACCCAGCTGCCCTCGAAAATGCGATACCTCGCCGCTCAGTTCAACGCCGCACTCCACGACGATTTGTGGCTGACCATGGCCACGCGCGCCAACGAGATGGCCACGGAGCTGTATCGGCTTGTCGCTGCGATCGACGGAGTCGCACCAGGACCATCGCCAGAGGTCAACAGCGTTTTCCCCACGCTCGCTCCCGACATGATCGAACCGCTCCGCGACTGGTGCTTCTTCTGGGACTGGGACACCTCGGTCCACCAGGTGCGCTGGATGACGGCCTGGGACACAACGCCTCAGGACGTCAAGACGTTCGCGGACGGCGTCGCCACCCTCCTCTCGAACTGAGTCGACTACTCCTCAGAAAAAGGTTGTCGAGTACAATTGACTCGTCAGTCGATTCGGTTTATTGTCTGTCGACGCAGGGCACAGAACACCGTGCTGAGCAGGGGGATTCCGCACATCGACCGCACTCTTGGGGGGCGCAGCTATGGCCGTCATCGACATCAACGACCGCATCGAGACCGAAAACGACTGGATGCAAGCTGGCGCCTGCAAGGGTCTGACTCATCTGTTCTTCCCTTCCGCCGCCGAGCGCCCGCAAGCACGCGAGCGCCGCGAAGCAGCCGCCAAGGAAGTCTGCACCAGCTGTTCGGTTCGTATCGACTGCATGGATTTCGCTCGCGAGCAGCACGAATACGGCTTCTGGGGTGGCGAGTCGGAAGACGAGCGCCACGCCGCCGGCTACCGCCTCATCGCCCCCATTGGGGTCCGCGCCCGTTCAGCGAGCTGATTCACGCGGCGCTCGCCGTCTACGCTGCGGTCCGTGTTCGACGTCACCGTCCTCGGGAGTGCAAATCTCGACCTCGTGGTTCGAACTGAACGACACCCTTCGCCGGGTGAAACCGTCCTCGGCGATGACTTCGCCGAATACCCCGGTGGCAAAGGGCTGAATCAGGCAGTCGCTGCGGCCCGCGCCGGGGCATCGGCATCCTTCGTCGGCGCCATCGGAACCGATGACGCCGGGCGCACGCTGCGCTCAGTTGCCGAGATTGAAGGCATCGACCTCTCGCAGCTCGTCGACCGCGACAATGTGCCGACCGGCCGGGCGCTGATCACTGTCGATCACCACGGTGAGAACAGCATCGTGGTAGTCCCGGGTGCCAACGCCACGGTGGTCACTCCCGCCTCGATCTCCGCGCTGGTCGTGCTCTGCCAACTCGAGGTCCCGCTCAATGCAGTCACCAATGCCTTCCGTGCAGGGCGCGCCCGAGGTTCGACCACCATCCTCAACCCGGCGCCAGCCATCCAACTTCCCGTCGAATTGCTCCGTCTCTGCGACATTGTGGTGCCGAACGAACACGAAGTCGGTCTACTCGGAGGCGTCGAGGCACTGTTCGATGCTGGCGTCGCCACCGTGGTGACCACGCGCGGCGAGCAGGGCATCGAAATCCACACAGCAGCGGGTGAACAACATCAGATCCCAGCGCCTCACGTTCCCGTCGTTGACACGACGGGAGCCGGCGACACGTTCTGCGGAGCGCTCTCTGCGCGGTTGGCCCACGGGGCGTCGATGATCGACGCTGCGGAGTGGGCTGTTGCCGCGAGCGCACTTGCCGTTGGTCTGCCTGGCGCGATCCCGTCGATTCCCGACGCCGGGGCGACGCTGCAGTTCCTGGACGAACTCAGTTTCTGAGCGAGAGCGCGACCCAACCGTCCTTGGTGACAGTGTCAACGACAACGAGCGGCGCAAGCGCATCAAGCACGTGCTGGTGATTCTCTGCCAAGATCCCGCTGATGATCAACGTGCCTGCCAGGGCGGTGAGCCGGCGCAGGTCCGGGGCAAGGGCGACGAGCACGGGGGCCAAAATGTTGGCCACGACGACGTCGAACGGACCCTCGATGGAGTCGAGCATCGCCATGTCGACGTCGATCTGACCCGCGACGCCGTTGAGGGCGGCGTTGGCCTGGGTCGCCTCCACCGCACCGGCAGAAATGTCAGTGGCGCGAATGGTCTCGACGCCGCGCTGGGCCGCCAGCACGCCGAGGACGCCCGATCCGCACCCAACATCAAGCAACGTGGCTGGTTCAGCAACATCGAGATGCTCCGACAACAGCCGCAACGTGAGCTTCGTCGTCTGATGGTCGCCGAGCCCGAACGAACTTGCCGGCTCGATCAACGTGACATGTACTGCGGCTCCCACATCTGCATCGCCAAGCTTCCACGCCGGCACCACGACACCAGTCGTTCGGTACCAGGTGGGAGCGACATGATCCCGCCAGGTTTCGTCAGGCGCAACGACGTCGGCCGCCCACCATGTCCAGTGTGGTTCAAGCATCGCGACGGCTCGTTCGATGGCCGCGCCGGTGCTGCCCACCGACGTCCAAAGCTCGATCAGCCCATCGACCTCATCGCTGAGGCCAACTGCCTCCACACCCATCTGCCAGAGCCGGTCTGCGGCAACGTCTTGCTCAGCCACCGGAACCGTCACATGGAACGTCTTGTTGCTCACGGTCACAGTCTGGCGTTCAATCGAGGCGACGCATGTCAGTGCGGTACACCTCGATCCTCTCGAGATACGCCGCCGACGCCATCGTGATATCGTCGACCCGAGCCCGATCCGGCTTGATCTGAGCCGGGGACCCGACCGCCATGGCCCCAGACGGCACTTCGACGTCTTGGAGCACCACGGAGTTAGCCGCAACGATCGAACCCGACCTGATCAGGGCCCGATGGAGCACTTGCGCGTGATTGCCAATCAGTACGTCGTCCTCGAGCGTGCAGCCTTCGAGATGAATGCCATGTCCCAGGACACAGTTGTCGCCGACGACCGTCGGCCACAACGGTGTCGTGTGCAGTACGGAGGTGTCTTGGACCGACGTTCCCGAGCCGATCTCGATGTGGCCGCCGTCGCCGCGCAAGACAGCACATGGCCAGATCGATGATCGCGGGCCGATTCGGACATCACCAATGATTACTGCGTCAGGATGAACCCACGCCTCGCTACTGATCGTGGGTTCGAGATCGCCGAGGGCGTAGATGGGCATCGCCGCACGATAGGCACATCCGGCGATCCGAGCGAAGTTTTGAACGCGGATCGGGAAGTTCAACCCGATACGTTAGTTGACCTATGCCCCGCAGGATTGACATCGAACTGACGAGCGCGCTCTCGGACGGATCTTGGACATGGCGCAAAGCCGGAGCCCTCAAGCCGAAAGGTACGGTCCAAGCGTCGATCTTGCCCGACGGGGTGCAGGTCGGTGACGAACTCAAGGTCGAAGCCGAGCAGATGCTTGACGGGATGGAGATTCTTTCAGTCGTGAAGGGCCGCGAGAAGGCTGCCCGCACCGATCTGCTCGAATTCATTCCTGACGACAAGCCGTTTGAGGCAGTGATCGAAACTCGCGCCAAGCGCGGACGCGGGGATCGCGACGGCGACGGTCGTGGCCGCGACGGCGACCGACCACGCGGCCGCGACGGTGGCGGTGGCCGCGACGGCGCTCCCCCACGTGACCGCGACGGCGACAAGCCCAAACGCAACAGTGGCCGCGATGGCGACAAGCGCGAACGCACCGAGCGCCCGAAGCGTCCCCATTTCGAAGCTCCACCCGAGGTTCCGCAGCGGCCCAAGCCGAAGCGTCTTCGTCCTGGCAAAGCTCGCACTCAAGAGGTACTTGCAGCTGTACCCGAAGAGCAGCGCCCCATTGCCGAGCTCGCGCTCCAGGGCATGTCGGCCGTGCGCAACCGCGTCAAAGAGGAGAACGCCAAGCTCAAAGCCGACGGCAAGCCTGAGATGCCCGAGGCGAGCATCACCAAGATGGCCGAGGAGATGCTTCCCAAGTTGCGTGTTGCTGACTGGCTCGACCGAGCCGAGGCGGCTCAGCGCCAGATGCAGCACCTCGATCTCCGCGATCTGCGCAGCGTCGTGGCAGCAAGTGATGACTCGATGGTCGCTCGTGATGAGTCGACCAGGGTAATCGCCGAAGAACTCAAGGCCTCTCTGGTCACCAAGCAGACCGAAGAGATGGCGCACTGGCTCGAAGATGTCGACGCGGCGCTGACTGTCGGCCGCGTGATCCGGGCGCTCCGTCTCTCGTCGCAGCCGCCGAAGGCCGGCGTCATGTTCCCGCCTCAGCTCGCCAAACGACTCGGAGAGGCAGCGACGGCCTCGCTGCTTCCAGAGGATTCCGGCGACCGCTGGTCGGCCGTGCTCGAAGCAGCGGCGTTCTCGCCAGTCCGGACGCTCGTCATGCCGACCGTTCCACCGACCACAATCACTGATGACCTGAAGAAGACGGTGCTGCGCCTCGGCCCGCTCCTCCCCCAGATCGCATCGCTGATCGGCGTTGAGGTACCAAAGGATGCGAAGCGCCCCAAGCCGCTCCGTCCCACGAGCCGCAAAGATCAGAAGAAGGCCCGTGACGACAAGCGTCCGAGCGACAAGCGTCCGAGCGACAAGCGCGAAGGCGGCGACAAGCGCGAAGGCGGCGGGCGTGACGACAGGGGCGGGCGCGACAGTCGCAACGATCGAGGCTCACGCCCTCCCAAGGATCGACCCAAGGGCATGCGCGACATCGCCACGGTCATGAAGGCCAAGCAGGAAGCCGAGCAGGCCGCAGCAGCTGCCGCTGAAGAGGCCGCAGCAACAACGGCGGCGGAAGCAGCAGCAGCGCAGGCCGAGCAAGACGCTGCCGCATCTGCCCAGTCCGACGCCACCGCGGCCGAAGTCACAGACAACTCTGCCAACGACCCAGCGACTCCGTCTGCCGACGCAATCTCGGCAGATGCTTCAGATGCACCAGCCGCAGAGAGCGCACCCGACTCAGAGTCATCGGACGCCGCCGACAGCTGACGCCCGCCAGCTGGCTCTTAGCGGCTCGGGCCGCGTACGATATTTGGCCATGTCTGACATCGTCACCTACGAAGCCAATGGCCGCATCGCGGTCATCACACTGAACCGCCCCGCGGCTCGAAATGCCGTCAACGGCGACGTCGCCGAGGGACTTGAAGCCGCCATTGACCGGCTTGAGGCTGACGATGCTGTGTGGGTGGGCATTATCCAAGCCAACACCGAGGGGCAGTCCCGCCCGGTCTTCTGCGCGGGCGCAGACCTGAAAGCCATCAACTCCGGTGATGCTGCGCGGCTCAACACTGAACGGGGCGGCTTCGCCGGCTTCGTCTACCGCGAACGCCGCAAACCAGTCATCGTTGCCGTCGATGGTCTTGCGACTGCCGGCGGGTGTGAAATCGTGCTCGCTGCAGACCTCGTCGTCGCGAGCACGCAATCTGCTTTTGGACTCGCCGAGGTCAAGCGCAACCTCATCGCCGGAGCTGGTGGTCTCTTTCGACTCCCCCGCGCAATCGGCCAGGCCGCGGCGATGGAGGCTATTTTGACCGGTGAGCCCATTCCGGCGGAACGGGCATTCAGTCTCGGACTCGTGTCACGACTCGCAGCGCCCGGCGAGGCTCTAGCTGAAGCGACCAAGCTTGCCGAACAGATCAGCCAGTCTGCCCCAATGGCGGTTTGGGAGAGCCGCCAGGTCGTACTGGCAGCCGCCTACGCAGACGATGCAACACTGAAGAAGATGACCAATGATGCAATGCGCAAGGTGATGTCGTCAGAGGACCTCAAGGAAGGGTTAACTGCGTTCATCGAAAAGCGCCCGCCGAACTGGCAGGGCCGCTGATTCAGAGTCGTTTATACGTGGTGATCAAGCGCGCGACGATTCCGGCACGCTCGTAGAGGTTCTTAGTGTGGCGATCCCCCGGGAGCGCTTGCCCCTCGACCGCTTCAGCACCGCACTCGACTGCTCCGGCAATGGCTGCAGCGAGCATTCCATCACCAAAGCCAAGTTCCCGAGCCTCAGGTGTCACCCACACCTGATCAACACGCACAATGTGGTCTGGCCCGAGCACTGCAACGAGGTAGCCCACGACAACCCGCTCGATGTGTGCGACCCACACGTCGACGGTCAGGCAGCGTTCTGTCCATGCTGCGCCAACTTCTGGATGTTCGATCAGCCAGCGTTCGCCACCGCGCTGGCCGATCAGGGCAGCGCGAGCCTCACGTTCGAGCAGTCCGATCTGATCGATGTCATCGGCGTCATCACTCGCTGCTCGGCGAACCGTTGGGTCGAGCACGTTAGGTCGCTTTCAATTGGAGAATTTTGCCTAACACGGTGCGCCGGTGTCGATGTGCCATCTCATACGCCTCAAGAGCATCGAGTTCGTTCGGGGTCAGTCCAGACAGCTTGCTCAAAATGTGCGAAGCCGGCAGTTGGTCGTAGTCGGGCAGCGCCAATTCGGCAGGATTCGGAACCGGTTCTGGTGTGGGTTCCTCTGCCGCTTCGTCATACGCGTCGCCGGGCCCGTCGTGCGGCTCGGGTACATGTTGGCGTTCCGACGCTGGGCTGGCGGCAGGCGGCGCGAGTCGTCGGCGCAGCTCGCTGGCGCCCTGATCGACGGCCATCTTCCCGATAAACCGCGCAAGAACAATCTGCTGGCGCGCCTTGTTGACCGTCTCTGGGAAGTTGTCGACCAGTTGCGCTCCGAGGCCGATCGGGGCGTAGAACGCCGCAGCAATCGCCCGCTCAGCGGGCGTTGGAGCTGACGATGCCATCGAGCCCAGCGCTCAGGAAAAGATCGGACAGTCGTCGTCGCCGACGGGGCAGTTTGGGGCAGACGACTTGACGAGAAGGAAACAAGAGCTGCAGAGCTGCTCGTTCTGCTGCTTCGGCTGGAGGCGTTCATCACCTTCACCCTTGGGCTCTGGCTCGTCCGCTTCTTCCTCTTCGTCGTCCGCTGCCACGAGACGATCTTTCAGAATCTTGTCGAGATCCTCTTCGACGTCGTCGTCAAGGAGCTCGTCGTCATCATCATCATCATCGGCAGCTTTACGCTTCGTCTTTGGCGCGTCTTTTGCTGCCTCGTCGTCATCGACGTCGTCATCGACGACGTGGTCATCGTCGTCGTCGTCGTCAGGCACTGCGCCGTCGTCATCGTCGTCCAGGTCGTCGGCGTCGACGTCGACATTGACGTCCTCAGCTTCTTCTTCGACTTCTTCTTCGTTGATCTCGTCTTCAGCCATGTTGCCGTTGTCGCCGTTCGATTTCGTTCTGATGACCCTCGCTCTTGCGAGGACCGTTGCGGGCGGAGCATACGCTTGCTGATGACATGAGGTCGGCTACCGAACTTGTGACACCGGTCACAAGAACATCATTCAGGTCTCCGCAGCGTCTCGACGGGCCTCAGCACGACGCTCCGCCTCGAGCCGCTCCAACTCGGGGGCCTCATTCGTCATGTGATTCATGGTGGCTGCAATCGCGTGATGGCCGGCTTGCTCACCAATCAGGCGGTGCATCTCGAGTGCCACGCGGCGATACGACGGGTGGCCTTGCGGCGACGACCGCAATTCGAGCATATGCATGGCCTCGCGGGCGTTGAATTGCATGTTGTAACGCATGCGGTACGCCATTGAAACGGCATAGGGTGCCTGCTCGGAGAAGTCCGGGTTCAATGCGTCGTATAGCCCGGCTGAGCGATGCATCGCCTCGTCGAACTGGTCACCGACGCCAGCTTCGTCAACCAATTCAGGCCGCGTGTAGCCGTGGTTGGGAGTGAGCCGCTGCCATTCAATGGTGAGCATGCGATGGCGCTGCATGTCGCGGAACGCTCCATAGTCGCTGAGCACATCGAATCGGTAGAAGCTGCGCTCGAACGATCGACCTGGCTTATGCCGACGGTTGTCACGTTCGCCGACATAGGCACGCATCAGCGAGACCTTTTCATCGATGCCCAGGTGACGGACCTTCTCGATGAGTTGGTGCTCAGGGAGCGATGAGTGGGAGTAACAGATGGCGGCGAGAATCTTGTCCTCAGCCTCAGGGTCGAAGTCGACAAGTTCAACCTCAGGAGCAACCTCAACCGGGGACGTGCCGAAGAGGTCGTTGACAATCGCCGACGTATCGGTGCGGGTCGACGCCAGGTATTCGCTCCAGCGGCCACCGCGATCCGGGAGATCGACTCGTCGAAGGAAACTTGGGATCACCTTCCGCAGTTCGTGCAGCATAAGATCGGCGTAGTCACGCGCCTCTGGCAGCGCACTGGCTCGCATCCGGAGCAGGAGCGCTTCGAAGGCTTGGCCCGTGCCGTAGATTCCGACGTTCGATGTTGCTGCTGCGGGCAGGATGCCACGCACGGCGTCGAGCGCCTTGGCTTTGGTTGCAGTCCGGTAGACAAACTCGCTGCTGTCACCACGATCGACTGAATTGCGCACATGCTCGGTAACGAGTTCAGCGCACTGGCTGTAGGCGTCAAAGATGCGGTCGAGGTCACCGACATATCGAGTGCCGAGCGGCCCCGCCAACACGGCCGGATCGCGGTAGTACCGGTAGCGGCCACCGAGCCGTGAGTCATACGCGATGTAGCGGGTGCTCTGTTCGAGGTAGCTCATCAAGCGGCCCCACTCGAGCACCTTGGTGAGAATGTTCGACGCTTGCTCGCAGGCAAGGTGTACTCCGCCAAGCTGTGCGACTGAATCGTCGCCGTAGTCGAAGAAGACTCGCTCGTACAGCTCCTCAGCTCGGTCGAGCCCGACCGTGGCATCGACGGACAGGTCGCCCGAGATGTCGAGGTCACCGACAAACTCATCGAGGAACAGTCGGCGCAATGATTTCGGGCTTCGGCTATAGCGGGCAAACAACGCGCCCTTCACGACCTCGGGCAAGTTGACGAGCGCGAACACCGGCCCATCAAGGTTGGTGAAGTAACGACGGAGGATGTCGGACTCGCCTGGCGAAAATGACTCTGGGACGTAGACGGCCACGGGACAGTACTCTACGACCGACCAGGGCCTCAGACAGGGATTCACCAGAGGTTGTACGGTCCGGGCATGGAGCCAACAGAAATCGCGATCATCGCGATCGTCCTGCTCGCCTTCACAGCGGTCTCGCGGCGACTCGACGCCTCACCCATCACGGTGCCCATGGTGTTCGTTGCTGCCGGCGCTCTGCTCTCGGCCAGCGGCATCGTCGTTGACATGCAACAGTCGTCCGGATCGTGGGTCGCATTCGTGACCCAGCAAATCGGCCTCGGCCTCGTGCTAGGGCTGCTAGGGATCACCGTGCTGCGGACCACTCGCCACGCGGGCTGGCCAAACGGCAGATACGAGTAGATCGCGGCGTTCGGCCTCCCGATCATGGCGTTCACCCTTGCGACGGCGTGGAGCGGAAACGGGTTCATCGCCACCTTCGTTGCAGGGCTTGCGTTCGGCAGCGGAGGTTTTGCTCGAAACCGCACCAATGACGACATGGAAGGCCCAGAAGACGCCGGACACCTCGCTGGGTTCACCAAGGACGCCGCCGAGCTCCTCGGGGCCGTCACGTTCTTCGTGTTCGGTAATTTCTTTGTCGGCGACGCACTCGGCGACTTCGGTCCATCGGTGTTCCTCGCGGCGATCGCCAGCCTCACCGTGGTTCGAATCGTGCCCGTCTTCATTGCACTGTTTCGCTCAGGTGGCGACCCCACGACGAAGTTGTTCATCAGCTGGTTCGGGCCGCGCGGACTCGCTTCAATCGTTTTCGCCATCTTGTTGCTGGAAGAACTCGAGGGGCGCTCGGAACAAACCGATCAGCTCGTGGGCGTCATCTCCCTCACCGTCACGTTCTCGGTCGTCTTGCACGGAGCGACCGCTGCCCCGGGCGCGCGCCGCTATCCTGGTCATGCGCCGCTACGCAGCGCATGCGAGCAGGACCCGCGCCGCTGCTGTTAATGGCGAGGCCGATGCCGCCATAGACGCCGAGATGGAAGCGATGTTGCCGGGCACCCGCTGGTCGCTCGGTCGCCGTCAGGCGTAGATCGTCGCAGCGTCCGGCTCGACGATGATCTCCACCCGTCTCGCTGACACCGCCCGAGCGCCGTCAATGCGAACCTGCATTGTCTGATCAAACTCCCACGTTCGCTCACGAAACGACCGAGTCTCGATCTGAGGGTGAGGAACATGCTGATTTACTGGAATACGGCGCCGGGCTTCCCAACGCTGTCTCAGTCCGAAGTCAGTATCCCAAGCACAACTCTCAGCGCGGCCGTCGTTTGGATGGCCACGCGCAACCACGTGCCAGTCGCCGACGAATTCGGCGTTCATGATCATCACCACCGGTCCGCGCCACCACCCACCTCTGGCCGCCGGCCGTTGGATCAGTACGTGCGAACAGGCGTGTTGGGGTTCGCCATCGTCGAGTGTGACGCATAGCAGATCGATCGGCAGTTTGAGGACCTGCTCTCGGCCAACGGGGTCGCGACCACCGACGGTTCGGTGCAGGTCACCACCAGTGACCGCGACCGGATGACCGGAGCCATCCCGGACCGCAGCGGCGATTGCCGCATCATCGGTAAGATACCGAAGATTGTCAGGTCGGTCGACCGTGGTTCCCCACGGCTGGCCCTTCTCGATGGTCATGCCGGTTCGGTTTGCGGCGCAGTTGGGGCAGCGCTGTCGGACACAACGCCGCGGAACGCAGCCTCGGCAGCTTGACCGGCAGCGCGCCGAGTCGCCCGCGAGGGCGCGACAATCGCGAGCTGGCGAAGCAGGTCGACAAGCTGGCGGGTCGTTCGAACGAAGTCCCCACCGGTCAGCTCATCGGCGTCGACCACCTCGGCAAATCCTTCGCCCGCCACCCAGGCGTAGGCGATTGCGGCAAAGGTCGGGTCGGGGCCGCGGTGCTCATTGACACCCGCAGAACGTTCGTGCGCTGCCAGGTCCTCACTGATCGCAGCAATTCGCTGCCAGCGGCCGCGGATCTCGTCGTTACTGAACCACGGACGCGGCGGCGGTTCAGAACTGCGATGTTCGTACACCAGCGTCGAGACAAGGGCAGCGAGATCCGCCGCGCCGAGACCGTCGAGGAGACCGGCCCGGACGACTTCAGCGACGAAGAGGTCGCACTCGTGGAAGATGCGCGCCAACATCTCGCCGTCAGGCGTCAGGTCCCAGTCAGCGACATCGGCGTATCCGTAGGCTTCGAGTACGCCGAGGATCCGGTCGAAATCGCGTGCGAGCGTCTGTGTCTTACCGTGGACACGACCTTCGATCTCCGCGACCTCCCGTGCGACTCGAGCAGCTTGCCCGGCAGCCTGCATTCGTTGCTTCAGGTCCGGGTCGCGGGCGACCGGATGCAAATCGGCATCGACGGTGTTGCGGCGGCCTCGACGATTTGAGGTGTTCTGTGGCTGGGCGAGGCTTGTCTTGCGAAGCCGATAGGCGAGCTCCTGGCGAAAGTCCTTGCGATTTGGAGCGAAATTCGGCGGCATCTTGACCGAGCCGAGTGCAGCGGGAGCCGCATCGAAATCTTCGGCGGTGGCTTGCAAGGAATCGCCGCCCTTGTTGACAACACGCAACTGCGCTCCATCCTTGCGACTCGCACTGGTCATCACCACGACGGGACCACGGTGCTTGCCCTTCATCAGATAGATAACCGTCCCGGGTGCCAGCCATCTCAAGGCAGCTTCGATCTCTTCGACACGTTCGTCACGACCGAATCGACGCGCCTCCCGCTCGGCGTTGCGCAGCGTGCGATATTCCTCGATGTCGCCCAACGGACTCTTCGCCTCTGCTTGGAGTTCGGCTAGAGCGTGCCGGCGGCGCTCGAGTCGCGCCTGCATCTTCACGATGTCTCGATCGGCCTGGTACTGGGCAAACGAAAGATTGAGAAGATCGTGTGCCCGTTCGCTCTCGTACGTACGAATCAGATTGGCAGCCATGTTGTAGGTCGGCCGGAACGCTGATCGAAGGTGAAACTGCGAGCTGCCTGCAAGCTTGGCAACCTCATCGAATCGCACCCACGGCGACCAGAGCACCACAGCGCTCCCTCGGTCATCGATGCCACGTCGCCCAGCCCGTCCCGTGAGCTGGGTGTACTCGCCCGGCGTGAGCTGTTCGTGGTGTTCACCGGTGAACTTGGTGAGCTTCTCGATCACAACGCTGCGTGCCGGCATGTTGATGCCAACGGCGAGGGTTTCGGTGGCGAATACTGCCTTAACGAGACCTTCGATGAAGCATGCCTCGACAACTTCTTTCATCGGCGGAACCATTCCGGCATGGTGCGCAGCGACTCCCGCTTCGAGCTGTCGAACGAACTGGTCGTAACCCAACACCGCGAGGTCAGCAGGATCAAGGACGCCCAGTCGCTCGTCGATGATGACGCGGATCGCGGCTTGCTCGGCCTCGGTTGTCAGGCGCACACCTGCGTCAACGCACGATTTTGCAGCTTCATCGCACTGATTCCGGCTGAAAATGAAGAAAATTGCCGGCAACATCTGGCGGTCATCGAGCAACTCCAGCGTCTCGACACGTCCGGGCGGAACCAACTTGCGACGGTGTGCTCCTTTGGCGTTGCCCGTGCGATTCGCTTCTTTGCGGCTCTGTCCGGCGCTCGATCTCGGCGCGTGCCGAATCGCCGACTCGTCGAGCCGCACCGCGTCTCGGTTGACCGCTCCCCCCACGAATGTCGGGAGCAAGTGCAGCCGGCCCTCGGTCCGGTCCTTCGCGAGGTATTGGTTGGCCAGTTCGACCGGGCGACGCAACTCGGTGATCGCTTCGGTCGAACCGCGTACGGTGCTGATCCACTCGGCGAGTTCGGCGACGTTGCTCACCGTCGCCGAGAGACACACCAATCGCACATGGTGCGGAAGGTGGATCATCACCTCTTCCCAAACCGGCCCCCGAAACGTGTCCTGAAGAAAGTGCACTTCATCCAACACGACGAGACCGAGGTCGTCGAGCGTTCGTGATCGTCCATAGATCATGTTCCGCAGTACTTCGGTGGTCATGACGACAATCGGCGCATCCCCGTTGATCGAGTTGTCTCCCGTCAGAAGACCAACCTTGTCTTCGCCATGGTGAGCGATGAGGTCCCGATACTTCTGGTTCGACAGTGCCTTAACCGGCGCCGTGTAATAGGCGCGTCTGCCATCACGAATGGTCGCATCGATGCCGTACTCGGCAACAACCGTTTTGCCGCTGCCGGTCGGTGCTGCAACGACGACGTGCTTGCCATCGTCAAGCGCGTCGAACGCCTCGCGCTGGAACCGGTCGATCGGGAACGAGTAGCGGGAAATCAGCTCATCTCGATCAGCGCGCATTCGGTAGCCCTCAGGCTGCTTCGGGTCGCTTACGCAACACGAGGAATCCGACAAAGATCGCCACGAAGTACAGGAACAGCATCGGTAGCGCCAACATCATCAAGGTGACCGGATCGCCCGACGGCGTGATCACCGCGGCGAGCACAAAAACTCCAATCGTGGCGTACCGCCAGCTTTTCAGCAGCGTCCGCGGGGTGATCACGTTGACCAATTGGAGAAAGACGAAAAGGACCGGAAGGAGAAAGCCAACTCCAAAGGCAAAGATCATCAGCCCGATCAAACTGATGTAGCTGCTAACCGTGAAGAGTTCTCCAACATCCTCGCCTGCCCAGCCGATGAGGAAGTCGAGGGCTCTGCCGACCGTGATGTAGGCAAGCGTCCCGCCGGCTGCAAACAATACGAGCGAGGACACGACGAACGGAATGGCGTACTTCTTTTCCTTGGCGTGCAGCGCTGGCACGACAAACCGCCAGATCTGCCACAGAATGACCGGCAGCGCCGCAATGATGCCTCCGTACATTCCGACCCGAATGCGCGTGGAGAGCCCCTCCGTGGGGGAAGTGATGAACAGGTTCGGGTCGCAGAAGTCCTCGGCCTTGCTCGTGCACAGATCGACGTATGGCTGCTTCAGGAACTCGAGCACCTGATCGTAGAGCGCGATGATGACGACCATTCCGATCAGCACGGCCAGCGCTGAACGAATGATCCGGGTCCGGAGCTCACCGAGATGTTCTGTGAGGGTTTGCGTATCTTCAGCTGGCTCCGCCACCTGTTCGTCCGCGGTCACGTCGTCTCCGGTGGCGGTGCATCGACAGGCTCATCGGTCGGTGCCGGCGGGGCGAAAGAGTCTGCAGCGCCGACAGGCGGCGCGGTCAGGGCCGTCAACGGCGCCGATGCCGGGTCCGGCTGTACCTCGCCGTGCGGGACATGTTCCACCGGGCCACGGGCCATTGATGCTGCGATCTGGTTAATCTTCGTGCCGTTGACCGGCGTGATTCCGGGTGCGCCGGTCGGGTCGGAGACGGCCAACGCTTCGTCACTCACCGGAATATCTGGAGTTGCTGCGAGCATCGCGGCGTCCGCCTCTGACCGCAGGCGGGCTTCGTTCTCGGAATCTTCGACGACACGCGCCGGATCTGCGGCCTTCTTGACGAGGTCAGCGGTCTCGCGCATCTCGCGCATCGGCTCGTCGAGGGCGGACTTCATTTCGCTCTGAAACCCGTTGCCCATCTTCTTGAGCTCGCCATAGGTTTGGCTGAACTTCCGAATCGCATCAGGCAGCTTTTCGGGGCCGAGGACGACAAGGGCGAGGAGCAGGATGACGATGATCTCACTGCCCTGGAGATTGAACACGTCATCAAGTCTACGGGGCTGCCATCATCTGGGCAGTGCAACAGCATCTTCCCTCCCGCCTTGACCCTCCGATCACCTTCGCGCACCGCGGCGCGCGGGCCCATGCACCGGACAACACGATCGAGGCGTTCACGTTGGCGCTGCGGCTCGGTGCTTCTGGCCTCGAGAGCGATGTCTGGCTCAGCTCCGACGGCATTGCGGTCCTCGATCACGATGGCGTAGTCAAGCGCGGTATGCGCCGCCGTCCGATCAGTGAAGTCGCTCGAGGGGACCTTCCGGGGCACATTCCGACACTCGCTGAGCTCCTCACGACCTGTGGCGTCGGTTACGAACTGTCACTCGATGTCAAGGATCCCGACGCAGCAGAGGCAATCGTCGAGGTCATCCAGGCGCACGATCCCGACATGCTCAACCGGACCTGGCTGTGCGAACCCGACTTCGAGCGTTGTCTGCGCTACCGACCATTGCTTCCCGATGTACGCATACTGAACTCCACCCGGCTGGATCGTTTGCGCGAGGGCCCTGAACGCCGCGCCGCCTCACTCGCCCATCACGGCATCGACGGCATCAACCTGCACCGGATGGATTGGAACGGCGGACTCGCGGCGCTCTTCCACCGTTTCGAGTTGGTCGCGTTCGGCTGGGACATGCAGTACGACTACCAGCTGCAGACGGCGTTTCGCATGGGACTCGACGCTGTCTACAGCGACCACACCGACATCATGATGGATGTCTTCCGCCACGAGGTTGGCGGACAGTTGCCCTGACACCCTGAACGGCACCGTCAGGCGTCGGACGGCGAAGGCGTCCTCACAACCATTGCCAGTTGTCGCGGGGCCAGAACACGACAAACGCGCGGCCAACCAGGTCGTCTTCATTGATAGGTCCAAGCGCTCGACTGTCCTGGCTTCCGCCACGATTGTCGCCCATCACGAAGACATGGTCGTCGGGGACCACTTGCGACGTGACATTTGGACCACAAGTACCAGGAGCCCGGTCAGCCTCATCCAGGTACGGCTCGTCGAGAATCTGTGGAGCATTGCTGCCTGGCTCGGTGATCCGCACGACACACCCGGTCATCTCAATGGTCTCGCCCGGCAGTCCGACGACACGCTTGATCAGATCGCGCTCGGAAGTCCCGGTGATCTGGTGCAGTACGACGACGTCGCCACGGTTTGGGTCGTGGAGCCGATATGACAACTTGTTGACAAAGACGCGGTCGCCAGTGTCGAGCGTCGTCGCCATCGACTGGCCCTCGACGACGAAATGGGCGAGGACAAAGCCACGGACGACGAAGGCGACAAGCAAGGCGACGGCGATGACCACAACCCAGTCGAAGAACGCACGCGCACCTGATGGCCGTTTGGACGTCGGCTCGTTAGGCGGAACGTCACCGTCGCTGTCCGCGTGCTGCGATGCGCTAACGACAAGGTCCGATTCATTCGCTCTGGGATCAGATGATCCATCGCTTCTCGGTCCCTCCGGATGCGGGAGCGGCGAACCGTCGTCTTGAATCGTCACGAGCGTCAAACCGTATCGGCCACATAGGAACGATTGACGTCAGAGCGACTCGATGAGCTGCTCGACCCGTTCGTCTCGACTCTTGAACGGGTCCTTGCACAAGACGGTGCGTTGGGCCTGATCATTGAGCTTCAGGTGGACCCAATCGACGGTGTAGTCGCGCTTGCGTTCCTTGGCGCGCTTCACGAATTCGCCGCGCAATCGCGCACGGGTTGTCTGCGGTGGAACGTCGATCGCCGTGTTGATGTCCGCATCGGTGCAGATCCGTTCGACCAGACCTCGGTCCTGCATCTTGTAGAACGGGCTGCGGCTCCGGGTCACGTCGTGATACTGGAGATCGAGGAGTTGCACCCGGGCGTGGCCGAGCGGCAGATCGTGGCGTTCGCGGAACTTCTCGATCAGGTTGTACTTGATGACCCAATCGACTTCACGGTCGAGCTTGAGCGGATCGTCTTCGATCGTGGTAACGCAGTGCTCCCACATCTCGAGCGCTTTCTGTTCGAGCGGCGGGAAGCCCGGGCCGTCGGCGTACCGCAGGGCACGATCGAGGTACTCGCGTTGAATATCGAGGGCGCTGACTTCGCGACCGTTGGCCAGTCGCACCGTTCGGCGGCAGGTGATGTCGTGGCTGATCTCTCGAATGGCTCGAATCGGATTCTCAAGGGTCATGTCGCGCAGCACGACGTTCGGATCCTCGAGCATGCGGAGCATGCACGCTGCGGCGCCAATCTTGAGAAACGTGGTGTACTCGCTCATATTCGAGTCGCCGACAATGACATGCAATCGTCGGTACTTCTCAGCATCAGCGTGCGGCTCATCGCGGGTGTTGATGATCGGGCGGCTTCTCGTAGTCGCCGACGACACGCCCTCCCAGATGTGTTCTGCACGCTGTGCGATCGAATAGGTGGCACCCCGCGCCGTTTGGAGCACCTTGCCAGCGCCCGTGTAGATCTGACGACTGACGAAAAACGGGATCAGCACCTCGGCATATTTGCCGAGGTCGTCGTCGCGGCTGGTGCAGTAGTTCTCGTGACACCCGTACGAATTACCCGCGGAGTCAGTGTTGTTCTTGAACAGATAAATCGTGCCTCGGATGGATTCCTCCGCGAGACGCTGCTCTGCTGATTCGACGAGCTGTTCGAGGATCCGCTCCCCCGCCTTGTCATGGACAACACATTCGTACAGCGAATCGCACTCGGGCGTTGCGTACTCGGGATGCGAACCGACATCAAGATAGAGGCGAGCACCATTCTGCAGAAACACGTTGGAGCTTCGTCCCCACGACACGACGCGTCGGAACAGATACCGAGCGACCTCGTCAGGGCTCAGTCGACGCTGCCCACGGAGTGTGCAGGTGATCCCGTATTCGTTCTCGAGGCCGTAGATCCTGCGTTCCACTAGTTCCACCTCATTTCGGAAACCTAACCCAGCTGTGTTCAGTGTGTACGAGCGTTCGGAAACAGTCGCAGGAAGTTCTCCGCGTAAAAGTTGTCACGTGTTGCCGGCAGCCGATCGCCGAGCGACTTTTCGAAGCGTCCGATCGGATCCTTGCCGCCCTCGACGTGCGGGTAGTCGCTGGAGAACAGATACAGGTCATCGGCCGACGCATCGATCAGCGCTCCGACGTCTTCGAAGACGAAAGGCGTGAAGGCCATCTGCTCCCGCAACGTCTCCGAGGGCACCCTCTTCAGTTCGGCAAGATACTGATCGACCTTGCTCCATGATCGAACGACCCAATCGAGCCGCTGAATCATCGCGGGCACCCACCCAGCGCCAAGTTCAACGCTGGCCCCGCGCAGCTTTGGGAAACGCTCGAAGATGCCGTCCATGACCAGAACCGACAGGAACGTCTCGGGCCCCTGGTGCATCACGGCCATGTCCTTGCTCCGCACATTCTCTCCACCACCCATCCAGTCGCGAACCGGAGGTCGACCGGTGTGAGTCCACTTCGGGTCGAGCTGCAATGGTGCGCCGCCGACGTGCAGGACGAACGGCGTTTCCGAATCGGCCAGACGCTCCCAAAAGGGGTAGAGGTCGAGGTGACCAGGTGACATGTCGCCGGGCGCGTAGTGCGGCACCCAAATTGCTTCCATCCCCGCCTCAAGCGCGAACTCGAGTTCTGCGACCGCGAGTTGGGGGTTGTTGAGCGGCACGACGCCAACCCCCATCAGCCGAGCATCGTTGGCAACAAAATCGCTCATCGCACGGTTGTGCGCACGCGTCGCGCCATAGCGAAGGTCGTCACCGAGCTTGCTGCTCATCGAGAACGGTGTGACCACGCTGTGGGTGGCGAAAACCAACTGTTTCTTGAAGCCGAGCATGTCCATCGCGACCGATCGGTCATCACTGTCGAAGGCCCCGAGCGCTTGGATCTCCTTCGACTCTGCAATCAGCTGATCACCAAGTGCCACCTGTGCTTCGACGTGCGCCGGGCTGTGCTTCGACCCGTTGGCGACAATCGTATCCACCTCCTCGTCCGTCACCAGCGACGCCTGGTAGCTGACCGGACGGATCTTGTCGCGCAGCGCGGCGTCTGCGTAGTCGATTAAGAAGTTCGGCAGCTCCATGATGTGGCTGTCAGCGTCATAGAACGGCCGGTCCGCCGGTGCGTAGGTCATGCTCCGACCGTAGACGCTGCCCAATCCACCCTTCCGACCGGGATATCCAGGTTTGTGTCGGGGTTTTTGCGGACCGGTCCGCAAAAACCCCGGGCGACTGATCGTTCGCTGCCTCCACATGCTGCGAGAGCTAGCGCCAAGATCGTCGACCTGGTGATCAGTCTTGACGTCATGGCCACATCTTGGCCGCAGGCACGCCCGTTGTGCACCTCAGCCAAGAACGAGCCGGCGAGCGTCGATGGCTTGACGCTTCGTTCGAGGTCCGATTCGGTACTGGACGTCGCTGTAAACGCATGCTCTAGTCTTCCGAGCAAGAACGTCTGCTTTCTGTTCTGGCTGCGACGACACGCCTGCGAACAGTAAAGCCGCTACTCAAAGATCAACTCCATCTCGAGCATCTCGAGGAGGTTGCCGTCGGAGCCCAACCCTGCGGCATCACACGCCTCGTCGGCTTCGCGGCGTGTGGCAGGTGACGCCCGTCCTCTCTACGGTGTCTAAAAGCTGATGGCGGCGTCAACCGGATGTTTCTTCGTGCGACGCCGATTGTTCATGCCTGCCAAAGTATCGATTGAGGGTGCGATGCCAGTGGTTCGCAGGCAGTGACGGTTCCAGAATTGCCATTGCCGTGCAATATTTACTGAAGCTAGCTGGTCGTATATTTTGCGACCACAGAAACCGATCGAGTGGAGTAGGCACTCCGCTGGACTTGGTCTCGACGACTGCTGCCTCTGTCAGCGAGGCGATGTGACCGTCGGGTGTGTCGGCACGGACATCGCGGTCAATGGTGTAGCGAGCTCCGACGACAGTGTCGACGGCCGTCGTGCGATTGAACCGCGTCGTTGCTGCGATGCCAAGTCGGTCGGTCAGCCCGGTGTCGACTTCGGCATTCACGAAAGCTCGCATCGACGGGGTCAGACAAGAAAGTTCTTCACCGGTCGCGACCGGGTGTCGACTTTTCACGGTCTTACTGCGACCATCCTTGCGTTTGACCTCCAGCAGCGTCAGACCCGAATCAACGTACGATCTAATTCGCACTTTGAAGCGAGTCGGGCGGCGGTAGGCGGTGTCGAGATAAAGATCGCGTTCTTTAGTGTCGTAATAGGTCGTTGCGTAGCGGAAATGGCGGCGGGTGTCGATTTCGAGCACCATGACGTGCTCGTCAAAGTCCAATCTGTCAAGCAAATCGAGAGCGACCACGTACTTTCGGTCAATTCTCGTCTGCAATGCTGCTGCCTCGTTGACCTCGCCGAGTTGAACGCAAGGCATCTCTGCGACCATTGCGGCGAAGCCACGGTCGAATTCGCTCATCCGGTGCGCTGCGCTCTGGGGGGCGGGCCGTCACCGACGAGTTCGTAGCGAACGTCCACCACGGTTGTGTCGTTCACGAGATTGATCTGCCGGACCTTGAGTCGCCTGACTCGACAACCCAGCATTTCTTCTAGTCGTTCCGTTAGCTGGACTTCAGATGTGTACGCCGCCCCAAGGGTCACAGTTTGCGTTCGTGTCCTCGAAAAGAGACGGGGATGATCGCCAACAAACAACGCTGCTAGCAACGCTGCCATCAGCACGGGGGTCACCCATGCCGGTTCGACCTGAATGCCTCCGAGAAGTCCTAGCGCTAGAGCCGAGAAGTAGTAGGCGACCTCCTCTTGATCGAGTTCCTGGGACCGCAGCCGAATAATCGACAAGACCCCGAACAACCCCAATCCGAGGCCGGCTGACACGGTGGATTGAGCCAGTGTTGTCGCCACTGCGAGCACGCCGATGTTGATGCAGAGGATTGCGACGATCATGTCTCGCCGGCGATGTCGCGGGAAGTACAGAGCGAACGCAAGAATCGATACGGCGATCAGATCTGCGGCCACCAGTGCGCCTGTGGACATTTAGGACTCCTGACGGGAGGGTTCGGCGGCAATGTCGGCGAGTAGTTGGTCGAGTGACGCGTTCCAGACATCAACGGTCAGTGCTTGCGGGTCGGCATCGGCGGCTACGGCGACATGCGGTGCAATTTGTGTCCGCCATGATTCCAGCAGTTCGGACACGTTTTCGATGGCAAAAGGTCCTGACCGGAATTCGGCATTAATCCGGTCGAACTCTTCGTCGAGCAGCGACCACGCAGCGGTTAGTGGATCGCACGCGGCAGAACGCTGGGGGGGAGCCAGGCCGCCGAACTGAAACGGCTGGCAGTCATTACTTATCTCTCCGAATTCATCGGCAATCTTCGTGAACTGAGCGATCGGGTTGGCGTCGTCCGGCGTCCAGTTCTGCATGGCATTGTCCAGGTCCCAGGGAATGATGTGGAGAACGTCTGCCGCAGGTTCTTCGTACAAGTAGTAGTTGTGGGCCTCGCACGTCGAGCTGCAGTACCAGTGGAACGGCCCATCGTCGTGATTGATCGCTCGATCGACCACTGCGTAGGCAACGAATGAGTCCATTTCGGTGCGCTCGCCGAGCACCCGACGCGCGGCCGCAGCATCTGTTGTCGCGCCGGAGTCGAGTATTTCGCTGGCCAGAGACCGGGTCAAGTCTGTTGACGGATCGTCCTTCTCGTTCGTCTTTAAGCCGTCGATCAGAACCTCTATCGACTGAACTTCGCCGTCTGCGTCGAATGGCCAGACCTCTTTGTACAGGTTCCCATTTCCGTCACTGAAGCGATCGCGTGCGAACTGTCCGTCGATTTGCTCTATGAGCGCAAACAGGCCGACGAACTCATCGTTGATCACCACTCGAGCGTGAGTCGCTCGCGGTGAAGGGACACCAGCCTCAGCGAACATTAGGTAGCCCAATCTTTCGCGCATGAGGGTCGGATCGTTGTTCATCGAATGGAGTTGGACTTTGCGTTGCCCGTAGAACTCAGTGTCGGCGCCATCCCAGTTGATCTTCAGTTTGATCGACAGTTTTGAGCATGTCTTTGCCCCCGATGGCTCGAATGGGTTGGGCCCTTCGGTGCAGCCCAGAAACGCCCCGATCGACCCTTTGTATCGAACGCCGATCCGTTCGATTGTCTCGCCGTCAAAGGTCAGGCTTCCCTCGACGTACTCTTCGGCTGCTGGATCGGCATCGAGTTTGGCGAGGGACTCAGCAGACAGGTTGATCTCGAAGGTTCGCACCACACTTTGGTCAAAGAGCGCTTGTGAGCCCGCTGTCTCGTATTTCGGTTCTGGGCTCTCCGTCTGCGATTTTGATGAGAGCGTTTCTGCTTCTGCAGGTTCTTCGATTTTCGTGACGATTTCGGTATCAACCGCTTGGCTATCGGCTACGTCGGAGACGGAGGTGTTTGCGCCGACTTGGGACGCGTCGCTCCCCGAGCACGCTGCGACAACTACTAGGCAGGCGCCTGCGACGGCGGCACGCGCCTGTCCCTGATCTATTTTTATTTTGTGCCTCATACCGGTCTTGTCTTTCATATCAATTGTAGCCGGGAGCTATCTCGCCGCAGACGTGGAACAGGCTGGGCTGCAGCTTTGAGGTCGCCGACGGCTGCGCGCGTTGGCAGGTCGAAAGGGGTCTGATTTCTGCGTTGGGGCTCTTCAATTGACAAGTTGGTCCAGCGCTGAAAGCGACCTCTGCGAGAGCGGCATACTTCTCTTTGTTTGACTCGCTGTGCGGCGAGTTGAGCTCGGCGTGAGTTCCTTAAGTGGAAGATGGCTTCGGTGCAGATTGATTCGATACGGCGTCCGGAAAAGCTGGGGTTTGAGGTGGCCCTTGCGGCGCCGAGCAGCTTCTGGCGATTTGTTTCTGACATGCGGGCATGAAAGCAGGCGCAAGTTGACATCGCCGACGTTGTGGCATCTTGATACTGCCATGCCGTTTTTGCGGACCGGTCCGCAAAATCCCGACACAGACGGCGATAGCAGGTGTCAGGCGAGAATGTCGACGAGCGTCGTTGCGTCGATTCGACTGAAGCATCGACGACCATTGCCACGAGACAACTCAGCGACTTCAAGTTCTGCCGCTGCGATGTCACGGTCGGGTCCACTCAGAGCATTGAGCCCGACACGGACGGCAGCCGAGCGGTCGAGCCCCGCGGTCCACGTCTCCGCGAGTCGTTCGCGCACCGCCTCAGCATCACCTCCGATTGCCGCGTAGTCGCGGGCATCGACGACGGTTCCGTCGTAGAGCAGGTGGAACATCTGGTCGCCGGCTTCAACCAAACCGACTTCGGCGACGAGTATCTCGACTTCCATCGGCTTCATTTCGTGGGTGAAAATGTTGCCGAGCATCTGTGCATAGCTGTTGGCCAAGCTTCGCGCGTCGACATCATCGCGCGAGTACTGAAACCCCTTGAGATCTGCTGCGCGGACACCGGCAACGCGCAGTTGGTCGAACTCGTTGTATTTGCCGACACCAGCGAAGGCGATGCGGTCGTAGATCTCACTGACTTTGCGCAGGGTGTCTGACCCGTTCTCGGCAACAATGACCAATCCTTCGGTGTACCGCAATGCAACGAGTGCCCGCCCGCGGGCGATGCCCTTGCGCGCATAGTCGGCGCGGTCCTTCATCATCTGTTCTGGTGCGACGTAGAACGGCTGGCTCATCGGTGACTCGCCTCCTCGCGAATGCTGTCGAAACGTGTGAGTAAATCGTCGTCGTCGATGCGTTCCCACCCGTCGGCATCAATGGCAGCGACGACCGGATAGATCCCGCGAACCACGTCAGGGCCTCCCGTGGCGCTATCGGCATCAGCTGCTTCCCAGAGCGAACGACAGGCAAGTTGGAGCGCGTCATCACGACTCAGTTCGGGTTGATACCCGACCTTCATCACCGTGCTGGCGTGCAGGCTACCGGAGCCCGTCGACACGAAATCGCGCTCTTCGTAGCGTCCGCCGGTGGCATCGAAGTCCCACAACCGACCAACACCGCGACGAAGGTCGAAGCCGGCGAAGATCGGGACGACGACCATCCCCTGCATCGCCGCAGGCAAGTTGCTCCGGACCATGGACGAGAGCTGATTCGCCTTGCCCTCGAGGCTGAGCGCGTTGCCCTCGACCTTCTCGTAATGCTCGAGTTGGAGCTGAAACATCTTGACCATCTCCATCGCCGGCCCAGCGGCGCCCGCAATAGCCACAGCGCTGTGACGATCGGCCTGAACGACCTTCTCCATCGCCCGATGCGAGATCAGGTTGCCAGACGTCGCTCGGCGATCTCCGGCCATCACGACACCGTCGGCAAACTTGAGCGCCACGCACGTCGTGGCGTGCGGCACCGATAGTTCGTGGCCTGGCACCGACGAGGCAGTCATCGTCGAATGCGAGGTCAACCCGATGCGGCGGAGCAGTTCAGGGAAACTGGACCCCGGGTCGTCACCGGGAGTGAAGAAGGGCATTGCCACGAGTTACTGACCGCCCTTCTGCACGTAGGACTTCACAAAGTCCTCGGCGTTCGTTTCGAGCACATCATCGATCTCGTCGAGAAGATCGTCGATGTCAGCTTTGATCTTCTCGCCGGTCTCGGTGACTGCATCGGCAGCCGTGTCGGGGGTTTCAGACTTCTCGTGAGTCGTCTTGGACTTCTGGATGCGTTCAGCCATCGATCTCTCCTGTGTCTGCCTCGAGCGAACTCTTGGCCCGGTTGCGTTACTGGCCCAGTCGGTCGAGCAGTTCGCGCGCAGTGGCGCTCGTGTCGATCAACGTACCAACGTGATCTGCCGTACCGCGCAATGGTTCCATCATCGGCACTCGACGCAGTGGATCACGTCCAATGTCGAAGACCAGGGAGTCCCAATTGGCGGCAACAATGTCATCTGGGAACTTGTCAAGACAACGACCGCGGAAGTACGCGCGGGTCGTTTCCGGAGGCTCGGTCATGGCAGCGCGGGCTTCTGCGCCGGTCACGATCGTGTCGAGGCCAGCGCGCAGTGCCAGGCACTTGTCCGCCCGCATGTCGTGATACTGCAGATCGATCGCCTTGAGCCGCTGAGCGCCAGGTTTCAGATCGTAACGATCGGAGTAACCCTCGACGATGCGACGCTTGGCAACCCAGTCGACCCAGTGCGCCACCGAGTCAGGATCATGCTCGAGGCCGGTGAGCACGTGCTCCCATTTCTCCATGACGTCAGCGCCGACATCAGCACCGACAGCTGCGAGGCCGCGCGCCTGCACGTACTTCTGTGCCCGCTCGAACAATCCCCATTGGACCTCGAGGGCCGTTGCACGGTTGCCGTTCCGCAACATGATCGTCTGGTTGAGCGATGGATCATGGCTGACCTGGCGGATTGCTGGAACAGGATTGCCGAGGATCCAATCGTCACCGAGCTCGTCGTCTTCGATCATGGACAGGACGATTGCCGTGGTGCCCACCTTGAGGTAGGTCGCCACTTCGCTCATGTTGGCGTCGCCCACAATGACGTGCAGTCGGCGATACTTCAGCGGATCAGCGTGCGGTTCGTCGCGGGTGTTCACGATGGGGCGTTTGAGCGTGGTCTCTAGACCGACCTCCTCTTCGAAGAAATCGGCTCGCTGGCTGATCTGGTAGCCAATGTCGTCATTGGGGCGACCGGGCAGCTCGCAGCCGACCTTGCCCGCCCCGGCGAAGATCTGTCGGGTGACAAAGTGCGGCGTAATTTGACTGGTGAGCCGTCCGAACGGGAGCTCGCGTGCCACCAGATAGTTCTCGTGGCAGCCGTAACTGTTGCCTTTCCCGTCGGAGTTGTTCTTGTGGATGATGATCTCGGAGCTGTCGCCGAGCAGATCCCGGGCGTAGGTCATCGAGTCACGAACAATCTCGTCGGCCGCCCGATCCCAAACGACAGCCTCGCGGGCGTCGGTGACCTCCGGTGTGGAGATCTCGGGATGGGCGTGGTCAACGTAGTACCGGGCTCCATTGGTCAGAACGGCATTGACCAAAGTGGTTTCGACCTCCGGCGCAATGGACTCGTCCATGGTGAATCCGCGGGCGTCGGTCGTAGGCTGCTCGTCTTCGAAGTCCCATCCGATTCGGCTCGCTTGGCGCTGCGCTGCAACGTACGCGTTGATCAACAACGACGATGCAGAGACAGGGTTGTTGTCCCCGCCGCGAACGAAAATTCCGTACTCGGTCTCAATCCCGAGCACCTTGGGCAAAGCCATTCCTTGAACCTATCCCGACCCCGCCGAGTAGGCGAGTCAGAATGAGCGGTACGGCCGGTGCTCAGAGCACTTCGAAAGTCAGCCCAGCATGCTCGACGAGCCGGCTGATGAGGTCGTCTCCGAGTGCGGTGGCAGGCGTCCAGAAGCCGCCAGTGGCATCCGAGTCGAGCAACGCCAGCGCCGACTCGCCCAGCATCTTCGACGTCGAGCCATATCCAGGGTCGCGGTCGCCCGTCACCTTCGTCATGATCTCAGCGCCCGATGCCGTGGTGCCATGAAAGCGGATGTCGAAGAACCCCTGCTCTTGCGCGTCAGACGTCGGCCCCTCGCCCGGCTCTGGAAGGAAACGTCCCATCATCTTGCGCACCGGGCCAACCGCTGCGGCACCCATCAGTCCGCCCATCGCGCCGCTCAGAGACATCGCCTTGGCCCGACCGCCCAGTCCTTCGCCCATCATCATTGCCTCGCCGTACGTGAAGTCATTCCCCCATGGATGATCGAGGAGCGCATGGGTTCGGAAGACCAGGCGCGTGTTGGTCGCCGCCATGACGAATGGGGCCAACCAGGACTCAAGACCATCGTCGTACTGCGGGAGCGTCACGTTCGGTTGGTCGGGCCCTGTCCGGTCGCCTTTCGGAGCGATGGCGTAGGGGTTGCCGAGGACCTGGCGCAGGCTCGGATCGGCCGAAACCTCTTCCATCATGTTCATCATCGAGGCCACCGTGCCACCGCTCGCTCCCCCCTTCATTGCCTTCACCCCCATCGAGATCGACACGCAGGACTCACCGAGCTGTTCGATCGCTTCCTGCTGCGTATACCAGACACCGAGGTCGGAGGGGATCGAGTCAAAACCGCACGCGTGCACGATTCTGGCTCCGGTCTCAGTCGCACGGTCCTGGTATCGGTCGATCATGCGCTGCATCCACTGTGGCTCGCCAGTGAGGTCGCAGTAGTCGATCCCTGCTTCTGCCACTGCTGCAACAAGCTTCGATCCATAGAGCGCGTAGGGCCCCACGGTGGACACCACCAGCTTCGTCGAAGCGCAGAGGGCGGCGATTGCATCAGCATCGCCAGCGTCGGCCACGATGCGCGGCACCTCTGCGCCCGTCGACTCGACGACGGCATCGAGTTTTTGCGCATTCCGGCCAGCGATGGCCCAGTTGATGCTCGCGTCATCAACACCATGCCGGTCGACCATGTACTTGCAGAGGATCTGCCCGACGAAGCTTGTTGCTCCGAAGATCACAATGTCATGCTTGGTTCGCTTCGCTGCCATGCCCAGACGGTACCCATGACGATCCCAGGAACATCTGGAGGAGTCGGAATGGGCGTGCCGTGGAGATTGTTCGAATTGTTGTGGGCCTCATTGCGCGCCTTGGCGCAACGACATCGCGAGCTCGTCGTGCTCGCCGTTGCCTTGATGCTTGCGATGTCCACATGGTCGTCAACCGCAGCGGCACTGAGTCAGCTGAGCGTCGAATGGTCACTGTCAGATGGACAGGCGAGTTGGCTGACGATCGTGGTCCAGCTGGGCTTCGTGGCGGGCGCATTGGTGACGGCCCTCACCAACGTGGCCGACCGCATCGCTCCCCCACTTGATCAATGCGCTCGGCGAGCTCGATTGGCAAGCAACGCTCATCATGGCATCGGGTTTCACGTTGCTCGGGGGGTTGATCGCCGAACGAGTCTGCGTCGCTGGTCCTGATTCCATGGCGGCGGCACCCTTTGATCCATCTCAGTTCGGGGTGATCCTTCGGAATCGATCGTTTCGCTTGGCGAATGCCGGCTACTTCGGACACATGTGAGAGTAGTACACGATGTGGGCGTGGATCGCCGCGTTCGACGGTGACGTATTCAGCACAAGTCGCAGCGCCAGCCTTGCGGCGTACGGCGTCAGGCGGCCGGCGTCATCGCCATCGTCACGGAGTCGGTTGACCCTCGCTATGTCCGAACTGCCCTGACGGTGCAGCTCGCAGCCGGCTTCACGCTGACCGTCTTCACGATCTTCCTCGTCGCTCTCATCCGTGACGCTGCTGGCTGGGGCTGGGCATTCGCCCTCCTCGCTCCCGGCCCGATCCTCGGAGCGCGGGCGATGCGCTTGCTCGAACGCGACATCCCTTAGAGGTACTGGCCGGTCGCCACTCGTTCGATGGCACGACCGCCGGCAAGGTCATCGTCAGCATCTTCGGTGACGAGCGTGCGGATGAACACGATGCGTTCGCCTTTCTTACCCGAGATCTTGGCCCAGTCGTCAGGGTTGGTTGTGTTCGGCAAGTCCTGATGTTCCTTGTACTCCTGCTTGATTGAGTCGAGCAGGTCTTGTGTACACACACCTTTGGCGCCGCCGTCAATGACTCGCTTAATGGCGAGCTTCTTCGCGCGGCGCACGATGTTCTCGATCATGGCCCCGGACGCGAAGTCCTTGTAAAACATGATCTCTTTGTCACCGTTTTGGTAGGTGACCTCAAGAAACTGGTTGGCTTCGTCTTCCTGATACATCTCGGCGACCGTCGCGTCGAGCATCGTGTCGATCGACTCGGACGGATCGAGCGGAATCTCGTTGGTGAGATACTGAGCGAAGATCGATCGGGCCCCGCCCTCGTTCGGTCGCTCGATCTTGATCTTCACGTCGAGACGACCGGGGCGGAGAATGGCCGGGTCAATCAGATCCTCACGGTTCGTCGCGCCGATCACGATGACGTTCTTCAGGCCTTCAACGCCGTCGATCTCAGCCAGTAGCTGGGGGACGATCGTCGACTCCATGTCGGAGCTGATTCCCGTGCCACGTGTGCGGAACATCGAGTCCATCTCATCAAAAAACACGATGACTGGCCAGCCTTCATCGCTTTTCTCACGTGCTCTTTGGAAGACGAGGCGAATCTGCCGCTCGGTTTCGCCTACATACTTATTGAGCAATTCGGGGCCCTTGATATTGATGAAGTACGAGCGGCCTTTGCCCTCGCCAACCTTGTCAGCGACCTTTTTGGCGAGACTGTTGGCCACCGCTTTGGCAATCAATGTCTTGCCGCAACCAGGTGGGCCGTACAGCAGGATCCCCTTCGGAGCCGGCAATTGGTGTTCAGCAAACAGGTCGTGATGGAGGAAGGGCAACTCGACCGCGTCCGCGATCTGCTCAATCTGATCGTCGAGACCACCAATATCGGTATAGGAGATGTCTGGGACCTCCTCGAGCAGGAGGTCCTCGACTTCTGGCCGCGGCAACTTCTCCAACAGCAGATTTGAACGCGGGTCGAGGCGCAGGTGATCTCCGCTGCGGATCAGCGTGCCACGCAAGACGTCAGAGAGTTCACAGACCCGCTCTTCGTCAGCGCGCCCGACCACCAGCACACGAATGCCGTCGTCCATGACGTCCTTGGCGGTGACCACTTCGCCACTGATCTCAGACTGCCGGGCCATCACCACGTTGAAGCTTTCGTTGAGCACGACTTCGGCGCCCCGGTTGAGCAGTTCGTGGTCGATATCGGGATGTAACGCCACGCGCATCTTGCGGCCGCTGGTCAGCACATCGACCGTTTCGTCATCGTTCTTGCCGACGACGACGCCATACGCTGACGGAGGTTGCGACAACTTGTCAACCTCCTCGCGCAGTGTCGAGATGTGCTCGCGCGCTTCCCGCAGCGTGTACGACAGCTTCTCGTTCTGACTTACTGCCTGAGCCAGCTGTCCCTTTGTCTCGAGCAAGCGTTCTTCAAGCGAGCGAACACGCCGTGGTGCATCTGCAAGACGTCCCCGAAGATGCGTGATTTCATCGTTCAGCGTCGCCACTTGCGCAGCGAGGTCTGCGTCGAGATCGTCTGTGTCTGCCATAGACCGAATGTACACCGAGTGACCTCACCAGCATTGGCGCAGGCAACACGTTGACACGATGTTCACCGTGTAAACTTTGCGACATCAACCTGGGAGCACATCAGCGTGCACCTCAACCTCCGAGCGCCAGCTCAGAACCAATCTCCGACGAAGAGGGAGCCACACTGACATGAAGGTCTGGATCGATCAGGATCTCTGTACCGGCGACGGACTCTGCGAAGAAATCGCACCCGACGTCTTCACGCTGCTCGACGATGGTCTTGCTTACGTCGTCGAAGGCGACAAGATCTTCGCCAAGGCGAAAGGCAACCCGGAAGGCGCCGAAGGCCTCGCCGAGTTTCCCGACAGCCAACTTGATGCTGTGGTCGAAAGCGCCGAAGAGTGCCCCGGCGAGTGCATCTACATCGAACCCTGATCTGACTTGCCCCGGCCCGTTGCTCGACACGTCGGGCAGCGGGCCGGGTCTACTTTTTCAGACCGAGAAACCGACCGACGGTGAGAAAGCCGGTGTGGGCGACCATCCGGTGATCGGGCCGGACTGCGTGGCCTTCGATATGCCAGCCACGATGCAAGACTTCGATCGTACGGGTGTCGATCCACTTGCCGCGCAGAGCTTCACGAACCTGTGCAGCCTGCGTGATCGAGGGCGTGTAGGCAAGGAAGATGCCGCCTGCCTGGAGCACCTTTTCCGCATGGGGAATGACTTGCCACGGCTCAGGGATATCAAGAATGACACGATCAAACGGCCCATGTTCGGGGTCGATGCCTTCGTACCCATCACGGATGTGCACGTCGTACCGTTCGAGCGCCTCCTCGCCGAGGAAGCTGGCCACGTTCTTTCTTGCTCGATTCGCAAAGTCCTCGCGCAGCTCGTAGCCCGTGATGTGGGCGCCATACCGCAGCATCGTCATCGACAACGCTCCTGAACCAACGCCACTTTCGAACACCCGGACTCCGGGCCCGATGTCTGCAAGCATGCAGATTGGGCCGAGATCCTTCGGATAAATCACCTGAGCCCCACGAGGCATTTCGACGACGAAATCCTCGAGGGTCGGCCGGATGACGATGTATTCCGCGCCCTTCGTCGAGTTGACAAAGATACCTTCGGGTTCCCCGACGATCTGGCTGTGCGCGACAAAGCCGTTGTGACTGTGAAACTCACCGTCGTCGGCGAGGTCGATTAAATAGCGGCGCTTCTTGCTGTCGAGTAGCAGCGCCTTTTCGCCAGCGGCGAAGATTCCAGTCATCGGTCAGTTCCGTGTTCCATCTCGTGAGTCGTCAGTGTTGTCGGCGGCGCATTTTCAGCACCATCTCGACGGGTACCGCCACATGTGTACCCGACTTCTCGACCAAACGGCAGAACGCGCAGACATCTCCGGTCGTCGGTGCGCCACAGCGTTGGCATTCGTCAACCTCGCCTTGAGCGGCTGCCGACTGCCCTTCGAGCAGCGGTGACATCTGTGACAAGAAGTTGAGGTAGAAGGCTGACTTCGATCCGGGCGATTGCTTCTCGATGGCGTTGAGCGCCTCCTTATACCCCAAGTGCCGATTACCCGCCGCGATAGGGCATTCTTCGACGACATAGTCGATGCCACGAACGAGGCAATACGCAGCCATCTCACGTTCGGTAAGTCGAACGAGAGGCTTGCACTTCTTCGGAAAGCCATCACGCGCCTCCAGCACCGGGAACTGGCGTGCGAGGTAGTCGACTTCCCAACGCAAGGTATTGCCGAACAACACCGCCGCTTCGTCATCGAGATTGTGTCCAGTGACAACAGCGTCGTAGCCGCCATCCATGGCAGCTTTGTCAAACAGTCTCCGCTTCGACAGTCCGCACGCGGAGCAGGGCACCCGTTTGGTGGCGATGGCCGCCGTCGGCACGTCGTATCCATAGTCTTCCCGAAGGTCGATCGTGACCAGGTGCAGGCCCCGCTCGTCGGCGAACCGCCGGACGTAGCCGCCGCTGTCTTCGGAGTACTCGCCGATACCCAAGCCGATGTACAAGCCGTCAGCCTGGTAGCCAGCATCGATCAACATCTCCCATACAGCGAGCGAGTCCTTGCCACCACTGACGGCGACCAGTAATCGGTCAGTTGGGCCAAACATGTCGTAGTCATCAATGGCCTTGGCCATTTGACGATGGCACAACTGAATGAGGTGCTCAGCGCAGAAGTTTGCGTTGTGACGGGGCAGATCGATGACTGCCGGCGCCTTACAGGACCGGCAGCGGCTGGGTTGCGCGGTCATCCTCCGGAAATCACCGGACGAACCTCGATCACATCGGTCTCGGCGAGCCGAGCGTCACCCGGTACAAGTGTCCCGTTGCGAATGATCAGGTGTGCTTCCCTGCTCAGTTCGAGATCATCGAGCAGTCGGTTTACCGACCGGCCACCGGCAACCTCGACTTCACGCTTCGGATTGCGGAGCAACACCTTCACGAGGACCCTTTCACCGTGCCATCGTCATGAGGCGCGCTTGCCAGCTCTCTTGTCGGCGGCTCGACGATCGGCCGCTGCCATGATCGCAGTCTTTTCGGCGCGGCGTACAACCTTGCGTTTGGGGTTTGTTGCAGCCTTCTTCGCCCACGCCGCAGCAACGTCGGCACTCGCTTGCGCCTTGACGCTGGCCTTGGTGACACCTGCGGCCTTCTGTTGCCTCTTGGTCATCGGCTTCTCGGTCGTCAGCCGCAACAGCGAGCCCACACCCGCCTTTTGCTTACCGAGATACTCAGGTTGCTTGCCCGCCGAACTTGCTGCTTCCTTCACGATCATGAAACCGGCGAGCACCTGCCACGAGCGGCTCCCTCCGATGAGACTGCGCCGGATCGCCTGGGATCGCACGTAACTCCCTTGGCCGAGAAGTATCCCTGCAACAGAACTCCAGAAGATGTTGGTTCCACTCAGCCCGCGACGAAGCGCAGTACGTCGAATCAACCGGCCTGGCTGCAGGCCGTACGGAAGCAGCGCCATCAGATACGACGGATCTCGACGATTGCGCTCTTCTTTTTTCCTGAGCGCTTGCCGAGCAGGAAGAACAGGATCATCAGGACCATTGCCCCGCCGCCGGCGACGCTGGCGATGGTGGTCTTCTTGTCGTCGACCTTGCCCTGTACCTCGCCTTGGAGGCCCTGCAGTTTGTCGCGCAGGTCGTCAGCGGTAATCGACTCAGGAGTGTCGGGTGTCTTCTTGGCCATCGTGACGGCTCCTTCTCTCAGGACTTCTTCTTCGGGAGGGGTTCTTTGTTCAGGTACGCCTTTTTGATGCGGAGCACCGTGAGGGTCAACAAGATCATCGTGACGACCAAGGTGATGCCGTACGCGACCCACGACCATGCGCCGCCGTTGGCCCAGCTGATCTCAGCCTGAACCAAGCGCAACACGCCGAGCAGGATCATCAAGAGACCAACTCCAAGTGCGAAGGCCCCGGCGGCGCCGTAGGCGAGCCATGAACCGGCGCCCTTCAGCGGGCCGAGTGTCTCTTGCTTGGCGTAAGTCTTGACGAATTCGACCACCTCGCCGAGCGACGCATCGTCGCTCTTTGGAGGTGGCTTTGTCGCATCGATGCTGTCTGGCACGAATCAGTTTCTATCAGATCAGACGGAACTTGAGCATTGCCTCGACATCATCGAGGACATCGTCGAGGGCATCGAGGCGCGCTGCCGGACCGGCCGCGGCCAGTAAGCGGTAGCGATCTGCGGGTCCGATGGGAGCCAAGGAGGCGAGGTGGTAGGTCGCAAACAATGGGTCGTCAGAGATTTCGGACTCAATGGTTTCAGCGCTGACATCACCAAGTTCGACTGCCATCTTGAGCGTTGCCTGCACCCGCGCATGCGTGGCTGCAACAGCGATTGCAAGACCTTCGGGGTCGGGCTCGTCATCAGGCCAATCGTCGACATCTGCAATCGGATACGGCGCATCTGGCAACCAGGCATTGATGCGGATCCGCCGAGTGCCAACGGCGACAAGGGCATACCGCTCCTCATCGAGTGCCTCGACTTGAACCATTTGGGCAATAGTTCCGACCATCGCTCGCTCGTCGCCTCCGCCCGCGTCGGCGCCGTGGGTGATCAGGGCCTGGCCGAATTCCGGGTGACCGTCTTCCTGCAGGCAGTCGATGATCATCTGCCGATACCGCGGTTCGAACACGTGCAATGGCAGAACGCCTCCGGGCAGGAGCACCATTCCAAGCGGAAACATCGGCATCACGGCCATTGACGCACTGTAGATCGATGCCGGGGACCGCACTCAGCGGGGCTGGAGATCCTCAATCGGCGGTGCGTCCGGAAATGTGGCGAAACGTTGTCCGAACGTCGCCCAGATCGGGCGATAGTCCGCTTCGGTGATCTCGTCGGCATTGAGGATCACCACGAACTCGATGGCCGCGCCATTTCCGCCGGACACATAGCCAGCGAGTGCTTTCGATGCGAGCGGCGGCTCATCGCTGGGAGGGTTGCCAAGTGTTCCGGTCTTCGCGAACAGACGGCCTTCGACGTCGCTATCGATGAACTCGTCACGAAGCGTCCCCGTTTGTCCGGCGATCGGCAGACTGGTCTGCAGCACCGTGCCACGTGATCGTTGCAACACGTCGAGGAGCGCTTGGCATGTCATCTTCGTCGTCGGCGTGAGACCCGAACCATCGAGCAAGCGAACACCATTGAGGGGCACACCCCATTCGCGGAGCACCCGGTCGATCGCGACAAGTCCTGCGAATCGCGTGCCCTCTCCAGTCTCCGCGAAACCCAGTTCCTTGACCAACATTTCTGCAGTGTTGTTGTCGCTGTTGGTCAGCATCTCGCGAACAATCTCTCCCAATGGTTGCGACTCAACGACGCCAACGACGGTGGCCTGCGTTGAGGCTGGGCCACTCCCCCACCCGTTAGCCACCCTGATCCCGCGATCGCCCAGCAATCGGGCGAACTCGCGAGCGGCACCGACGTTGGGGTCGTCTTGCACGCCACTGCGGCCTCTGACCCGAGCGTCATTCACGAGCAGTGCGTCATACGGCCCGGCATCGTTGAACGCGACCCCGTCGCCCCAACTGTCGATCACGAACTCGTCGTCGTAGCGCGTCCCATCGCCGATAACGGAGCCATTGATGCGCTCGACGCCTGCTGCGACGAGGGCGTCGGCGAGGACGTCGAGTGACGTCGTCGTGAAGGCCGGCAGCGAGTCGTCATCAATCGGATAGTCATCAGACGTCAACAGCGGGTCACCGCCGCCAACGAGGTAGACGTCGCCATCGACGACCCCGTCAACCACGGCAGGGGTGCGCACCGCGGTCTCGTAGGTGAAATCGGGTCCGAGCACCTCGAGCGCCACCGCGGCAACGATCAACTTGACGGTGCTCGCGGGGACGACGGAGACCGTCTCGTTCACCGCGCCGACTGCAATACCGTCGACAGAAACCGCGGCACACGACCGGCCGTCGATCACGGGCAAGGCCCTCGCGACTTGAACCTCAAGGCGATTGATGCTCGCCGATCCGGCAACCGCGTCCGGCAAACGGCGATAGTCGAAGAGTGACGTCGACAAGATCGCAGTTCGCTCGGCTTGGCCGGTTTCGCGGCGAGAAGCTGCGGGTCGACCATCATCATCTGCGGACAGCGACTCGACTGCAGAGCGAGTGTCGTCGTACTTGTCTGCCTCGTCGCGGAGCCACCAGTGGACGCTGAGCAAACCAATCGCCGGCAGCAACGCAATAGCGCACAGCAGGAAGAGCGGCATCTTCCGGTATCTGACCGGAGATGCGACCACGTCGACCCGCATGTTCACAGTGGTTGTCTACCCGGCTGAGGCGATGAAGTCATGACACCCCATCAACGCGGTCCGAGTTCGGCAGGGGTTGCTCCGGCCGGATACGTGTTCAGTACGTCGGCGAGCGCAGTCCACACCGGCCGATACTCGCTCTGGTCCGAGATCGTCGGCCCGTTGAGCACTAAGACAAATTCGACGGCAGTTCCGCCGTCGACGGCGACGTATCCCGACAGCGCCTTCACTGCCGGTGGGTCAGCGTTGAAAGGCGGATTGTTCAGCGTGCCTGTCTTCCCCGTGAGCCGACCGGCCAGCGGATGATCGGTGAAGATGCCGGTCAGAGTTCCGGTCTGGCCGGCAATCGGCAATCCAGAACCGAAGGCACTGTCGGGAGTGAACCGTTGCATGACAGACAGCAAGGCCGAGCAGGTGATTCGGTTGTCGAGGCTAAGCCCGGACCCATCGGACAGCACGACCGAGGTGGTGTCGATCCCCCACTCAATTAACTTGGCGGTCATGACGCGTGCGCCGGCTTCGCGCGATCCGATTCCTTCACCGACAAGTCCGATCTCCTTCATCAGGAGTTCGGCGGTGTTGTTGTCACTGTTGGCCAGCATTTCACCAACGACATCCGAAACGGGCGCGGAGTCGATTGTGGCGATGACGTTCCCCCCGGTCGGAGCGATACCACTTGCGGCTGAACCTGCAACGGTAATGCCACGTTCGTTCAGCAGCCGGATGAATTCTCGGGCCGCGCCCGTGTTCGGGTCGTTCGCGCGTTGCTGTTCGCCGAGCACTCGGCTGTCGTTTGCCATCAAAGCGTCATAGGGGCCCGCCTCAAGCCCGGCCACCCCGTCGCCCCATCCCGGCGCAAAGAATTCGTCGTCGTACCGGGAGCCGTCGCCGACAACGTTGCCGGTGATCGACGTGATACCGGCATCACGTACTCGGTCTGCCAGCGTGTCGAACGACGTCGGCGAAAGCACTGCATACCGCTCGAGATTTGACGTCGGATACCAATCCGACGACAGCAGTGGATCGCCGCCGCCAACCAGCGTCAGGTCGCCGCCGATCACGCCGTCGACGGGCAGTGCGGCACTGACGACCGAGGTCGTCAACACGGCGTCGGGACCGACGACATCGAGTGCGACTGCTGCGACCACAAGCTTCTCATTACTGGCCGGAATGACAGCCAGGTTGGGGTTTTTGGCACCGATTAGGATGCCATCGACCGAGACCGCTGCACACGACCGGTCGTTGAGCGTGCCAAGAAATGGTGTCAGCTCCTGCTGGAAGTCAGACACGTTGAGCTGGCGCGAGAGCACTGCTGGTACACGCCGCATCGACAGCATCGACGTACTCAACGGGTCAGCGAACGCGGGTGGGGCCACGACGGTGCTCGGCGGCGGCGGCGGCGCTGGCTCGTTCTCCTCGATCGATCCGTCAGCCCAGCTGAACAGCGCAAACAGCGCGATTGCCGGGATGAGTGCGAACGCGCCAAGGACGAGGAGCGGCCCAGCGCTGCGCCGCGGACGACCCCGGCGCTGTTGGCGGTCCCCTCGCTGCACTCGATCTTCAGGTCGACTCACCGGCTGATTCACAAACCTCGCGCGGACCGATACATCTGTCGTCGTACGAGATGACTCAGTGCGGCCACCGCTTGCCCGCCGCTCGAGTAGCAGAGTCGGCCAGTCGCCCGTACCGCCGCCGGCCCGGCATTGTCGGGGTCGGCGACGGCAAGCTCTGTGCACGTCAGGATCGGCTTGCCCGTCGACACACTGAGCTCATGGGCCGCTTCGGCAAATCTCGCGTCCTGTCGTTCGTGGTAGCCCACGATTCGTTCCAACCCGTGATCGGGAAAGAAACGTCCTTCGCGCATCATTCGCGCCTGGTTTGACTGGATACCAAGGCCGAGATAGATGATCGAATGCACCTCGGGGTGCGCGGCACACAGCGCCATGACGTCAGGCACGGTGTCGCGCGTTTCCCCGCCGGCACAGTCGATTGGGTTGTTCTTACTCCACCGCGGCGGCAGGAGTTCGTCGATCGATGCTTCCAGATCCGACGGGATGTCCATCAGCACCAGGTCGTCGGCGCTCGTGATGGCATCAGCGGTGACCACGCCCCACCCACCGACCGTGGTGAGCACCATGACATTGGGCCCAGCGGGAAGTGGCTGCGTCGCAAATGTGGCAGCAGCGTCGAACGCCGCCGAGACACTCGGTGCCCGCGAAATACCGACCGAGCGACAGGCGCCATCGAAAATCTTGTCGTTAGCTGCCAACGCTCCGGTATGACTCGCTGCCGCCTGCGCACCGCCTTCGGTGGCTCCACCCTTGACCAAGACCAGCGGTTTGCGATCGGCTGCTCCCGCCAGGCGGTTGATCAGACCCTGTCCATCGGTGATGCCTTCGATGTACGCAAGCCCCACGTTGGTGGCATCGTCGTCGGCATACCAGTCGAGATAGTCGGCAACGCTGACCGCTGCGGCATTGCCGGCTGAGATCGCACGGCTGATTCCGACCCCCGACGCACGCGACATGTTCAAGAACGTCGAGACGAAGTTGCCGCTCTGACTCGCAACGCCAATGCCCCCAGCCGGCGGATTGGGCGCAACGATCTGAGCGCAGAGATCGACGGGCGTGCTGACAACGCCCTGTCCGTTCGGGCCTGCCAGCAAGATGCCCAGATCGTCGGCGAGGGCCACCAACTCGTCCTCGGCCCGCTGACCGGCCTCGTCGGCCTCGCCGTAGCCGGCGGATGTGAGAAATGCGGCTCGGATTCCTTTCGCTGCGCAGGCTCGCAACAAATCCGGATTGCCGACCGCCGGAGTGCACACGAAAGCGAGGTCGGCAGCGCCATCGGGAACTTCGGCGATGTCGGCAACGGTCTGAATGCCGAGCACCTCCTCGCCCTTGAGGTTCGTTCCAAACACTGCGCCAGCGAACCCGCTCGCCAAAATATTGTGAAGCGAAACGAATCCGAATTTGCCGGGGTGCGTCGACGCTCCGGACACCACAACGCCTCGAGGTTCGAACAACGCCTGAAATTGCTCGTCGCTGGGCCGGGCACGCAGCACAGCGCGGTCCGTGGCCGCCGCCGCGAGCTCGACCAGGCCGTCAACGGCCACGACGCGGCCGCTGGCCTCGACGATGAGTGGATTGATGTCGACGCTCGCGACATCGCTGCGTTCTGCAGCGAGGCGACCGAGGCCGGTCAGGACCTCGACCAGCTGGGAGCGATCGACCGCCGCCTCGCCACGGAATTCGCCGAGCAGCTTCTGTGTCGCCAAGTCGTCGATCATCTCGAGGGCCGTGATCGCGTCAACCGGTGCCGGACGGAACACCACATCAGCGACCGCCTCGGCAAGAATGCCGCCGACGCCGAGCATCACGGTGGGTCCGAATTGTGGATCCCGAACGATGCCGGCGATCAACTCGCGATTGCCGCTGATCATTGGCGCAATGAGGACGTCGACCTCACCGTCGTCCGCACGGGCAGCCGCCAGCAGGTCGGTCGCCGCTTGCTCGACGGCTGCAGCATCGCCGAGCCGGAGTTTGACCAGGCCGCGTTCCGTCTTATGCGCAATGACATCGCCATTCAGCTTTGCCACCACCGGGTAGCCAAGCTCATTCGCTGCCTCGACGGCTGCAGCTGGTGTGCCGACGAAACGTTCACCGGCAATGGGCACGCTGTAGTCGGCGAGCAGCGCCTTGCTGTCTCGTTCGGAGAGCGTCGTGGAATTGGTCGTGTCATGGCCCATCAGCGCGCCAATCTACTTTCCGGGCCCCCGAAGTTCAGGACGGCACGAGTGCAGCGCGAAAGAATTCGATGATGTGCGCACTCCGGCGTTCGAGCGCCGCTGCTGACAACGGATTCTCGTCAAGCAGCCCCTCCAGGAACGGAGCATCAGAAAAGTAACTGAGGAGTGCGCCGTAGCCGGTGAGCAGCAGCTGCTCGGCATTCTGTTCGCGAAACGTGCCAGCGTCCATCTCACGTCGAAAATAGTCAGCGGCCTGGTCGAACATCGGCCGCAACACGGCAGCGAGGTCAATACCCAGGTGCGCACCACCATCGATGGCCTCACGGCGCATCAGGATCACGTAGTTCGGATTATCGGCGAAGAAGCCGAATCCGGCCCGCAACACACCTTCGACCTTCAGCCACCCGGAGGCCGGGGCGTCAATCGCCCCGACCAGCCGAGCAAACCAGTCGCTGAGCAGCCGCTCGAACACCTCGCCATACAACGCTTCCTTCGACAGGAAATGATGCAACAGGCTGGGTCGCCGGATGCCGACTTCGGCGGCAATGTCATTCAATGACGTGCCGCTGTAGCCCGCGTGGGCAAAGCAGATCAGCGACGCATCAAGAATTTGGTCGCGAGTCGATCGATCATCACTTCTTGCGTCGGTGACGCGCTCGTTGACGATCTGGTTCGACATGCGTTGCGAACGCTATCTCGCCGCATTCGGCATGAGATCAGGCCGGTGGGTAGACGCCCATTGCCTTGGACTTCTCGGTGCTCCAGAAGATGACCGCGATTTCGTCGATCAGCGACACAAGCTTCTCGCCAGCCGCGGGATCCATGGTCTTCTTTGCCTCGCCGGCCTGATGGATGGCATCCCAAAAGAGCTGGTGCAGGTTGGGGTGTGCTGCGAAATGGTCAGGAGCAAAGAAGTCTGCCCAGAGCACCATCAGGTGATGCTTGGTCTCCTCGGCGCGAGCTTCCTTGATCGAGATACAGCGGGCGCGGAAGACCTCGTCGTCAGACTCTGCGTACTTCTTGGCGGTCTTGAGGACCGAGAGCGCCTCGATCTTGGCCTGCGCCGGGTCATAGACGCCGCAGTAGAGGTCGCAGTGTGCGTGGGCAACAGTTGCGCTGGCGAAAAGCTTGGCGAACATAGATATCTCCTTGAGATTCGGGTGGGGCGCACGTCTGGTGTGCCCCCGGACAATCCCTCGAAACATACACTCATCAAACGCGATCGGGCACCGATCAGCACCACAATTCAGCACCACAAGTCAGCACCACAATTCTCATGTCCTTCGAACCCCAACAGCTGGATCCCCATCGACGTGCCCCGCGCCGACTCCTCCCTCGCCGATTTCTGAGCCGTGATCGATCGATGGAACCAACAATCGTCGATGGCCAGGGTCTGATCGGCGTCACCTTTGGTCGAGTGCGCGTCGGTCAGATCCGGACCTTCGAACATCCGGATCGACCGGGGTTCTGGATGGTGAAGCGGGTCAGTGCCACCGATGGCGGGTCAATGATCGTCGAATCTGACAATCGAAACATTCGTACGGAGGACTCACATTCGTTCGGACCCGTCGACACGACCGGCTCGTATCGCATCGTGGTCAGAATCCCTCGGCGCTGGATGTAGCGCATCGGACGTGCGGACCTACGCTCGTTCTCATGGCGATCTACCTGTGTCACGAGCACCCGGACCTCACCGCGCATGACGCGTCAGTCGTCGATGCGCGACCTGGCGCTGTTGCTCTGTCGCGCTCCGCGTTTCATCCGGGTGGCGGAGGTCAGGTCAGCGACATCGGGACACTGGTGACATCAGACGGGCCGGTCACCGTCGCCCGCATCGAGGTCGACGACGACACGTGGTGGCACATGCTGGACGATGAGTCAGCGCTCATCGACGGTGACGTCGAGGTCCGGATCGATACCGATCACCGCCACCGTGTTGCCTCGCTTCATACGATGAGCCACGTCCTGAATGCCTTCGTGTACCAAGAGTTTGAAGGCTCCCTCGTCACCGGGGCCCAGATCAACGGCGATGGCACTGGGCGCATGGATTTCGATCTGAGCCAGATCGACAACGATCGCCTTCGGGCACTCGAGGTCCCTGTCAACGAAGTGATCGAACGCGGTCACGCAGTTGACGCGGTCTACATCGACGCCGCCGCGGCAGCGGCAACCAACGGTTTGGTGCGCTCGCTGTCCGTTGCTCCCCCGCCCACCGACGACGGCCTCCTCCGACTCATCGATGTCGCCGATCTTGACCGCCAAGCCTGCGGCGGCACCCATCTCTCGAATACCGCCGAGAGTCCTCCGTTCAAGATCGGGAAAATCGAGAACAAGGGCAAACGCAATCGCCGCGTCCGTTTCACGTTGGGAGCCTGACCATGACCGACCCGCAGGTTGAGCCAAGCAAATGGACAGAAATCGTGCGGGAAGACCCCACTCACTCGCACCGCTACGTCGAACGATTTCGCACAATGGAAGCCGAAGGCCGCGACCTCGCCGGTGAGGCACGGTTCGTCGATGCGCTGGCGCCCCGCGCCGCTCGAGTCCTCGACGCTGGATGCGGCCCGGGTCGCGTCGGAGCATTTCTCCACGCACTCGGTCACACCGTCGTCGGCGTCGATGTCGATCCGGTGCTGATCGTTGCTGCGAACGCTGACCACCCGGGCCCAACCTGGATCGTCGGGGATCTCGCTGAACTGAGCCTGGCTCCCGACGTCGCCAGGGATGGTTTCGATGTCATCATCTCGGCAGGCAACGTCGTGACATTCCTTGCCCCGAGCACTCGCCGTGCGGTGCTGACGAACCTGCGACGCAGCCTGCGGCCAGAAGGTCGCGTGGTCATCGGATTCGGAGCCGGGCGCGACTATCACTTCGACGACTTCTTTGAGGATGTCAACGCAGTCGGATTGACCGTTGACGTCCGCCTCAGCTCTTGGGACGGACGTTCCTATGACGCGACGTCTGACTTCCTGGTCGCAATCCTTAGCTGAGAGTCTCGCTCGGTACGATCCACGGTCATGCAGATCGTTTCCGCACTGTTCGTCGAGAACTTCGAGATGCGCCAGGCCCCAGGCCCGTCGACCCGCATCGACATGACCGGCGTGATGTTCAGCCAGGCCGCTCCAACTCCTGCCCCTGTCACGATCGACCCCCACCTGGTGGCCTTGATCTTCTGTCCGGAGGGAGCCTCCGGCAACGGTGTCTTCGAAGTGATCTTCCGTAACGGCGTCGAGGAAGACAGCGAGCAACTCGCGCGCAATGTCAGCCCGTTCACTGTTGAACCGGGCAAGTTCACCTACCGGCTGGTCAAAGGTGAGCTCGACTTCGACGGTTACAAGCAGATCTTTGCCCACTGCCGCGTCGACAAGAACCCGTGGCACCTCGTTCCGTTTACGCTGCTTCCACCCGTCGCGGACTGACGGTTGTTCGGTTTCGGGGCCAGCCTCAACTACCCTCGCACGCGTGTCGCTGACTGCTGAACAAGACGCCGCCGCCATCTCCTTGGTGAGAGGCATGTCGATGGATGGCCCGCTCGCCGCAAACAGCGGCCATCAAGGCACCGGGATGGCTCTCGCGCCGCTTGCTCACACTCTGTACAGCAGGGTGATGAAGCACGACCCAGCGGACCCGCACTGGACCGATCGCGACCGGTTCGTTCTCTCCGGTGGCCATGTCTCGATCCTCCAGTACTCGATGCTGTTCCTCAGCGGCTACGGCCTCGAACTCGAGGACCTCAAACAATTCCGCCAATGGGACTCGCTCACGCCTGGTCATCCTGAAGTCGGCCACACCGCCGGCGTCGAGGTCACCACCGGTCCGCTTGGCCAAGGCTTCGCTAATGCCGTCGGCATGGCCATCGCCGAGGCAAACCTGCGCGCCCGATTCGGAGCCGACGCAGTGAACCACCACACCTTTGTGGTCGCCGGCGACGGCTGCCTCATGGAAGGCGTCAGCCACGAGGCCGCCTCGTGGGCAGGCCATCTCGGCTTGGGACACCTCGTCTGCATCTTCGACGACAACAAGATCACCATCGACGGCCCCACCGACCTCACCGTCAACGAGGACACCGCCGCCAGGTTCCGGTCGTATGGGTGGGACGTCCAAGAAGTCGGCGACATCAGCAACGACGTCGACGCACTTGAGGCAGTACTCAACGCCGCAAAAGACACGGCGCAGCCAACCCTGATCATGTTGCGGACGCACATCGGCTATCCCTCACCGGATCACGTCGATACGAATCACGCCCACGGCAACCCGTTCACCGCCGAGGACGTCACGCGAACGAAAGCGGTCATGGGGATCCCAGACGAGCCGTTCTGGGCCCCACCTGAACTCGTTGGCGCATATCGCTCACATGTCGGTGAACGCGGCGCAACGTCCAACACTGCTTGGCAAGCAGCAGCGAAAGCAGCAACCGAGTCACCCGAATGGCGAGCTGCTTGGACCCAAGGCGGACTCAACGGCTGGAACACCGACCTTCCGGTGTACGAGCAAGGCGATTCGGTGGCCACCCGGAAGGCCATTCAGAAGGCCCTCGACGCCACCTTCGCACTCCTCCCTGGCCTGATAAGCGGGTCAGCGGACCTTAAGGGCAGCAATGGCGTCGCCCTCGGCGGATCCACACCCTTTGCCAACGGCAACGAGGCTGGCCGCTATCTACACTTCGGCGTGCGCGAGCACGCGATGGGTGCTGCAGCCGTCGGCATGTCAGCACATGGTGGTGTTCTCCCAGTCACCGCAACGTTCTTCGTGTTCGCGGACTACATGCGGCCGCCGATTCGTTTGGCTGCTCTCACTGGCGCCAAGGTCTGCTTCGTTTTCACGCACGACTCGGTCGGCGTCGGCGAAGACGGCCCGACCCATCAGCCTGTCGAGCAACTGGCCTCGCTCCGAGCCATCCCGGGCCTGCATGTGATTCGGCCAGCCGACGCCAACGAGACCATTCAGGCATGGGCCGACGCGGTCCTGCACGATGGACCCACCGTCATCGTCCTCAGCCGTCAGAACATCACAGTCACCACCGACGGCGAAGCCGTCTGCACGGGCGCGGCTGTCGTGTATCCCGCCGACACGCCCCACGTCGTCCTGGCCGCAACCGGTAGCGAAGTGGCGCTGTGCACCCAGGCAGCCCAGCAACTCGCAGCAACAGGCATCGCAGCACAGGTCGTCTCCATGCCGAGTTGGGACCGCTTCGACGAGCAGAGCGACGACTTCAAGGCTGGCGTGTTCCCCACGGGCGTTCCGGTGCTCTCCGTCGAGGCCGGCGTCACGTTCGGGTGGGCCAAGTACGCCGATGCCTCGATCGGCATCGACCGATTCGGAGCCAGCGCACCGGGTGGCCTCGTGCTCGACAAGCTTGGCATCAACATCGACAACGTGGTGGCCCAGGCCACAGCGCTGGCGAACTGAACTCGAACCAACGATCAAACTGGAGCAACGACATGAGTGACCGTTTGCAGGATCTCTTCGTCCAGCAGGGCCAGAGCCCGTGGCTGGACAACTTGAAGCGTGACTACATCACCTCTGGCAAACTCGTCGAAGTGCGCGACAGCGGTGTCCGTGGACTCACCTCGAATCCATCGATCTTCCAGAAGGCAATACAGGGTTCGGCCGACTACGACGAGCAGTTCAACGAGATCGCTGCCGATGGCGGGTCGATCGTTGACGACTACTGGTCGCTCGTCATCCGTGACATTCACGGTGCTTGTGACGTGTTCTCGAAGGTCTACGACCAGTCGAACGGCACCGATGGCTACGTCAGTGTCGAAGTGGCACCGAGCCTCGCCCACGATGGCCCGGGCACGGAGGCTGCTGCCCGGGAGTTGCACGAACGAATCCAGCGCCGCAACCTGATGGTCAAGATCCCGGGTACAGCCGAGGGCATCGCTCCTATCGAGCAGATGATTGCCGAAGGTCGTTCGATCAACGTCACGCTGATCTTCAGCCTGCCGCGCTATGCCGAAGTGATCGACGCGTACCTCACCGGGCTCGAGCGCTTCGCCAAAGATCCCGACGCCGATCTGTCACAAGTTGCCAGCGTGGCAAGCTTCTTTATCAGCCGCGTCGACGTCGAGGTCGACAAGCGTCTTGAGGCGAATGGATCCGATGCCGCCCTCGCGCTGCGCGGCAAGGCTGCAGTTGCTCAGGGCAAGCTTGCCTACAAGTTGTTCGCCGAGCGGTTTAGCGGCCCCCGTTGGGAAGCGCTCGCAGCACGTGGCGCCCACGTCCAGCGTCCGTTGTGGGCTTCGACCGGCGCCAAGAACCCTGCCTATTCCGACGTGCTTTACGTCGACGAACTCATCGGCTCCGACACCGTCAACACCCTGCCCGAGCCGACCCTCGAAGCCTTCGCCGATCACGGCACTGTCGCTCGTCGCGTCGATGCTGACGTGGACGAGTCTGCAGCAGTCTGGGCGGCACTCCCCTCATTGGGCGTCGACATGGACGACGTCGCCGATCAGCTCGAGCGTGAGGGCGTTGCGAGCTTCATCGGTGCATTCGATGAGTTGATCGAAGCTCTCGAAGACAAGGCCGCCGAACTCCGCAGCTGATTTCGAGGCTGCGTTCACTCAGCCGTCGATAGTTAACGAGATGCGGTGATAGCCCTGGGCGCCGTTCGGGGCGACGGCTGCCGGCTCTGACGGCTGCGGTTCACCCATCCCATCGAAGGCCCTCGCTTCGATCGTGTGCTTGCGCGGCTCGACATCGTTCAGGCGATACACCCACTGCACCCAGGTGTCATTCGAGGGCACCGAGGCCATCTCGGCGTCGCGCCACTCGCCTTCGTCGACGCGGATCTGCACCTTCGATACACCCCGGTGCACTGCCCACGCGACGCCGCCGATTGCGACCTCGCCAGTCCCTTTCGAACCGCTGCGGGGCGTATCGATCCGCGCCATGGTCTTGACCGGTCCGAGCTTCGACCAGCCGCGCGGGATCCAGTAGGCATCGAACTCGTCCCAGCGGGTCAGGCGGATATCCGTGACCCACTTGGTCGCTGACACGTAGCCGAACAAGCCGGGTACAACAATCCGGACGGGGTAACCGTGCTGCGCCGGGAGCGGCTCGCCGTTCATGGCAATCGCCAACATCGCGTCGCGGCCGTCCATGATTGATTCGAGGGGACTCCCGCAGGTCCAACCGTCGATCGAGCGACTGACCACTTGTTCGGCGTCTGGCTGCACACCGGCCTCATCGAGGATGTCTTTCAGTAACACGCCCTGCCAGAGCGCGTTGCCGACCAGATCACCACCGACTGGATTCGACACACATGACAGCGTGATGTGGCGCTCGATCTGCGGACGAGCGAGCAGGTCATCAAATGTCAGCTCGATCGGGTTGTCCACAAGACCGCTGATCTGCAGCTTCCAAGTGTCGACTCGGACCTGCGGCACCACGAGCGCTGTATCAATCCGATAGAAGTTGTCGTTAGGCACGACAAAGGATTCGATGCCTTCGACCCCCAACTCGAAATCGCCAGGGACCGCTTGGGCCGCGCTCTCCACGTCAGGAATCGCCAGGTTTGCGCGCTCCTCGTTCACCTCGAAGCGTTGCTGCAGGACTCGCCCGACGCCGCCCGTGACGGCAGCTGCAGACCCAACGGTGACCGCTCCGGTGAGGAACTGGCGCCGGTCGACGCCCATCATCACGCGCCGACCGTCTTCCTCCGACACCTGGGGTTTCGGACCGAGCCACCAGAGCACAGCGATCGATACACCCGTGCCGACAATGGTCGGCACGAGCTTGGCAATCGTCGGGTCAGGCCGAATCAGCACGGCCCACGCGCCAACAACCCCGATGGCTCCGGTAAGCGCAAACGCACCCGCCCGCTCCCCACGCATCATCAAGATGCCGACGACCACTCCGAGTCCGAGCACCACGATGAGCGCGCCCGATACGAGAACGGCCTTGTCGCTGGTTCCGAACTGCTCGATCGCCCAGTTCTTCAACCACTTCGGCGTCCAGTCGATGAATTCCTGACCGACGGGCACCACCGGTGACGAGGACCCCTGAACGAGGCCGACGACCAATTCGGCGGCGGCCAGGCCCACAGCGGTCGCCAGCAAGCCGAGGACTGCACCCAGCTTCTTCGAGCCGTAGGATCCGTTGTTCATGGCATCAGGTGTATCTGAATCTGCCGAGGCTTGCGCCCGGGACATCGTCGAATAACTCGGAGTTTCCGGATCTGTTCGACTCGCGACAGAGTTGGTTTCCGAAGCACTCGGTCTCATCACTGACGAGCCTGACAGGCTTGACCCGAAAATTGCCACCGCTGCGCTCGCAGAAATGCGCGATGCCTACGAGATGTTCAACCCTACAAGAACGAGCGCAAGGTCTCGATCTTCGGTTCGGCTCGGATCAAGCCGGATGATCCGCTCTAAGCGCAAGCCCGAAACCTGGCCGCGGCATTGGCTGACCGAGGATGGATGACCGTCACGGGCGCGGGCCCAGGAATGATGCAGGCGGGCATGGAAGACGCTGGCGTCGAGAACTCAATCGGCGTCGCATCGGGATCGTGCAGGCGGAAGTTGATCACCATCCGCTGTGCGCCGAGATCGTCGATCGAGGCATCGTCGGCAACGGCATCGAACATCGCCGTGTAGACCTCGGTCAACTGCTCATCGTCTTCATAGATCCTGCTCATCCATCCACCCTGGGTCGGACGGTCGAGCTCCCCGAAGGGACCGCCGGGGCGCGCCTCAGGCGGGGACGACCGGCGGGGGCTCCCAGGTTCCGTCGAGTGCCGCTGGCTCGGGCCAGTAGATCCGCATCGTGAGGTAGAACGGGCCAGTGGGAGCCGGCAGCCAGTTCGCTCGCCCCTCGGCCGTGTCAGGTGCATCGTGCTGGATGTGGACGTTGAGCGAACCGTCATCGCCAAAGACGAGCCCCTCGGTCGTCGAGTTGACGAGGTAGCGACCGATCGGGTTCTCGACGAGGTATCCGGCGACACCGTCGTAGGACGTGTCGTACATCGTCACCGACCAGAACGCCTTGGCCGGCGGCAAGGTGTCGAACCGAAGCCGATAAGAGTGCGTGCCGGAAAGCGCGTCGCCGTTCGCGTCGACATGGCTCATCGGATAGAACGCCTCGATCTTGTCGTTGCCACCCCACCCTGCCATCGCCCCTGCTGCGCGGAGGAGGTAGTCGCCGCCGAAGAACTCCCTGCTGCCCAGCGCCTCCATGCCTGCCCATCCGTTGATCTTCTCGCCAAGGTTCTGCGCCTTGTCGGCGATCTTCGTCCGCGCCCGTTCGACGCCGTTTCGAAGCGCCGACCGCGTGTCGTCATCGAGTCGGTCCAAGTTGAAAGGCAGCCCGGCGCCGATGCCCGCTGCAGCGAAGCGCTCGAACATCACCGCCTCACTCGGGTGCGGCGGCTGGGTCCACTCGAGCAGACGGTTCACGAAGCCGATGAACCGCTCATCACGGGAGGCCTCGTCGTTCCACACCGGCCAGTCGAACGGAGGTGCGACCGGCGCGTCGGTCCCGGCTCGCGATGAGAGTGGCTCAAGGCCGTACCTCGCCATGGTCGCTGCCACGGCCTCGACGTCACCGGCATCGAAGAGCTGGGTCCGCCCGATGACGAATACGAGGTCGGTTTCGAAGCGCAGGACGTCGGTGAACCCGGACGGGATGTCACCGGTGTATCCGGGGCCGACCAACAGGTAGGAGCCGGCGGCGGGACCCGTGGCGCGCGAGCCGACGAAGTGCGGGTTCGTGCCGAACAGGTCGACGAACTGGATCACGTAGTAGCGGTCGGCCACCGCCGGAACGTCGAGCACCATCGGCTCTGCGCGGAGGTCGAGGCCGGCCATCGAGTACGGCGTGTCGGCGTTCGGCGTGATCACGTCACGGAAATTGTGATCGAGCGTTGTTGCGGAACCGTGCATCTCATTCAGCTCACCGCGATACGAGGGCAACGGTGGCGTGAGGAACGTGGCGAACCCGAATCGGTACCCCATCAGCATCGGAAACGAGAAGATGTACGCCTCCTCGGCAGCGGCCTCGATCTCGGACAGTGCGAGCGGCTTCGTGGTCATGAGTACGACTCTAGCCCCAAATTACGCGACCGCCAGCTGCACCTAGGTATACGAATGACTGCGAGTGACCCGCAACCTGGAGGCGACCACAGATCCCAGGAGTCATTTTTGAATCGATGACTCAGACCAACAAAGTAGGCGCAGAGGAGCGATCCGAATGAGCAAGATCACGATCGAAAACGGGCTTCGCTTAAAAGACGACGGCGTCCGCGACGCCCTGCGGGTCATCTTCCACGGTGATGAACCTCACGAGGACATCCGTGTCGTGATACCGGTTTCTGTTTGGGATCATCTCGTCGAGGTCGTGGATAAATCAAATCTGAATGACAACGATTCCGATGTTCGTGCGTTCACGATCGCATGGCCTGAGGGGTGGGGCGACGCCGCAACTGTGAGCTTTGAAATCGACCCAAAGGCAGCCCCACAAGTGCGCAACGCCCGAGCACCGTGGCGGGGTCCCCGTACCCATTGTTCCCAAGCAAACAGGCCTGGTAGGTATGGCGAGTGGCTGTCTCTCAAGCTTCTGGCATCGATTGTTAACCAGCTAGTGTCGATCCGACTTCTCAACGCTTAGGCGGACATGCCAACTGATCTCGATGAACTCCAGAACCAGCTGTGGGGTGTAGCCGATGAGCAGAGAGGGCCCCGTGTAGCGGTCCAGTCGCTATGCGGCTCGGGATTGGTTGATCTGATTGCAGCGTGGGACGAACTCGGTTGGGGTGAGGTCGCCGTGGGATCGTTGAGATGCATTGCAACGTCGAGGGCGACCTGCTGCGCTTCAGCGAGAGAGCCGACCTTGCGTTCACGGTCCTTACCGCCTTCAACCCAGCGGAGCCGGAAGCGGTCACCTGCATGACGGATACGAACCGGCCCTACCTGAATCGTGTCATCGGACACTGGCCGGGGCAACCAGCTTGCCGATCTCAACGAGCGGTACGGCCACTTCATCGTCGACGGCACGATTCACCGGGCCGAGCCGTACAAGATCGAAGTCCGCGACAACGACAAGCTCGACCTCGAGCGGATCGCGTTCCAC